>ERZ1740060.351-NODE-351-length-30170-cov-5.803155_pt1 | contig 30170 bp, 33 predicted proteins | sample MGYA00581743_ERZ1740060 | MGnify/ENA primary metagenome ERZ1740060 (study PRJEB43018, sample SAMN04849235) | marine metagenome | isolation source: floating plastic debris | place: Pacific Ocean | collected 2008-08-27 | study: EMG produced TPA metagenomics assembly...
AGGTCAAAGGGCGTGACAAGCGATTTGGAGATGCAACCCACATGACAAATGCGGCAGATCGGATCAGGCGATGATATCCGGCGTCAGCCTGTCCTCGATCCAGGAAATCCTGTCCTTCAGACGCAATTTCTGTTGTTTGAGGCGCTTGATTGTAAACATATCCGATGTCGATTGCTCTTCGAGAGCTCGGATCGCAGCATCAAGATCCGCATGCTGGCGACGGAATTCAGCCAGTTCCACGCGCAACACCTCCTCCGATTTCATAGAAAAACCGCCGAAGCTGTTCATTTTGGCCTTCTCGCTTAAATGACGTGCAGCGGATCATACTCTTAATCCTTGGCACGTCAAAGACTTGCATCTTCGATTGGGCTACCCCATGTCAATAAGCGAACGGTTGCCGCTTCGGGACCGTTCACCGGATTGTCGCTTCATCTGTAAAGGACATACCGATGACAAAGGTATCCTTGGGCTCCCACCCCTATATGCTGGGATTTGAACAGCTTGAACGCCTGCTCGAACGCAGTGCGAAATCAGGCAATGAGGGCTACCCTCCCTTTAATATCGAACAAACGTCCGAGCATTCTTATCGGATCACGCTCGCAGTAGCCGGATTTGCCGAAAACGATCTGTCGATCACGCTGGAAGATCGCCAGTTGGTGATCCGGGGGCGGCAGACAGATGACGGTGGTGAACGCGTGTTTCTGCATCGCGGCATTGCCGCGCGTCAATTCCAGCGCAGTTTTGTGTTGGCAGACGGGGTCGAGGTCGGCGACGCCGTGATGGAAAACGGCTTGCTGCACGTGGATCTGAACCGCGCGAAACCGGAGACAATTGTTCAAACGATCAAGATAAACAAGGGGTAGAGCCATGAACACACCATTCGAATTCAAGACCGATGCAGATCAAGCCATCGTCTATGTACGCGAAGTCAAAGCAGTGGACCTGCCCCGCGATCTGCGCGAAGCGGTGGGCGAGATTGACACGCTTTACGCGGTGCATAACGCGGAAGGTGAGCGTCTGGCGATTGTGCGAGACCGCAAGATGGCCTTCGCGCTCGCCCGGCAAAACGATATGACGCCGGTCGCCGCACACTAGGCGCTTATTGTGTGCCGCGCCGCCGGGCCGGTTTACACACCAGACGGACCTGTCTTTAGCAACCGCACCGATATCTGTTGGTGCGGTTGTCGCTTTTCAGCGTGGCGCCACACTGGCATATGTCCGCAAAGCTAGCCGAAGGTCACGAAAATGAACCGTATCATCACATCGCTCGCCGAAATCGCTGCAGAATACGACGCTCTTTTCGTCGATCTGTGGGGGTGCGTGCATAACGGCGTAACCGCATTTCCAGAGGCCGTCGACGCACTTCACAGCTACAAGGCGCAGGGCGGTACGGTGATTCTGCTAACCAACTCTCCCAAGCCCCGGGCCGGGATTGAACGGCAGTTGCTGACTTTCGGAGTACCTCCAACGTCCTGGGATGCCTTTGCGAGCTCTGGCGATTCGGCGCGTGCCGCGATGTATCGCGGGGGCGTCGGCGAACGCGTATTCTTCATGGGGGAATGGGAAAGAGATGCCGGGTTTTTTGAACCCATGAGCATTATAGAAAACCCGGTCGATATAGAACGTGTGCCGCTCAGAGAGGCCCAGGGCATTGTCTGTTGCGGACCGTTCGACCCTATGGCTGATCCGGAAATCAATCGCGCCGATTTTCTTTATGCCAAGCAAATGGGGATGAAGCTGCTTTGTGCCAATCCCGATATCGTTGTGGATCGCGGCGAGGTTCGGGAGTGGTGCGCGGGCGCTTTGGCCCGGCTTTTCACCGAGATGGGAGGCGAAAGCCTGTACTTCGGCAAGCCGCATCCTCCAATTTATGATCTCGCGCGCCGCAGACTGGCCGCACTTGGTCGCGATGTCGATGAAACGCGTATTCTCGCCATCGGCGATGGTGCCCTGACAGATGTGCAAGGCGCTCTGGGGGAGAACATCGACTCTCTTTTCATCACCGGGGGCCTCGCGGCAGAGGAAACCGGAACCTCGCATCAGCCTGATCCTGAGGCCTTGGCCGCCTTTCTTGCGACACATCAGGTCTCGCCGACCTTTTCCATCGGCCACCTTCGCTGATTTTTTGCTTGCTTTTCTGCGGTTGCAAAGTAAGAAAGTTTCAATATTGCCGCTTTTGGCATTAATATTATTATTGTGAGAAATGTGCGTCACGAGAAATGGAGGGGCGAATGTTGGATAACATGCCACGCGGGACCATTACGATCGAACAGATTGAAATGGGAATGGTTCGCAGCCTTCGTAAAGTTGTGACAGACGAGGACATCCAGATGTTCGCGCAGGTCTCCACTGATTTTAATCCGGTCCACATGGACGAAGACTACGCCCAGGACACAATTTTCCAGGGTCGTATTGCACATGGAATGCTGACCGCGGGCCTGATTTCCGCGGTTATCGGAGAACAATTGCCTGGCCACGGGACGGTCTACATGGGACAGACGCTGAAGTTTCTGGCCCCGGTGCGCCCCGGCGACATGGTACTGGCAGAGGTCGAAGTGATTGACATCGATCACTCCAAACGTCGCGTGACCCTTGATTGCCGCTGCATGGTGGACGGCAAGAAGGTCCTGATCGGCGAAGCCAAGGTGCTCGCCCCGTCCAAGAAATTCGACTGACCTCAAGCGCCGCCGCAGATAGAATTGTCGCGCCCGCATCTCGGTCCGGATCTGATGCTTGCACCCTTGTCGCGTCGCGGCTAGGGCTGCGGGTATGCGCGTCATTCGTGACTATTCCTTCGTTGATCCCGCCGATCGGGGAGCCTCAGTTGCCATCGGTAACTTTGATGGCGTTCATGTCGGGCATCAGAAGGTGATCGACATCGCAAGACGGGCGGCAGACGCCTCAGGCGCCCCGTTGGGCATTCTGACGTTTGAGCCACATCCCCGCGAATTCTTCGCCCCGGACGCCGCTCCGTTTCGGCTGATGAGCCGGGAGACCCGCGCCAACCGTCTGGAAAAGCTGGGGGTCGAGCGGCTGTATGAACTGAATTTCAATGCGACCCTCTCCGCGCTGACGCCGGAGGAGTTTGCCCGCAATGTGATTGCGGACGGGCTCGGGCTGAACCATGTCGTGGTGGGCGCAGATTTCTGTTTTGGCAAAGCCCGCGCCGGCAACAGCACCGACCTGACGGCGTTTGGTCAAGAGATGGGCTTTGGTGTGACTGTCACCGAACTGCTGGCCGCCGATAACCGCCAGGTTTCGTCCACGGCGATACGCACCGCTTTGAGCGAAGGACGCCCCCGGGACGCGGCAGACATGCTGGGGCATTTGCACCGCATCGACGGTGAGGTGGTCAGCGGCGAGCAACGCGGACGCGATCTGGGCTACCCGACCGCCAATATGTCACTTGCGGGCCTGCACATGCCGAAATTCGGCGTCTATGCGGTACTTGTCGATGTGTTGGATGGGCCGCATGCCGGCGCCTATCAGGGTGCCGCGAGCCTCGGAATTCGGCCCATGTTTCGCGGCGAGGTCCCCAATATAGAGACCTTCCTGTTTGACTTTTCCGGCGATCTCTACGGCGCGCAGCTCTCTGTCGCACTGGTTGAGTATCTGCGGCCGGAAGAGACCTTTGAGGGTCTTGACGCCTTCATCGCGCAGATGGGCGCCGATTGCGACCGCGCCCGCGACATCCTTTCAGCCCTATGAGTTCGGATCCAATCCGCCGGGAGGGTCTGACCCCTCGTTTCTGGGAGCGAAAGACGCTTGACCGGATGACGCGTGATGAGTGGGAAGCGCTTTGCGATGGGTGCGGAAAATGCTGTCTGAACAAGCTGGAGGACGAAGAGACGGGCGAGGTCGCATTGACGCGGGTTGCCTGCCGTTTGTTCGACGATACCGATTGCCGCTGTGGCCAGTATGAGATCCGTCATCAGATCGTGCCGGAATGCATTTCGCTCACCCCCGCGACAATCGGCCTGCACGCCTATTGGCTGCCCGAAACCTGCGCCTACAAACTGCTTTATGAGGGCCGGTCCCTGTATAACTGGCATCCGCTGATCTCCGGAACGCCCGACAGCGTGCACATGGCGCGCGTGTCGATGCAAAACAGAACGGTACCGGAATTCGACGTCACAGAAGACGAATGGGAAGATCACCTGATCGAGGAGCCGAGAGGATGCGCCTGAGTTCTGACAATACCGGCCCGGCCTCGCCCGAGGTCATGGAGGCGATGATGCTGGCGAATGAGGGCCATATCGCGCCCTATGGCGAGGATGACTGGACCGCGCAAGCGACCGATGCCGTTCGGAAGGTTTTTGAGGCGCCGGAGGCAGCCGTTCATCTTGTGGCCACGGGCACGGCGGCCAATTCGCTGGCTCTGGGTGTGTTGGCACAACCCTGGCAATCGATCTTTTGTGCGCCGCTGGCGCATATCTACATCGATGAATGCCACGCGCCGGAGTTTTTCACCGGTGGGGCGCGGCTGGTTCTGACGGGGCAGGACGATAAGGTGACCCCCGATGCCCTCGATGAGGCGATCCTCGCCCTCCCCCAAGGCGATGTGCACGCCTCTCAGAAGGGGCCGCTCGCGCTGACCCAGGTCACCGAGCGCGGTCAGCTCTATACGCTGAACGAATTGCAGGCGCTCTGCGACACGGCGCGCGCGCACGGATTACCCGTGCACCTCGATGGCGCGCGTTTTGCAAATGCCATCGCCGCGCTCAACTGCTCTCCCGCGCAGATGAGTCATGAGTTGGGGATCGACGCGGTGAGTTTCGGAGCGAGCAAGAACGGGTGTCTCGGTGTGGAAGCCGTGGTCTTTTTCAATCCCGATCACGCCTGGGAACTGGAGCTTCGGCGCAAGCGCGCGGGCCACCTGTTTTCAAAGCACCGCTATGTGGCGGCGCAGATGCTGGCCTATTGCACCGGTGACCTTTGGCTTAAGACCGCAAAAACCGCCAATGCAAAAGCTGCCCGGCTGATCGATGGATTGCGGAACGTGCCCGGGTGCCATTTCACCTCGGAGCCGCAAGCCAACATGCTCTTCCTCACCCTGCCCCGGGCCACGCATCAACGGCTCCATGCCGCCGGTGCGGCCTACGGGCTTTTCGAGGGTCCGCTCGACAAAGGCGATCCAGAAGAGCCCCTGCTCTGTCGGCTTGTGTGCGACTGGTCGATCTCGGATCAGGACATCGACCGGTTTGTCGAGATTGCAGGGCAAGCCTGAGGCGCGCCCGGCTCTTCGTCCGGGTTCAGATTTTGCCGGCAAGATGCAGGTCGAGATCCTCGATCCGGTCCTGCCCCCAGAAATTCTGTCCGGTATCCGTCACGAAAGTTGGCGCACCAAAGACATTCGCAGCCACCGCCTCGTCCAGGTTGCGCGCATAGGTCTCGGCCGCCTCCAGCATTCCGGTATCGGCAAGGGCGGGATCAAAACCCGCCTCTTTCAGACACGCGCGCACCACGTCTGACTCCGCCACGTCTTTTTCATCGGCCCAGACCGATCGCAGGATTGCGCGAATAAGCTTCGCCAGATCGCCCCCGCCCGCCGATTGTGCCGCGATCACCGCATAGGCGGACGGCGCCTGATTTGTCGGCCAATGCGCGGGCTTGAGGTTGAACGACATGTCCAGCTTTCGGGCCTGACGGGTCAATTCCTGCAAGCGCCAGACCTGACGGCTGGGGTGACGATCCTTTGGCGGCGTGCCGCCCGTTCGCGAGAAAAGTCCAAGAATATCGAGAGGTTTGTAGGTGACGCTTGCACCATGTTTTTCGGCAACGCCCTCCAACCGATCACCGGCCAGATAGGTGTAGGGCGAGATCGTGGAGAAATAATAGTCGATATGGGCCATTCTTTCGGACACCTCCAAGGGACAGCTTTGCGACTGCTCGCACCCGTGTTAAGCGGAGTCAATGTCACGATTCTGTTAGAATCGCGCGATCAGGGGAGCGTTACGATGCCAATCACCCAAGAGCCGAAACTGATCGCGGGAAATGCCAATATGGCATTGGGCAAAGGGATCGCCCGACGAATGTCGATGCATCGCGGTGTCAATCTTGGCCTCGTTGAGGCACGGGTCGAGCGTTTTAACGACGGCGAAATCTTCGTCGAAGTGTTCGAGAATGTGCGGGGCGAGGATATGTTTATTATCCAGCCCACGTCGAACCCGGCGAACGACAATCTCATGGAATTGCTGATCATGGCGGATGCGCTTCGGCGCTCCTCGGCCCGGCGCATCACGGCCGTGATCCCCTATTTCGGGTATGCACGGCAGGACCGCAGAACCAAGGCGCGCACCCCGATTTCGGCGAAACTGGTGGCGAACATGATTGTCGAGGCGGGTATCGAACGCGTTCTGACGATGGATCTGCATGCGGCGCAGATTCAGGGCTTCTTCGATATTCCCGTGGACAATCTTTACGCTTCACCGGTTTTTGCGCTCGACGTCATGACGCAGTTCGAGGACCGGCTGAGCGACGTGATGGTTGTATCGCCGGATGTAGGCGGCGTGGCACGGGCGCGCGAATTGGCCAAACGGATCAACGCACCGCTCTCCATTGTCGACAAACGCCGGGAGAACCCGGGCGAGGTTGCGGAAATGACGATCATCGGGGACGTCAAAGACAAGATATGCGTCATCGTCGACGACATGTGCGATACAGCCGGAACGATGTGCAAGGCGGCTCAGGTCCTGCTGGATCACGGGGCGACAGAAGTGCATGCCTATACCACGCATGGGGTCATGTCAGGACCGGCGGTCGAGCGGGTGACAAGTTCGGTTCTCAAAAGCATGGTGATCACGGACACCATACAGCCGACAGATGCGGTTAAAAACACGCCCAACATCCGGATCATTCCCACCGCGCCGGTATTTGCACAAGCCATTCTGAATATCTGGAATGGAACGAGTGTTTCATCTCTGTTCGAAACACCGACGCTGGAGCCCATCTATGAAGGTCAGTTCGGCACCTGACGCGTCCTGACTTTACCCTGAGAGATCAGCCAAAGACCGGGCGCACGCAACGCCCGGGCGTAGCGCGACAGTCGACCAAAACCTGTGAGTGAGGCTTTTGGTCCAATGCTTTCGCCAGTTCTGACCGGGACGCTCTGTCGCCCTACGGACGGCATATTTGACCGATCCGGGGATTTAGCTAGACTACCGCTAGCACAACGGGACTATGCGCTCTGAGAGCGCTGATCCGAGGGAGGTTTGCATGTGCCATGTTTTCGCCGGGCAGGATCCGGCGCGTTATACCTATGCCACGCGTCGCATACGCCTGAACGGTCAAAGCACCTCGGTTCGGCTTGAACAGGCTTTCTGGGCCATTCTGGACGAGCTGGCAGACAAAGAAGACATGAGCACCCCTGCCTTCTTGTCCACGCTACACGCCGAAGTCCTCGAACTGTCGGGGGAACCCACGAATTTCACATCGCTCCTGCGGTGTACCTGCCTGAAGTTTCTCGAGCTCAAGACCGCTCCGGAAGAGGCTGTTCTCGCTGCGGAATAGACATCTGAACAGACCACAGGAACGACCAACGTAGTATACCCATACTACCCGACGTCTTCTCACGCTTTCATCATGGGTACTCAACCATGACGAAGGGAGACGTCTGTGGCCAAGAGCATTCACATGATGGTGCGTGTGCTGGAGGAAGCGCGCTCTGTTGAGTTTTACCGAAAGGCGTTCGGCCTCGATGTGGCTCAGCGACTCGATTTTCCTGACTTCACTCTGATTTATCTCAGCAATCCGGAAACAGAGTTCGAGCTCGAATTGACCGTCAACAAAGGTCAGACCGAACCGTATGACCTCGGCAATGGATACGGTCATCTCGCCGTCTCCGTGGACGATCTCGACGCAGAGCATGCCCGGTTCGAAGCCGAAGGTCTGGCCCCGCGCAAACTCGTTGAATTTGCGCCTGCCGGGGATGTGATTGCGCGCTTTTTCTTTGTCGCCGACCCGGACGGGTACCAGATCGAGGTGCTCGAACGGGGCGGACGCTACAAGTAACTGAATTCAAAAATTAGGGAGGACAGAATGAGAGTAACCAGACGATCCGTCTTAATGGGAACGGCCTCGGCCGCCGTCGTGGGAGCAAGCGTGCTCCCCGGGCAGGTGACGGCCGGGATCATAAAAGTGAGTGCGAACAGCGCCGATAAGCCCATGCTCGTGCGTATGGTGCAGGTGGTCTATCCGCACGCTCAGTTTCCGGTGGGCTGCTACGAACGCACGGCGGACGCTATCATGGCCGCAGCCGACCAGTCCGCCGCGGACGCGGTGACCTTTACCTCCGGCATGGCGGATCTGCGCAATGTCGGTTTCGAAGACATGGATGATGCCGCCGCGCTCGCGCACATGGAGAGTATTGCAGACACGCCGTTCTTCCAGATGGTGCGCGGCAAAACGGTTGTCACGCTTTACAACGATCACGAGGTCTGGGGCATCCTTGGCTACGAAGGCGCAAGCTTCGATCAGGGCGGCTATATCAATCGCGGGTTCAACGACCTCGATTGGCTGCCGGACCCGCGCGTGGATTATCTGTAGGGAGGGCTGAGACATGAACGCGATTGCACAAGATGAAGCGGCCGTTGTCATCATCGGCTCTGGTGCCGGCGGCGGCACGATGGCCTATGAACTGACGAAGGCAGGAATTCCGGTGGTTGTTCTGGAAGCCGGACAGCACTTCGCTCTGAGGGACTGGGTCAACGACGAATGGGAAGCCTTCGGTCAGATGGCCTGGCTCGACGCGCGCACCACGTCGGGCTCCTGGCGGGTCAGCCGCGATTTCCCGGGACTTCCGGCCTGGCTCGTGAAGGCCGTGGGCGGCACGACCACCCACTGGGCCGGGGCGACGCCACGCTTCCTCGATTATGAATTCAAGGCTGCCAGCACCTATGGCGATATCGAGGGCGCAACGCTGCTCGATTGGCCGATTTCGCTCGATGATATGGCTCCGTATTACGACGCGGCGGAAAAGGCGATGGGATCCACCCATGTCCACGGCCGTCCGCCTCTGCCAGCAAACAACAACTACAAAGTGTTCGCCAATGGCGCGGAGCGTGTCGGCTACACCGAATACGCCACCGGTCCTTACGGCACGAATGCAGAGCCCTATGATGGACGGCCCGGATCGATTCAGGACGGTTTCAACTTCCAGGGTGACAAGCACGGTAGCAAATGGAGCACGCTGGTGCGGGAAATCCCCCGCGCGGTTCAGACAGGGCTTTGCGATCTGAGACCGCAATCCCATGTGGTCAATATCAGTCATGATGCCGAAGGGCGCGCCAACGCGGTCATCTATGTCGACGGAGAGGGGAACCTGCAAAGTCAGGCCGCACGCGTCGTCTGCGTTGCAGGCAATTCCATCGAGACCGCGCGCCTGCTGCTGCTGAGCGATAGTGCGATGTTCCCCAACGGGCTGGCCAACAGTTCCGATCAGGTTGGACGCAACTATATGCGCCACCTGACCGGATCGATGTATGCCTGGTTCGACAAGCCGGTGAACTTCCACCGGGGCGAGACGATGGCGGGGATCATCAAAGACGAGGTCTATAACAATCCTGATCGGGGTTTCGTGGGTGGCTATTACATGGAGACGCTGGCGCTTGGCCCGGCCTTCATGGCGGCCTTCCTTGAGCCCGGGGGCTGGGGCCCGGACTTTGCCAACATGATGGACCACTACCAGAACATGGCCGGGATGTGGATTGTGGGTGAGGATATGCCGCAGTCCACAAACCGGATCACGCTCTCGGAGACAACGGACCAGCATGGCATGCCGGTGGCCAACGTGCATTTCGACGACCACCCCAATGATGTCGCGATGCGCGATTATGCCTATGAGAAGGCCGAAGCGCTCTATGCATCGGTTGGCGCGATTGGCACCCATCGCACACCGCCCTACCCGTCCACTCATAATCTCGGCACATGCCGGATGAGCGAGCGTCCGGAGGATGGGGTTGTCAACAAATGGGGTCAGGCCCATGACGTGGCCAATCTGTTCATCTCGGATGGGGCTGTTATGACCACGGGGGCGGCGGCAAATCCGACGTTGACCATCGTGGCCCTGGCCATCCGTCAGGCGGAATATCTGGCGGGAGAGCTGAAGAGCGGCACGCTCTGAGCCAGACGAAACAAGGCTGGCCCGGGCTTTTCTCCGGGCCAGTCCTATCGCACTTCTCTTTGCAGCGCTTCGCCGGCCCTTTCCAAGCTTAACGGGCACAGTGGTCACGCCCCTTGTTTCACCTCTGCTTCGATCTCTTTAAGTTGAGAACGAACAGTTCGGAACAAAGCAGCCTCAGATGACCCAACCTGGACGATTGCCCTGGCAACAGATTGCCAAACTGGCAGTGTTGTCGGTCCCGGCCACGCTGATCGTGGTTCCGTTCGATGTGCCGCAACCCACCGGTCTTGTCGGGTTCATGACCGGCTTTCTCGCCAGTCTTTACGGCCGCTACCTGTGGGCCTTCGGCGCCCTTGCGGTGGCGATTGTCGCCGCCTCTCTATCCTTTGCCGGGTTGTCCTTCAGCCCGGTTGGCGCGGTCTATGGCGTGGCGCTTCTTCTCTGCGTTCTCGTAGCGCTCGCCATGCGGCATGGGGGCAGAGCGGCCATGGTGTTTGCTGCATTTGGTTGGGTGTTTCTGCTGTTTTCCTCTCCCTCAGATGTAACAAACCTGGGCGTTTTGCTTGGCCTCTTCGGCCTGAGCGGAGTTTGGGGGGTCGTGGCAACACGTCAGTTGCGGATTGCAGGCATGATGGCTCCGGCACCTGATGCGCATCGGTCCCCCTATCTGACCGGTGCATTGGCAACCGGTGCGGGGTTCTTGGTCACTATCGCGCTTGCAGACTCCCTGCCGATCTCGCGGCCCTATTGGATTCCGTTCGTCTATCTCCAGGTGGTTGCCACCACCGATCTGTCCCGGACGCACATCATCCTGCGGCGCATGTTCGGGGCTCTCATCGGTGCCGCGGGCGCGTTTGCCCTCATGGCAATCGGCGTTCCGGTCATCGTCCAGATGCTTGTCGCCCTCATGGCCTTTGCTTTCGCCTTGCGGCACCTGATGAGCCTGCCAATGCTCAGCCGCGCCCTGACAACCATGTCCGTTATTCTGATCGTGCTCGCCACGGATGACAGTGCCTTGTCTGCACGGTTACTGGCAGAAGTAAGCGCGGCAGCCATCCTGTTAGTGGTCGCGCTGATCCTTGGTCTGCGCAAACCGCCCGCGAAAACCGAGGGTGCCAGCACCACTGGCGAACGCGCTTGAGACCGTTTCGTATTGGCAGATGCCAGCGTTAGTAGAGTTCCCAATCGTCGGCATGAGCCATCGGGCCAATCGCCATCCAACGAATGCGCGCGCGGGCGATCCGTGTGTCCTCCCAGGTACGGAATACGGCCTCAAAACCTAGCTCGGTTACGTTCTCGGCAGAGATATCCGCCCGGGCGTTCGCACCGTGATGAATATCCCACATCGCCAAACTGACATGCACACTGGGTGCCGCGCGAAATCCTCGTTCGAAGTGGACTTTTCTGCGTCTCAAGCGTGGACCGTCACCGGTCCACATATCGCCCCCGTCCTGATACTCGGAAAAGAGGGTCTCCTCTCCTTCATCGATACCGATAGGCTGGTTTGAAAAAATCCGCATCGCTGCACCTAACTCGCACGCGCTTCGAGGTTATCAACGGTTCGGGGCAAAAGTTTGTTGCGCACATAAAAATGGGGGCTGAGGCCCCCAGGACACAATATGTGTCAGGCTGCCAGGAACGCGCGAGGCCCATTTCGGCGCCTATCGCTTCCATGTCAGCCAGCAGTTTCGCGGCGGCATCCACATCCATTGTCTCGGTGTCGGCTGCCGCTTTGGCCTTCTCCAGCCGCGCCTTGGCATCCGCGAGCAATGCCGAGAACGCCTTTTGTGTAAATTCATCCTTGGGCACGGCCTGCTCGGCCAGAAGCGAGATGGCCTCCCCGCCAATCTCTGCAAATCCGCCCGTGACAACATAGTCTTTGTCACCCTCAGGGCTGCTGACACGAACGATACCGGGGCGCAGCGTCGTGATCACCGGCGAATGATCCGGCATTGCCGTCATATCGCCATCCGCCCCCGGGATCTGGACCTGGCTCGCCTGAACAGAGGACAGGATGCGCTCTGGGCTGACGAGATCAAACTGAACAGTGTCGGCCATATCGGTTCTCCTTCACGAGAGCAGGGCCGATCGACGGCCCTGCTCCAAACACCTGTGCCTCAGGCGGCTTCCGCCGCGAGGCGTTCTGCCTTGGCTTTCACCTCTTCGATGCCGCCCACCATGTAGAAGGCAGCCTCGGGCAGATGGTCGTATTCGCCCGCGACCACGGCCTTGAAAGAAGAGATTGTGTCCTCAAGCGCCACCTGTACACCGTCGGAGCCGGTAAACACCTTGGCCACGTCAAAGGGCTGGCTCAGGAACCGCTGGATCTTGCGCGCCCGCGCCACGGTCAGCTTGTCCTCTTCGGAAAGTTCGTCCATGCCGAGGATCGCAATGATGTCCTGAAGCGACTTGTAGCGCTGCAGGATCCCCTGCACGTCCCGCGCCACCTGATAGTGTTCTTCGCCCACAATGGCCGGGTCCATCAGGCGCGACGTGGAATCGAGCGGGTCCACCGCCGGGTAGATGCCCAGCTCTGAAATTGCGCGGCTGAGAACGGTCGTCGCGTCAAGGTGCGCGAAGGTTGTGGCCGGTGCCGGGTCGGTGAGGTCGTCCGCAGGCACGTAAACCGCCTGGATCGACGTGATCGAGCCCTGCTTGGTCGACGTGATGCGCTCCTGCATCGCGCCCATATCCGTGGCCAGAGTCGGCTGATAGCCCACAGCGGACGGAATACGACCGAGAAGGGCCGACACCTCGGACCCTGCCTGTGTGAAGCGGAAGATGTTGTCGACGAAGAACAAAACGTCCGTGCCCGACTGATCGCGGAACTGCTCGGCCAGTGTCAGGCCGGTCAGCGCCACCCGCGCCCGTGCGCCCGGAGGCTCGTTCATCTGGCCATAGACCAGCGCCACCTGGCTGTCGCTCAGGTTATCAGGCTTGATCACGCCGGATTCGATCATCTCGTGATAGAGGTCGTTTCCTTCACGTGTACGCTCGCCTACACCGGCAAACACCGAAAAGCCCGAATGCACCTTGGCGATGTTGTTGATCAGTTCCATGATCAAAACGGTCTTGCCCACACCGGCACCCCCGAAGAGGCCGATCTTACCGCCCTTCGCATAAGGGGCCAGCAGGTCCACAACCTTGATACCTGTCACGAGGATCTCGGATTCGGTCGATTGCTCTTCAAATTCCGGGGCAGGCTGGTGAATGGCACGGGTTTCCTGAACGGCGATCGGTTCGCCTTCGTCCACAGGTTCACCCACCACATTGAGAATACGTCCGAGCGTTACATCGCCTACGGGAATGGTAATCGGCCCGCCTGAATCGGTGACATCCTGTCCCCGGACCAGACCTTCAGAGCTGTCCATGGCGATCGTGCGCACCGTGCTTTCGCCAAGATGCTGTGCCACCTCAAGAACAAGCCGCTTGCCGTTGTTTTCCGTCTCCAGCGCGTTCAGGATCTCCGGCAGGTGGTCGTCAAACTGAACGTCGACAACGGCGCCGATCACCTGGGTGATTTTGCCTTTTGCTTGTGCCATTGGTTTCTCCGGTTTTCGTCTAGAGCGCTTCCGCGCCCGAAATGATTTCGATGAGTTCGTTCGTGATCACGGCCTGCCGTGAACGGTTGAATTCGATGGTGAGCTTGTCGATCATCTCGCCGGCATTCCGCGTCGCGTTATCCATGGCCGACATACGTGCACCCTGTTCGGACGCGCCATTTTCGAGCAGTCCAGAGAAGATCGCCGTGGCGACAGCCCGCGGCAAGAGATCACGCAGAATGGCCTCTTCATCGGGCTCGAAATCGTAGAGCGTGGATGCTCCTGCCTCGCCTTCTTCGTCATCGGAGGCAAAATCCGCCGGGATCACCTGCTGAACGGTCGGGGTCTGGCTCACCACATTCTGAAACTTCGAGTAGAAGATCTTCGCAACGTCAAATTCGCCGGAATCGAAGCGGTCCAGCACGTTTTGCGCGATCGCCTGCGCATCCGCGTAGCCCACGTTTTTGACCCCCGCCAGATCGACATGGTCGATAAAGAAATCCCCCAGGTCACGCTTCAGCGCATCCCGCCCTTTCTTTCCGACGGTCAGGATCTTCACTGTCTTCCCGGCGCCCGTCAGCTTCTCCGCTTCAGCGCGCGCCAGTTTAGCAATGTTCGAATTGAACCCGCCGCACAGCCCGCGCTCTGCTGTCATAACGACCAGCAATTGCACATCGTCCTTGCCGGTGCCCGACAACAGACGCGGCGCGCTGTCGCTTCCGGCCTGAGACGCGGCCAGTTTGCCCATCACTGCGTTAAACCGCTCTGCATAGGGGCGAGAGGCTTCCGCCGCTTCCTGAGCGCGGCGCAGCTTGGCCGCAGCCACCATCTGCATCGCTTTGGTGATCTTGCGGGTCGATTTAACCGATTCAATCCGGTTTTTCAGATCCTTGAGACTGGGCATCGCTGTCCTCCTTCGAACCGCTTCGCGTTACGCAAAATCGGTGGCGAATTCGTCCAGCGCGGCCTTGATCTTGTCTTCGGCCTCGCCCTTGATCTTGGGATCCTCGTTGGTGATGAAGTCGAGCAGATCCTGGTTCTTGCTCCGAAGGTGATTGAGCAAACCGGACTCAAACCGACCGACCTGAGCCACATCGACTTTGTCGAGGTAACCGTTCACACCGGCATAGATCATGCAAACGATTTCAGCATTCGTCAGCGGTGAATATTGCGGCTGCTTCATCAACTCTGTCAGACGCGCGCCTCGGTTGAGCAGTGACTGCGTCGCCGCATCAAGGTCCGAGCCGAACTGCGCAAAAGCCGCCATTTCCCGGTACTGCGCAAGGCTCAGTTTCACCGGGCCCGCAACCGATTTCATCGCGTTGGTCTGTGCCGAAGACCCCACGCGGCTCACCGACAGACCGGTGTTCACGGCCGGGCGGATGCCCTGATAGAAGAGGTCGGTTTCGAGGAAGATCTGACCGTCGGTGATCGAGATCACGTTGGTCGGAATAAAGGCCGACACGTCGCCGCCCTGGGTTTCGATGATCGGCAGGGCTGTCAGAGAGCCTGCGCCATTGTCTTCGTTCAGCTTGGCCGACCGCTCCAGCAGACGGGAGTGCAGGTAGAAAACGTCACCCGGATACGCTTCACGTCCCGGCGGACGACGCAGCAACAAGGACATCTGACGATAGGCCACCGCCTGCTTGGACAGATCGTCATAGATAATCAGAGCATGGCGACCATTGTCCCGGAAATGCTCTGCCATCGCAGTTGCGGAATACGGGGCAAGGAACTGCATCGGTGCCGGGTCCGACGCAGTCGCTGCGACAACTATGGAATACTCCATCGCGCCGTTTTCCTCGAGCTTCTTAACAAGCTGGGCCACGGTGGACCGCTTCTGACCAACGGCCACATAAACGCAGTAGAGCTTCTTGCTCTCATCCTCGCCCGCGGCGTCATTATAGACTTTCTGGTTGAGGATCGTGTCGAGCGCGATCGCGGTCTTGCCGGTCTGGCGGTCGCCGATGATCAATTCGCGCTGGCCCCGGCCGATCGGGATCATCGCGTCCACGGATTTCAGACCCGTCGCCATCGGTTCGTGCACGGATTTGCGCGGGATGATGCCCGGCGCCTTCACATCCGCGATGCCACGGGTCTCGCTTTTGATCGGGCCTTTCCCATCGAGCGGGTTACCCAGAGCATCCACGACCCGTCCCAACAGCGCATCACCAATCGGCACGTCCACGATAGACTTTGTGCGCTTGACCGTATCACCTTCTTTGATGTCGCGGTCAGACCCGAAAATCACCGCGCCGACATTGTCGGTTTCAAGGTTCAGCGCCATCCCCATGATGTTGCCCGGAAACTCGACCAGCTCACCGGCCTGCACGCTGTCAAGGCCGTGGACCCGCGCGATCCCGTCTCCAACCGACAACACGCGGCCCACTTCCGCGACCTCAACCTCTTGGCCGAAATTCTTGATCTGGTCTTTCAGGATAGCGGAAATTTCCGCCGCTTGGATCGCCATTTATCCGACCTCTTTCATTGCATTCTGAAGGGAGTTGAGCCGCGAACGGATCGACGTGTCGATCATTTTCGAGCCCACTTTAACGACAAGACCGCCGATGAGGTCTTCATCCACGGTCGCGTTGACTTTGACAGTTTTGCCGACTTGCGCCTTTAGCGTATCAGCGAGTTTCTTGGATTGGTCCGCAGTGAGAGCGACCGCGCTCGTCACGTCAGCCGTGACCTCGCCTTTGTGATCGGCAATCCGCTCCGAGAGTTGTCGTAGTAGATGCGGGAGAACGAACAACCGGCGCTTCTGTGCCATGAGGGCGAGACCGTTTGCCAAAGGCGAACACAGCTTCAGCTTTTTGCCAATCGCCGTGATAGCCGCCTCTTGGTCGGCGCGACTTATAATCGGGCTTGATATCATGTCTGACAGATCGGCACTGTCCTTCAGGCTGGCGCCTAGTTCATCAATGTTTTTGCCAAGATCGGCCAGCACGCCCGCCTCCAGGCACAGATCGAAGATAGCTGTGGCATAGCGCTCCGCGATGCCATACGAAATCGAAGCTGTTTCGGACACGTCCACCCTTCCGACTTAGTCTGATCCGATCCCGCAAGATCAAATCCTGACAACAAGAACGTTTTCCCGACAACGTGTCTTATCGCCGGTGTTTCGCTGGGGTTTAGCAGAGCGTTCCCAGACGGGCAAGATACAGGACCCTCCCGAAACGGCATGGAATTTTATTATATAACAGATAGTTACGTACAAATGCTGTGAATGCACAATTTTAAGACATCCAAAAGCGACCGTTTTGGAGCGGTTTTTCGATTCCTTGGCGTATGGCCCTTGCCAAGTTCCCCTCTTGCAGCTGGACCGGTAGAGGTGACATGACCCTCGCCAATCGAATCACAAGGACATGCACGCCGTCTGGATGAAGCGTCTGTTCGTCCTGTTGGTCTGTTCTGGAAAGATGCGGCATGAAACATTACGTCGCCTACGCGCTGACGCTTTTCGTCGGTGTGATCATCACCTGGGGTATGTTGAGCCCTTCGGATGGTGGACAACCGCCATTTGCGCATTTTGACAAAGTGATGCACGTGATGGCCTTCGCCTGCCTGGGCTTTCCGCTGACCGCGACACGCACGCATCCGTCGCGACGGATCTTCGTCGCGGGCCTCGCTTTCGGAGCGGTAATAGAACTTTTTCAACCCCATTTCGGAAGGACCGGGGACTGGATCGACCTTCTGGCGGACATGGCGGGGCTCTGCCTTGGGATAGCATTCGGGCGGCTCGCTGCGCGCGTGACGGGCCGATGATCAGACGGGTTTAATCTCGGGTTTCGGTTTTGGCGCCAGCACTTCGAGCGGTTTTCGCACCGTGTCGCGCAACCCTGGTCCCGATTTCGGGGCCTGGATCCGCTTGCTGGCCTGCACGATCAACACACCGCCCGCCGACAAAAACGACAGCTTGCCCCCAAGCCCTTCCCACATCCGGGAGGTCTTGAGCCAGAACCGTCGTTCCGATGGGGGTTGAAACAGCGTTGTGATATGCGCTTCGGGCAGAAAATTGCACGCTTTCAACTGCGTCTCCAACTGCGACTGACTGTAAGGTCGCCCATACCCGAAGGGCGTTGCCTCGCTGCGCGACCACAATCCGGCCCGGTTCGGCACAACGAAAAGCGCCGAGCCTCCAGGGCCCAGAACACGCCAGCATTCGGTCAGCAAATCGCGTGGCCGGTCCGTGCTTTCGATCCCATGAACAACGAGCAGCTTGTCGACATGACCCGTCTCGATCGGCCAGAAGGTTTCTTCGCAAAGGACGCTGACATTCTCGGCCTCGCGCGGCCAGGCCAGAACGCCCTGGGGCGCGGGCATCAGCGCCAACACGCGGCGACTGTCCTTGAGATACGGGCGCAAAAAAGGCGTGGCAAAGCCATAGCCCGCGACGGTCTGTCCTTTGGCCTCGGGCCACATGCGCTCAATCTCGGCGTTCAGCGTGCGTTTCACAGCGCGACCCAATGCACTGCGATAATAGAAGTTGCGCAGATCTTGCACGTCCTGATGCATTGCGGAGCGGGTCCCATTGGGTCAGTTTCGCCCCATATGTAAAGCCATCCATCGGAAACAGCCATGACGTTGCACATAGAAACGATACCCTGCCTGAGCGACAACTACGCGTATCTCGCGCATGACCCCGCATCAGGCGACACTCTGGTGGTCGATGTCCCCGAGGCCGCACCGATCCTGGAGCGGCTTCACAAAAAGGGATGGCAGGCAACACACGTGTTCCTGACCCACCATCATGCAGACCATGTTCAGGCCCTCGATGCGATCCTCGCCAGGTATCCGGATGCGAAAGTGGCCGGGAATGCCGCAGATGCCGACCGCCTCCCACCGCTGGACATCAGAGTTGAGGATGGCGGCACATTTTCTCTTGGGACACAGACCGCGCAGGTCATGGATGTGTCCGGGCACACGATCGGGCACCTCGCGCTCTATTTTCCGGACAGCGCCGTCGTATTCACCGCCGACAGCCTCATGGCTCTGGGTTGCGGACGAGTATTTGAAGGCACAATGCCGCAGATGTGGCGCAGTCTACAGAAACTCGCAGCGCTTCCGCCTGAGACGATGGTCTGTTCGGGGCACGAATATACCGAGAGCAATGCACGCTTTGCGGTGAGCGTGGACCCTGAGAACGAATCGCTTGTCGCGCGGGCCGAGGCCGTGCGCACGGCGCGCGCGTCTGACCTGCCAACTGTACCGTCACAATTGTCAGAAGAACTGGCGACGAACCCGTTTTTGCGCGCCAATGACCCAGATTTGCAAGCCGCAATCGGGATGGCTGATGCCGATCCCGCAGAGGTCTTCGCCGAGATACGGCGGCGAAAGGACGCATTCTGAGGCGGGATCGCGTCAATGTGACCTGCCTAAGAAGACCGCGCCGAGCGCTAAAAATAAGGAAATAATCGATCCGAGGTAAAAAAACTTCTTGAAGGACCTGCTGTATCGACCAAACTTTAATCGTATGAGGCTTTGGTTGAGCAGTCAGCCGCCGCAGTTGAAGGGAGCACATCGTGCCGTCATTCTCCAACACACTGGAACAGGCAATTCACGCCGCGCTCGCACTGGCCAATGCGCGGCGCCACGAGTTTGCAACTCTGGAACATCTTCTTTTGGCGCTGGTTGATGAACCGGATGCAACGCGCGTGCTGAAAGCGTGCAGCGTCGATACCGAAGATCTGCGCACAACACTGGTTGATTTCATCGATGACGATCTGTCCAATCTCGTGACGGACATCGACGGATCCGAAGCGGTGCCAACAGCGGCTTTTCAACGCGTCATTCAGCGCGCCGCTATCCACGTTCAGTCGTCGGGCCGAACTGAGGTGACCGGTGCCAATGTGCTGGTGGCCATTTTCGCAGAGCGTGAAAGCAACGCCGCGTATTTCCTTCAGGAGCAGGATATGACGCGGTATGATGCGGTGAACTTCATCGCGCATGGCGTGGCAAAAGATCCCGCCTATGGAGAAGCGCGACCAGTTCAGGGCGTGGACGAGTCCGACAGCGAGAATAACAAAGCCCCAGACGAAGGAGAGCAGGTCGAAAACGGCGAATCTGCGCTTGCAAAATACTGCGTTGATCTGAATGAGAAATCCCGGCAGGGCGACGTGGACCCGTTGATCGGGCGCGATAGCGAAGTTGAACGTTGCATTCAGGTGCTGTGCCGCCGTCGCAAGAACAACCCGCTTTTGGTCGGTGACCCCGGTGTTGGCAAAACTGCGATCGCGGAAGGTCTCGCGCACAAGATTGTGCAGGGCGAGACGCCGAAGGTCCTCTCGCGCACCACAATCTTCTCTCTCGATATGGGCGCATTGCTTGCCGGTACGCGATATCGCGGTGATTTCGAAGAACGGCTGAAAGCTGTGGTGACAGAACTGGAAGAGCACCCGGATGCGGTCTTGTTCATCGATGAGATCCACACCGTGATCGGCGCGGGCGCGACCTCCGGCGGCGCGATGGATGCCTCAAACCTGCTCAAGCCTGCCTTGCAGGGCGGTAAGCTGCGTTGCATGGGCTCGACCACGTTCAAGGAATTCCGTCAGCACTTTGAGAAGGATCGCGCCCTGTCCCGGCGGTTCCAGAAGATCGATGTCGTGGAACCGACGGTCGAGGATACTGTGAAGATCCTCAAGGGTCTGAAACCGTACTTTGAAGAGCATCACTCGGTGAAATACACCAATGATGCGATCCAGACGGCCGTCGATCTGTCGTCGCGCTACATCAATGACCGTAAACTGCCTGACAAGGCGATCGACGTCATCGATGAGGCCGGCGCCGCGCAACATCTGTTGGCCGCGTCCAAGCGGCGCAAGTCGATCGGGGCGAAGGAAATCGAAAACGTTGTCGCCAAGATCGCACGCATTCCACCCAAGAATGTGTCCAAGGACGATGCCGAAATGCTCAAGGACCTTGAGGCGTCGCTCAAGCGGGTCGTTTTCGGGCAGGACAAGGCAATCGAGGCGTTGTCGGCCTCTATCAAACTGGCGCGTGCCGGTTTGCGTGAGCCCGAGAAGCCCATTGGCAACTATCTGTTTGCCGGACCGACCGGTGTTGGCAAAACCGAAGTGGCCAAGCAGCTGGCCGATACGCTCGGTGTGGAACTGCTCCGTTTCGACATGTCGGAATACATGGAAAAGCATGCGGTCAGTCGTCTTATCGGCGCGCCGCCGGGCTATGTTGGGTTCGACCAGGGGGGATTGCTGACTGACGGTGTCGAGCAGCATCCGCACTGCGTGCTGCTTCTCGATGAGATCGAGAAAGCGCATCCGGACGTGTTCAATATCCTCTTGCAGGTGATGGATCACGGAAACCTGACGGATCATAACGGCCGCACGGTGAACTTCCGAAACGTGGTCCTGATCATGACGTCCAACGCGGGAGCCACAGAGCAGGCGAAGGCGGCTATCGGCTTTGGGCGTGACCGTCGCGAGGGCGAGGATACAGCCGCCATCGAGCGGACGTTCACGCCGGAGTTCCGGAACCGTCTCGATGCAGTGATTTCTTTCGCACCGCTACCCAAAGAGGTCATCCTGCAGGTGGTCGAAAAGTTCGTGCTGCAACTGGAAGCGCAACTGCTGGATCGCAACGTGACCATCGAACTGACCCGTCCCGCCGCCGAATGGCTGTCTGACAAGGGATATGACGACAAGATGGGCGCGCGCCCGCTGGGACGCGTGATTCAGGAGCACATCAAAAAGCCGCTGGCAGAAGAGCTTTTGTTCGGCAAGCTCGCCAAGGGCGGTCTTGTGAAAGTGGGGGTCAAGGACGGCAAGATCGACCTTCGGATCGAAGGCCCGGATCAGCCGCGACTGTCCGGAAAGAAGCCACCCCTTCTGACAGCTGACTGACGCGATCCAAAGATCAAACCAAAAGCCCGGCCCTTGCGCCGGGCTTTTTCTTAGCGTTCCGTCAGTTTCAACTCGATCCGACGGTTCTGGGCACGGGCTTCGGGCGTGTCGGCAGGATTGATCGGTTGGTACTCGCCAAACCCATTGGCCGATAAACGCTGCGGCGGAATGCCAAGCGCATTGGTCATATAGCGCACGACCGACAAAGCCCGCGCCTGGCTGAGTTCCCAGTTATCGGCGAAAGCCACACCACCGATGATCGGAATGTTGTCGGTATGGCCGTCCACCTGAATGACCCAATCGATCTCCGGCGGGATCTCGACCGCCACGTTGCGCAGGATACCCGCGATATTGGCCAGCTCTGCGCGCCCCGCATTTGAAAGCCGCGCCTGCCCAGGCGCGAACAGGACCTCAGACGAGAAAACAAATCTGTCCCCGACAATCCGTACTCTGTCCTGATTTTCCAGAACCTCGCGCAACCGGCCAAAGAACTCGGACCGAAACCGCTCCAGATCAGCCTTTTCGGCTTCTAGCCGCGCGCGCTCCGCGGCTTCCGCTTCGGCGCGGCGGCGGGCCTCCTCGGCCTGCTGCTCGCGCAGACGGCGCTCTTCGGCGACTTCTAAAGCGCGCCGGCGCCGTTCTTCTGCCGCCACGCGCGCCAGCGCCGTGTTCAGTTGATTGCCAAGTGACTCAAGTTGAACCCCAGTCGCAGCTTCCCGCTCTTCGGCGTCATCAAGCAGCGCCTGCAAGTCTCCAAGCTGCGCGCGCAAGGCGGCGACCTGTTGATTGAGCAAGGCTTGCTGGCGCTGCGCTTCCGTAGATATCTCGGTCTGTTGCGACAACGCCGTCTGCGCCTGCGCCAGAAGGGCCGCGCGTTTTTCCGCCTCGCTCAGCTGTGCGGCCGCCGTGTCTTCTGCTGCGGTCCTTGCGGCCTCCGCCGCGGCCAGCAGCGTGAGCGTTTCTTCCGCCGCGCGGCGCTGCTCCTCGAGGGCCAGGGTCATGGCAGTGAGCTCGGTATCGGCAATCTGCAGCCGCTCCCGAAGCGCCTCTGCCGCAGCGGCTTCTGCCAATCGCGCCCGCTCTTCTTCGGACAACTGGTTTTCCAAAGTGTCGATTTCTGCGCTCAGTGCGGTTTCACGCGCGTTGGCCGCCTCGCCTTCTCGCTCCAGATCCGCGACGAGTGCCTCAAGCGCCTCGCGTTGCGCCGCGGCAAGTCGGGCTGCCTCCTGTCCGGCATCAATTTCCTGCCGCAGTCCTGCCAAGGCCAGTTGCAATTGCTCTTGTTCGTCCAAAAGCGCCGCGCGCGCGCCTTCGAGGTCAGCGATCTGATTCTGGTCGGACCGCTGCTGAGCCAAAAGACCGGCCACTTGAGCCTCAAAATCCAGAATCCGCGTTTCCGCCGACGCCAGTTGATCCCGTTGCGTTTCGGTCTGGCCTTGTAACGCAGAGATCAGGTCCGCCTGTTCCTGCTCCCGCGCGCGTGCGTCGCCCAACGTCGTTGTCAGCGCGCCCACACGCTGATCCAATTCTGCGCTGCGCTCTTGTTCGAGCCCCAGCGCTTCGGCCAATGCAGCCACTTCACCGGACAAGGCCGTCAGTTCATCGGCCTGCCCGCTGATTTCTTCGCGCAGGACAAATTGCACGACCATGAAAATCGTCAAGACGAACATCAGGACCAGCAAAAGCCCGGTCATCGCGTCGACAAAGCCCGGCCAGATCGACGCCTGAAAGCGCGCTCCGGTCCGCCGTGATAACGCCACGGCTCAGCCGCTCCGATCCGGATCGTTTTCCACGCGCCGCAACGCCGTGGCACGCCCGGAGGCAGGCGTTGTTTTGCTTGCTTGTCCGACACTCTCCAGTCGGACCAGCGCCCGTGTCAGTTCAGCCAGATCGGTGCGCAGTTCTGCAACGCTTTCCTGACGACCGGCGCTGATTTCCTCCAGAATGCGCAACATTTGCACATCGATAGACCGCAAACGCATCCGGCTTTCCGTATCGATACCCTCACCGCTTGTACCGCCATGTTCGAGCCGTTCGATCAGGCGGTCCTGACCGTCTGCAACACGGGCCAGCGCCGAGGTCAGGTCCGCACTTTCGTCGATGCGCTCGCCGAGGCGCATCACGGCCTGCGCCAACACGCCCAATCGATCCTCCATTTCGAGACGACCGTGATCAGCACGCAGCATCATCTGCTGAAATGCCTCCACCTGTTCGCCCAAATGTTCGGCGAGCCCGGCCACAAGCCCGGCCTCGGATCCGCCATCGCCGTCTCCGATCCCGTCGGCCGCGGAAAAGCCCACGCGTGTGATGGTGGACACCCATTCCTCTAACTCGCGGTAGAACCGGTTTTGACCATGTCCCGCGAACAGCTCCAGCAATCCAACAACAAGCGAGCCTGCCAAACCCAAAAGCGAGGACGCAAAGGCGACGCCCATGCCGCCCAGCTGCGCTTCGAGCCCGGTCATCAGACGGTTGAAAATCTCGACGCCCGCTTCACCATCCTGCGGTGCGAGCGAGCGGATCGTATCCACAACTGCGGGCACGGTCGTGGCCAAGCCATAGAATGTGCCAAGCAGACCCAGAAAGATCAGCATGCTGACGATGTAGCGGGTGATCTCCCGCGCCTCATCGATCCGCTGCGCCACGGAATCGAGGATCGATCGCGCCGAACCGGACGCAATCGTCATGCGTTTGTTTCGCTGGCCAAGCAATGCGGCCAATGGCGCCAGAAGCAAAGGCGGCTTTACCGTTGCGTGACCGGGCCTGCCGGCAATGAAATCTTCGATCCACCGGACAGAGCCAATCAGCTGAAACACCTGCCAGAAACAGGCCACAACGCCGATCACGAACACAAACAGTATGAACCCGTTGAGGTAGGGATTGGCCTGAAACACAGGTAGCACGCGCGGCAACGCCAAGAAGGCGCCCGCCCCGGTCAGCGCCAGCACCATCAGCATTATTGCAATCTGCCTAATCGGGCGCGAAAACTGCGGCTCGACCTCGTAGTCCGGCTGGTCCATCAGGACGGCTCCCGGCTTTGTTTTTCTGTGCGCAGCTTACGCAGATCGACGACGCAATCCAAGAGTTTATGTCTTGAGGACCTGCACGCGATGCGTCAACCATTCCAGATCGTGATCGCCGATGCCCAATTCGGTCAAATGGTCCACGGTTCGAAAGAGATACTCGTCGTTGGGACCGCGTCCGCCGACGGCCCGCGCGATGATCTGCGCCTGCTCTTCAAGCGCTAACCGACCGCAATACTGCAAATGATCGGGATCCACCACATATGTGACGGCCATCACACGACGACCGTCAACCAGATCCAGTGGCAGGTTTTTTTCGACATACGCTGACGAAATCAATTCGCGCTCGCGCAGATCGGCCAAAACAACCTCCTCTTCGCCATCGCCCACCAATAAGGCCACCCCCTGACAAACAGCCGCCGGCGCAGCGTCGAGCGCCAGAACCAGACCGGGATCGGCCTCTGTGCCGCGATGATGGATCGAGCGCATGCAAAAACTGCGGTGATAGCCCGTCAGTCTGGCCAGCACTTTTTCCGCCGGGTCAAATCCCGGATTCCACACCAGTGAGCCGTATCCAAAGACCCATAAGGTCATTTATCTGTCCCTTTCTGCGCATGGGCCTTAAACACCATGGCGCGAGGACACGAAAGAGGTCCGCTGACGGAGGTTTTGATGATCCGGTTCATGTCGATGCTGGTCGCGGCCGCCCTTATCTGGGCGATCTACTGGGCGGTGGGGTCGTCCGGCATGACATCGGCAATATCGGGCTGGCTGGAGGATCGGCGCGCAGAAGGATGGGTCGCGGAAGCGACAGATCTTCAAACCAAGGGCTTCCCGACGCAATTCGAGACCTCGCTGCAGGCTGTCTCCTTGGCGGATCCGGAAACCGGACTGGCCTGGGACGCGCCGACCTTCACGCTTCAAGCACTGAGCTACCAGCCATGGAGTATTGACGCGATCTGGCCGGAAACACAGCGCCTGGCGACGCCGCTTGCACGGTACGACTTCACATCGCGCGATATGCGGGCGACGCTCTTGGTTCAGTTGGGGAACAATCTGGCACTGGACGCTCTGACCTTCACTGTCGCCGATCTCAGTGTTTTACAGACAGGTGCCGTGCAACCGGCACGCGCCTCCAGTGTCGAGATGTCCGCAGAGCGCAACCCCGAGACCGACGCAAGTTATCAGATTCGCCTTGGTTCAGACGGTTTCGCGCCCGCGCTCGACTGGCGCACCCGAATTGATCCCGGCGGTAGCCTGCCGGATACTCTCGATGCGCTCAACGCCGATATGATGATCACCTTCAGCGCCCCCTGGGATCTGAATGCGATCGAGCAGGCCCGTCCGCAGCCCCGTAAACTGGATCTTCGACTGGCCGAAGCCCGATGGGGCCGCCTCGAATTACAAATGGCGGGCGCTCTGGACATCGATAGCGCCGGGCAACCAACAGGCGAGATGACCGTCAAAGCCCGCAATTGGCGCGAAATTCTGCGACTGAGTGTGGAATCCGGGGCGCTACCCGCTGGTCTGAGCCGCACCCTTGAAGACGGTTTATCCCTGGTGGCGCAGCTGGCGGGAAACCCGCAGACGTTGGATATCCCGCTGACCTTCCGCAACGGTCGGGTGTTTCTTGGACCTGTCCCGATTGGTGCCGCACCGGTCTTGCGGCTAAGATAAAAGCACATCCTGCGATCGCTGCGCTTGATTACACACTTCAGACAGAAATAGTGTAACGTGAAACTGACACAGCAACGTTTCCTCGATCAGGAGCGCGAGCCATGCGGGTTATCATCTTGTTCTTTGCCTGCGCCTTGTCTGGTGCAACCACCGCGCAGGACCTGGACCCTCGGAACGGGCAGGCCCTGTATGACAGCTACTGCACTCAGTGCCATGGGACCGACGCCATGGGAACGGGTCCGATGTCTTCGATCCTGAATGTCGAAATTCCGGACCTGACCCAGATCTCCGGCCGAAACGGCGGGACATTTCCCATAGATCAGGTCTCGATGCAGATCGACGGGCGGGCACGCTTGCTGGCACATGGTGGCGATATGCCGGTGTTCGGCCCGATGCTAGACAGCGCGCGACAGATCCCGATGCAATTGCCGAGCGGCCAGACCCTGATGGTCAGCCAGCCGATGGCAGAGCTGCTGGCCTATCTTGCGTCGCTTCAGAGCGAAGAGTAACGCGCGCTATCGGCAATAAGCCCCGTTGCGGTAGCGCGCGGTATCGAAATGAAAATGCCCTTGGTGAAACCGGTCGGAATTTGGGCCCAGAACTGTCCCGAACGGTCCGCAGGCCGACTTGTGCAGATCGCGCAGCAATTTGCCGTTCTTTCCGCGTCCCCAATCGCTGAGCACGGTCAGCGCGGTACCATCCATCAGGTTGAATGCAGAAATGTCGATGGCGTTGCCGAAGGAATGCTCTGACAAGCGACCGCTGGATCTGCCATTTCGACGTTTGCAGCTATAATGCGCAGCCACCTGCAGGCTCTCCACACCACCGCCGGTCTTGCCGACAATCGGTGCCATCTGATCGGTGACCCAGCCCTTGAGCGTGCGTGCTGTCTCGCAGTTCATCTTGGACGGCTGGCTCAGACGCACACCGCCCACGGCATCCACCTCGACCGCGTCCTCGATGCCGCAGCGACCGGGGCCATCGACATCGCCCAGCGCCACACCCTGAATCAAAGGCGTGCCGCACACGGCCCCGCGCGTGACGATCAGCGGTTGATCCCCGGACCCGGTGAGGGCCGAACAACTGCCAAGTGCCACGATGAGCGGCAGGCAAAGCAGAGCGCGTCTCATGTTTTGCCAACCCTGCCAAAATCCGGGGCGTCCGTATCCTGTCCGGCCTCGATAATGTCGCGCCGGATCGCTCGCGTGCGCGTGAAGTAGTCGTGCAGCAGAGCCCCATTTCCTGTACGAATGGCCCGTTGCAAGGCAAAAAGTTCTTCTGTGAAACGCCCAAGAATTTCCAGCGTCGCCTGGCGGTTGTTCAGAAAGACGTCGCGCCACATGGTCGGATCGCTCGCCGCGATCCGGGTGAAATCCCGAAATCCTGCGGCAGAGTACTTTGTCACCTCACTGTCCGTGACACGACGCAAATCATCTGCGACGCCCACCATCGTGTAGGCAATCAGGTGTGGCGCATGACTGACCACCGCGCAGACAAGATCGTGCTGCGCCACACCCATGCGTTCGGTGTTGGCCCCCATGCCCTGCCACAGCGTTTCGAGGCGGGCGATGGCCTCCGGGCGCGCCGCCTCATGCGGCACAATAAGGCAATAGCGATTGTCAAACCGCTCGGCGAAGCCCGAGCGCGGGCCGGAATGTTCCGTGCCCGCCATCGGATGGGACGGAACGAAATCAACACCAGCCGGAAGATTAGGCGTCACGGCGTCGAAGACGGCCTGCTTCACGGACCCCACCTCGCTGAGCGTCGCTCCGGGCTTCAGCGCCGGCGAAATGTCGGCTGTCACCTCGCCCATGACACCAACCGGCACACACAGAACGACCAGATCGGCATTCTCGACGGCTTCTGCGGCGGTCTCGCAGACAACATCGCACAGCCCGATCTCTCGTGCCGTGGCACGTGTTTTCTCAGATCGTGCGAAACCGGTGACCTCGCCCGCCAGACCGCTGCGTTTCATCGACCAGAACATCGACGAAGCGATCAGTCCCAGCCCGATCAGCGCAACACGCTCGTAAATAGGGGTCATACGTCCGCCCCGGCTCCGGCGAATGATCCCATGAACTGCCCGACCGCGTGTGCGACACGGCGGCAGCTGGGCTCGTCGCCCACGGTAATCCGCAAACAATGCGGCAGGTTGTAACCGCTGACGCCGCGAACAATCAGGCCTTCGCGCTGCAAATAGGCGTTGCACGCCTCGGCCTGTTCGCGATCAGCAAAACGGGCGAGGATGAAATTGGCGCAGGACGTATCAGAGGCCACGCCATGTTCAGCCAGCGCCTCGGACAACCAGGCGCGCATCCGTGCATTTTCTGTCCGGCATTTTTCAACCCATGCCGTGTCACGAATGGCCGCCTCCGCCGCCACCAGCGCCGCAGTGCTCAGATTGAAGGGGCCGCGGATCCGGCCCAAAACCCCGATCACAGGCCCCGGGCCGTAGCCCCACCCGACACGCAGCCCTCCCAGTCCGTAGATTTTGGAGAATGTGCGCGTCATGAACACATTCTGACGGCTTTCCACAAGCCGTGCGCCGCCATCATATCCTTCGACATATTCGGAATAGGCGCCATCGAGCACCAGCAGAACATGTGGTGGCAATGAATCGGCCAAGCGCGCCATCTCGCCCTCGCCGATCATGGTACCGGTCGGATTGTTCGGATTGGCGATGAATATCAGTCGCGTGCGCGGCGTGACCGCTTCCAGGATCGCGTCAACGTCGGTGACGCGTTCGCGCTCTTTGACTTCGACAGGGGTGGCGCCATTGGTCAGGGCGGCAATCTTGTAGATCGCAAAGCCGTGTTCTGTGTGGATGACCTCATCGCCCGGACCCGAATAGGCCTGACAGAGCAGCGACAGAATTTCGTCGCTGCCCACGCCACAAATCATACGATCAGGATCGAGCCCCAGAACGGAGCCGATCGCCTCGCGCAACCCCCGGTGATCTGTCGAGGGGTAGCGATGTAATTCATAGGCCGCTTTGGCGAATGCCTCTCGCGCGGCCATGCTGGGACCGAGCGGGTTCTCGTTGGAACTAAGTTTCACGGCGTTGGTCACACCCGCGACATGGCTGGCCCCGCCCTCGTAGGGCGCGATCTCCAGTATACCCGGCTGTGGCTCGATTTTGGCCATGTCAACTCCCCTCCAACTGTCTGTCATAGCCATGTCATGAGGCTGTGACTAGCCGCAATGCACCGCTACTGCAAAACTGCCCTGCGCGCTCCATGATGGACGTCGCCAAGCGCGCTCTGTTCTGTTTCCCCAAAACAGAAAAGTCGCGACAGTACTCCGTCGCGACCCTCTTTCTCGAACAAAGGCGCTACGCCTTCGATTAGTTCTGAGCGTAGTATTCGATCACGAGGTTCGGCTCCATCATCACGGGATAGGGCACATCGCTCAACCCCGGTGTCCGCACGAAGGTGGCAGTCAGTTTCGAGTGATCCGCATCGATGTAGTCCGGCACATCACGTTCGGGCAACTGGGTTGCCTCCAGGATCGCCGCCATCTGTTTGGAGCGATCCCGCACTTCGATCACATCGCCTTCTTTCACACGGTAAGACGGAATGTTCACGATCTGCCCGTTCACGCGCACATGCTTGTGGTTCACGAACTGACGCGCCGCAAAGATGGTCGGGACGAACTTGGCTCGGTAAACCACGGCGTCGAGGCGACGCTCCAACAAGCCAATCAGGTTCTCGCCGGTATCGCCCTTCACACGCGCAGCCTCAGAGTAAATGCGCTTGAACTGCTTTTCGGTCAGATCGCCGTAATAGCCCTTAAGCTTCTGCTTGGCGCGAAGCTGCAGGCCAAAGTCGGACATCTTGCCCTTGCGGCGCTGGCCGTGTTGGCCTGGGCCGTATTCGCGGCGGTTGACGGGTGATTTCGGACGACCCCAGATGTTTTCGCCCATCCGGCGGTCAATTTTGTATTTGGCAGC
>ERZ1740060.352-NODE-352-length-30146-cov-8.318800_pt1 | contig 30146 bp, 29 predicted proteins | sample MGYA00581743_ERZ1740060 | MGnify/ENA primary metagenome ERZ1740060 (study PRJEB43018, sample SAMN04849235) | marine metagenome | isolation source: floating plastic debris | place: Pacific Ocean | collected 2008-08-27 | study: EMG produced TPA metagenomics assembly...
AGAGATCGGGGTGCCGGTGGCTTGACCTTCATTGTCACCCGACAAGATTTCACAGCGATCGGCTTCCTTGCGGGGGGTGGTGATTTTGCTCTGGCCGGGGCGACGGCGGTCCAGCTCTGTCTGGATTTCTTCAGCAGAAATCGCCACTTGGGGCGGACAGCCATCAATCACCACGCCAACACCCCCGCCGTGGGATTCCCCATAGGTGGTAATGCGAAACAGATGGCCGAATGTATTGCCCATAGCGGTGCTGGGTGAAGTGCTTTTTCATCCTAGCCCGCGATCGCGACCCAATTAGTTTCGTCAATTGGCAATGCGCCCTAGGAATCAGAATCCAACTGTAGGTAATAGCGAGGGTTCACGGCCTTGCCCTGACGGTAAATGCTGTAATGCAGATGTGGCCCTGTAGAGCGCCCCGTGTTGCCCAACTCCCCAACCTTGCGCCCCCGGGTCACTCGAGTTCCCACCTCGACATCAATGGTAGACAGGTGGGCATAAATGGTTTCGTAGCCATAGCCATGGTCAATTACCACGTGCTTACCGTAGCCCCCAGAATGCTGGGCTTTGGTGACCACGCCATTGGCGGTGGCATAAATCGGTGTGCCCACTTTCCCACGAAAATCAATGCCGTTGTGATGCTCATAGCCCCGTCCCCCAAAGGGATTTGGGCGAAGTCCAAATTCTGAAGAAACATCGACCTTCCCCCTCAAAGGAACTGCATTTGGGAAGGCAGCTTCTCGTGTCGCTTCCTCAGCCAGGGTCTCTTCTAACGCGGGACGAACCTCACCATCAACTAAAAAGGAAAGCCGCGGTAGACGGTCTTTAGCCCGCTCAAACAGGCTCTCTGCCTCAACCGGCTGGGGAACCCCGCCCTGGGAATCTTGGGGTTTGGGCGTTGTCAAAGTGCGATCGGGTAGGCCAGCCCGTTCCTGCAGATCCTGAACCTCTTCATCCAAAGAATCCAGCTCTAGCAACACTTCATTGGCCGTTTCTGTCAGCAACTCGTTGCGCTCATTCAGTTGAGCATTGGCATAAACCAACGAGGTCACCCACAAGGTCGCCCACCCCACTGGCAGGCTCATTAGCACGAACGCTGAGATCAGCATGGGCCAAGGACGGATACTGAGGGCGATGGGGGTTTTTCCCGTGCGCGTAATCAGTATGGTGTAGTGCTTCGGCAGTTGAATTCTCATATGCACGTTGTAATGGCGAGCTGAAAATCCTTAAGTTTTTTATCAAGATCAAGACTCAAGGATTATACGGGGATCACTCCCGTTCGGCAACGCGAGTTCGTTTATGGAGCCTAATTTCGGGCTTTAAACAACACCAACAACCAAGCCCAAACCTTTGTCAAACAATCCATACAGCGACTTTTGGAAATCAGGGCTAGACCCAGAGATCGCTCCACCACAGCTTCCGAGATCCCCCAGAGAACCCTGCTATAGACTTGCTAGAATCATGAAGTAATGTAACAGGCAAAGTCATGCAGGTCACTTGGCTAGACAGCAACAGTTGGCTCTGGGAAATCGCGGGTCAGAAGATCTTGGTGGATCCCTGGCTGGTAGGTTCCTTGACCTTTGGTAATGCTGCCTGGCTGTTTCGGGGTGAACACCCCCGCCCTAAAGCCATCCCAGAGGGGGGCAGCCTGATTTTGTTGTCCCAAGGTTTGCCTGATCACGCCCACCCCCAAACTCTGGAGGCCCTAGACAGGTCAATCCCAGTGATTGGCTCCCCCAGCGCGGCTCAGGTGGCCCAAGACTTGGGTTTTACTCAGGTGACGGCCCTTGACCATGGCCAATCCCACCGCCAGGGCAACATTACGGTCCAGGCGGTACCCGGTGCTCCGGTGGGTCCCACCACCTTAGAAAACGGCTATTTACTGACAGATGACAGTGGCACCAAGCTGTTTTATGAGCCCCACGGCTTTCATCAAGAAACGTTGAAGTCTGTGGCCCCTGTGGATGTGGTGATTACGCCAATGCTGGACCTGTCTCTTCCCTTGGTTGGCCCGATTATCCGGGGCGGTAAAAGTGCTCAGGAACTGGCGACCTGGCTACAGCCCCAGGTGATGCTGCCCACGGCCAATGCGGGGGAAGCCGAGTATCACGGGCTATTGGTCTCATTGCTGAAGGCCCAGGGGGGAACTGACACCCTGCGTGAAGCGCTGGCGGCATCCGGCCAAGCGGTTCAGGTAATTGAGCCTGAGGTGGGCGATCGCCTGACGCTATCCCTGACCCCTCGCACGGCAGTCGAAACAGCTCACTAAGGGACATTCCTTGCCAAAAGCGTTATCAGGCCATGGCTGTCCTACAGGAGTGGCCAAACCACTCCTGTAGGACCATCGTCAGTCCTTTGTATAGACATTGCTTAAGTCAATCATCAGGAAAGCATGACAAAGCATGTCGCTAATGATGCATTTTCAGGAAGATTGGTAATAATAGATACAGAAACGGTCTATTAAATTCGTTCACTCCCTCAGGAAGGCAACCTTGCTGTTGACAGGGAGCGGAAGTAGGGATTCCCCGAAGGAACGCGTCTTCACGAACCACCCATCGCGTTTTGGAGGCGAAATCATGAGCACTTCTCTTTATCAAGGTTTGGAAATCATCCTGGCAGTCGCCGTGATGACCATTGTTGTTTCTCCGATTCTCTGCTGGGTGCTGCCCGATCGCATCCACCCCGCCGAAAAGGCCGTTTAATACCGGGCTTGATCGCGTTAGCAACCCCCATAACTGCTGATTACCGCGCCAGACCCTGTCTAGCGCGGTTTTGTTCGGTCACGACTTTCAGGAATTGTCCTAAAGGTCGCTGTAAGCTTTAGCCAATTCCCCATTGCTGAACATTCTCGGTGAGTAAAATGGGGCTGAGTTTTGTCAGAGGCCGCCTCCATGAGTGCGTCTAAGCCCCCAACGCCGCCGCCCCGCACCTTTTTGGGGACGGTTACCCAGGCGTTCAAAGGGATCCAACAGAAAGTCAATTTTGAAGAGGTCTCCCTTAAAAAAGGGGCTCGTCCCGCTGCCCTAGAAGTCACCGTTAAGGGCAACACCCAGCGATATCCGCTGCTGGGCGATCGCTACCTGCTGGGCCGCAGCTCTGACACCAGCGACATTGTGGTCAGTAGCCCTATCGTCAGCCAAATCCATGCCTCCCTGACTCGCGACCCGAATCGTCCGGGTCAGCCTTTTATCCTGAAGGATAAAAATTCCACCAACGGCCTCTATCGGGGCAAAAAGCGGCTCAATTACTGGATTCTGCAGCACGGTGACACCCTCACCCTGGGTCCTGCCGATCTTGAGGACGGGGTGACCGTACGGTTTATCAACCCGCCCCCCTGGTATATTCGCAGCGCCCGCTATGGGCTCTACGGATTTAGCGGGGTAACCGCTCTGGTGGGCCTCTGGATTGTGGGGCTGCAGTGGCCCAAGATTCCGATGCGGCCCCTACCCGAGTCGGTGCAGGGACCGGTGATTATCTACGCCGAAGAGGGCGGTGAAATCATTCCCCTACGGCCTGAACCCACCCAAGCTCACCAAGAAAATCAGCGTCTGTCGGAATTCTCCCCCTACTTGCCTAAGGCCGTGGTGGCCTCAGAAGATTCCCGCTACTACTGGCACCTGGGCATTGACCCGCTCGGCATTACCCGCGCCCTAATTACCAATATTCGCGGGGGCGAAATTCGGGAAGGGGGCAGTTCTTTAACCCAACAGCTGGCTCGCAGCGTCTACCGAGAATACGTGGGTACCGATGACTCAGCCGGACGCAAGATTCGAGAGGCGATCGTCGCTCTAAAGCTAGAGAGTTTCTACAGCAAAAATGACTTGCTGTTGTTTTATCTAAATCGGGTTTATTTGGGGGGCAACCTCTATGGCTTTGAGGATGCGGCTCGGTTTTACTTCGACAAATCGGCGGCAGACTTGACCCTGTCGGAGGCGGCGACCCTGGTGGGCATCTTGCCTGCCCCCAATGCCTTTAACCCGGTACAAGACTATGAGGCGGCGATCGCCTATCGTGATCGGGTTTTAGAGCGCATGGTGGCCCTGGGTATGGTCAGTGTGGAGGAGGGGCGACGGGCTAGGCGATCGCGCATTGAAATCAGCCCCAAGGCGCGACAAGAGCTGCAGAGTATCCGTGCCCCTTACTTCTATAGCTATATCTTTGATGAGCTAGAGGCCGTGCTGGGCACCCAACTGGCTCGGGAAGGTAACTTTATTGTGGAAGCCAGCCTTGACCTCGATTTGCAAGCTGCTGCAGAACGGACCCTGCAGCAGGATATTGCCAGCAGCGGTCAGGCCCTGGGCTACAGTCAGGGGGCCGTGGTCAGCCTCGATAGCACCACGGGTGAAATTCGAGCCTTAGTGGGCGGGGCCGACTACCAAACCAGCCAGTTTAATCGGGCCACCCAGGCCCTGCGGCAACCGGGCTCCACATTTAAGGTATTCGCCTACGCCGCTGCCCTAGAGCAGGGGATTTCACCGGGGCAAGCCTTTGACTGCAACAGCTTTACCTGGCAGGGGCAAACCTTTGAGGGCTGTCGGTCGGGGGGCGCGCCCTTAGATATGTATTCCGGCATGGCCCTCTCAGAAAATGTGGTGGCGCTGCGCATTGCTGAACAGGTGGGACTAGATCAGGTGATTTCCATGGCCCGCCGCCTGGGCATCACGTCTGAACTGCGCCTGACGCCAGGACTGGTCCTAGGAGAAAGCGAAGTCACGCCCCTAGAGTTGACTGGAGCCTTTGGGGCGATCTCCAATAATGGCGTTTGGAATCCGCCCCATGGGGTCAAGCGGGTCCTGGATAGCAGCGACTGCACCGACCCCAATGACGCCAATAGCTGCCGGGTGATGTATGAATTTGGCCAGACGGGCGACACCCAACAGCAGGTGCTGGATGCCCAAATTGCCGGTCAATTGACGGGGCTCTTGCAAGGGGTGATCCAAAGCGGTACCGGGCGCGACGCTTTTCTCGGATTAGGGGAAGCGGGTAAAACCGGGACTACCAATGACAACCGCGACCTCTGGTTTGTGGGGTATGTCCCCAGCCGCAACCTGGTAACGGGGGTGTGGTTGGGCAATGACGACAATGCAGAGACGGGCGGTAGTAGTGGTCAAGCTGCCGCCCTATGGGGACGCTATATGGAGGCGGCCCCTTAACCGCCCGCAGCCCATTGCCAAACCCTTTCACCGCTTCCTCAACCATGGACTCCTCCAGCGATCGCCTCCGGTCCCTCATGGCTGCAGCCCAGATTCCTAGCTTTAGGGCTTTAGCGATCGCTGCGGGTGTCTCTACCGGAGCGATCGCGCGGCTGCGCCAGGGCAAATTAGCCACCATGCAATGGGCTACGGTACGTAAAATTGCCCTGGCCCTGGGGCTCTCCATGACTGGGCTGCAAGAGGCTCTAGAGGATGACAAATCCTCTGAATCGACCAACGCATCCGATCGCCTCACCACCCTAGAAACCGAATATGCCCGACTTCAGGCCCAACTGGCTAGCCAAGGGGAGCAGGTCCAGCAAGCTGTTAAACAAGAGGCCCTAAGCATTTTGGAACCCTGGTTATTGCAGTGGCCCACCGCCACCCACGCGGTGACTCAAAATCCTGATTTACCCGCAACGCGGTTGGTGCCTTTAGTGAAACCGGTGGAGGCGCTGCTAAGTCATTGGGGGATACAGGCGATCGCCGCTGTTGGCGCTGAAATCCCCTATGATCCGCAGGTTCATCAACTGATGGGGGGCACCGCTGCTCCGGGGGATCCAGTGCGGGTTCGCTACAGCGGCTATACCCAAGGAACACGGTTACTCCATCGGGCCAAAGTCAGCCCCCTCTAAATGCTGTCCGTTAGGCAGAACTCTACACAAGACTTGTATGGAAAGGGTTCTGGCCTGACGTTGTAAGGGGTAAAACCTCTAAATCGGTCCCTAGAGGAACTGATTATTGCCAGCTTCGCCCCTGTCGTCTTACCGTGCGCATTCACGACCCAACCCGCATCTCCCTTTCGGGGGGTTTGGGGGAGTTAGGCCCCCATATCAGGGGGTTTGGGGGCCAGCCCCCGATTCCGACATGGGCTCTTCTGGGGAACAAACAACTTGCAAACCCCTTTTCTAAAAAGCAATAGAACGACTTTTGCGTGAGGAATAACTTATTAAGGGGGGACGAATATTGAGAAACCGTCCTGACATTTGCGTAAAAAGCAGCTTAAGGCGGCTGTCAACAATGGCCTCTTGATCAGACCATCTGTCTATTAAACTGAGTCAACACCTGCCTAGCCACGACTGAGGTCAGCTTTCAGAGGAGAGCACGATGGGAACCTGGATTAAAGAAACCGACAAGGCTATTTACTTGATGCAAGGGGGATATTGGATTTCTCGACTGACCAAGTATCCCTCTAAAACAAATCCCCAAGAAAAGGTTCTGAATGTGAAGGCAATGACCAGTTGGTTCACGCGGTCAGACCCACCAACCGCAATGATAGTCTCTTCTGGCGCAGGGGCTGAGCCTTCACCCTTACCGGCATCGTCTAAGGCTGCCGCGCCTCAGTCCCCAGCAGGCATACCCGGAAAAATGAATGCTGCGGGCCTTAAGCTCCTCACCGCTTTTGAAGGGCTAGAGCTAGAAGCCTATCAAGACTCTGTGGGGGTTTGGACCATTGGCTATGGCCACACTTCGGCAGCAGGCCCACCCAAGGTCACAACGGGCCTACGCATTACTGAAGCAGACGCAAACACGATTCTAAAGCGGGATCTAGGTCAGTTTGAGCAGGGAATTCGAGAACGGGTCAGCGTGGCGCTGAACAGCAACCAATTTTCGGCGCTGGTGTCTTTTAGCTTTAATGTGGGGCTCGGGGCTTTTGGAAACTCGACATTGCGCCGCAAATTGAATGGCGGCGACTATGGCGGTGCGGCCAATGAACTGCTGCGCTGGGATAAAGCCGGAGGTCGGGCTTTACCTGGCTTGACCCGTCGCCGCCAAGCTGAGCGCGCCCTTTTCTTAAGTGAAGACTATACTCAGTTTTTGTAAGTGAACGGGGGCTAAGGACATTTCCTGAGAAGAAAATGCCTATGGTGCGTTACATACAGCAATAACCGATGCGGGGGGCACCTCTTGTGGGAGCCCTCGATAACCGACCGGATTGCACGATCGGGAAATCGATATGTCTTCATAGGCTTTTAAATATTGTCCATCCCTAAAACTTGACAGAATTCTTGACCACACCCAGTCACACTGAGTCAAATGCAATGTCTGAACTGCTAGAACCCGCTACAGCTAACAGTCTCCCCCTGCCTGCCCTGCCCAATGAGACGCCTCCAGAACCGGAGTTGAGCCCCGTCAGTGCCTATGACGTTTATCTGGCCGTCGAAGATGTCCAGCGTCAACTGCGGCGATCGCGGGCTTCGGTTTATCGCTATGCCAACACCCATCCCGAAATTCTGAACCCCCCTTTTGACCCCAATAAACTCAACCCTGAGGTCCGGAGCGATCGCGATGCCCCCCTGCAGTTCCATGTGCGGGAGGTGCGTCGATTTGCACAGGATGTATTGGGTCTTGCCTTAACCTTGGCCGTTCAACCTTCGGAGGAGACCACCACCCACGAGCTGCTGCGAGCCGTCCTCAAAGAACTGCAGACCATTCGCCAATTACTTGCAGCCCCCGCCACCGATAACTAGAGATCTCTGTACTCCAAGCCAACAAACTGGAAAATATTTAGACTAAGAACGCCAAAGTGTGATCCGTTTAACGTCCCTTTGTTATTTCAGTTGCTATGGTCTGAGCCATCAATCGACATTTGGTTTGTCGAATTGACTGTATTGAAGTCCCGACCCTTTTCTCCCACTTCTGCATGGAATCTGAACATTCGCTTGAGCCCCCTCCGGAACCCCACAGTAGTTCTTTAGCTAAAGTCCTCGGGTTTGCAATCGCGGTTTTGACCCTGACCTTACCTTTGGTAACCATTGCTCGCTTTTCGTCAGGACCCGCGATTGTCCCTTCTGTGAGTCCTGCGCCACTTTCCTGATCTCGTCCTTAACGATCTGTATCAGCTTGCACTCGGATTGGTCTTCGTAGAAACTGCGGCGGTAGGGGGAGATAGGGGCTGAGGTGTCGGTTGCATCTTCGCCTACAATGGCTACTCGAAGCGCATACCAGTGGTTTGGCGCTCGTTAGCGCAGTTTTGTGGAGACGCATTGTGGACCTATCTCGCATTCCCGCCCAGCCAGAAGCAGGGCTAATCAACGTTCTGATTGAGATTCCGGCTGGCAGCAAAAACAAGTACGAATTCGATAAAGACATGCAGGCGATGATCCTAGATCGGGTTTTGTTTGCCTCAGTCCAATATCCTTTCGACTATGGTTTTGTGCCCAACACCTTGGCTGATGATGGTGATCCCCTGGACGGCATGGTGATTATGGATCAGCCCACCTTTCCCGGTTGTGTGATTGCGGCTCGCCCAGTCGGCATGTTGGAAATGATTGATGGGGGCGATCGCGATGAGAAGATTCTCTGCGTGCCTGCCGAAGACCCCCGCTATAAAGACGTGAAGTCCTTAGACGATATCGCCGCTCATCGCCTAGACGAAGTTGCCGAGTTCTTTCGGACCTACAAGAACCTAGAAAAAAAGGTAACTGAAATCTTGGGTTGGCAAGACGTTGATAAAGTGATGCCCTTGGTGAAACAGTGCATTGAAGCGGGCAAGTAATCTGCTAAGAGGCTGTTTAAAAAGGGGGCAATCCAGTCTTGGGGAATACTGGAGCCACTCAGTAGGCTGGTTGAGTCTCTGATGTTACCGTGCCCCCTATGGGGTAACCCATGTTGTAAAACGAGGTCCAGAAAACTTTTCAAACAGCCTCTAAAGAAGGTATTGCTGCTGGGTTGACTGGGTATTCTTTTAGAAATCGCTCCCAGGTGTGCTTTAAGTATGAGCAGTAGCTTCCGTAACTCGGGCTACGCCCAGCGCCCTAGCAGCACCCTTTAGGTCAGACCATGGGTATCGCCTTCTACCTCCTAAACCAGCAAATTTCCCAAGAGTTTGCTAAACTTTCCCGACATCGCGTTGGCCCATCAGAATATACAGATACATTGGGGCTCCGTGCTAACTCTGCCTATGTCAGTCCTTAGTGCCTTCCCTAGTGTTGTCTACCTCCATCCTTGATCCGTAAATCTAAAAAATGCCAGATTCGGATTCTCTAACGCTGACAAAAATGCCAACTCATGTGAACTCAGCGGAAGCTATGCAACCTAATCAGACTGGGTTTACAGCTCACTTCTGGGGCGTCCGTGGCAGTGTGCCCACCCCAGGGTCGGATACGGTCCGCTACGGTGGCAATACGGCTTGTGTTGAGGTGATTGTTGGGAATACCCGGTTGATTTTTGACGGGGGCACAGGGTTACGGGTCTTAGGCAAACAACTGCTTCACCAGAAGTCCAACATTGACGCCCACCTGTTTTTCACCCATGCCCACTGGGATCGGATTCAAGGGTTTCCTTTCTTTTTGCCTGCTTTCGTGCCGGGGAACTCTTTCCATATCTATGGCTCACCCGCGCCCAATGGGGCTTCTATCAAGCAGTGTTTAACCGACCAAATGCTGCGGCCTAATTTCTTCACCCCCCTTCAGAAGATGCAGGCCAGTATGCAATTCCACAATATTCACGCTGGGAGCGTGGTGCCTCTAGAGGAGGGGTTAACCATTGAAACCATTGCCCTCAATCGCCATACCAGTGCCCTAGGCTTTCGGATCAATTGGCAGGGGCGCGCTTTAGTTTACGCCACCGATACAGAACCCCATAACCGCGAACTGGACCAAAATTTGCTCTATCTGGCTCAGGATGCCGATTTACTCATTTATGATGGCACCTATGCCGATAATGCTTACCATGATTTAAATGGCAAGGCCAGTATTGCCTGGGAGACAGGGCTTAACTTGGTCAAAGAAACCGCCATCAAAGAGCTGATTTTATTCCACCACAACCCAGCCCACGATGATGATTTCTTAGACCACATGGAAATGGAGATCCGTCAGCATTTTGGGAATGTGCGCCTAGCCAGGGAAGGCATGAGCCTGCAACTTGCTTAGAAGATTTTCAGACAAGAATTTACCTAGGGGTAGATTTTGTGCCTACCCTCCGCCAATCGTCCCTGAACAAACCGATTTCTCGATTCGTGCCCTCCGGTCGGTTATCGAGGGTACCCCCAAAAGGTTCTCCTACATCGGTGATCGCGAGGCGTCAACACCATCGTCAGGTATTTTCTTTTCAAGAAATGTCCTAGGCAACGTGGCCAGGGCTACACAGCTTGATGGCAGAGCATCGATATCTAAGTGAGGGTCTCCCCCATTGAGGGCGTAGGGCAAAGCGTTACATTAATAACATTCACGATAGCTAGGGCAGTTGCCCCTAAAATCACCGCACGCTTGGCAATTGCCAAACCCGTAATTGTTTTAAACCCATGGTTCAACACCTTTTTAGACGCCTCAAGCCCCTGGTAAAACCCTTCATTGCCCTCACCTTGGCAGTGGTGCTCGTCTTTGGATTCGCTGATAGCGCCTGGGCCGCCAGAGCCGGTGGACGCATTGGCGGGGGTGGTTTCCGTGCCCCCAGTCGCACCTACAGCGCGCCCCGCAGTTATCGCAGTCCGGCTGGCGGCGGTTACTACGGCGGCGGCATGGGTTTTCCCTTCTTAATTCCCCTTTTTGGCATGGGCGGCGGCTTTGGCGGCCTCTTTACCCTGCTGCTGTTTTTAGGGTTGGCTAATTTCTTGGTGCGGACGGTGCAAAATGCCCAATTGGGCGGCAACGAGATGGGGGGCGCAAACCCCAATGTGACCGTAGCTCAGCTGCAAATTGGCTTGCTCGCCAATGCCCGCTCCCTGCAGGATGACCTGAATCGCATGGCCCTGACGGCCAATACCTCCTCCAGCGCCGGACTGACCCAAGTGCTGCAGGAAGCCAGTTTGGCCCTGCTGCGCCACCCAGAATATTGGCAGTATGCCACCGCTAGCACCACCCAAACCCGACTGTTAACCGCCGAGCAAACCTTTAACCAAAAGGCCCTCGCAGAGCGCAGCAAGTTTACCGGGGAAACCCTGACCAATGTAAACAGCCGTTTGCAACAGGCGGAAGCCCAGGCGGCTTTGCCCGATCAGGGGGAACTCACCAATGCCGAACCGGAAGCCTACATTGTGGCGACGGTACTGGTGGCCACCCAAGGCAAACTGGGCCTACCCAAGGTCTCCAGCACCGATGATGTGCGCCAGGCCCTGAGTCTGCTCGGCTCTGTATCAAGCGATCGCCTAATGGCTGTCGAGATTCTCTGGACCCCTCAAGCTTCTGGAGAAGCCCTGACCGCAGATGAGCTAATTGCCGAGTACCCCAGCCTGACGGTGATTTAACCCAATCCAGAGGAGTCTTGCTCTTAAGGACAAGACTGCGAGCCACTTTGCGTTTCTGCAAAGCCTCAGAGAGATACTCAGTGTCTTGAGCAAAGTGGCCAAGATCATAAAAAGGAATGCTCGAAATACTGGTGTAAATAAAAATACATAGATGTTTTTGACTCCACCAGCAAACCAACGCAGTTTTATTCAAAAATCCAGGTGGAAATTATCAGTAGAGGTCGCCATCAAAATCTGTAAAAACCCCTAAATTAGGTTAACTTTGTCCTCCCAACCTTCATCTCTGCCTTATGCAAAACAGAGCTCCTTAAAGAGAATATGAACCTTCACTGAGTCCGTATAAGCACTGTTATAAATCCATTCCAAACCATCTAGATTTAGTTTATCCAGGTGAGTGGGACACGCAGATGAATGGAAAATTTTTGAGCTTACTGGGGAGCGTCGCCGCCGTTGGAATGGTCGTAACACCGGCTGCGGCATTTGACTTTACCCCTCAAGAAACAGGAGAAGTCGATGTCGGCTTGGGTTGCTTAGAGACTTGTCTAACCTTAGATCCTATCTTTGGGAGCATTGAGTCTTTAATCGATTCATCGACCGGGGAGAAGAGCCGCCTTTTCGTCGACTACTTTGGTGATGGTGATGTCGTAGAAACTTACGACAACGGCAACATTGAGTTTAAAACCCGGGATGCAGGCACCAACTCGTTGGGGTATTGGTTCCGCCCTTCTGAAGTGAATGAGGAGAAGGGTCAGCTTGAGGTCGGCACCTACCTACTCACCTTTGAGAAAACCTTTGCGGAGCTAACGGTTGAGTTTTTTGACACCGAGTACACTGGCGAGACCGGCGTAATGGCTATCAATGGGGATGATGGTAACCCCAACTATGTTGCTAAAGGGCCTGACGGCAACATAGTGCGCCAGACCTATCAGAACGTGGACTCGATTGAGCTTGCCCTCGGGTATGACAAACCCAACGGCACAGGTGATGGCGTCAACTTCCGCATCTATGGCACCCCGGTCGCAGTGCCTGAACCGGCTTCTGTGCTCGGACTACTTGCTGTTGCGGGAATAGGTGTTGCAAGTCGCCGCAAGCTGGCGCAGCCAGCCGAAGCAGCTTAGCGTTTCTCGCACTTTGATTCAGAAAACCCCTTACAGAACGTTCTCTGTGAGGGGTTTCTTATATTTTATGGTCTGTTTGGGGGTATGGCGATTAGGAGACATTTCGTTGTTTTCCCTAGGAAAGCTGGGCTGACTGTGATCGTAGATGGCTCACCAGGGCCTGTAAGCCAAGGCGATAACTTTCTACCCCAAACCCACTCACTTGCCCAATGGCGACGGGAGCAATGAACGAGTGGTGACGAAAAGACTCCCGCTGGTAAATGTTGCTGAGATGAACTTCTACTGTGGGTAAACCTACCCCGGCGATCGCATCCCGAATCGCGACACTCGTATGGGTGTAGGCCCCTGGGTTAATTAAGATGCCCTGCTGATGCCCTAGGGCCGCTTGAATGCGATCAACCAGAACACCTTCGTGATTCGATTGAAAAATATCTAGACTCGCTGAAAACTGCTGAGCAGTCTCAGACAACATTTCGTCAATAAATGCCAGAGTCTGAGCACCGTAGATACCTGGCTCACGCTTACCCAGCAAGTTCAAGTTAGGACCGTGAAGCACTAAGAGCTGCAGCACAAACTTAAGAGTATTCCATCTAAAAAAGCATCCCGGCTTTCGCTATGCCGAACGGGTGTTGTCTAGACAGACGAATCAACCCTTGATGAGTGTTTAGACAAGCAATTAGCTGGAACACTCTAAAGTGATTGCGTGAGACTAACGGCGATCATCCACCGGGACGGGGATAGGCTCGTGCTCAGGTTGTACTTGGGGACCGAACAAGATCTCTGCTAAGCGATCAACCCATTCTTTGAGCTTCTCGAGAGCCTTTTCGATGTAGTCCATGCGTGCGCTACTCCCTTATCAGTAATAGATTCACCCGTAGCTTATTGTGCCCAGCTCGGGCGATACCCCGCTCCCTGACAGCACGAGAGTCAGCAGAGTTTTCCTGATCATAGCGAATTCGGGCAAATGGTCAAGCTGGGTCATGGCATTACTTCGCAATTAAGGCTCATGCGCCGTCGGAGTTGATCAAGGGCCGAGGCCCTGCTGAGATGGCGTACCCAGTCGCGTCCACCTAAGGTGCCAAATCGATATCGATGATGGGTGACTTGGTTATTCGGGCCAGCCAGGCCGATATAAACCAGCCCGACTGGCTTGGTTTCAGTGCCGCCCTCTGGTCCGGCAATGCCGGTAATGCTGATGCCCCAATCGGTGGCCAGCCGCTGCTGCACCCCTACAGCCATCTGCTCAGCCACCTCGGCGCTCACCGCGCCCTGGGTGTCTAGGGTGTCTAGGGCAACCCCGAGCAGGTTGTGCTTAACGGCATTGCTGTAGGACACTATCCCGCCCACAAAATAGGCCGAGCTGCCCGCCACAGTCGTCAAAAGTTGCCCTAGCCCCCCACCGGTACAAGACTCTGCCACACTCACTGTCTGATTGTGCGCCAACAACAAACGTCCGACTGCAGTAGCCAGGGTGTCGTCGTCCTCGCCGTAGTAATCGGCCCCTGCAATGGTTTGAATCTGCTGAGCGACCGGATCAATGCAGGCGATCGCCACCTCAGGCGTGGCTGCACGGGTTGAGATGCGCAGCTTTACCCCACCATTACTGGCATAGGGGGCAACAGTCGGGTTCTCCTGGGCCAGTAATGGAGCCACTTTTTCAGCCAGAGTCGATTCGCCAATCCCCCAAAATTTGAGGGTGCGGCTGTAAATGATCGACTCAGCCCATCCCTGCTCCTGCAGGTAAGGGACGGCTGTCTCTCGCCACATTACCTGCATCTCTCGGGGCACCCCAGGGAAGGTCATCAAGGTCAGATCTGGGCGCGGTTGCCAAATCACCCCAGGGGCGCTGCCCGTTGGGTTTGGGAGGATTTCTGCCCCTTCTGGGAGTAGCGCCTGTTTACGGTTGCTCGGGGTCATAATGCGTCCCCGCTTCTCAAACTTTTGGAGAATATCAGCCAGAATCTCTGGGCGCTCGACCAGGGGCACACCAAAATAGTCGGCCAGGGTCTCGATGGTGAGATCGTCAGGGGTGGGGCCAAGTCCCCCTGTGAAAATCAAGAGCTGGGCGCGATCGCAGGCAACATCAAGAACCTGCTGAATCCGCTGAGGATTGTCGCCCACAACGGTTTGGTAATAGTGGGCAATACCTAAGTTGGCCAGCGCTTTGGCTAGGAACTGGACATTGGTGTTGAGGATGTCCCCCAGCAAAAGCTCTGTGCCAATGCAAATAATTTCGGCGCTACGGTTCATCAAATTGTTTAGGAATCAGGACAGTCGAGAATCAGGACGGCGTCATGGGTTGTGCTTCCATGGTGTCATGATTAGGGGCACCGTTTGCGACCCCAATCAACGGCATCACTATGGGAATCAATTGGCGTCGGTTTCGTCCCCTGACCGGGTTACTGCTGGGTGGGTTACTCTGGCGAGCCATGATTGCCTGGACCCTGCCTGCGGGCTTTGACGAGGTTTATTACTACCTCTACAGTCGCCATCTGAGCTGGAGTTATTTTGACCACCCGCCAATGGTGGCCTTAACGACGGGCGTGGGCTGGTGGCTGACGGGGGTAATTACGCCCCTTACGATTCGGCTGGGGGCCTTACTGCTCCATTGCGTTAGTTTAGGGCTACTTTATTTGGCTGCGACGCATCTCTACGGTCGCCGTACGGGGCTGATCGCGGCGGCGATCTCCACCTTGGTGCCCTTGTTTTGGATTGGGTTTGGGGTTTTAACCTCCCCAGACAATAGCCTGCTCCTCTTTTGGGGCCTAGTCCTCTACGGAGCTGCCGTCGAGTTTTTCCCTCACCACCAGCAGGTTCGATTGGGCGATGGCCAGGGGTTAACCTATCGACCCACGTGGCGCTTGGCGCTGATCGGCATGGGACTTGGGCTGGCGGCCCTAAGCAAGTACCACGGATTTGTGCTGGGCCTAGGATTGCTCGGATTTTGTCTCACCCGTCGCCGCACCCAAACGATTCTGCGCTCCCCCTGGATGGGGCTTGCCGTAATATTGGGCCTCCTGGCCTTAACGCCGCTGTGGCTCTGGAATAGCCACCATGATTGGATTTCCTTTCGGTTTCATCTGTTTATGCGGTTTGACGGAGGTGAGCCGCGCCCCTATCGCGTTTTGGATGCCTTGGTGACCGGCCTAATCGGCGTTGCTTACCTGTGGCCCACCCTGGGCTTTCCCCTTTGGTGGGTGGCAGGACGCAGGGGCTGGCGGCAGTTGATCGCCCTGTTGCAACCGCCTTTATCAGCCGTGGAAGCCTACAGCCGCGATCGCGATGCTCTGATTTTGTGGGTGTCTCTGCCCATTGCCCTGGGGTTTACCCTGTTGGGGGGCAAGCAGCAAATCTATCCGGCCTGGCCTGCGCCAGGGTTGTGGGGGCTGACCGTGCTCTTGGCCCATAGCGTCAGTCATTGGCGACCCATTAGCTTACGCCGTTGGCTGGGGGGCAGTGGCGTCGCGATTGGGATAATTTGCACGATCGCCCTGCTGCATCTGTCCCTCGGTATTTTGCAAAAGCCAGGGAATTACAGCCTGACGGGAGGCTTCATTCCGGTTGAGCAAGACGGTTCCACAACGCTCTTGAATGTGACGCAATTGCGACATCGGTTAGCAGAGAAACCCGCAGTGCTAAACGCCATTCAGCAGAGTGACTTTGTATTCACTGACGAATTTTATTTGTCTGGGTATGTAGATATGGCCCTGCATCCTTTGAGCGGCCTTCCCGTCACCTGCTTCAGCCAAGACCCACGGGGATTTGCCTTTTGGTTTAATCCAGATGCTTGGGTGGGAGAAACGGCTGTTTATGTCACTCTCAAGAGTCTGCATCCCAATCCAGTGGAGGCCACGGCAGCCTATGAACGCTTTTTCGAAGGGCTGATCCCCATAGGAGAAATCGAACTCACCCGTGGGGGGGTGACCACTGAAACCGTGCTGTTTTATCAGGCTCAAACCATGACCCAAGCCTACTCCTACCCCTACGGTTAACGGCTAGGCTGACGGGCTAAGCGCCTGACGCGCCAACTGGTATAGGCTAGCAGCGCCGTTGCCCCCAGCGCATAGATCAAGCCGCTGGGGATACGGGCAAAAGCTAGGGCTAAACTCCCGGCCCATAGGGTTAAGGCATAGATAAATAACACCGCCCAACGGTGGGATAAGCCCGCATTCAACAGTCGATGGTGTAAATGACGTTTATCCGCAGCAAAGGGAGATTCACCGGAGCGTAGACGCTCTAAAATCACCGCTGACATATCTAAAATAGGCACCGCCAAAATCAAATAGGGCAGCAATACGGCCACCGTTGTCACGCTCTTAACGAGACCAATGACGCCAACACCGGCCAGGGTGAAGCCCATGAAATAAGAGCCCCCATCCCCCATGAAAATTTTGGCGGGGTTGAAGTTGTAGCGCAAAAAACCCAGCGCCCCACCGGCTAAGGCAGCGGCAATCAACGCAGCAGCAGGTTGATTCATAAACAGGCTGACCACCAACATAACAATGGCGGCAATGCCTGAAACCCCAGCTGCAAGGCCATCTAAGCCGTCAATCCAGTTAATTGCGTTGGTCATGCCCACCAACCAGATCACGGTTACGGGCAAGCTGATCCAAACGGGCAAGGAAACCAAACCGACAAAGGGCACCGTCAGAAAATCAATGCTGACTCCCACTTGCCAGGCCAAGGCCGCAACGGTGGCCTGCATCAGCAAGCGACTAGAGGCAGATAGGCCGAACAGATCATCCATCAGGCCAATCAAAAAGAACGCCAACCCGCCTAGGGTGACGCCCCAGATGGCGTATTCGTCAGCGGGGCCTAAATATCTGCCGCTGGCATCGATGAATCCACCTGCGGCCCAAATCACCAGAAGGGCAATTAGCGTTCCTAGAAAAATCGAAATCCCTCCCAAACGCACCATGGGCTGATCATGAACCTTGCGTCCCCCCGGCAGGTCAACCCGTCCACTCCGCAACCCTAGGTAACGAACGATGGGGGTCACGAGCAGAACAACTGTTGCCGAAATTGCAAATGCAATTAGGTGGAAAAAGTGAGACGGCATGACAGGTTTTTAATATTTCAGCAAATGGGGAATAGAAAGCATCAATTTCAGGCCAATTTACATGTAAATCCACCCTAAATGCCTCAAGGAAATTACTCCATAATCACTGCTTTAAAATCCCGTCTTCAGTCCATCAACGGATTAGGGATCGGAGCATTTCCAGGCACTGTAAAACTCCATGAAGAATAAGACAGATTAGAAGCCTTGTCTACTGTCAATATCCGCCATGGAGTCAGGGCGTTTTAGGGTATTGGAAATCTTGTCCGTATTATTGCGCTGGCCACTTTGCTTAAAACACCTCGGAACGCTCTGCCCCTTAGCGCATAAGCAAAGTGGTATGGCCCCTAGACCATGGCTGGTTCAGGGATCGTTAAGTGAGGGTATAGAGGGAAGCGATCGCACAAGTCCGCCACCCGTCGCCGACAATTCTGCTCAACCGCCCCATCATCGGGTTGGGTGAGGCGATCGGCGATGATATTGGCAATCTCCTCAAACTCAGTTGCGCCCATGCCTCGGGTGGTCATAGCCGGAGAGCCCAGGCGCAGGCCGCTAGTTACAAACGGCGACTCCGGATCAAAGGGCACCGTATTTTTGTTGGCGGTGATATTAATGGCACTGACGAGGGCGTCGGCCCGTTTCCCTGTCATCGAGACAGAGCGCAAATCAACCAGCACTAAATGGTTGTCAGTGCCCCCTGACACCAGCTTTAACCCTCGGGCTTGGAGCTGTGCCGCCAGGGCCTGGGCATTGGCAATCACCTGGGCTGAGTAGGTCTTGAATTCAGGCTTGAGCGCTTCTCCAAAGGCAACGGCCTTTGCCGCAATGACATGCTCTAGGGGGCCACCTTGACTGCCAGGGAAAACCGCCTTGTCAAACTTTTTGCCCAAATCCAAATCGTTGGTCAGAATCAGGCCACCCCGAGGTCCCCGCAAGGTTTTATGGGTGGTGGTAGTGACCACATGGCAATGGGGCAACGGATTGGGATGGCAACCTGCAGCAACTAGCCCGGCAATATGGGCGATGTCAGCCATCAAATAGGCCCCGACCTCATCGGCGATCGCCCGGAATTTATCAAAGGGAATGGTGCGCGGGTAGGCCGAATAGCCACAGATGATCAACTTGGGCCGATGCTCCAAAGCCAACGCCCGAATTTGATCAAAATCGAGGGTCTCAGTTTCGGGGTTCACCCCGTACTGTTGCACCTGAAACCACTTGCCCGACACATTAACCGGTGAGCCGTGGGTAAGGTGACCCCCATGGGAGAGATCCATGCCCAAAATGGTGTCGCCCGGTTGTAGCAGCGCCAAAAACACGGCAAAGTTGGCCTGGGCACCGGAGTGGGGCTGCACGTTGGCATGGGCTGCGCCAAAGAGCGTCTTGATCCGCTCAATGGCCAAATTCTCGGCCTCATCTACAAACTCACAACCGCCGTAATACCGTTTACCCGGTAGGCCTTCGGCATATTTATTGGTTAAGACTGAGCCCTGGGCTGCCATCACCGCTGCCGAAGTGAAGTTTTCGCTGGCGATCAGCTCTAGATGATCTCGCTGGCGCTGCAGTTCTCGCTGCACCATCCCCGCCAGTTGTGGATCGCTTTGTCGTAATAAATCCAAACTTGTTTGCGTCACAGGCTCTCAACCCCTACTAAACCCAACCGTGTTTCCATGGTAGCCAGCCCCCTTAGCCAGAAGCTGACCCTAATCCCAAATGACAGACCCCCTATAGTACAGCGCCACCTCCTTTCTGCCATACCGGTCATCAGGTCAATTGTTTTCATCAAGCCTTTCCTGTTCGGAAATCCCCTGCTGCAAACCTTGTTCAGAGCCCTAGGACTTTTGTAACGGTTTGCAACATATACTGAGCTAAGTAATCCTTAAAAACGCCGACTTCAGAGGGGACAGCATTCATGCGCGTTGCAATTGCGGGAGCAGGGCTAGCAGGGCTGGCATGTGCAAAGTATTTGGTAGACGCAGGGCATGTGCCGGTTGTCTTCGAAAGTCGTGATGTGTTGGGGGGGTTAGTCGCCGCCTGGAAAGACGAGGACGGTGATTGGTACGAAACCGGCCTGCATGTATTTTTTGGGGCTTACCCGAATATGCTGCAGCTCTTTAAGGAGTTAGGCATTGAAGATCGGCTGCAGTGGAAAGAGCATACGCTGATTTTTAATCAACCTGAGCAGCCTGGGGTATTGTCACGGTTTGATGTTCCGGATATTCCGGCCCCTATCAACGTCATCACCTCTATTTTGCGCAACAACGACATGCTCACTTGGGAGCAGAAGATTCGCTTTGCCGTTGGCCTGCTGCCTGCGATTGTGCGGGGGCAGCAGTATGTCGAAGACATGGACAAATACAGCCTGCTGGAATGGCTGCAAATGCGGGGCGTGGATGAGCGAGTCAACTCTGATATTTTTGTGGCGGCCTCCAAGGCGCTTACCTTTATTGACCCTGAGGATGTGTCAGCAACGGTGCCCCTGACTGCATTGAATCGTTTTTTGCAAGAGCGCTATGGTTCAAAAGTTGCGTTCTTGGATGGGTCACCTACGGAGCGATTGTGCCAGCCACTAGTGGACTACATCACTGAGCGCGGCGGCGAAGTTCACCTTAAGAAACCGCTGAAGCAAATCGTGCTGAACCCTGACAGCACGGTGAAGGGATTTGCGCTTCGCGCCATTGACGGCGGCACGGATGAAATGGTGACTGCGGATGCCTATGTTTCCGCGATGTCAGTGGATGTAATCAAGGCCCTGTTGCCAGAGCCCTGGAAGGGGATTGACGTCTTCCAGCGAATGCAGGCATTGGAGGGGGTACCGGTGATCAATATTCACCTTTGGTTTGATCGCAAGATGACCGATGTCGATCAGCTGCTCTTCTCTCGGTCAAAGTTGCTCAGCGTCTATGCCGATATGAGCAACACCTGTCGGGAATATGCTGACCCTGATAATTCGATGCTGGAGCTGGTGCTGGCTCCGGCTAAAGACTGGATTGATAAATCCGAAGATGAAATTTTGGCGGCAACGATGGCTGAGCTGAAGCGGCTCTTCCCGAACCATCTGGAGGGGGACAGTCCGGCCAAGCTCCTCAAATCGAAGATTGTCAAAACCCCGCGATCGGTTTATACCGCAGCACCAGGACGGCAGGCTTGTCGCCCTGAACAGGCCACCCCGATTCAGAATTTCTTCTTGGCGGGCAGCTATACCCTGCAACGGTATCTCGGCAGTATGGAAGGGGCGGTGCTTTCTGGTAAGCTGGCGGCGCAAGCCATCGATCAGCGTTACCCAGGGGCAACGGTAGCCGCATCTACCCCAGAACCCGTTTCTGTTTCCTAGAAAGCCGCTGCTAACCGGCAGGATGCGCTAGGGTTTGCCGTATGCTTTTTGGAGAGCTGTTCTGTCTTGGGCAGACCTTTACCACCGTTAGAAGATGTCTGGGGTTTCCAGCGATAGGAATTAATGCTGCAACTGTCTGATGTGCTGCAATCTAATCACCTAGTTTCTGTTGAAGCGGCCTACGAGCAATGCCGACAGATTACGGCCAAGTACTCCAAGACCTTTTATATGGGGACGCTGCTGATGACGCCGCCGAAACGGCGAGCCATCTGGGCGATTTATGTCTGGTGTCGGCGGACTGATGAGCTGGTGGATGGTCCTCAAGCCGCGACCACTACGGAAGATACCCTTGATCGCTGGGAACGACGCTTGGAGACCCTGTTCCGGGGACATCCTGTCGATGATGTGGATGTGGCTTTGGTGGATACCCTAGAAGCCTTCCCCCTCGATATTCAGCCCTTTCGGGACATGATCGCTGGGCAACGGATGGATTTGCACCGCGATCGCTACCAAACTTTTGAAGAGCTAGAGCTTTACTGCTATCGCGTCGCTGGCACCGTGGGCCTGATGTCCACCACGATTATGGGGGTCGATACGGAGCAGAATACGGCCCCATGGAACTACCGCAACCCCAAGCCGGATCCCACCCAAGAGGCGATCGCCCTCGGCATTGCCAATCAGCTCACCAACATTTTGCGCGATGTTGGCGAAGATGCCCGCCGAGGTCGCATCTATCTGCCCTTAGAAGACCTGGCCCTGTTTAACTACAGCCCTGAAGACCTGCTGCAAGGGGTGATTGATGACCGCTGGCGATCGGTGATGAAATTCCAAATTCAGCGGGCCCGCAAGTTTTATATGGAAGCAGAACAGGGCATCAGCCGCCTCAGCGCCGATGCCCGCTGGCCCGTATGGTCGGCATTGGTGCTTTATCGCACTATTTTGGATGCGATCGAAGAAAATGACTACGACGTCTTCAACCGCCGTGCCTTCGTGCCCACTTTCCGCAAGTTGCGCTGTCTGCCTGCGGCGTTGATTCGCTCGCGGTTGTTGTAGACAGGGAACGGGGGCAATGAAGCCTTACCACAGCATTGCGATTCAAGAGTGCGGTGAGCCACTCATCCCCATTCCTTTGACGCAGTTTTCAGCGGTGCTGCCCCATCCCTATGAGCGTTTGGGCGCACCCTATGGCGATCGCTCCCCTTACTGGCTACGAGAGTCGGTGTTGGCGGCGCTTGTACAGGCCCAGGTGAATCTTCAGAGCCGTCAGCCTGGGTGGACAATTCAAATTTTTGACGCCTATCGCCCGGTTGCCGTGCAGCAGTTTATGGTGGACCACAGTTTTAAGGAACTGGCCCAGCAGCAACCCTCGGATTCACTCACTGAGGCCGAACGGCACAGCCTCCTAGAAACGGTTTATCAGTTTTGGGCACCCCCTAGTTTAGATCCGATGACCCCTCCCCCCCACAGTACAGGGGCCGCCGTTGATATCACGCTGATGGATGCTGAGGGGCAATCGGTGGATATGGGCTCCCCCATTGATGAAATTTCGTCGCGCTCCCATCCAGATTACTTTGCCCCAGACGGTGAGCAGCCCGATCCCAGCGTCCATGCCCATCGCAGCCTATTGAAAGCCACCCTGAGTGAGGTTGGCTTTCAGCAGCATCCCAACGAGTGGTGGCATTTTTCCCTCGGGGATCAGCTCTGGGCTTGGCAGACCAAAGCGGGACAACATTTGGTGGCGCGTTACGGACGCATTTTGTAGGACTTACGCTGACTCTGATCGCATCGGCGGAGAAGACAGGGCTAAGGGCGCGGTGGCAAGCTGGCTTGCAGCCTCAGGCAGTTCTGGGCGTTGGGCATCTGTACCTGATATTCCACCTTGTCCATCAGGCGGTTGAGGATCAGCCAACCATAGCCCCCCTCTTGGTAATGCTCAGGCACAGGGGGCAGGTAGCTGTCTAGGTCAAACCCTTGGCCTGAATCCCAAACCTCTAGCAACAGCCTCTCAGATTGGACTTCGAGTCGCAGTCTAACGGGCAGATCGGGGCGATCGCGATGGGCATGGCGCACCGCATTAGAGTAAGACTCCACTAAAACCAGTCGGAGTCGATTTTCCCATTTAGGCCATTCGGGCAAAATACTCAGCTCAATCCTTAAGACAGATAATAGCCAGTCTTCGACAATGGTCAAAAACTTGAGATCGCTGGGGATGTGTAGTTCCGCTTGCATCGCTACATCACCTCCAGAGACAGAATCGTTTGGTCGTCTTCCTGCTGATCTCTGTCCCCTTGAATCGCCAGCAGTAGCGTATCCAAATCGAGAGGGCGGGATTGGTGTTGGAGCAGTTGCCAGAGCCCCTCCTGTTGCAGCATCACTTTAGCGTCAGGGTGGCGGTCATCTGGAATAGTCGCCTCAGTAATCCCATCACTGGCTAGCAGTAACGTACTCCCCTCGGGCAAAGCGGTTTCACCGGCCTTTGCCTTCCAGACGGGCAAGATTCCCAAGGGCACCCCCCGCACTTCTAGATACTCGGGCTTTGCGCCATTACCGTTCGCTGCCGCCCACACAATTGGATAAATGTGACCGGCGTTGGCATAGGTGAGCTTATGGTTCGTTGGGGTATAGCGGGCCAACGCCATGGTGATAAAGCAGTTATTGGTAACCAAATCATCGAGCAACCCCTGGTTGAGGTTTTGCATAACCTGTTCAGGGGAGGGGGGATTCTCTTGGGAAAGCTCACGGCGCAGCACAGAAATGGCACTGGCCATGAACAGGGCCGCAGGGACCCCTTTTCCAGAGACATCTCCAACCGCTAGCCAGATATCCCCATTGGGATGGAAAAACACTTCGAAAAAGTCACCGCCCACCTGCCGCGCCGGTCGACAACGGGCTTGAACGCTGATCTGATCGAGGTCGGGCCAGCTCTGCCTGAGTAAATTAGTTTGAATCTGGCGGGCCACTTCCAGCTCCGCCTGCATTTGTGAGGTTTGTTCTTGAATGCGCTGATAAAGTCCGGCCTGGAACAGGGCCAGGGCGATTTGCTCGGTGACCCCATCTAAAAGTTTTAAGGTCTCGTCAGACCATTCTTCCTGGGATTTGATGCGGTATAGGGATACGGTTGCCAACCCAGATTGCTGATAAACCAGAGGCAGGGTGAGCGCAGTGACAGGGACCTCTAGATTATCCAAGACCTCTTGCTGGCGATCTCCATGACTCAGAACCCCAGCATTCACCCCTTGGCTATGGGCATCTAGAGCGGCCTGGATGGTTTGCCCATGGTCATGGGCGCTGTAGGTAAAGGTTTTGGGGGCGTCATTCCACTCTGTCGCCGCCGTACCCGTCACTGGGTTGACGGGGTAGAGCACAGCGTAGTCTGCCTCTACGGTTTTGCCCAGGGTGGTCACAATCGTCTGCAGCATGTTTCGGTAGTCAAGAGACTCCCGAATCGCCGTCATCACCTCGTTAAAAAAGGACTCTCGCCGCAGGGCTCGGGTCAGAACCTGGGTGCGCTGCTTGACGACGCGATAGGTTTCTGCCGCCTGAAAAACCACAGTTTTGAGCTTTTCAGGGTTCCAAGGTTTGGTGATGTATTTAAAAACTTTGCCAGAGTTGATCGCCTCGACCAGATCTTCGACATCGGTATAACCGGTCAATACAATCCGGATGGTGTCGGGAAAGCGATCTACCGTGCGGCTGAGAAACTCCGTCCCATTCATGCGGGGCATACGCTGGTCGGAAATAATCACCGCCATTTCCCCCTGCTGCTCCAACAGGTCTAGGGCGGTGAATCCGTTTTCCGCTTTAAAGACCTGGAAGTCTCGGCGAAAGGTGCGGTAGAGCAGATCTAAGTTATCTGGCTCATCGTCTACCACCATGAGCTTCAGCGGGGCATCCTCTTCCCAGGTCATCGGGAAATCCTTTTTAGTGGCTGCTTAAGGACATCAACGTAAAACGGCAGTAAGCTTCTGACCCAAGGTCAAGGTTCAGATAAAGCGCTACTTAAGCCTCTTTCAGCGTGCCCAATCACATCCTGAAAATACTACTTCATGGCAGAACCGCTCAAAACCGGAGCTTGTTTTTGAATTCTTAGGCACAATAGGGCATCATCCGATACGGCCCGATAATTCCAATGGAGGCGGAAACCATGGCAGGTTTGGGATGGCAACAGGGCAAAATAGCAGCCCTACTGGCAGGCGGTATCATGCTCGGGAGTCCAGCCGGGGCCGCCTCTTTGGCAGAGGGACATGAGCAACTGTTGCGGGCAATTTGCCTGAATGATTGGGAAGGGGCGATCGCCCTGACGGCCCCGTTAATTGCTGCCGAAGCCGTGACCCCAGACTATCGCCAGTCAATGGTAGAGCTGCGCGACATTTTTGAGGTCTACCGGGTTACGGGGGCCGTCATCCCAGACATCAACAATTGCGAGCAAGTCTTGCGGCGCTACGTCACCGTCAATCAAGTCCCGATTGAACCGCTAGATTGGGCGGCGGCGATCGACTCGGTTTTGAACGATGGTTTGGGGCCTCCACCTCCTATCACCCAAGCCGTCCGTCAGCAGGAGGCCGCCGCTGTTGCCGATCTGGATCGCTTTGAAGCCTATGACATCCCAGCCCTTTCCCCAGCCCTCGTCGTGAGTTTGCACACGGGGTCAGGGGTCTCTGGCGGTACCGTCACCACTGGCCAGGAAATCTATACCTTTTTTGCAGGGCTGGGCGATCCCATCACCTTAGATATCGATGTAGATCGGGTTTTGCCAGGATCCTTATATACAGACGACGATACTCAGATCTTTCTCTTTGACGCCAATGGCAAGCTGCTGGCCGAAAATGATGATCAGATCCCTGGGGAAGAACGCCAGTCTCGCCTTGAGTCCTTTGTTTTGCCCCGCACCGGTCGTTATTACGTGGCTGTGACCACCTACAACAACGACCCAATCCTAAATGAGCGGGGCTACATCGTTGGCTGGGCACAGACCGGGGGCAGCGCAGTGGAATATACCCTCACCGTCAGCGGGGCTACCCCTACAGAAGAGTTGATTTTGACCAACTACGGCCCAGAAACCCTGGCCCCTGAATAGGGCGTACTCAGGGATTCACGGGCTGTACCTGCCAATCACCTTCAGCGGTATAGGTGTAGATGACGCGATCTTGGGGAGTGCCCCTGAGGCTGAGGTGATCGACGTGGCTCGGCTTTAACAACACGAGACAGAAATGGGGCAAAGGATCCTGGTTATCAGGTTGCGCAGTTGAGAAATCGGATGATTGGCGCACCTTCCCAGGGGCAGGCCACATAAATTGCTGGCGGGCGGCATCAGAGAGGTTTTGCCACAGTTGTACGCGTAGGTTCCGCAATGCAGGATCTTGGCAGTCTGCCGTAATCACGCTGAGATCGCCCCGAATCCGAAACTGCTCTCGGGTCTTTGCAAAGTACCAACAGGCTTCTGCTGATGTACAGGTCTGGATTTGATCGATTTTGGCGCTGCGGGTATCACTGATGATCATGAGGCGATCGCCCTCACAAAAACCCCGAAACACCACGGTACGGTTGGCCGGATAACCTTCAAGGCCAATGGTCGCCAACTGTAAATAACGACTATCGGGGCGGCTACGATTGCGATGAATGGCACGGGCTAGGGGCGATCGCCAAGGGGCCAACTTACTCGGGACAGTCAATTTTTTGGAAAATAAAACAGCACAAAGTTGGACCGACCCTCTGGGTCTTGTATGCCGTGGGGAAAGAAATTTTCGCCTGTTACTGGCGTAAATTCGGCGTTGTACTGCCCTTTCAACCACCCCATCATCGTGGTTTGCATCGTTTGTGGGGTAGACATCATGGACGCATAGGGTTGCTGTGAGACTTCGATTTTGCCCTTGCTGGCTAATGCGTCTGAAAAGCGTTGCTGGAAGATCGAGTCTTTGGCTGAAAGTTGTTGCTGCGCTAGTCGGCAGACCTGCTGCAACATGGGCGGAGGAACTTGCTTTGACATGAACGCCATGATGTAAACAACAACAGGACGGGAAGCCATATTAGGGGATGCCATAAGTCTGAGACCTTTATGAAGTGGACGGAATGGGTGCGGTTTTTACTCTCCACGGAGGCGATCCAGTTCACTCTGCAAATCAGCCAGCTCTTGCCGGAGGCGATCCACCTGACTGGCGGTTGTTTCACTTTCTGCATCTACGGTGCCGTCTGTATCGGAGCGGGCATAGTCCCCAGAGCGAATGCGGCTGTACTCTTCAGAACTGGCCCAGTCCTTGAGGTAGTGAAGTCGATCAACCGGAAAGGGATGACTCAGCATCGAGCCCTGGCCGCCGTTATAAAGCAAGAATTTATAGACTTCGCCCAGGCCATCGTCGTCTTGATTGCGAAACGCCTCGGCCTGCTGTTCGAAGGCCTCTAGGTTGACCTCATGGGCAAAGCGATGGCTACCGCCAGCCACCTGCATCATGGTGCGGCTCACCAAGCTCACATCGTCTGTAGCTAACAAGGCAGCGCGATCGCACGATAGCTCCGCCTTGCGCCGCCATTCATAAAAGGCGTAGATCAAACCACTACTGACCAAATTGCCAATGCCAAAGGTGAGTTCCCCCACAATCGAAGCCGCATTCATCGCCCAAACCGCCATCTGCGTCAGGGTGGTGTGACCACATTTGATATGCCCCAACTCATGGGCCAGCACCGTGCGGATTTCTCCATCACTGAGCAAATCTAGCAGGCCCGTGTGAACCACCACGCAAGGGTGATCTTCCCCGATGGAGTAAGCATTCACTGCCGGATTCTGAACCACAAACAGCGTCGGTTGAGGCTGCACATCCAGCGCCTGTACACCCTCCCGAAACATTTGATAAAGGGTGGCATATTGCTGGGGACCCACTTGAATCCCATTCCCCATCAGAGAGACAAATTGGGGACGCTCATAGATAAATTCCACAAACTTGCGAGCGACCAGATCAAAACCAGGCACCGCCCGAAGGGCTGCTTCTGCCTGCTGATCTAGGGGATGACGAAAGGCATCACGGCTCAGGCCAGGGTAGTTAGGCATAAATGAATGGGTGAAATGAGAACAATCCTTGCCTGGGTTATGGGGGGCACTCAAATGATCGACAAAGCGGCATAACGTGGTGGCTCAGAAAGATCTAACCTCTAAGCACCAAACCCTCGATCACCCATGGCGCACCTTCCAAATCAAGCTGGAAAGGAGGTTGGTGATAATGTGAGCCACAACCGGAACCAGCAAATTTCCGGTCATGAGAGCGCTCCCGCCAAAAGCAAGCCCGACCACCGTTGCCCAAACCACATAGGGCCATTGCTGCAGGCCACTCAGGTGCAGCACGCCAAAACACAAACTAGAGAAGATTACGCCCGTCCAATTAAGACCGATCGCTGGCAGCATCACCCCTCGAAATAAGAGCTCCTCACTGAGCCCTGGCAGCAACCCCATCCACAGCAAATCCATCCAAATTAGCGGCTGTAAAACCAGCTCTAAATAAACATCAGCACTCTGGCGATACTGTGGCCAAAGGCGATATACCCCAGCACTCGCCAAGGTAATGGCGACTCCTAGGGCTACCCCTTCTAGCAAGAACAGGCCATCTAGGTCAATTCCGAGCAAGTAAACCGAATCAAATAAGAGCCAGAAGCGGGCAATCAATAGCAGCACCAAAGCCGTCACACCCATGGCCACCAAAACTTGAGTGCGGCTCAGGGGTTCCATTTTGGGATCGCTGGAATTGGAATTGCTCACGCTCAATCCAAAATTTTTGTGGCTACCGCCTAACCTTACAGAATTTTGAGTAAATCGCGCCTGCAATTGGCCTATCTACAGGTTGAGTCATGGCCAATGCCGACGGTGGGTTGCAGTCTTGTCCTAACCGGACTGGTAACTACTACGGGAATCCCCAATTTTTGAACCATCAGGGTCTTTGCCCAGATGAATGCGACTTTAAGCACTCGGCAAGTTCAGGGAAATCACGGTCTCAGTCCTGATTTTACAAGGAACAAATCAAAAGCTGTATCAACCGATACCTTGAGATGGTTTTTCTTGTATTCTTTACAACTTTTTTGGGTCCGTAGGGGGTTGCCTTTGGGGGTAAGCATTCGGTGAGATGACTGATCTGCTCATAGGCCCCTGCCCCCTAGCATGGTGTTCGACAAGTAATCCATCTATATGGATTCAGGGTTTTCTGCCAAAAGTACAAGATGCCGATTCAAACAGAGCAAAGAACTTATCCCGACCTTTGAGTTTATTTCGGGTCGATGAAGCTCAAAAGTTCTCCATCCCATGGACTCAATATTCAGAACAAACCCATTACCCATGCATTATTTCTCCAAAATCACGTTAACGACTTCCGCCCTACTGATGCTGTCGGCCCTTCCTAGTCAAGCCGCCACCTTCACGGGCTCCTTGAATGATGGAGTTCCTAAGTTCAGTCCTGGGTCAAGTGTGACCAATATTATCGGTAGCGGTGCGGCTTCCGTTTCCTTTGGAGATACCAGCATTTACATCGGCACCTATCAGAAAAATAGCAATGACCAAGATCCGATTATTGCGAGCATTACCAATGGTGCCCTGGACTGGATTCGGGCTGACTACGATCAATCCAGTCCCGACGGTCGTGGCGAGGGACTCGTTTGGGACACGGATAGCAACAACCTCTACGGTGTGTTCACCATCACGGGTGGTTCTAACCAGAACGTTAATAAATTCACTGACTTCACAACTTCAAACAGCTGGCAAAGCGGGTATGGTGCAGGCGGTGGAGCACCTGTTAGCGTCTTGCTGAAGCTAAACCCTGATGACGGTTCCGGAGTAGTTGGTAATGCGACCTACGTCCGAGCCCAAGTGAATGCAGGGAATACTAATAGCCTTAGACCTCGCGACCCTGGCCTACAGTTGGTAGATGATCGGGTGGTTTTTAATGGCAGCACCGCGTTTAGTCCCTTTGATGTCGATGGCACAACGCGCATCATTGGCAGTGGCGATTATCGACTGGTCTTAAATCAGGATTTAACCGAAGCCTGCAGTGCTGAGCTGGGCACCTTTACACCCCTGGCAGAACTGACAGATTGTTTTAGTAGTGATAGCGGCGATACGGGCTCCGGTGGCGGCGATACGGGCTCCGGTGGCGGCGGCGATACCGGTTCCGGTGGCGGTGATACGGGTTCCGGTGGTGGCGAAGCAGCAGGATGAGGTGGAGAAGAATGAGGAGAAGACGGATCTCAAGAAGACAACGAAGGAGGTCGGAGTAAGTCTTCGGGAAAAAAA
>ERZ1740060.353-NODE-353-length-30104-cov-7.926986_pt1 | contig 30104 bp, 20 predicted proteins | sample MGYA00581743_ERZ1740060 | MGnify/ENA primary metagenome ERZ1740060 (study PRJEB43018, sample SAMN04849235) | marine metagenome | isolation source: floating plastic debris | place: Pacific Ocean | collected 2008-08-27 | study: EMG produced TPA metagenomics assembly...
AAAGCCCCAGAGCTAAACACATGGGCCACCCCCTTAGAAATCTGATCAAAAGACTTTTCGTTATTGGCCGGGATGGTGAAAATATCCCCCACATCGCAGAGGGTAATTTGCTCCCGCAGGTCTACCCCGAACTCGAAGTTATAGGGGGTGTAGAGGGCGGAAATGCGGCGAATCCCCTGGGGGCCAAAGCGGGTGCCGGGGCGGTAGGTGGTGCCGCAATCGTGGGGGACCCCAACGATCGCCACATCGTAGTTACCCACCTTGCGTACGTCTTCCAGGTAGGGGGCTTTTAAAAAGGTATTGATACCGGCATAGTGGGGCAGCTCGCCGCGAGAAAAGGTGGGAATGGTGCGATCGCGAATGCTAGCCGCCGCTTTTAGGCCATATTCCAACCCCTGGTCAACCTCCTGTTGCCAGCCGGTCATCGGCAGTCGCGTTTCTTTTTCCAGGGCCTGACTGGCTTCGCTGGGATTTTGAAAGAGGGGCTCATCAGCCATGGTTACGGTCTCCGTTAATCGTTCTCAGGTCAGGGCGATCCGCCAGATCTGCCCTATATCACTAAGGCCAGAAAGCCTCCGGCACGCTTTTGAGTGCCTCCACCGGTTTTCTGGCAATGCAAAACCCGGAAGAGATGAAAGCCCTACGACCCTGCATCATCTCCCGGGCTTTTGTCCCGCCGTGTACCAGATTGATCGGCAAAATTGCTCTCACCAAGCTCCCTGGGCGCTTCTCTCGGACCAGACACCCTGCGATCACCACAAAGCCGGAACCCTAGAAGCTCTAATTTATTAATTTCACTCAGGGCTAACCTAACGGAGTTCATGCACCTCGGTCAGACCCTGCAAGAATTTTTACCAAGACCTCACAGCCTGTAACCGTAACTGCCGCTACGGAACCCTAGTCGAACGGCCCTGACTTCAGACAGGTTCATAGAGCTTTACAATTTACTAAAGACCTATCCTTTCTGGCAGGACCTAATCCATGGACGCCCATCAAGGAACCTTGGCCCCAGCCCCCACCATTGACTATTCACCGCAAACGCGATCGCGGGCCGAACGGGCAATTCGCTGCGCGCCGTTTCGCTTGAAGCTGCTCCATGAGCTGCGAGAACATAGCGTTGCTCTGCAAGATATTGCCGACAATGCCGGCATTTACAACGGCTACCTGTCGCAGCCCCTGTCAGAACTCGCCGCTGAAAATGAACTGCTCTGGCTAATGGCGGTGGGGCTCCTGCGGCGGGAAGTCGATGGCCAAGGGTTGACCGATAGCTTTCGGCTCACCCCCCTAGGGCGTCAACTGCTTGATCAATGGGCGACCCAGGGCGTGCAGGATTTAAAGCCTGGGTTCCGAGATCACTTATATAATGCCTGGAGCCGGTGGTTTCGCCTGCCGGAATGGCTGCAGTAGTCGCCCATAAGCGGCTTAGGACTCTCCAGGTGGGAACCCTGGGTGGCAGCTACACCGGACATTTTTCTGGAGGCCTGAGATGAAGGCGATTATGGTTGTAGGCACTGCCTCCCATGCTGGCAAATCCCTAATAACCACTGCCCTCTGCCGAATCCTAAATCGTCGCGGCTGGCGAGTGGCCCCTTTCAAGGGGCAAAACATGGCGCTGAATGCCTATGTCACCAACACCGGGGCCGAGATTGGCTATGCTCAAGCAGTACAGGCTTGGGCCGCAGGCGTTGCGCCCCAGGTAGAAATGAACCCCATCTTGCTGAAGCCCCAGGGAGATATGACCTCCCAGGTGATACTGCAGGGGCGGGCGGTGGGCCGCACCAACGCAAAAGATTATTACGAGAAATTTTTTGATACGGGCTGGAAGGCGATCAAAGAAAGCCTGACTCGCCTCGGCCAGGATTTTGACTTGGTGGTCTGTGAGGGGGCCGGTAGCCCTGCAGAGGTGAACCTCAAGCACCGTGACTTGACCAATATGCGGGTCGCCAAACATCTGAATGCCACCACCGTACTCGTTGCCGATATTGACCGGGGTGGCGTGTTTGCCCATATCATCGGCACTTTAGAGCTGTTAGAACCCGAGGAAAGAGCCCTGATTAAGGGCATCGTAATCAATAAATTTCGCGGACAGCGGGAGCTGCTGCAATCGGGCATTGAATGGTTAGAAGCGCGCACCGGGATTCCGGTAATTGGGGTGGTTCCCTGGCTGGCTCAATCCTTCCCGGCTGAAGACTCCCTGTCCTTGATGGAGCCCTCCAGCCAGAAAAAGTCTGCTGAGCTGAACATTGCCGTGATTCGGCTGCCCCATATTTCTAACTTCACTGACTTTGACCCCCTAGAAGCCGAGGCTTCAGTAAATGTCTCCTACATCAGCCCTAAGGATTCCTTGGGTTACCCGGATGCGGTGATTTTGCCAGGGACCAAAACCACGATTTCAGATCTGATGGTGCTGAAGCGCACGGGCATGGCAGAGGAAATCCAGAGCTACGCATCGGCAGGCGGTACCGTTTTGGGAATCTGCGGCGGTTACCAGATGATGGGTGAGTATATGGCTGACCCGGAAGGTATCGAAGGGCAGGATGGCCGCTATCCGGGGCTGGGGCTACTGCCGGTTCGGACAATTATTTCGTCTAAAAAAGTGGCGCGGCAGCGGCTCGTCACCTCTGAATATCCTTATATGGGTCTACCGGTCTCAGGCTATGAACTGCATCAAGGGCGCACCCAGATGGTGGCCTCTAACCAGGCGGACGAAACCACCTATGAGAACCTTTTTGATGACAAAGGCTTAGGGTTGGTGGACTCCAGCCAAAGCGTCTGGGGCGTTTACCTGCATGGTTTGTTTGACAATGGTCCCTGGCGGCGATCTTGGCTAAATCGGCTGCGTCAGCAGCGAGGCTTAGGCTCCTTGCCGACGGGCATCAACAACTACCGTGAGCAGCGGGAAATGATGTTAGATCTGCTGGCAGATTCGGTTGATGCCTATCTAGACCTCAACCCTTTGCTGGCAGAACAGTAGGGGATCGGCGGGCAAATACCCATATAAAGCAGTGGGTGGGGTGGATGGGGAAAGGGGTGGATGGGTGGATGGGTTCGATGAACCCTGTTCGCGCAGCGGCTCCAAAGGAGCAACGGAGTCGAAGGGTGGATGGAATGTTATTTCTGCGCAACTTCCTAAGCTGTCAAAGTGGTAGCTGTTGAATTAGGAGGTCAGGGTTGAAGCAGCTTGAAGCAATCTGGGAAGTCCCCTTGGGACTGGTATCTTTCGGATTTTCACGACTTTTGCGGTCTACCCTGACCAACCTGGGGCGCTACTACAACCCCATGAACACCCAGGAAGTGCCCCAATGGCAGGTGGTCTCTGACGAATTTCTAGAGCGCCCGATTAAGCTGCTGTGGGCGATGAGTCGCGCCCGCTGGAACCTCCATGCCCTGATCGCGATCGCCGGTCCCTTTACGATCAACCAATCCATCAGCATTCGGGTCGCCACCATTGCCGAAGCCACCCCCACCTGGACAGCGGTGTTTTATACCCTAGGGGATTTCAAGACCCTGGCCAACATCAGCTCCTTGAGCGTCTCGGGGGAAAACGAGTGGGAGACGGTGACTCTGCCACCGGGGCGGTATTTGGTGGGCCTGCGTCACTACCATTGGGCCGATCCGGTTACTTTGCCAGAAATCCGGGTGGACGGCCAAGATGCCCTGGCGGCAAAGCCGATGGTGGCCCCGCCCGATGCCAACCGCTTTTATCGCTCATTAATTAAGCGGCAGGGGCTGATTCACAAGGCCTTGAATGGCTATGTGTACCCCCTGCTGCGCTACCCGCTAGGGCTACCGCAGGATTTTGTGCGGGATGTGTTTTTGCCGGTGCCGAATCCAGAGACCCAGTTCCACTACGGGGCCTTGCAAACAGGGGAATCCCTGAATATCAAGCTGCCGGAGAGCTTGCTCGACACCCACGAGTTATTTTTTAGTCTCTACAACCGGTTTTGCTTTCCGTTGGACTGGTATCCGCTCACGAGCCAGGACTTTGTGACCCAGCCGTGCGATCGCAAATCGGTCTTCATCATTCGCATTCATCCCAAATCACGAGATGTGCAGCCCCCCAATCCTGAAACAATTCACTTAATACCCGAGGACACAAGTTCGAGCACCTCTTACTAATTTATTGACTCTAAGTCGGCGAGAAAGTTGTATTGCGAACGATCGCGGCGCTCAAATCGACCTCTTCCAGATTGACATTGGTGAGATTGGCTTGGGTGAGATCAGTATTCGCTAAATTTGCCCCCATCAAAACCGTGTCAGATAAATTGGCACGGCTGAGGTTGCTGTTGCTGAGATTCGCCTTTGCCAAGTTAGTTCCACTCAGATTTGCCCCGCTCAGATTGATGTTACGCAGATTAGCGGCAATTAAATTGAGGTTTCTAAAATCCCGTTGACCGGCGGCATATCGACTCACCAGCTCTTTTGCATACATGGGTTTGGCAAGCATACAGAATACCTTGGTCTGGAAAGTGCAGGTATCTGTCGGATAGCATGGGCCTGCACCAGGTCAACAGCAACCATGCTATCCAGCTCTTGACTGCTGCCACCTTAGCATGGGTTTCCGAGCGTCATGGCCTTCAGCAATAGAACGATAGTTGTTGTATGGAAAGGTATCCTAACTCTCAGTGGTACTGTCCTGTTTACGCCAGAGTCTGGTCATATCTCGGCTAATGCTCAACTCGCGGGCAATTTCTCGGTTATTTTTTCCTTCGTCGGCGAGCAAGATAATGCGACCCCTAAGGGCATTTGCTGCGCTGTACTATGGCGATTAATGAGGGCGTGAAGGGTTTCTCGTTCTTGGTCGGATAGCTGAAGGGGGACGGGTCGAGACGAGGCATGAGATGCATCTCATATGGGGGCTCTAGCTGGATGAGGTTTAGAACCATAACCGTTTTTCAATCTAGCATCGCCACTTCGAGATCGAGGGCTTCAACGACGCGATTGTAAATTTCATTGGCATGGTCAGGGGTATTGCCAATGCTGGTCAGCCCGAGCTTGCCATATTCCGATAGACAACCCATTAGATGAAAAGCCGCCCCGATGCCCTCAACGCTATTGAAGTGCAGACGCTCACTGACGATGATGTCCATGAGATCACTGGGCAGGAGGCCCCGGTAAGCATCTTTTTGTAAGTTGTCAGAGGCGCGATAAAACTTGGGCTGGCCGCGACGGGTGTAAAACAAACCATCTTCGGGGTTGTACTCGCCGTCTGTGAGCAGCTTTAGGGCCATAAACGGGTGGGTGGTCCCCCCTTTGCGCAGGTTGATTTCGATCGCGTGTAAGCTCCAGGCCGGATCTTGACCGGGCTGATGCACGGCAATGAAGTCCACACCGTAGCGCTCTAAAGCGCCCTTTTGGGCCAGGTTCTCGCCGATCGCCCGCCCCATCTCTTGAATCGGTAATCGGTAGTCTGAGTCAGCAGGGAAAGAGCAGCCCAAAAAGATTTGGCCATCGGGTCCTCCTAAGATTTGATCATGGGTGGAGAGCATTTCCACCTCGCCTAAAGGGGTGATGCGGCCCTGGGCGCTGGGCGATCGCTTCTCGCTGCCCTCGATAAACACCTCTGAGATCGCCCCTAAGCTGTGGATTTTTTGCTCAAACGTCTCCCAAGTCTCGCTGGCACATTGGAATTGCAGACTCCTGAACGCCTTTTGCAGTAGCGAGGCCCGCTCCTGGTGACTGCTCAGCCCCACCGTTTGCTCTGCCCAGGGGCGCAAATCTAGCAGGGCGTTACCTTCTCCCGAGAACCCCTGGTTGAGCTTGACGACCATGCGTTTTAAGTTGGGCTGTCGCTGCCAGAGTTCTGCCGCCACCTCTGCCAACTCAGTTGGGGTTCCCACCAATGGCGTGCCGTCGGGGTGGGGAATGTTGCATTCCTGAAAAATCTGGCGACTGCCGCCCTTGGTGCCCCAGTACAACAGACTTGGGTCCAGGGCTAGCAGCGGCACGCCTAGAGCCAGGGCTAAGTCTCGCTCTAAGGTGGTGGAGTTGTAGCAGACCATGTAGGCCCGCTTGGGATCCAGCTGCGATCGAATCTTGTGGAGCAGTCGGGGGCGTTTTAACAGCTTCTGGGTTAGGGGCTGGTGAGAGGCATCGTAAGTAGAGAGTAATGTGAGGCGATCGCGGGCGTGGGAGCTGGGAATCCCCGGCAGCAGCTCCAGATAATAATCGACAATGCTGGGGTGCAGCGGCTGGGAGGTGACGTAGATCAGGCGAGTTTTAGGATTGCGCAGCCGAATTAGCGAAAATAGCAGCCGCTCTTCGTAGTAATGAACGCCGTCAATTTTTTGGAGTTCGGCCTGGTCAAGACTGAGGGAGGGCACCACCAACACCTGGCAATCGCGGGCATCAAATTGATCAGAAGGCCGCCACAGGTTGCAGAGGTGGGTTTGCAGGTTCTGAAATTGAGCGGCTTGTTGGGGCGACGGGGGCGAGTTAAGGACCATAACACCCACAGATGTTCGAACATTGAGCTGTGGAAATTTTACCGGTCCGCTGCTCAAAACCGCTCTACGTCCTCAAACGCTCCTTGAGGCAAGGACTTAGCCCCTTCCCCGCAGGTTCGCGGCGTCGGAAAGATCTTGGTGGGGTTTGCCAGTCCCTTCGGATTCCAACTGGAACGCACCCACTGCATGGTTTCCAGATCAGTGTCTGAAAACATCTCTGGCATGTAGCAGCGCTTATCGGCCCCAATGCCGTGCTCCCCGGAAATGCTGCCCCCCACCTGCACGCAAAGCTTGAGGATATCGCCCCCCAATGCCTCCACCTGCTCCAGTTGCCCCGGCACCTGGTTGTTATACAGAATCAGCGGATGCAGGTTGCCGTCCCCAGCATGGAAGACATTCGCCACTCGGTAACCGTGCTTTTCTCCCAGGGCGGCAATTTCTTGAAGCACATAGGGCAGTTGGGTGCGGGGAATCACCCCATCCTGCACATAGTAGTCGGGGCTGAGTTTGCCCATGGCAGCGAAGGCGGCTTTACGGCCTTTCCACAGGCGCAGCCGCTCGGTTGGGTCGGTGGCCACGGTGACCTGGCGGGCTCCGTTGGCCTTGCACAGGGCCTCAATGCGATCACGACTGGCTGCCACCTCTGCGGGGAGCCCGTCAATTTCGATCAGCAAAATCGCCTCAGCATCGCGGGGATAGCATTCTGTTTGCACCACATCTTCCACCGCGTTGAGGCTGAAGTTGTCCATCATCTCCATCCCGGCTGGGATAATGCCCGCACCGATCACATCCGAGACCGTGGCACCCGCTGCTTCCACCGAGGTAAAGTCCGCCAGCAGTACCGAAATCACTTCCGGGGCTTTGAGAATGCGGAGGGTGATTTCAGTGACGATGCCGAGGGTGCCTTCAGAGCCTACAAACAAGCCAGTGAGGTCATAGCCCGGTTGCTCGGGTACAGTGCCGCCGATCTCAACAATGTCGCCATTGGGCAGCACCAGCTTTAGACCCAGCACATGGTTGGTGGTGACCCCATATTTGAGACAGTGGACGCCGCCAGAATTCTCGGCCACGTTGCCCCCGACCGAGCAAACCGTCTGGCTAGAGGGATCAGGCGCATAGTAAAACCCTTGCCCGCTGACCGCTTGGGTGACCCAGTTGTTGATCACACCCGGCTGCACAGTCACCCGCTGGTTGTCTAGATCCACATCAAGGATTTGGTTCATCGGAGCGGTGACGATGAGGACCGCGTCTTCTAAGGGCAGTGCCCCTCCCGACAGGCCAGTACCGGCACCCCGCGCCACAAAAGAGACGTTGTGGCGATCGCAGATTTTGACCGCTTCAGCCACTTGTTCCGTGGTGCGGGGCAGCACCACCACAGCGGGGCGCTGGCGATAGCTGGTGAGGCCATCGCATTCATACACCAACAATTCTTCCTTGCGGCGGGTGACCGATCGCTTGCCCAGGGCCGCTTCAAAGTCCCGTACAATCGGTCGCCAATCCCGTTGGGTTTCCGGAAGGTTCAGTTGGGCCACCATTGCCTCAGGCCTCGTTATCTTTGTCGCCACCCTGATCCTAACGCCCCTCGGGCCACCCCATCATCCTTGCACCCTTCCACTCCCTTAGGAACTTGCGGTTTAGCACACCCACATGGCCAGGGCGCAAGCCTTGCGCCCCTACTCAGTGATCTATGGGTGGAGGATGTTTTTGACTGCAGTTCCTCCACCTCCTCACCCTTCCACCCCATCCCCCTCACCCCCCACTCCCCTGACCTTCCCATCTGACCCCACAACTCTTAGCATCAAGAAAACCCCAGCCTCTCTCAGCTATGCCCCCGGTCAAACTCTCCTCAGGTCTTGCCGCCACCCTCCATCAACGACGCCAACAGCTTGCAACTCGCATTCAGTTTCCCGTGGTGCTGTGGTCTGGCCAGCCCTCTGCCCGCAACTTCCCGGCCAATACCTATCGGTTTCGGGCGAATAGTCACTTTCTCTATTTCGCCGGGTTGCCCCTCGCCAATGCCGCCATTCGGCTGGATGGCGATCGCCTCACTCTGTTTATGGATGAAGCCCCGGTGGAAGCCGCCCTCTGGCATGGTCCGACCCCAAGCCGAGCCAGCCTAGCCGCCGCCATGGGGGCTGATGCGGCTTACCCCATGGCGGAGCTATCTCAGTTCACTGCTGGGGTTGCCACCGTGGCAGTACAAGATACGGCTACGGCTGCCGAACAACTGCACCTACGGGACACCATTGAACCCAGTCGTGACAAGGCCCTGGCGGAGGCAATTATTGCGCTGCGACTCAGCCATGACGCCGCTGCGATCGCTGAAATTCGCCGAGCGGTGGCCGTGTCCATCCAGGCTCACCGGGCGGGAATGGCCGCTACACCGACCGCCACCAGCGAAGCCCAGGTGCGGTCCGCCATGGAGCAGGTGATTATGGCGGCTAATCTGCCCTGTGCTTACAACAGCATTGTCACCATCCATGGGGAGGTCCTCCACAACGAGCAATATCACCATGCCCTGAAGCCAGGGCAATTGCTGTTGGCCGATGTGGGGGCCGAGGCCGCGTCGGGTTGGGCCTCAGATATTACCCGCACCTGGCCGGTTTCGGGACAGTTTTCAGCGACACAGCGGGATCTGTATGACGTGGTGCTGGTAGCTCACGATGCCTGCATTGCCGAGGCGGCACCAGGGGTGGAATATCGTGACCTACACCTCCTCGCTTGTCGGGTGCTGGCGGCGGGTCTGGTAGATCTCGGCATCCTTAAGGGACAGCCCGATGACTTGGTGGCCCAGGATGCCCATGCTCTGTTTTTTCCCCATGGGGTCGGGCATCTGCTGGGTTTAGATGTCCATGATATGGAAGACTTAGGGGATTTAGCGGGATATGCCCCCGGTCGCCAGCGGAGCGATCGCTTTGGTCTTAGTTTTTTACGCCTGGATCGCCCCCTCCAGCCGGGGATGGTGGTCACCATTGAGCCGGGGTTCTACCAAGTGCCGGGTATCTTGAATGATCCGTTTCGGCGGGAGCGCTATGACGACTGTGTCAATTGGGACAGGCTGGCGCAGTTTGCCGATGTACCCGGCATTCGCATTGAAGATGATGTCTTAATTACGGCGGCGGGACATGAGGTTCTGACCGCAGCACTACCCACCGCCGCCGAAGCAATTGAGGCGTTAACGCAAGCCTAAAAAAAACCCCCCGGCAATCGCCGGAGGGACTGGAGTTCCTGAAAATCGTCACTTCAGAAAGTATGGCCAGAGAGTCGGATATTGCCAAGAGGGGTCTGACCCGTCACACCGGCCCCGCCATGGAAACCTGTCCTTCTATTGTGGGTGGAGTCTCTGCCGGTTGAGCATCCCACATGGGGCGGCGATCGCCCATGGGGGTGTAGTGCTGCTCGTGGGGGCCAACGTAAATCTGGGTCGGACGGAAGATCCGGTTTTTAGCCAGTTGCTCTTTCCAATGGGCGAGCCAGCCCGCCACCCGCGCGATCGCGAATATGGGCGTAAATAGATCGGTGGGAATGCCGAGCTTGCGATAGACCAAACCAGAGTAAAAGTCCACATTGGGGTATACCCCTTTGGCTCCCAACCGCTCAGTCACCACCTGTTCCATCTCTAGGGCAACTTGGTAGTACTGATCTTCGCCAAATTTATCAAAGAGCTGTTCTGCCAACTTTTGCAAAATAGTCGCCCTTGGATCCTTGACCTTATAAACCCGATGACCGAAGCCCATAATCTTCTCTTTTTTGGCAATACGCGCATCAATGTAAGGACGCACATTTTCCACTGAGCCAATCTCCTCTAGCATTTCAATCACTTCCTCATTGGCCCCACCGTGAAGGGGACCCGCCAAAGTGCCGACCGCCGATGCGATCACCGCATAGGGGTCAGTCAAGGTCGAGGCAGTCACCATGGCGGAGAAGGTCGAAGCATTAATGGTGTGCTCAGCGTGGAGCGTTAAGCACACGTCAAAGATGCGGGCAGCCAGTGGGTCGGGTTCCTGCTCGTTGAGCATGTAGAGAAAGTTGGCCGCGTAATCCAAATCATCCCTAGGCTGCACCGGGTCGTTGCCCTTCCGCATCAGTTGGAAAGCGGCCACCATGGTCGGAATCTTGGCCAGCAAGCGAACCACCGCCTTTTGGATATAGGCCGGATCATCCAGAGCCCGCTTGGAATAAAACAGTCCAAGCGCCGCCGCACAGGCCTGCAATGCATCCATCGGATGGCCGCCCTCAGGGAAGCACTTCATCATGTCGCGAATGCGATATTTAAGGCGACGGTGGTGACGAATGTCGTCACTAAACTCCTTCAGCTCCCACTCCAGGGGCAATCGTCCCCAAATTAATAGATAAGCGGTTTCGAGAAAGGTGCTGCGCTGGGCCAGCTCATCTACTCGGATGCCTCGATACTCTAAGATGCCGCGCTGACCATCGACATGACTTACAGATGATTCAGTTGCAGGGACACCCTCTAAGCCGGGTCGATAGTCACAAACAGTCATTGGCATTTACTCTCCCAGTGCAACATATCCTGTCATCTTGGCTAGCCTACAAGGGTCAGAGTCCCTAAAAATGTATATGCGGCTAACCTTTTGCCAGACATTAACGTTCTGGCGATCTCCTCAGTTTATGCGGCTCCCATTCGTCTGTGCCAAATGCTGAGCCCAAATCACCGCTTACTTCAACCGGCACTCAGGAATCTTGCCTTTTTGGACCGGCAGTGCTGAGATGCGACTACGGTGCCTGAATGGTTTGAGTGCGCCTCGCTTAAATGAATCTCTAGGCTATCACGCCCCGATCTCTAACCCTCTAAGCCCTTGAAATTAAAGGGCTTTACAGCAACGACACGCTTGTGTCATGGGTGCATAAGTGGGCTGGAGCTGGGCAGTGAATCGCCATGGCGGCTTGGGTGCGAGGGTGGCGGAAGCGGAGTTCATAAGCATGAAGATGATAACCACAGTCTCCCGGAACGGCTTGGCGCTGATCTTGAACAGGGGCTTTAGGGAGTCCACCGACGATATACAGCGGGTCACCGATGAGGGGATAACCTGTAGCCGCCATATGTATTCGGATCTGGTGCGGTCGCCCCGTAGCGATCGCTACTTCGACTAAGGTACTTGCTGCTCTGCGTTCCAAGACTCGCCCCTGACTGTAGGCTGGTTTTCCTTCGGGGCTAGCGCCATACACATACCCCAAGGTGGCGTGAGGAACTTTGCCAATGGGCAGGGTTAGAGTAAATTCATCTGGCAATGGCCCTGGAGTCACCAGGGCACGATAAATCTTTTTGACCTGTGAGCTGGTTTGAGCTGTAGCTTCCCGCAGTTGGCGACTGAGGTCTGCCTTCGCTAAGGGCGATCGCCCCAGCAGTACGACCCCGGAGGTGCCGCGCCCTAAACGGTGGACGGGAATCGGCGTGTCTTGGGGGTAGCGCTGGCGCAATTGGTGCAGCAGCGTATGTTCTAGAAAGCCGCCACCCGGCAGCACTGGTAGCCCAGCCGGTTTGGCCACCGCCAGCAGGTCTGCATCTTCGTAAAGAATCGATAGGCCTAAGGGCACCTCGGGCTCTGGCCAGGGCGGGCGCTGATAGCTGAGTTGCTGTCCCGGTCTGAGTGGTGAATCAGGAGCCGAGATCGCCCCATCCACCCGTACTTCCCCTGCTAAGATGCGCGATCGCCAGTCTTGCTCAGTGGAGTGGCGATACCGTTGGCTGTAGTAGGCCAGCAGCGACAGTCCCTGATCACCGGGCTGAACTTGATTACGATAGGTCCAGCCCTGATTCATTGCTGTCCTTAGGTATTAACTTGGGTGCCAGGATGATGCTTTTCAAGGGTCCAAATATTGTCTAAATCCCGCAGATAAAATACGCCAAAGCAGGCTGCCAACATCGGCCAAGCCGCAAAAAATAGGATATTGGGAACAGCCAGAGGATCGAGATATTGACGGTAGGAAATCAAGGTCGAGAGCCCATGCATGGCCAATACTGCTCCATAGGTCCAAGTTTTCTTGAATCCGGCCACGAACCCCAGAATAATCAGCAGTTGGATAACCCCGATGCCATAAACGATTGCAGAACCTACTCCGCTGACGCCATAGAAAAACTCAAAGATTTTGCTGGCGTGGGCAGGGTTGAAAAATTTGTCTAAGGTCCAAACGAGCATCACCAGAAAGATACTCAGACGCAGTAACAAAAGTACGAGGGGGACGCGACCCCCAACAGAATTTAGATTGACCACAGTTACGCTCCTTGATTGATCCCATTGTCTTTACTCTCGCGGGGTGGGCTGAGCGATCGCTGAGCGCCCCAAGAGAATTGACTGAAGTGGAATCCTGCCCGTTCGATTCAGTCATTCAGATCCAGAGAGTAAAGCCTGACCAACTCAGCTCCTATAGGGTGTAGGCGAACTTCTCCACGAGCATTCCTGGCACCTGAGTGCCACCCAAATCCCGATAGTCGTAGCTGCCCACTTCGGGCACCAAGATGGTTTCTTGGGTGAAGTCAATTAGGTTTGGTCCCCAGAAGTTGTAGAGACTTTCATCAAAACGCAGGTTTTCGATCGGGGAGACGATTTCGCCCTTTTCCACCCAGAAGCAGGCATAGCGGGTCATGCCGGTAATGCGGCCCTGGGGGCGATCGCTCCAGTTGAGGTAATGCAGGTTCGACACATAAAGACCCGTATCCAAAGCAGCCAGAATATCCGCATTGGGCAGGTTGCCAGGGGCTAAGACGGGCGATCGCAAATACTCTCCCCCCTCTGCATAGGTCGAAGGAATATCGTATTCCTTGGCGGTGCGGGCACTGACCAGGGTGTTGACCAACTTCCCAGCTTCGATCAGCGGCAACCGCTCCGGGGCCAACTCCCCATACTGGTTGAACCTGGGCACCTGCCCTTGGGAAAAATCCTCGGTAATGGTAAAGCCTTCTGCTAAGGGTTTCTCTCCCTGCTTGAGCAGCCCAAAGGCGCTGCCCCCACGCCGAATCGCCCCTTCCCCCAGCCCCCCCCAGGACAGCATGCTGACCAAATCTGCCACGGCGGCTGGGGCAAAGTAGGTGCGATAGTGGCCGCGATCGAGGGTTTTACGGGGCATGGCTAAACGCCCCAGTAAGGCTTTTGAGGCGTCAATGGCCTTTTGATAGGCGTCCGTTTGCCAATGGCGACCGGCATAGGTGCCTTTTACCGCTTGGCCGTCCTTTGCAAATAGCGAATAGTCTTGGGTAAAGGTCTGGGTTGCAAACCAGTGGCGCTGCCCTGCGGAGTCGGCATAGGCCCGAACAGAGGTGCCGCCTGCATAAAGCCCCACGGCATCTAGGCCCTGTAAAGGCTGAAGCAGCGTCTCGACAGCAGTTTCAACCGGAAGGGGCGCACCCTCATAAACCTCGCGGCTAGTGGCTGTACCGGTGGGATGAACCAGATAAGGGTCAGGGGGTAATTGGGGCAGCTCTGCCCGCAGGGTTGCTGCTGCCGCCGCTAAGGCTTCCCCATCAAGGGTGGGGTCAGCAGTGAAGGGAATCGATTCGCTGGCGGTGCGATCTGGGGTCATCCAGGTCAGGGTGAGCGTGCCTCGGATTACCGTACCGGCTTGCCGGACCTGAGCGTGGTTAAAGCGTGTAAACTGGCTGTCTTCTGCGACCAGAGAGAGCTTGAACTGTTCCCCGTCATGGCGCTGGCTCGATAGGCGATCGGCTAAGCCGTTAAAGCGGTCTTCCCACAGAGAAATCGTCATTAGCTGGCCCCCCCGAAGACTTCGATATTCTCAAAGGCGCAGACCGGGGAACCATGGCCGACGCGAATGATTTGGTTGGGCTCTCCCTTACCACAGAAGGGGGTGCCAAAGGCTTGCCAACTGGCGCGATTGCCCACTTGCACGAGGCTATGCCAAAACTGGGGTGTGGTGGCCCGATAGTTGGGGTTGCGCAGCACTTCAGCCAACTGACCGTTGCGGATGCGGCGGGCATATTCACAGCCAAACTGAAACTTGTGGCGCTGGTCATCGATGGACCAAGAGCGGTTGGCCTCCATGTAAACGCCATCTGAGATCGCCCCAACCAGCTCAGTAAAGCTGCGATCGCCCGGCTCTAAATTGATGTTGGCCATGCGATCAATAGGCGGGCGGTCCCAATTGGTGGCGCGGGCGCAGGCCACCCCCGGCACCCCTAAGCGGGCCTGACTTTCGTGGCTGCCTAACCCCTGCTGCAGAATCCCGTCTTTGATCAGGTACTGCCGCTCGGCCACGGCACCCGTGTCGTCAAAGCTATAACTGGCAAACTCGCTGTCTACCATCGGGTCGAAGGTGATATTGAGGGCTTTGGAGCCGTATTGCAACCGACCAAAGTCGCTGGGTTTCACAAAGCTGCCCCCAGCATAATTGCGCTCATCGCCGAGGATGCGATCCAGCTCTAAGGGGTGACCGATGCTCTCATGGATTTGCAGCATCATCTGGTCGGGGGCCAGTACCAGGGTGGTGGTGGTCTCAGGGCAATCTTCGGCAGTGAGCAGGGCCACAGCCTGTTCACCCACCTGGGTGAGTTTCGGCCAGAGCTGCGCTTCGTCCAGCAGTTCCCAGCCCCCCTGATAGCAGTGGGCGCCGGGGCCGTTATGACTGCGGGTCTGCACCACCGCCCCATCCTGGGCCGTTACCCCAAAATGCAGCATCAAAAAGTCAAAGCGCTGATGCACCTGGGTACCGCTGGTGCTGGCCAGCCAGGTATCCACCTCGCGGGTATTGGCGCTGGCGCGGGTCTGCACAATTTGGTCGGAGACCTTGAGGCGATCGCACCCTTTCACCAGCAGGTCGTTAATGTCACCGGCGGTGCGGCTGGGCAGCGATCGCTGAATCGGGGAATGGTAAATGCCTTTGACCGGGGGGCGAATCGTTGGCGCAAATTGGTGAAGTTGCCAGGGAGCAGCCGCCTGGGCCTGCTGGCAAGCTTGAGTTGCTGCCGCCCGCAGCCCTGCTGGGGTGAGGTGATGGGTTGCGGCATAGCCCAGTTGCCCATCGACCATTACTTCAACCATGGCCCCGTGATCCCGAGCCCGGAGGTTAGTGTCAGGATGACCGTCTCTGAGCGATCTCCAAGTGCCTACATCCTTTACCACCCGAATGCCTACCCAATCGGCAGGCAAATCAAGGGAGGCCAGGGTTTTTTCGAGTAAATCGGTCGGATCGTCCGTTCGCAGCAGGGAGGCAGTCACAGTGGTAGATGGCAGCATGGATTTTCACCATTGTAGGAGCGGCGATCGCTTTCATAGCCCTCTCAGCCGTAACTTTAATTCCCCCAACGACCGATCTGGCCTAGTCAAAAACAGTGTCATTTAGTTGTAGCTGCTCTACCGTGCTGAGGCATTGGGGGCTGGCCCCAGCGCGAAGGGCTACTGTCGCTTCAGAAGACTCGGTTTCAACTGCTTCTATCTCCGCAGCATCAGGCTCGACCAGCCCCAAACGCTCCCTAAGTTCAGGGGAGAGGTCGAGGGTCTGGCAGGCCACCCCTTCAACTTCATCCAACGGTTCAAGGGAATTGAACAAGGTATTCTCAAAGCCAACGGAGGGAACGACTTCGGGGGGGATCGTTCCCTCAAAAGCCCCAATATCGCGGCGACCAATCGCGGCAATCCCCCTTTGGTCAAACGCCGTGGCGTTATTGCCGCTGGCATCTAGAGCGGGACTGCCGACCACCAACGCATGGGTCTGGGTCGGTCCCCCATTGCTGGCTAAGGGGCTCAAGATTTGACTGAGGGGCACCGTTGGCACCAAATCACCATTGGCCAAATTGGCGGTCAGTCCAGAAAGGCCTGCATCACCACTAAAGCCGAAGAGGCTGTGGTTGGATGCGGCAGAGCCGCGCCAGCGAAAAACCTCGTTTCCTGCGCCTAGGGCCGTGTTGCCGGTAACCAGGCTGTTGCTGAAGGTGAGGGTAGCTCGGTTCCCATAAAGGCCACCACCGCGATCGCTCTGATTACTGGAAACCGTGCTGTTTGCCAGGGTAAAACGACCGCGACTGCTGTAGGCCCCTCCGCCATCTCGATTGGCGGTATTGCCTGAGAGGGTGCTGTTGGTGGCGGTAACGGTGCCGCGATTGTTATAAATGCCGCCCCCCAGCTGCGCCCCATTGGTAGAAACTGTGCTGCCATTGAAGGTGAGATTGGTGCGGTTGGCATAGACACCACCGCCGTTACGGGTCGCATCATTGTTAGCAACGGTGCTGGTGCTAAAGGTGATAGTGCCGCGATGACTGCGGATACCCCCACCATCGCGACGGGCCGTATTCCCTGCAATCGTGCTGCGGTCAACTGTGGTGGTGCCACGATTGGTATAGAGTCCACCGCCGTCTCGATTGGCCTGATTGCCCGTAATCGTGGTGATCCTGAGGTTTGCCGTACTGTTATTGGTGCGAATACCGCCACCGTCTTGCCCTGCCTGGTTGCCTGAAATCGCGCCGTTGTTGACAACAAGCGCGCCCACAGTCCAAAGACCACCGCCATTGCGGCCTGCACGATTGCCCGAGACTTGAACCGTGTTGAGGGTGACGGTGTTTCCATTACTGCGTAGCCCCCCGCCATCGCGATTGGCCTGATTCCCTAAAATTTGGGTGTGATTGAGGGTTAAAAGGCTGCGGTTACTGCGAATGCCGCCACCGTCGCGATTGGCCCGGTTATTCGCAACTTGACTGTTATTCAGGATGAGGGTGCCGCGATTCGTGTAAAGCCCTCCGCCAAACCGGGCCTGGTTGTTGGCAATTGTGCTGCCGTCAACGGTGAGCACAGTGTTATTGCTGCGAATGCCGCCGCCATCGCGACCAGCCTGATTACCCGTAACTGAGCTGTTATTCAGGGTGAGGCTACCGCGATTGGCGAAAATGCCACCGCCATTGCCGCTGGCCCGGTTGTTGGTCAGCGCACTGTTAATCAGAGTGACTTCGCCGTTGCTATAAATGCCACCGCCATTGCGCGTGACTTGATTATTGGCGATCGCGCTGCCATTCAGAATGAGCGTGCCCTGGCTATAGATGCCGCCTCCCCGTCCACTACGCCCCTGGGTGAGGGTGAGGTCATTCAGCCGAGCCGTGACGCCGCGATTAACCCGCAGTACGCGATGGGCGTTATTGCCATCGAGCTGGGTATTCCCGGCTCCGGCTCCGGTCAAGGTGATATCGCGACTCAACCGCACCTCGGAGCCCTCTTGGTAGGTGCCCGCCCCCAAATTCACGGTGGCCCCCGTTGCCGCTAAAGCCACCGCGTTTTGAACGATGCCGGGATCGGTCACGTTCACATTAATCGTTGTACCTTCACCGTTCAGGGTCTGGCGGCGACCCAAGGTGATCAATGCATTCAGGTTAATAGTGAGATTGTTGTCACTGTTCTCATCCTGGAAGGTGAGGGTATTACGCCGTCGCTGGCCACTGCTATCGATCGCCGCATTGACGTTGATGGTTTCTGTCGCCTCGACTGTGGCGTCACCCCCCGCCAAGGTACTGACCAGGGTGGCTGCTTCGGCGGTGCCGATGGTGAAGGTGTTGGGGTCAAACAGGGCATGGCCCTGACCTGCGGCATTTACCCCTGTCCCGAGGGTGAGTTCGCCATCTGCGTAAATGGCCAGTTCACCGCCGCTGGTGCCGGAGATGTCGATTAAGCCTTCGGGCAGGGCAATGTCTTCTCCAAGCAGCACGACTCGCCCGCCCTGATCACCCGAAACATCCACAGTTCCGATTGAGGCGATGGCTCCTGGGTGAGCGTTGATGGGATTGCCACTGCTCAGAACAACGGTGCCATCAGCAAGGGTCTGCACGGTAGTGGCCGCGCCACCCCAGTCTCCGGCCAGTAGCTCCGGTAAGTCTAGGGCGGTCAGGCCATTCTCAACCTGACTCTGGAGTTGATCGGTCGGGAGGGCCAAACTGAGAATCAAGCCGGTTTGAGAAATGCGGACTAGCCCTTCTTCGGGAATCGCCACAATCGACACATTGCCCTCAGGCGCAGTCAGGGTGCCCGTATTCAGAACCGTATTGCCTGTCAGGGTCAGACTTTCGCCGGGATTCACCGCCAGATCGGCTTCGTTCAGCAGTACCCCTTCGTTTCCCAGAAAGACATAGCCGGAGGGGTCGCCCACCAAGGCTCCATAATCGTTGCTGCTGATCGCCCGAAAAACCCCATCCTCAAAGGCCAAACCACTGGCGGTGCTGACAGAGAAAGACCCCGCCAGATTCAGGCGGGCGTTGGGGCTGAGCAACACCCCAGCCGGATTCAAGATAAAAAGATTGGGGTTGCTGCCACCGCTGACCTGGAGCAGGCCATTAATGATCGAAGCCTGGCCCCCAGTGACGCGAGCTAAGACATTGGCCACATCAGGATTGACCCCAAAGTTGGCAATTTCTCCAGCGCTCAGGCCCAATTGTTGAAAGCTATGAAAGAGATTGGCGTCAACTTGGGTGCCCCCATTAATGATGTAGGTCTGGGTGGCGGCGCTGTAGTCAACGGTGGTGCCGGTGGAGTCAGTGGCGGCGGTGACGGAGGTTTGGGCGATCGCGGGATTTAGCGCCAGACTAAAGCCTGCCAGCACGCCCCATGCGGCTTGAGACCACGCGGGTATAGGTTGCATGACGATTCAGGAAAACGAGACAGGAAACTCAGGAACGGGATTTTGTAATCCCTGCTACGTTTTTCTAGTCAGAACCAACCAGATCCGGATCAATCTGGCTTCAGCCGATAGACTTGCTCTGTAATTCCTCTGAGTTACAACGGGTTGGGTTCACGGAAACCCGGCTCGCGAACCTTGCTATCAAAACAAGTCACCTAGAGACTCAAATCCACTGCTCCACCAACGCTCAGGGAATTCTCATTCCATATCTAACCGATCGTTCCAAAATAAGGCTGTAGACCTTTGGGAGATTGTTCCGATGAGCTTGACCCAAGACTTAATCGATTTCAAAACCCAGTTTCGTCAAAACGCTCCGGCTGAGGCCCAGGCCACTATGGCTGAGGCAGGGGAGGCGATTGCCGCCCTAGGGTTAGAGGCCCAAAGCCTGCAGGTGGGTGCATCACTGCCCGAGATCGCCCTGCCCAATGCCACAGGTAAAACCGTAGCGATCTCAAATCTGCTGAGCCAAGGCCCCGTGGTGATCACCTTTTATCGCGGCGGCTGGTGCCCTTACTGCAACTTGGAATTGCGGGCGCTGCAGCAAGCCCTACCCCAAATTCAGGCTTTGGGAGCGCAACTGGTGGCGATCACCCCAGAAACCCCAGACAACTCCCTCTCCACCCAAGAAAAGAACGAACTCACCTTTGAGGTGCTGAGCGATCAGGGTAATCAAGCCGCCCGTCAGTTGGGGCTGGTTTTTACCCTGCCGGAAACGCTCCGCCCCCTCTATGCCAATTTCGGCATCGACTTGCCCGCGACCAATGGCGATGACACCTTCGAACTGCCAGTGCCCGCCACGTATATCGTCGATGCTAGCGGCAAAGTCGTGCACCGCTTTGTGAATACCGACTACACCCAGCGAGAAGATCCTGAAAGGATCGTAGAGGTTTTGCAGGGGATGCCTGCAGCTGCCTAATATGGGCGAGGCTGGGCCATCGGTATCTATGTTTTAGGCCACCCAGCTTTGCTGCCTTTGACCCCTATTATCGCTCAGGAGAGACCGACTATGGCCGACGCCAAGTACATTACCCTAACCGATGAAAACTTTGAGGCGGAGGTCCTCAAAAGTGAAGTCCCCGTGGTCGTCGATTTTTGGGCGGCTTGGTGTGGCCCTTGCCGTCTGATGAATCCGATTATGGATGCCCTGGCAGAGTCCTTCGAAGGCAAGGCCAAGGTCGCCAAGATTAATATTGATGACTACGATGCCTTGGCCAGTGACTATCACATCATGGGGGTGCCAACCCTGCTGTTCTTTAAGGATGGCAATTTGATCGATCGCACAGAGGGGGTTGTGCCTCAGGATGCGATCTCTGAAAAGCTCACCACCTTGATGGCCTAGGGCATGGTGTCAACAATCGACGGAAGCCTTTAGAGCCGTCATTTGACGCTGTTCAAGATCAGTGATTAGCCCCCTTGTCGAGTCAATTTTGGGCTCAGTAAGGGGGTTGGAGTAGGTCTCACTGTTGGGAAAAATCGGCTCTTTTCCCCAGTCCCGTTATCCCCCAAATTTCCGTCTTACTATTGGGGGGCTGCGCTGGGCATTTCATGGCAGACGCCTTACTTAAAGAACTCAGTAATACCGATTTGGATTGGCTGATCGCCAGCGGGGAGCGTCAGCGTTTGCCCAGCGGTCAGCCATTATTCGACGCCCAGAACCCCACCAATCACCTGTATCTCTTAATTGAGGGACGGCTTGGCCTGCCCCCCAGTCAGTCAACTGGCCCAGGTGTAACGGAAGAAGTCCTGCAAGGGGAATTCGTGGGGCTTTCTCCTCTGTTGGGGCTGTCCAACGATGCAACCGTCAGTACGTTGTCAGAATCGCTGATTCTTTCTTTACCCATTGCCCAGGTTCAAGCCAAGCTAAAGGCCGATATTGACTTTGCCGCCCACTTTTATCGGGCGATCGCGGTGATGCTGTCTGATCGACTGCGGCGCATCTTTGAAGCGCCGGACCGCATTCAACTTTGGGGCAAGCGCAGCGCTAAAGAAGCCCTTGCGGTTTTTCGTGAGTTGCGGGATAGCGATATTGACTGGCTGGTGTCCTTTGGGGAGATTCAACCTGTCAATGCCAACCAAGTCCTACTGCAGGTGGGTCGTCCCGTCGATGCTTTCTACATCATTCTGGATGGCCAATTTGGTCTGTCTGCACCGGGGGGGAGCTTCAACGCCTTGCTGCTGTGTTTTGCCGGTTTAGATGAAAATACTCAAAATCAGCAAGTCTTTGCCCAACTCTCTCGAGGCGGGCTACCAGGTATCATCTCTTTCCTCGATTTCCGCCCCCTGCCGGTCACCGTACGCGCCATGCAGAACGCCACGGTCTTTGCGGTCCCCCGCCAAACCCTAGTCACTAAGCTGCAAGTGGATGCCAGCTTCGCCTCTCGGTTTTATCGCGTGATTGCCATCCAAATTCTGGAACTTTTAGAAACGATTTGTGAGCGGATGGCAAGCACCAGCGCCAATGCTGATTTAAATGATGACGAAGAACTCGACTTCGACGCCCTCGATCAGATGTCGGAGGGGGCGAAGAAATTTAATTGGATGTTGAACCAATTGGGCGTCAACTATGGCTGAACAAGAGACAACCGCCAAGGAACAGAGCCCGCTTTTTCGTCAGGAAGCCCTTGAGCGCCTGTCTTCCCCTGAGCGGCTGGATGAGTTGATGCGGGTCGTCAACCTTAAAAGCTGGCTTCCCCTCGGTACGATTGGGGCTTTGCTAGGGGCTGGTTTGATCTGGAGCTTTGTGGGTCGCATTCCTATTACTACCAGTGGCCCAGGCACGTTGGTACAGCGTGATGCCAACTCAGGGGAGCTGGTGGCGCTGCTGCATTTTGAAAACAGTTATCGGGGCCAGATTCGGGCAGGTATGCCGGTGGTGCTGATGCCTGAAACCTTGCGGCTGTATAACGACCGTGGCGTCCTTGCCGAAGTTGAGGAAGTCGTCGAACCACCAGCTTTAACCCTGAACGATGTCCGCACCAGCCGCTCTGAAGAGGGGATGCTCGAAGCCCAGGAAATGGATGTTCAAGCTCTGGAAGCCAATAATGACGGTCGCCTGGAGGTGATTGCCCAAATGACCCCTGAAGCGTTTTTGCTGCCCCAAGACAGTCTGGTGGTGGGGGTGGCCGTTGAGGGTCGGATCACCCTTGAGGAGAAAGCTCCGATTGCCTTTGTGTTTCCCTTTTTCGATCGCTGAGTCCCTTAGTGATTGCCATTTTGTAGGGGCGCAAGGCTTGCGCCCGGACCGACGCCCTTAACGCCGTCCAGGACTTGATCGCCCCATGTTGATACCCCCTTGGCAAGCTTGGTTCAAATCTGCCCCCCGTCGGGCAAAGACCCCCACCGTGCTGCAAATGGAGGCGGTGGAATGTGGGGCCGCCGCCTTAGCGATGATTTTGGGTTCCTTTGGTCGCACCGTTCCCCTGGCGGAACTGCGCCAGTCCTGCGGCGTCTCGCGGGATGGGGTGACCGCCGCCAATGTGCTCAAAGCGGCTCGCCGATATGGCCTAGAGGCCAAGGGCTTCAAAAAAAGCTTGGAGCGGGTGATGGAGCTAGAGCCCCCGCTGGTGGTGTTTTGGCACTTTAACCACTTCTTAGTGCTAGAAGGCTTTGATCACCATCACGCCTACTTGAATGATCCGGCCTCTGGCCCCCGTCGCGTCACCCTAGCGGAGTTTGACGAAGGTTACACCGGCATTGTCCTGACCTTTAAGCCCAGCCCGACCTTCGAGCCCGGTGGCGAGCGACCCAGCCTGGTGGGAGCCTTAACCCGAAGGCTACGGAATGCCAAAGGAGCCCTGGCTCTGGCGGTGGTGGCGGGGTTGTTTTTGGTGTTGCCGACTTTGGTGTTGCCCACCCTGAGTCAACTGTTTGTGGACTCCGTCTTGATTGGCGGGCGTGCAGAATGGCTGCCCTATGTGTTGGGGGGCTTGCTACTGACGGCAGGTATCCAGGGTTGGTTAACGGCTCTACAGCTCCGTTACCTGCGGGCGCTGCGTATCAAGCTCTCGGTGGGGATGACCAGTCGGTTTGTCTGGCATGTACTGCGACTACCGGTCGGGTTCTATGCCCAACGCTTTGCGGGGGAAATTGCCAGCCGTATTCGTCTCAACGATGAAGTGGCTTCGGTGCTCTCTGGGCGGTTGACGACGACCGTAATCAGTCTGGTGCTGGTACTGTTCTATGCAATTGCCATGGCCCAGTACGATTGGCTGCTGACCCTGATTGTGATTAGCTTTTCGGCCATTAATGTCGCCGTTTTGCAGTGGAGTTCGCGGCAGCGGGTCGATGCCAACATGCGCCTAGTGCAGGAGCAGGGTAAGGCTGCAGGGGTGGCGATCGCTGGTCTGCAAAATATGGAAACCCTGAAGGCTGGTGGGCTGGAGTCCGACTTTTTTGCCCGTTGGGCGGGCTACTACACCAAAGGGATTAACGTTCAGCAAGATTTGGGTTTGCTCAACCGGATGGTTTCGGTGCTGCCGTCGCTACTCTCTACCCTGACCAACATGGCGCTGCTGGTGATGGGGGGCTTACGGGTGGTGGATGGCAGCCTCAGCATCGGTATGCTGGTGGCGTTCCAACTGCTGATGGTCAGCTTCCAGCGTCCGGTGAACCGGCTGGTGAGCTTTGGTAGCACCCTCCAGACCCTGCAGGGCAACTTGCAGCGATTGGATGATGTGTTGGGCAATGAGGTTGATCCCCAACTGACTTTGGAGGTAGCCGCTACACCAGAGGTTGTGCCCTTACGTCCCCAATTACCAGGGGTGTCTGAAGCACCGCTTTATCGCCTCAGGGGCGCGATCGATCTCGAAAACCTGTCCTTTGGCTACCACCCCCTGGCGCCACCCTTGATTGACAATCTAAACTTGTCGATTGAGCCCGGTCAACGGGTGGCCTTTGTGGGAGGGAGCGGTTCCGGCAAATCCACCCTGGCAAAAGTGATTGCCGGCCTATATCAGCCCCTGTCTGGTGAGGTCCGCTTTGATGGTATCCCCCGTCGCCAAATTCCTCGGGCTGTCTTGACCAACTCCATTGCGGTGGTAGAGCAAGACATTTTGATCTTTGAGGGCACCATTCGCGACAACCTCACCCTTTGGGACACCACCATTAGCGATCAAGACTTGGTGCGGGCCGCTCGAGATGCGGCCATTGAGGACATCATTTTGGCTCAACCTAGCGGCTATGAGACTCAGCTACTGGAAGGAGCCAGTAACCTTAGCGGGGGCCAGCGACAGCGGATGGAAATTGCCCGAGCCTTAGTGGCCAACCCCTCAATCTTGATTTTGGATGAGGCTACCAGTGCCCTAGACACCGAAACCGAAAAAATCATTGACCAAAACCTACGGCGGCGGGGCTGCACCTGCATCATCGTCGCCCACCGCCTCAGCACCATTCGCGACAGTGACGAAATCTTAGTCCTAGAGCGGGGCAAGGTGGTGCAGCGCGGCACCCATGATGAGCTTTGGCAGCAACCGGGCCATTATGCCCAATTGATTCGCAGCGAGGAGGAGCAGGCATGAATCCCCCGGTGGCTATTGAAACCAAGACCCGCACCATTCAGGGGAATGAGCCCCTATTCTTGACCGATCCCAAGGTGTTGTGGCGGGTCCACAGCGGGGCGGTGGCCGTGTTTTCTGTGCCCCTGCATCAGGGCCAGCCGGTGGGCGATCGCCGCTACCTCTTTACGGTGCAACCTGGTGAAGCCCTATTCAGCGCCGCACTGCCCGAGGGCACGGGCTTGGGGCTGATGGCGATCGCCGTCGAACCGGCTGGCGTTAGCAGTACGCCATTGGAAGAGGTGGAATCGGATCAGCTGCCGCTGCCGGTACTCAAAACCTTGAGCGATAGCTGGATCAAGCACCTCAGTGAAGTGGAAGGGGTATTTAACGTCCCAAAAGGGACGATGGCACCGGATATCCATTACATCTCTCTAACCAAAGGCCAGCGTTGCCACGCCTCAGCGGATCAGGTGCTGTGGGTGCGCATGCAGCAGGGGTCTGCCGATTGGATGGGGCAGTCTGCATTTCCAATCACCCCAGAGTCGGGCTGCTTCCCGATTACAGAAGGCACCTTTTTAGAAGCCCAGGACCACATCGAGTTCTTTGCTAGAGATACGAGCCAGGTCAAGAACCGGATCATTATCGTCCGAGGATTAAAGCTCCTCCACCGCTATTTCCTCGAAACCCTCACCGAACAGGATGCGGTGCGTCAGCGGCGAGATTTGAAGCGGTTTCAGCAGCGGCAGGAACTCAATCAAACCGTCACCCAAAAGGTGATCCGCACCCTGGCCGGGGTGCTCGAGACCCAGGAGCGCTATGACGATGAATCCCCTCTGCTAACTGCGGCAGGGGCCGTGGGTAAAGCCCTAGGGGTTACCATCGAGCCCCCCGCCCATTCTGAGAATCCCGACCGGGTGAAGGAGCCTTTGGAGGCGATCGCTCGGGCTTCGCAACTTCGACTGCGGCGGGTCCTGCTAAGGGGGCAATGGTGGCACCAAGACGGAGGTCCCCTGGTGGCCTATACCCGTGAGGATCACCAGCCTGTCGCGCTGCTCCCGGTGGGCACCAAAGGCTATGAGCTGCTGAATCCAGCCGGTTTAGCAGCAGGTAAATCGAGCCAACCCCAGCGTGTGACTGTTACCCCTAAGGTGGCCCAGACCATTGCGCCAGTGGCCTTCATGTTTTATCGGCCCCTGCCCATGGGGCAGCTATCCGCCTGGACCCTATTCCAGTTTGCGTTTCGGGGGCAGGGACGGGACTGGCTCGCGATCTTACTAACGGGGGTAGCCGCTACCCTGATGGGGATGTTGGTGCCCCAAGCTACAGCAGCGCTGGTGGACACAATTATTCCCTATGGTGATGTTGCCCTCCTGGTCCAGGTGGGGCTAGGACTGTTGGCGGCGTCTTTAGGGGTGGCGAGCTTTCAACTGGCTCAGGCGATCGCCAGCCTCCGGGTGGAGACGGCTTCTGATGCGGCTCTACAAGCCGCTGTATGGGACCGGCTGCTGAAGTTGCGAACCGCTTTTTTCAGGCAATATGCGATCGGCGATCTCAACTCCCGAGTCTCCAGCATTAACACCATCCGTCGCAAACTCAGCGGTACCGCCTTGCAGGGCATCTTTACCGGTCTATTTTCCCTATTGAACCTGGGGCTGTTGATCTATTACAGTCCTTCCCTTGCCTTGATTTCGCTGCTGGTGGCCGTGGTGGTTATGGTCGTGACCCTTTCCTCGGGGCTGATTTTGCTGCGCAAATATCGGCCCCTACTGGAAATTCAGGGCAAGCTCTATGGCCTGGTGGTGCAGCTGATCAACGGCGTTTCGAAACTGCGGATTGCGGGGGCCGAAGAGCGGGCCTTTGCTGCCTGGGGCCAACGCTATGGCGAGCAGTTGCGCATCACCCTCAGTACCCAGCAGCTCGAAGATGGCGTGTCCGTATTCAACACTGTCTTGCCCGTTTTCACCACTTTGATTCTGTTCTGGTTGGCCAGCCATCTGGTGGGGGTATTTGGGGGTACAGGGCTCTCGACCGGCTCCTTTTTAGCCTTTAGCGTCGCCTATGGCACCTTCATTGCTGGTGCCACCAGCCTCAGCAATACGCTGGTGTCCCTCCTAGATGTGGTGCCCCTCTGGCAGCGGGCCCAACCTATTCTCCATGCCGAGCCCGAAGTGGATCCCAACAAGGCAGACCCAGGTCAATTGTCCGGGGCTTTGTCCGTGGATCGGGTGGATTTTCGCTATCGAGAAGATACGCCGCTGATTTTGAACACCGTCAGCGTCCATGCTGAAGCCGGGGAATTTATTGCCCTGGTGGGTCCATCCGGCTCCGGCAAGTCTACCGTCATGCGTCTTTTACTCGGGTTTGAGACGCCCCAAGCGGGCTCGGTTTACTACGACGGCCAGGATATGGCCAGCTTGGACGTGGTGGCGATCCGGCGGCAGTTAGGGGTGGTGCTGCAAACCAGCCGTCTTGGCGCTGGGTCCGTCTTTGAAAATATTGCGGGGGGCGCGTTGATTTCCCTGGACGATGCCTGGGCTGCGGCCGAGATGGCGGGGTTTGCCGATGACCTGCGATCTATGCCCATGCAGCTCCATACGGTGGTCAGTGAAGGGGGCGGCAACCTCTCCGGGGGGCAACGGCAGCGACTTTTGATTGCCCGAGCCTTGGCGATGAAGCCCAAAATCATGCTGATGGATGAGGCCACCAGTGCTCTCGACAACCGCACCCAAAAGATCGTCACCCAGAGCCTCGACCAGCTTAATGTCACTCGGGTGGTGATTGCCCACCGCCTCAGCACTATTCGCAATGCCGATCGCATCTATGTGTTAGAGGCCGGCGCCGTCAAGCAGCAGGGGTCGTTTGACGAACTGGCTGTAGAGCCCGGTCTATTTCAGCAACTGATTAGGCGCCAAATGGCTTAAGCTAAAAGTCTGATACGCCCTACGCTGCTCGCTTCATGGTTTGGTCATCCCTGCTTCAGATCTGGGTCCGATGGGGCTGCAATCGTTAAGCTAATTGCGACTGGTGTTCCTTAGCCATTGATATAGATATGAGTGCTACTGCCTTAAAAAATCCCTTGCTCATCGGTGAGGGATTACCCCCCTTTGAATCCATTCAAACCGACCATATTGTTCCTGGGGTCAAGGACCTGCTCCAGACGCTGACCCAGGAGTTGGAAGCGATCGAAGCCAATGTTGAGGCCAGTTGGTCCGGTCTGGTGGAACCCCTTACCCGTCTCGAAGAGCGGCTACGCTGGACTTGGGGCATTATCGGCCATCTGATGGGGGTCAAAAACAGTCCGGAACTACGCACCGCCTATGAAGTGATCCAGGCGGACTTGGTGCAGTTTGGCAATCGTATGGGTCAAAGTCGCCCCATCTATGAAGGGTTCCAGGTGATTAAGCAGGGTACTCAATGGGAAACTTTGGCTCTGGCTCAACAACGGATTATTGAAGCTGCCATCCGCGATGCCGATCTGTCTGGGGTCGGGTTAGACGGCGATAAAAAGGTGCGCTTTAACGAAATTCAGCAAGCGCTAGCGGAACGCTCAACCCAGTTCTCAAACCATGTCCTAGATGCTACTGCCGCTTTTGAGCTCACACTCACCACTCAGGCAGATATTGTTGGTTTACCCCAGAGCCTGCTGGCCTTAGCGGCTCAAACTGCTCGCGCCGCCGGGGAAGAGACCGCTACAGCAGAAGCTGGCCCCTGGCACATCACCCTTGATGCCCCCCTCTATCGTCCCTTTTTGCAGCATAGTCAGCGTCGCGATTTGCGGAAGCAGGTCTACCGCGCGTTTATCACTCGGGCGGCTGTGGGGGAACTCGATAATAATCCGGTTATCGAGCGAATCTTGGCCCTCAGGCAGGAGATGGCCAATCTGCTGGGCTACAGCACCTATGCGGATCTCAGCATTGCCCGCAAGATGGCCCCCTCAGTGGCGGCAGTGGATCAGCTAATGGAAGAGCTGTGCCAAGCCAGCTACGATGCGGCTCAGAAAGAGCTGGAAGAACTTAAAGCCTTTGCCCAAAAGCAAGGGGCGACAGAAGCAAACGATTTGAAGCAATGGGACATTGCCTTTTGGGCGGAACGGCTGCGAGAGACGGCCTATGGGCTCAACGATGAGGAGCTGCGCCCTTACTTCCCACTGCCTCAGGTTCTAGAGGGTCTGTTTGATCTGGCGAATCGCCTCTTTGACATCACTATTACGCCTGAATCAGGTACCGCACCGGTCTGGCATCCCGATGTGCAGTATTTCCGCGTGGCTGATGAGACCGGCACTGAGATGGCCCACTTCTACCTGGATCCCTATAGCCGTCCCGGGGAAAAGCGAGGCGGGGCCTGGATGGATGAATGCTTGAATCGGGGCCGATTTGGCAACCATTTGCGGCTACCGGTGGCCTATCTAGTCTGCAACCAATCTCCTCCAGTGGCGGGCCAGCCTAGCCTGATGACCTTCCACGAGGTGGAGACCCTGTTCCATGAGTTTGGCCATGGGTTGCAGCATATGCTCACCCAGGTGGACTACCCAGGGGCGGCGGGCATCAACAATGTGGAGTGGGATGCAGTGGAGCTGCCCAGCCAGTTTATGGAGAACTGGTGTTACCACCGCGATACCTTGCTGAAACTGGCCCGCCATTATGAAACGGGCAAACCTTTACCGGAGGAGCTGTTCCAAAAGATTTTGGCGGCCCGCAACTTTATGACCGGCTCCGCAATTTTGCGCCAGGTGTCCTTCGGCTGGCTCGACCTTGAGCTCCATGCCCGCTATCAACCTGGGGGTGACGAGACCATCTGGGATGTGCGCGATCGCCTCGCCGAAAAAACCGCCGTGATTCCGCCTTTGCCTGAAGACGCCTTTCTCTGTGCCTTTAACCATATTTTTGCTGGGGGCTATGCGGCGGGCTACTACAGCTATTTCTGGGCCGAAGTGCTCAGTGCCGATGCCTTTGCCGCCTTTGAGGATGCGGGATTGGACGACGAGCAGGCGATCGCCCAAACCGGTCGCCGTTTCCGGGATACGGTGCTGTCCCTGGGAGGCAGTCAACACCCGATGACGGTCTTCAAGGCCTTTCGGGGGCGGGAGCCCAGCACCGCTGCATTGCTCAAGGCACGAGGACTCACCCCCGTGGCGGCTTAGGGCAATGTCAAGATTCAGAGCTGGTGTAGCGTGGTGTCGAGGTTACGAGACCCACGGTCTCGGTTAATCGGTTACATTTCGTGGGTCGCACTACGTTTGACCCACGCTACGACATACTCCAGTTTTCGATATTGATAGACCACTCATAGACTTGCCCGTGAAACTGCTTTCGCCCCTCAATTCAACGGTGGGTGAGTCCTTGCTGAGGACGGGCTTAGGCAAACTCCGGGACTTCTAACCTAAGCATCATTCAGCCGCTAGTGGCCCTGGCTATTGTGAGGATGTTCGCAACAAACCACAGCCCTGGAGGCAACCCATCATGTCTGAAACCAACATGCAAACCGGCCCCATCTCTGACGAACAGCTTGAGCAAGTTTCCGGTGGCGTTGATTT
>ERZ1740060.354-NODE-354-length-30062-cov-8.675509_pt1 | contig 30062 bp, 20 predicted proteins | sample MGYA00581743_ERZ1740060 | MGnify/ENA primary metagenome ERZ1740060 (study PRJEB43018, sample SAMN04849235) | marine metagenome | isolation source: floating plastic debris | place: Pacific Ocean | collected 2008-08-27 | study: EMG produced TPA metagenomics assembly...
AGACATTAGCGATCGCAAAGCCTTTGAAGAAGCCCAATCTCGCCTAACGGCTATCCTCGATACCACCTCCGATCTGGTCGGCATCTCCAATATGCAAGGCGAGCAACTTTATCTGAACTCGGCGGGCCATCGCATGCTTAAACTACCGCCAGACTTAGATATTGCGGGACATCCTCTGGGCCAGCACCATCCTGACTGGGCTCGGTCAATTATTCTAAACGAAGGCATTCCCGCTGCCATCCGCGATGGGGTTTGGCAAGGAGAGACTGCCGTGCTGACTTGGGAAGCAGAGCAGGAGTTCCCGGTATCCCAGGTGATCATTGCCCATAGGGGCGTGGATGGAGAAGTGGATTACCTTTCCACGATCATACGAGACATCACGGCTCAAAAGCAGGCAGAAGTTGCCTTCCAGAAAAAAGCAGAAGAATTAGAGCAAACCCTGGAGGAATTGCAACGAACCCAATTGCAAATGATTCAAAGCGAGAAAATGTCTTCCCTAGGACAACTGGTCGCTGGGGTGGCCCACGAGATCAACAACCCCGTTAACTTTATCTACGGCAATATCTTACCGACCGACCAATATACTCAGGACTTGCTCAGTTTAGTTGAGCTGTATCAACAGGAATACCCAACCCCTTCAGACCTTATCCAAGCTGAAATTGAAGACATTGATCTAGACTTTCTCAGAGAAGATTTACCCAAGACCTTATCGTCGATGAAAATGGGGGCCGATCGCATTCGCCAAATTGTGGGCTCTTTGCGCACCTTCTCCCGTTTGGATGAAGCTGACTGCAAGGAAGCCGATATCAAAACCGGGATTGACAGCACATTAGTGATCTTGGAGCACCGCATCAAAGCTACGCCTGACCGACCCGCCATTCAAGTGATTAAGCAATACGGTGATTTACCACTGGTGGAATGCTACCCTGGCCAACTCAATCAGGTGATTATGAATATTTTGGCCAATGCCCTGGATGCCCTAGAAGAAAGGGATAAACATCGCCCCAGCGAAATGATTAAGCAATCGCCTAGCACCATTACGATTCAGACACAGTGGGTTGAACCGGGCCAGGTTGCCATTCGGATTTCAGATAATGGCCCTGGGATGCCAAAACAGGTCCAGCAGCGGATTTTTGACCCATTCTTTACAACGAAAATAGTCGGGAAAGGAACTGGGCTCGGCATGTCTATCAGCCACCAAATCATTACAGAGAAACATGGTGGCCAAATTCAATGCCTGTCGGAACCCGGACAGGGAACCGAGTTTGTTATCCAAATTTCCCAGCGCCAAAGCATATCTACAGCTCAACCATGAACTCAGTATCTGTAAATAATCGGGATGCAGCCTGGTCACCCCCTATCGGCTAGTGACCCAGGAACGTCAATTCGATGAAGCGATTTGGATCAACTTCATCTCCCGCCCGCAGATGAATCGCGAACTAATTGGGAAGGAGATCGTAGACTCAGAGGCTAAAATCCTTGCCAGAGAAAGTTCCCAACACGACTTAGCAAACTTCAGTGAGAGAAAAATAGGCTGCCTTGGTCATTTCAGAGAGGCATCATCAGCTCCACGACTTGCTCAACCGATTGGCCTTGCGCAAAGAGAGCATTAGCCAACTGCAAAATCGCTATCAAGGCTTCGCGATTTTTGGCCAATGCTTGGCGTTTTATAGCGGTTGCCATCTCAGTCGGGACATGAGATGGCAAAGTGTAGGGTGGGCAGTGCTTCAACTCAAACTGGGCTGCGGGTTTTTGCGGCGATGGGGCCAAATCCGTCGCTGAAAATGCGGCTCGATTTTAGGGGCTGCCTGCTCTTACCCTATTGTGAAAGGAGCCTAAGGATGTCGGGTGCCATGCTACAACGAACACAAAAAGCGGAGTGTCGGCTGATGTTGCGACGAATAGTGCTATCGAAACTGTGATCGATCATGGGACCGAACAGATGATCGACCTGTATTCAGCACGATCATAAATGTTGATAGAAAGCTTAAGCGAATGAGCAAAAACCTGCGGATTGCTCTGGGGTCGCATAGCCTTAAGGCCAGTATCAAAAGAGGAGTCGGTCACCACCCCTCTACAATGAAAGGGATTTGATCAGCAGCAATGGCTACTGGTCTTAGACGGATTAAGTTGTAAGCAGTTTTGATTTTGCGTTTAGCGTCAGAGTTCAATCTGATACTTGAGTCAAAATTGCCGACATCAATTCAACTGAACATTGGGCATCCATAATTACGGACGGCTGCATGGGAGAGCTTGAGAACGCTTACAGAACGCTTGAGTTAGAGCCTGGTGCTTCTATGGATGAGATCAACCAGTCCTATAAGGACTTGGTGTTTATTTGGCATCCGGATCGTCTGCCCAAGGAAAATTTGCGGCTGCAAGAAAAAGCCCAAGAGAAGATTAAGCATCTGAACCAGGCCCGAGATTATCTGCGGTCTCAGGCCAAGGTGGGTAACCCAGCCGTCAATCGGGGCCAGAGCAGCTATCGCAGCTCAAGTCAGTCTTATTCCAGAGCCCGATCCTACAGCGGCTATCGCTCCAGAACCAGCCAGTCCGATGGCCCTGGCGGCGATCGCCATAACGGCTATGGCAGTTACTATCGCTCTCGCCAATACTACCGGCCCGAAAGCACCCAATATCGCAGTTATGGTGATAGCCGCAGTGATAAACGCAATGACACCAACCCAAGCTCAACCTATTCGTCCAATGGGAACGGAGCTGCTGAAGCCAATACCCGATATCGACAGCATGCCGCAACACCTAAGCCGCCTCAAGAATCATCCAGTAGTAACGGCACTGGTAGAGCTAGCAGCAACTACTATCGAGATACTTGGAGTGGTGGGTATCCTGGTCAAGGTTTTAGCGCCACGAATCAGCAGAATAATCAGACAACCTCAGCAGGTCCCTCACAATCGAGCAGCCGTAACCGCAAACAAGATCCTGATTTAAGCGGCTCTGATTTACAAGGGGCAAATTTGAAAGAAAAGGACTTCTCAGGGCGTAATCTTAGCAACTGCAATCTGAGTCTAGCTAATCTGCAAGACGCATTCTTGCATAAAGTCAATCTTAACCGCGCAAATCTTTCCAAAGCCAACCTGTTTAGGGCCAATCTGCTGCAGGCCAACCTCAGTCATGCCAACCTAAGGGAAGCTAACCTAATCGGTGCAGACCTAAGCGGTGCAGACCTAAGCGGTGCAGACTTAAGCGGCTCTAAAGTGGCGATCGGCGACAAGGTCATGGTCAAGCTAACCGGCACTATTTTGACCGGCGCAATCATGCCTGATGGCACTATTTACACCTAAATCTAGTAAGCGAAGCATAACATTTGAAATAAAAATATCTCAATCGCACTAGGGGTTGTGGACAATTAAAGTCAGATTCCTTGCGACAAGACAGTTGCAGCCTCTAACCTGATTCATCAGAACGGGCGTGATCATGCCGACCAGAAAGGTTCCGCCGTTGGTTGCCCACGGCCCCTAGTATTATCCGATTGATATTCTTTGCCGTGTAAACGACTCGTTTAGTCCATGGTGTGAATATATAGAACTGCTTCAGCTACTTGTTCCAACAAACAGACCTATCCGCAGTAAGGGCTGCATCGGGATCCGTTCTCATCAGTTTCTGGAGCCTCTTACATCTCCAGCTCTTTTTGGAGTCAGAACTCACGGAAAAGGATGAGATTCCAGAATCTGCAATTAGGTAGCCTACTTGATTCCCATCAAAATCGAAAATTGACACATCAGCGTTGGCTATACTGTCCGATAAACGCTCAGTGGTTCTCGAAACAATACTCTGAATAATAGTTGTGTTATAGCCCGCACCTGTTAAAACTTGTTCGAAAGGGGTATCAATCGCAGGGGTATTGCTAGTCGCCGCCTCAGTCACAGAGGACTGATAATTGTTGATAGGATTATCAGTTGCATCTGCGGCCACCTCTGATACCACACGACTATACTCATCTGCAGGTTTAAGTCCAATAGGAGCAAAACCTAAGGTAACCGCTTCAGCGGGCGAGGCAGAACCTAGTAGGGAAGCCAAAAGTCCTGCAACCACCCAATCGAAAGGGTTTCGAGTCAAATATAAAAGCTTCATAGCATTACCCTTAAAACAGCATTTAGTAAATAGCTACATCACGAGAAAGAGCGCTTGGGCCTTGACGATCAACAAAATCTTCACCAGCTTATCTGCGAAAAGTCCAGATCACAGTTAGAAGCAGTAAGTACAATTACCGTAGAATTTACAGCAGCTTCATTGAAGAATCACCTTTTTTTCATAAATGATCAAGCTTCGTAAGCGTATCTTCATGAAAACTTCACGAAAAAGATCCCTGCAGTAAGCATTCTGTCTCTAGCTTGCGGTCTCAACAGCGTAGATACACGGGAATGGGCTTGATGACCCAGTCAGGCAAGCTGAAGTTCCCTGGCATCCCAGAAACTTTGGGCCAGAGGCAGCAGCTCTACAATCTATGAGCCACTATGCTTGCATTGACTAAAATCAATAATTGATGGACCATGGATTTACTGTATCCACAACGGGTGATGGCTGTGCCTGGTTATAGGAACTAAGGATGGTTGGCTCATTCCATTGAGTCCCAAGGAATCCGCCGGGTAAAGCTCTCGAAATATTGCTCTTCTGACGCAAAAGGTATTTAGAGAAATGACCGTAGCGACTTCAAAAACAAAGGCTCCTGATTTTTGCAACGGTATTCAGCATTTTGCTGAGACGCTTCCTGATTTTGAAGCCTATGGTCAAGCGCCTGCGATCGCACCTTCATCCCAATCCATCTCGGCGGTTGACGATCCGGCGGCGGTATACCAGACCCTGCTGGCAGCAGACGCGTTGCGATATCTCACCCTACAGATGACGGCCAGTAAGCAATCGGGGCACCCTGGCGGCTTTGCCAGTATTGCCGATACCATTGCCTCCCTAGTCATGTTGGGGCACAAAAATCTAATTACAGAAGTGGGGCACCATGCCCCTGGCTTTTACAGCACGGTATTTATAGATCGCTCCCTGGAAGCGATGGGCATTAAAACCGTGCAAGACCTGTGCGATCGCTTCCGTGAAACCCATGGTTTGTTAGGGCACCTATCGGGCCAAATTCCAGGCTTGCTGAACCCTGCCGGTCCCCTAGGACAAGGGCAGCACTTTGCCATGGCTGGTGCCAAGCTGCACCCCGGCACCCTGTTTCCGGTCACCATCGGAGATGGCGGCTTAGGGGAGCCCTATATTATGAGTAGCTTTGGCCACTTCACCACGGCCTATCCATCAACCACAAACTTCTTGCCGATTCTGGTGTGGAATGGCTATTCCCAAGAGCACCACAGCATGGTATCCACCCAGTCGAATGAGACGATGGTGGCGTACTGGCGAGGCAACGGCTTTAAAAACGTCATCCTGGTGGATGCCAAGGACTTTGATGACGCGGACCAGCCTGGCGATTATGTTGATAGCACCGCGTTTTCCCTCAAACAGCGATTGGCTTTTACCCAGGCGGTTCTGGCGGCTACGGATGAAGCCGCCCAGGCGGCCCTGAACGGCACCCTTACGGTGTTGATCATCAAACAACTCAAAGGGGCCGGGGTCCATAAGCGGGGGGCCAAGTCCCATAACCTCTACCCCGGAGACAGTGTTGATAAGGACTATATTGCAGCCGCGTTAAAGGCCCGCGCCCTCACCCCAGCGGCTTGGGACCTGGTTCGCACCAACTTTGAGCGATCCATGGGGGGACCCAATGCCGAAACAGCGGTGACAGAATCTGTACTTCCCGTGCCCGATTTGGGGAAACTCCCCCTAGAGGAGTTTCCACTGGAGGGGGATAAAAAGGTGGCAACCACGGCCATGGGGGCGCTTGTGGGGTATGTGGGCCAGCAGGATCCTCAATTTGTGGTTACCAATGCCGATGGCAATGCCGCCTCTGGCATTAACAACATCAACCAAGCCTTGAAGATTGTGCATCCCACCGTGGATGACCTCTATTTTCAAGGACCAAACGGCCAAGTCTATGAGCCCCTCAGTGAAGATGCCTGTGCAGGCTTAGCGGCTGCCCAGGCTTTATTTGGGGCACGCACCCTCTGGTGCTCCTATGAATCTTTTGCCATTAACGGCTTGCCGATTTGGCAGACGGTGACTCAGGCCATGGCAGAGCTACGCCGCCCCACCCCAGCAACGGTGACCTTATTTACGGCAGGTGCGTTAGAGCAGGGCCGCAATGGCTGGACCCACCAGCGCCCCGAAATCGAAAACTATTTTGCCGGGATGATGCGCAACGGCAATGTCTTTCCACTCTTTCCTGTAGACGCCAATAGCATTCAGGCCTGTTACGAATGGGCATTAAAAGCCCAGAACAAGGGCATCACGATTACGGCGAGTAAGTCACTACTCCCTATTCGCACTACGCTGGCGCAAACGCGACAAGCTTTGGAAAAAGGGGCGATCGCCCTCCACGGCACTGAAGGAGAAAAAACAGTCGTGTTTGCTGTGATTGGTGATATGACTCTAATTCCGGTGCTGGATGCGGTTGAGCAGCTCGCAGCCCTTGGTATTGGCGCTCGGGTCGTCTCCATCGTGAATCCCCGTCGTCTCTACCGGCCTACGGATGTGGCTTGGGAGAGCTGTTCAGAGGCGGATAGTAACTTTTTGAGTGACGATGGGTTTGCTGCGTTATTCGATGGGGATGCCGTGATTGGAGTAACTGGCGGCTCCTCTGCGATGCTGGAGCCAGTGATGTTGCGCAGCACAGCTCCCCGCGACACCTTTGCCTGGAAGCGGGGGGAAACCACAGCCAGCGCACCCCAACTGATGGCGTTCAACGGGTTAACAGCAGACAGTTTCGTGACCCGTGCCCAAGCCCTATTGGCCTAGGGTCTGTCATTAATGGTCCACGCACCTCTCAACAAAGAATGTATCCAGGGCGTGACGCCTTGGATACAGAGATCCTATCGCTCAAACGTGTAAGGTTGGGCTGCTTTTAAACCCGTCGGGTTAAGCTCTTGCCGTGGGTATCCGTGCCGCAAGTGCTGAGGAGCTGAAATTCCTGAGCTAGAGCTTCCATCATCGGCGTTTTCTTGGGGCAGGGCTGCCAATGGGCGGGGTTGCTGTAGGCATAGTAGGTCTCCATACCATCAATGCCTCGCTTTGCGGCTTCAGGGACTAATTCTTCTGGAGGGCGACGATAGCGGCCTGGGTGGGCCAAAACTGCAATCCCGCCAGCGCTCTGAATCGCTTGAATCACATTTTCGGCTAAGCGACGGTCGCCCAGGAGTGAACTGCCCTGTAGGTAAGGTTGAATAGCCCCATGGCTGGGTTTAAAGGCGTAGCCCAAAATATGAACCTCGGTACCCGCAAGCTTTGACGTGATTTCAACCCCTGTCCAGAGGCGCGGCAAGCCTCTAGAAACACGGCCCGCGCTATCTCGGCGAATAGGGGCTGGGTGCCGCCATTGCCAGTCCTCCATGTATTGTTTGGCTTGGTAATAGCCCTTTAAAGTATGGTGGTCAGTGACGGCAAATTCCTTTAGACCCAACGAAATTGCCTGCTCGATCAATTCCCCTGGGGCGAGTTGGCCATCAGAGCAAACCGTGTGCATGTGGAAGTTGTACTGCCCCGGACAGCTCTGAGCATCAACCGTTTCAAAGATGCTGCGTAAGGCCCGAGCACCACGCGCTGATGCCCTCGGGTTGGTGCCCAGCGGGGAAATGCTGGTAGCCATGATGATTTTCCGCTATGTAGTATACAGTATCTCTCTACTATACACATCCTGCCCGATTTAGATGTGCGCTAGGGTACGCTCTGGCTGCGGCTCAGATAGAGCCTTACTAGAGGCTGTGGACAATCAAAATCAGACGCCTGACCACAAAGTCGTTTCAGCCCCTAGCTTGGTTTGACCGGGCGGGCGTGACAATGCCTGCCCGGCAAGGGTTTCGCTGCTGATTGTCCACACGCCCTAGTCCAGCTCTAGCAGATTTTTAGGTCACCCTGACAGCCGACGAATGGACCAGGGCCACCCCTCGCGATCGCTGAGTTTTTAACCCACTCCTCGCTTCCATTCAAGGGACAGGATCTTTATTTGAGTTCCTTAACCTGTCCTTTACGTGCAGCCGATATAGTCCCGATGTCACCTGTGTGTGCTGAGTTTTCAATTGAGAGAGTGACCCAAATGCTATCGAAAAAATTTGCTTGTTCTTTGTCATTGGTGGCTGTGCTGGGCCTAGCTGCTTGCGGCGGCGGCGCTGATACCGCTGACACGGGTGCCGAGGATGGCACTGATACCGCTGCCACCGAGGAAACCGATGTGGCTGGTACCGTTACCATCGACGGCTCCAGCACAGTCTTCCCGGTCTCTGAGGCCATGGCTGAAGAGTTTCAGTTGGCTAACCCTGACGTCAGAATCACCGTGGGTGCTTCGGGTACTGGCGGTGGCTTTGAAAAATTCTGTGGCGGTGAGACCCAAGTGTCCGGTGCTTCTCGCCCCATCAAGGATGAAGAGCTGGCCAATTGTAACGAAGCTGGCATCGAAGTTATAGAAGTGCCGGTGGCCACCGATGCCCTTTCCGTCGTCGTCAACCCCGAAAACGACTGGGCCGTCTGTATGACCCTCGACGAGCTCAACACTATCTGGAGCCCAGAATCTGAAGGCACCGTCGACAACTGGAATCAGGTCAACCCTGACTTCCCCGATGCGCCTTTGGTGCTCTACGGTCCCGGTACTGACTCCGGCACCTTCGACTACTTCACTGAAACGATCAATGGTGAAGAAGGGGACAGCCGCGCTGATTACACTGCTAGCGAAGATGACAACGTCTTGGTGCAAGGGGTTGAAGGGGATGTCAATGCCCTAGGCTACTTCGGCTACGCCTACTATTTTGAGAACCAGGATCGGATGCAGTCCGTGGAAGTTGATGGCGGTAGTGGTTGTGTTGCCCCCAACGAAGACACCGTGCTGGCAGGGGAGTACGCGCCTCTGTCTCGGCCTCTGTTCATGTACTACAGTAAGGCCGCTTACGACGAAGATCCTGCCGTTAAGGCGTTCATCGACTTCGTTGTAGATCCTGCCAACAAAGAACTCGTGGCCGGTACGGGCTATGTGCCCCGGTCCGACGACCAGTACGCTGAGACCAAATCCAAGATTGAAGCAGGTGAGACCAAGTAAGCCTGTCCATCGGTTCAGCTTCGGAAACCGTTAGGGCTTGAGGACAACGGGGTGGTAGGACTACGCCGTTGTCCTCGGCCCGAGCCCTTGGTTGGAATGGTTGTTCGCTATTGCTGGTCTCAATTCCCCTTTCAACTTATGGTTGAGAAGTTTATTGTTGAGATTTGTGTGGTTTCGGCTCCCCGGTTGCCCCGTTAATTAACGACCGATGGGCGGGAAATGCTGGGGAATCTATGGGTTGTCATCCGAGCCCGCTGCGGCAGACCGGGTGACCCCACGCATCTATGCCAGGCTTAATCCGCAAGGTTCGCTATGACTGAAAGTGTCTTTCCAAGTCCAGCGTCCGGGGGTGTCTCCTCAAGTGATCGCTGGAAGCCTAATCGTTCCCTGAGCAAGCTCTCCCAAAAGATCGTTGTGGTTATCTTTGGGGCGTTTGCCATGGTGTCGGTGTTTACCACATTTGGCATCATTGCTACGTTGTTATTTGAGACCATCGAGTTTTTTCTCGAAGTGTCTCCCATACATTTTTTTACTTCGACCCGCTGGACCGCCCTGTTTGCAGAGCCCAGCTTTGGGGTGATCGTCCTGATGTGTGGCACCTTTTTGACCTCCGTCATTGGGCTACTGATTGCGATTCCCCTGGGGTTGCTGGCGGCGATCTGCCTCAGTGAGTATTCGCCTCGGAAGTTGCGGGCTTGGCTAAAGCCCGGTCTTGAGGTGCTGGCCGGGGTGCCTACGGTTGTGTTTGGCTATTTTGCCCTGTTGATGGTGACCCCCGTACTCCAGAACATTATTCCTGGGCTGTCGGTGTTTAACGCCCTCAGCGCCGGAATTGTGCTGGGGTTTGCCATTCTGCCCACCATCGCCTCTCTAAGTGAGGATGCGATTTTTGCCGTACCCCAAAGTCTGCGCCAAGGCTCCTATGCCCTGGGGGCGACCAAACGGGAAACGATTACGGGGGTGGTAGTACCAGCGGCGCTGTCGGGTATCGTCTCCTCCATCATTCTGGGGGTGGCCCGCGCCGTAGGGGAAACCATGATTGTCACCCTGGCGGCAGGCCAGAGTCCCACGTTGACGCTGGATCCTCGGGTATCGGTCCAAACCATGACCTCCTTTATTGTGCAGGTCACCAAGGGAGATGCTCCCTACGGGACAATTGAGTTCAAAACGCTGTTTGCGGTGGGGATGACCCTGTTTGTGATCACCCTGATCTTGAACATCTTCAGCTTCTGGTTTGTGCGTAAGTTCCAGGAGAAATACGAATGAGTTCTCAAATTAAGAAGCCTATTCAGTCGGATAGCGGCAACTTTAAGTCTCAACTGGACAAGCGCTACAAGATTGACCAAATCTTCAAAATCATTAGCTGGATTGCCACCTTTTCCGGCTTGGTGGTCCTAGCAATTCTGCTGATAGGGGTGTTAGTGGATGGCCTCCCCCACCTGAGCTTTGGGTTTTTGACCTCGCCCCCTTCCCGTAAGCCTGAGCAAGCTGGCGTCTGGCCTGCGTTTGTAGGGTCTATCTGCCTGCTGTTGATTACGGCCTCGGTGGCGTTTCCCATCGGTGTGGGTTCTGGCATCTTTCTGCAGGAGTTTGCCCAGAACAATAAGTTTGCCAGGATTGTAGAGATTAACATCAGCAATTTGGCGGCGGTACCCTCAATCATTTACGGTTTGCTGGGCCTGTTTGTGTTCGCTCGGCTGCTTGAAAAGATCCCTGGGACAGAGTTTGCCCTGACCGGAGGGCGCAGTATTTTGTCGGGGGGGTTAACCCTGGCGCTGCTGATTTTGCCCGTGATTATTGTGGCCACCCGCGAGGCTCTGAAGGCGGTGCCGGATAGCATTCGCATGGCGGGCATGGCCTTAGGCTCAACCCGCTGGCAGACGGTGCGCACCCATGTCTTGCCCCAGGCGATCCCTGGCATCATGACCGGCACGATTTTGGCCCTATCCCGAGCAATCGGGGAGACGGCTCCCATTATTGTGGTGGGGGCAGCTGCATTTGTCCCCTTTGCACCAGATCTTTCCATCTCTGGCTTTCAGGAGCCTGCCTTTACGGCAATGCCCATCCAGATCTATAGCTGGATTAGCCGTCCTCAAGAGGAGTTCCACGGCATTGCGGCTGCAGGCATTCTCATTTTGATGGTGGTGTTGTTTGTCATGAATGCCACCGCAATTTTCTTGCGGAATCGCTTTCAGCGTTCTAGTTAGTGCTGTCTTTTCCTGTCCGTTCCACGAGAGTTGGTCCCATGCAATCTGAAACATCTGCGCCCACGGCAACGACTGGGCTTGAGCGCGTCTTTAACGTCGAGAATACGAGCTATTACTACGGCTCGAATATGGCGGTACGGGGGGTCAATCTAGAGATCCCTGGCAAAAAGATTACGGCGTTCATTGGCCCTTCTGGCTGTGGTAAGAGCACGGCTTTGCGCTGCTTTAATCGTCTTAACGACTTGATTCCCGGTGCCCACATCAAGGGGCGCATTACCTATCGCGGGGTTGACCTTTACAGCAAAGAGGTTGACCCGACCGAGTTACGTCGCCGCATTGGCATGGTGTTCCAAAAGCCCAACCCCTTCCCCAAGTCTATTTACGACAATATTGCTTTTGGTGCCCGCATCAACGGCTATCAGGGAGATATGGACGAGCTGGTAGAAGGCTCCTTGCGGGGGGCCGCCCTCTGGGATGAGGTGAAGGACAAGCTCAAGGAAAGTGGCCTATCTCTATCCGGGGGGCAGCAACAGCGCCTCTGCATTGCCCGGGCGATCGCCATTGAGCCTGAGGTAATCCTCATGGACGAGCCCTGCTCGGCCCTGGACCCGATCTCCACCCTCAAAATTGAGGAGCTGATGCAACAGCTTAAGGAAAACTACACCATCATTATCGTCACCCACAACATGCAGCAAGCGTCGCGGGTGTCTGATAAGACGGCATTCTTCAATGCTGAGGCGACGGAAGCTGGCGGTAAGGTCGGCTACCTGGTGGAGTATGACGAAACCCAGGTCATCTTTAGTAATCCTAAGGAAGAATACACCCGTGACTATGTGTCTGGCCGTTTCGGCTAAGGCACCTCAGGCGTAGCCCCTGACAACCCTTTCGATTTACACCTGACTCAACAAGCCTGCGGAGGGTTTTCCTCCGCAGTTTTTTTTGCCTTTTCAGAGCCCAAGGTTCTGCGCCTTTGCCCCTCTATAGTTCTGTAAAAGAGGCTGCTAAAGCTCTGGCTGCGGGCCATGGCTACAGTTTTTTTCAACCACCGCAAAGATAGACTGCCAAAGCCCTCAAGAGACTTAAAATACCTTCGACTTTAAGCTCCACTGTAAGGGCAGGCAGCACTGTTCTATTTTCCGTAGGCAACCTGTGGTTCTCCGGTAAAGTTGCTGCGGCTCTTGATTGCACAACACATTTCCCGTGATATTCCTAAACCATCCTCTGCATCTACCCCTATGGCCAAACGCCTGATTGTCTGTTGCGACGGCACCTGGAACTCCCTAGAAATGGAGTGCCCCACCAACGTCGTCAAACTTAGCCAAGCCTGCAAACCTATGGCTGCTGATGGGATGCCCCAGATCCTTTACTACGAAGAAGGTCTCGGCACCAACGCATACCTAGTCGACAAACTGTTGGGGGGTGCCTTTGGTTGGGGCATCGATGAAAACATCCAGGATGCCTACCGCTTTCTTTGTCTCAACTACACCGAAGGAGATGAAATCTACCTGTTTGGCTTCAGTCGGGGGGCTTATACCGTTCGTAGTCTGGCCGGGATGATCTATTGCTCTGGCTTATTGCCTCACCAACACATCACCCAAATTCCTGCCGCCTACGAAATCTATCGAGCAAAAGGCATCAAGCCCGACTCTGAGGATGCTAAGCAATTTCGCAGCGAGAATAGTAGCCCTCAAGTCGATATCACCCTGTTGGGCTGTTGGGATACCGTCGGTGCTTTGGGCATTCCGCAACTGATTCCGACCCTGCCTATCAACGACCTCATTAACGCTAAGTACCAGTTCCACGACAACAAGCTCAATTACAAGATCCAGTACGCGCTCCATGCCATGGCCATTGACGAGCACCGTCTCTCCTTTGACGTCAATGTCATGCAAAACAGCACAGATCCCAGTAGCCAAACGCTGGCCAAGACTCCGCTGATTAAACAGATCTGGTTTCCTGGCACCCACGGGTGTGTTGGCGGTGGAACTGCAGAGCTGACCGGTTTATCCGATGCTGCCCTGCAATGGATAGTTGATGAAATCGCATCGTTGGGGTTGGGGCTGGAATTTGAATTTAGTGAGCTTCCTGAGCCCCTGACCTTTAACCCGACAACCCCTTTTAATGCAGACTTGGGCCTTTACAGACTTGCCGGTCGCATTAATCGCGAGATCAATCTGCAGACTTCGACTCTGCACCCTAGCGTCGAAGTGCGCTATCGAGATAAAGCCGTGATGCCCCCCTATCGCCCCCAAAACCTTTTGGAGGCAACAGGATGGCCCGCATAATCAATCCAAGTTATTTATCCCATTTTCCCAGCTCAATCTCAGCAGTATTTCAGTTGATACCGGTTCAATAGGGGGGTTTCTCAGTTGGCACGATAGCGGAAGGTATGAACACCTTGAAATAGCTGCGTTGCTGAACTCGAACAGCACCTGTGTTCCGTCATCCGTGCGCTCAGCCAGCCCCCTTGAAATTATTTTCTAAATGACAGAAAAACTCCTGTTGGGACTACCGGGCCTAGTCCCCAGTCTGTACCTGGGCATCCTTGCGATCATCTCGCTCTATGGCTTTCATAAATTGCTGATGGTATGGCGCTTTTATCGCCATCGCCATCGATCCCCCAAACCGCTGCAGTACTTTTCAGAAACTGAACTGCCCACCGTAACGGTGCAGTTGCCGATCTTCAATGAAATGTATGTCATTGAACGATTGCTAGAAGCCGTTTGTCAACTGGACTATCCCGAGAACAAATTAGACATCCAAGTCCTAGATGATTCCCTGGATGAAACCCAAAGAATTTGTCAGGCAAAAGTCTTAGAACTGCAAAAAAAGCACCCTAACCTCCACTACATTCATCGTCAGAATCGTTGGGGATTTAAGGCCGGGGCTCTAGACCATGGGCTACGGTTCGCGAAGGGGGAATTGATCACCATTTTCGACGCGGATTTTATTCCCAAACCCGATACGTTGCGCAATATGGTGCACCACTTCTCAGACCCCAGGGTGGGCATGGTACAGGCTCGCTGGACCCACCTAAATCGCAACTATTCGCTCCTAACTGAAATTCAAGCGTTGATGCTAGATGGCCACTTCGTCATTGAGCAAACTGCCCGCAACCGCTCCGGCTGCTTTTTTAATTTCAACGGCACGGCTGGGATCTGGCGACTGAATGCTATTCACGACGCCGGGGGCTGGCAGCACACCACCGTCACAGAGGACTTGGATCTGTCCTACCGTGTACAGCTCAAGGGATGGCGCTGCACTTACCTCCCCGATGTGCTCGTTCCGGCTGAGCTACCCATGGAGATGAATGCTTTCAAATCTCAGCAGTTCCGTTGGGCGAAAGGGGCCAGTCAGGTGGCGGCCAAGTTACTTCCTGAAATTTTTAGGTCAAACATCCCCTTCTATGTGAAATTCGAATCGTTTCTGCACATGACCAACAACATCAACTATGTTTTTCTACTCGTGATTTTGTTGTTGTCATTGCCGTATCACATCTATGTCTCCCATAACCATTGGGAGCAAGACCTGTTTGTCTATTTGCCCATATTTGTGGGAACGACGGTTAACTTATTCTGCTTTTACCTGGTATCTCAATATGAGCAAGGCATTACGAAACCCTTCTGGAAATTTGCCCACGAAATCTTTTTCTTGATGAGTATTGGGGTGGGACTCAGTATCAACCAATCTCTGGCCGTTTGTGAGGGCTTCTTCCAAACAGACTCAGAATTCGTCCGCACCCCTAAGCATGGTGTGATCAGTAGTGCTGAAAACTGGATGAAGAAGAAATATCGGGCGGCCAAAACCTGGACGATCTTGCTGGAACTATCAATGTTGGCCTATCTGGTACTGACCCTTGTTCTGGCCCTTTACTATCGGCATTATTGGTCACTGCCCTTCTTGATCTTGTTTAATGTCGGCTATTTTTACGTGCTCAGACTGAGTATTTTCCAAAACCGCTGAGATTTGTTTGCCTCAATCAGGCTGCTCTCAGCTCTGTTTCAGCTAGCCCCAGTTGAATAGGGGGGCTTTTGGGGGAGCGATGGCGTTGGCAACGGCTTTAGATGAAATTCTGGTAGTGATTCCGGCCCTGAACGAGGCGACCACCATTGGGGATGTGGTGCGATCGCTCCAAGCCGTGGGCCTATCCCGGATCCGCGTGGTAGATAACGGCAGTAGCGATCGCACTGTTGAAATCACCCACCAAGCCGGTGCTGAAGTCGTGGTGGAACCGATCCGGGGCTATGGCCAAGCCTGCTGGCGGGGGCTGCAAGAGGTGGATGCCGAGACTGAATGGGTCCTCTTCTGCGATGCCGACGGCAGTGATGACCTCAGCCAACTGCCCCAACTGCTAGCCCAGCGAAACGACTATGACTTCATTTTGGGCAACCGGCGCGGCACCGCTACGGGGCGCGCCCAGCTTACCGCCGTACAGAACTTTGGCAATGGCTTAGCGTCGGCCCTGATTGCTTGGGGCTGGGGCTACCGGTACCACGATCTCGGTCCGCTCAGACTGATTCGACGGCAGGCCCTGGAACACATTCAGATGGGCGATCGCGGTTTCGGCTGGACGGTCGAAATGCAGGCCCGCGCTGTGGAACTGGGGCTGCGCATCTGTGAGCTGCCGGTCAACTATCGCCCCCGCCAGGGGGGCAAGTCCAAAATCTCGGGTACCCTTTCTGGCAGCTTCAAAGCCGGTGTAATCATCCTGACCACCTTGATCCGTTTATATGCCAGAACGTTTCAATCCGATGTAGGGGCGCAGGGTTCTACGCCCAGAGCTTCCCAGGCCACCCACCCCCCAATACTGGGGGAGCCGGACGTTCAAAGTCCCCCAGCATTGGGGGATTTAGGGGGCCTTCAATTTCAAAATGGTCGGGGAACCTCCCAGTGGCTGAACCAATGCCTTCTGTTTCTAAGTGCCGTGCTCCTGATCTGGAGCAGTGTCTGGAGCTTGCCCCACGGTGACTTTCTCAATGACCCCACGGCGGTGCCGCAATTTTGGTGGGGCATGGCGTTAATGGGGGCGGGGTTTGTCATGGCCTGGGGATTACGTTCGGTCACGGCTAGCTGGTTTTGGGGCGTGGCGATCGCCACCCGACTGCTCCTCTTAGCCATGTATCCCGGCGATGATATCTGGCGCTATCTCTGGGAGGGTTTGCTGCAAACCCAGGGGCTTAGCCCCTACGACTACCCGCCTAATGCCGAGACATTGATCCCTTTGCGAACCGAGTGGTGGTCCCAGATTAACCACCCTGATGTTTCGGCGATTTACCCCCCCGTGGCTCAGTTTGGGTTTCGCCTATTGGCCCACCTAACCCCATCGGTGCTGTTGTTCAAAGCCGCCTTTACCGCCGCTGATCTGGGTATTTGCTGGTTGCTAAGCCGTCGCTTTGGCTATTTGGCCACGCTTCTCTATGCCTGGAATCCCCTCGTGATCTATAGCTTTGCGGGGGGCGGTCACTACGACAGTTGGTTTTTGTTGCCGCTGGTGGCGGCGTGGCTTTGGTTTGAGCGGCCCCATAGTCCAGCCGACAGCCCGCCCCCCTTACATTGGCTGGGCAGCGCGGTTTTGATTGGCATCAGCATTGCGGTGAAGTGGATGTCTTTGCCGATTCTGAGCTTCTTGGCTTGGCAGAGCCTGCGGCGGGGCAAGTGGCTACTGACAGTTGGTGTGCTACTGGCGGGGGCTTTACCGTTGGCGATCAGTGCATTGCCCTTTTGTGGTCTGCAATCTTGTCCACTGATTCCGACTGATTCGACCTTTGTTAACTATGGTCGTAGCGCCGAGTTAATCCCTCACCTTGTGGCCATGGTTTGGGAGGCCTCCCGCCAGGAAAATCGGTTCTTTGGTTTGCCCCTAGCCTTCTTATTAGTGGTGCTGCTACTGCGAACAAAACGCTTGGAAAAGTTCGCTGAAGGCTACTTGATCGGCCTGCTGATGCTATCGCCCATTGTTCATGGATGGTACTTTACGTGGTTGATCCCGTTCTCTGTGGCCAGCCGCAACTTGGGCGTTCGTTTAATCAGCTTATCGGCCTTTATCTATTTCGCATTGCCCTATCGCATCGCACTGGCCGACACCAGTTGGGTGCTCACGTCTTTAGAACGGTGGGGACTTTGGCTCCCTTTAATAATTGGTTTACTTTTGACACCCTTTGCTCAGACGTTTCTCAGGCGAGGTTCAGTTTCACCCCGTTTGATGTAAATGTCAGAGCTTGAATCTGAAATTCTATTTGTCATTCCTGGAACTTACTAATGATTAAGAGAACTGTTTTAAACCTATCTTTAATCTCTATCTTGCTTGGGGGTTGCACGGTCGGTGCTGCACCCACCCAATCCGAGACCAGCGTCTCAGTTTCTGACACCGACCTTGAGGCGGCCTATGACGCCTATCAAGACGTTCTAGCAACCTATGTCGATGCAGATGGACTGGTTGATTATGCAGCACTTCAGCAAAATCGTGAGCAGCTCGATCAGTTTAATGGGGCGATCGCGGTCGTCAGCGACGACATGTACAACAGTTGGACTGAGGCCGAGCAAATTGCCTTTTGGGTCAATGCCTATAATTCTCTGACCCTGGCATCGATCATTGATCAAGATCCGATCAGAGACATCAAAGATATCGTCGGGGTCTGGCGCATTCGCCAACACCCCATCCAAGGGCAATCCAAAACCCTCGACAATATTGAGCATCAAACTCTCAGGGCTGATTTTAACGAACCCCGCATCCACGCCGCCTTGGTTTGTGCCGCCATTAGCTGCCCGCTGCTGCGCAATGAGCCCTTTAGGGGCGAGACTTTGGATGCACAGCTCGAAGATCAGGTCCAAACCTTCTTGGCAAAAGAAGACGGCTTCTGGATTGATCAGGCGGAAGGCAAAGTCTATTTGTCCACTATCTTTCAATGGTTTGGCGAGGATTGGATTCCCAGCTACGGCGTTGAGGATGGATTCGCCGGAAATGAAGCTGAGCGGTCGGTACTGAACTTTATTAGCAACTACGTGAGCGCCGAAGAGAAAGCTTATTTGGAAGCCGGTGAATATGACGTGGTGTATATCGACTACGACTGGTCGCTAAACGACCAAAGTTAGTGGATTTAAGATCTTCCTGAGTGGCCTTGAAATACTCTTCTGTCAATAAGTCTATTCTCTTGGAATTGCTCTTGTGATTTTTTTGGGTCTGCACATTTGAAGCTGTCCTAATGGGTTGAACTCGACTTCCTATATCTTTCTGAACCCATGAATTTATCTGCCCAAAATCGTCTTATTTTATTCACCCGCTATCCGATTGCAGGCCAAACCAAAACGCGGCTGATTCCTTATTTGGGAGCTGAGCAAGCAGCGGATCTACAACGGAAAATGACGGAGTTTATTGTGGATACAACTCGTCCCTTACAGATCCGAGATCGCCTCTCCCTGGAAGTCCATTTTGCTGGGGGATCTCTGAGGCAAATGCAGCGCTGGCTCGGGCCTAAGTTAGCCTATCGACCTCAACAGGGTTGTAACTTGGGCGATCGCTTACACCATGCCTTTAGTCAAGGGTTTCAGGCCGATGCAGAACGAATTGTGGTAATCGGGTCCGACTGTCCTGCCATCAGCGCCCACCATTTAGAGCAGGCTTTTCACCAACTCAAAAGCCATGACCTGGTCTTGGGACCGGCCCAAGATGGAGGCTATTACTTGGTGGGACTGAGCCGAAGCTGTGCCGAGCTCTTTCAGAATATTGCCTGGGGGACGGAGCGGGTGTTTAACCAGACGGCAAAAACCGCCACCCAGCTCAACCTCTCTTGGACCACCCTAGAAACCCTCTGTGACGTTGATCGCCCCGAAGATCTAGCTACTTTTGCCCCCCTGAAAAGCGCTTGAACCAGAAAATGGGGCAGAATATCAAGGTGATACATTTGATCGCTGTTGCTGTGTTGGGGCTTGGCCCTGCATCACCCCAGGCAAACTGGCTTGGGTGCCCAAACTTTGATTGCCCAAAGCGTACACACTAATGCCCTGACGCATAAACCCTTCCCGCTCTAGTTCATTCAGCGGAGCCGAGAGCAAAATCCCGTGATCGGTTTTGAGACTGGCCTGAGCACGACGCAAAGTCATCAGCAGCTGGCCAAAGCCCTGCTCTGGGCTGGCAATCACCACTGGCACTTGATGCCAGGTGCCTCGAAAACAAGGGGGCGCGACCTGGGCGTAGTGATCGCGATATTGCAGGATATAGGTGCCGTCGCCATAAGAGCGACACCGAAACCAGCGCTGGAAGGGGTGTCCCAAATTGCCCTGGCGGTCAAATGTGGACCACCAAGAGCGGTGCCAGCCCTGGGAAGGCAGGTGCAGAATGCGTTGGATGTGATGCTCTTGAAAGCCCCCGTGACTGAGCAGGGCGATCGCCTCAGCAATATTCACCCGCCATCCCAGGGTCTGCAGACCCGACTGACAGCGGACTTGGGCTGTATGTTCTGGAGGCGGGGACTCATCCAGTAGGGCGCACTTTAGGGACTCATAGGCCACCACCGCATCAATCATGGTGGTGTCATCGGCCAAAGGCACCCCAACGGTGACCTGAGTTTGGCCCAACTGCTGGGAGCGTGAAATGGCTGGGGTACTTTCGGTGAGGAGCGATCGCAAAATGCCGTCATCGGCGATCGCCAATGCCAGTTGAATCTGGTCCGGATCGATTGAGGAAAGAGGCTGAGAAAACCGCCCCCAATTGGCGTGAACCATAGCGCCCCGCATATGACTGTGGTCAGAGAGCCTTCGGCATGCTCAAGGTGCAAAACCTCCACAGGTTTCTGGCACCACCCATACTGCAGCAGCATAAGCTAACTCAGGGTTAGGAGCATGCAAACCTTTACTTGCTAACCGTTGTAGATCCTGGGTGAGGCATTGCCATCAGGAAAGGTTAATAACTTTGGGCTTGTTTGGGAAACGCAATATTGAGTGGCTTTTATCCATACCTTGGGGTTAAACCCAGAAAGGAGCCTACGTAGCTGATTCCAGGCGGGCGATCGCTTGCCCCAATAACGCCACGGCCTTTTGCACCTCTGCCGCCGACACAATCAGAGGCGGCACTAAGCGCACCACCTGAGGCCCAGCCGGGACCACCAAGAGCCCTTCAGCCATGGCCGCTTTGACCACATCAATAGAGGTGATACTCGCCTCGGGCTGCAGCACCAAGCCATTAATTAAGCCCCACCCCCTAACATGGTCAAACCACTGGGGATATTGGCTCACGAACTGTTCCAAGCCCTGACGTAGCTCCTGGCCTCTGGCCTGTACGTTGGTGGCCAGATCGAGTTTTTCTACCGCTTCACAAACTGCCAAGGCCACGCCGCATACAAAGGGGTTACCGCCAAAGGTGCTGGCGTGATCACCAGGGGCAAACACATTGCAGTGCTCCTTACAGAGCACCGCCCCAATCGGAATGCCGCCCCCCAATCCCTTGGCCAGGGTGAAAATATCCGGCTCAACATCTAGATTTTCGTAGCCCCAAAGCTGGCCGGTGCGGCCCATGCCCACCTGGACCTCATCCAAAATCAGCAAAATGCCCTTATCATCGCAAAGCTGTCGCACTGCCTGGAAATAAGCCCGATCGCCCGGTCTCACCCCCCCTTCCCCTTGCAAAGGCTCCAACAGGATGGCAGCAACTTGGGGGGCGTCTTGATCGAGGGTGGCGATCGCGGATTCTAAAGCGGTCAAATCGTTATAAGGCACATAGTGAAAGCCCGGTACCAACGGCGCAAAATTCTTCTGGTATTTCGCCTGCCCAGTGGCGGTCACCGTTGCTAGGGTACGGCCATGGAAGCTGGCGTTGGCGGTAATAATCACCGGCTGGTCAATACCCCGTTGAGTGCGGGCGTACTTGCGGGCTAGCTTAATTGCCCCCTCATTGGCCTCCGCCCCGGAGTTGCAGAAAAAGGCTTTGTCCGCACAGGAGTGCTGGGTTAGCCATTGGGCTAATGCCCCTTGATTGGGAATGTAATAAAGGTTGGAAACATGCTGCAGAGTCTGGGCCTGCTGAGTGATGGCTGTCACTACCCGAGGATGGCTATGGCCCAGGGTGCAGGTGGCGATCCCAGCGACAAAATCTAAATACTCGCGCCCTTCTACATCCCAAACATGGCAGCCATCGCCCTTGGCTAAGGCCAGGGGAAAACGACCATAGGTGGCCATGACGGCACCATCAAAAGCAGCCGCATCGAAATCGGCTGATGATGAGGCCAAATTATTTAGGGGAGGACGAGCGAGAGAAGACGTCACGGAGATCTCCTACTTGGCGAGCAATCCGACCATTCTATACCTTGCATCCGGTTGATTATCCCTGCCAAGGTATGCCCTGAACGAACAGTGCAACATTTGCCTGATTCACATCGTCAAACAAGGGGACTTGCCCAAGTTGGAATGCCGCCCAGGAAAACAGCGAGTCTACTAGGGGCTGTGGACAATCAGAATCAGACACCTGATCACAAGGTAGTTTCAGCCCCTAGTTTGGTTTGGCAGGGCGGGCGTGACAATGCCTGCCCTGCAAGGGTTTTGCTGCTGATTGTCCACACGCCCTAGCCTTTGCGCCGGGAATCAGAACGATTTGGGGTGGCTGAAGCAACATGACCAATGCCATCGTTTCGCACCTGACAAATTTCAAAAGTTCTAAGCCTCTGGCGTCCTTGAAAACAGACAAAGACGCTCACCAGAAAAACCAGACAAAAAAAAGGAGAGCCGCAAGCAGCTCTCCTTACCATCAGGGTGCATCTACATAACATAGTATGCCATAGATGCAATGGGGGGTCAAACCCCCTATTTAATATTTCTTGACATTATGATTCTGCGTTGAGTTTGCCTATCAAGAGTTGATTGGTAAGCTTCGGGTCAACCCGACCATTGGTGCGTTTCATCACCTGTCCGACAAAGAAGCCTTGGAGTTTTTTCTTGCCGGCTCGATACTTGGCTAACTCGTCAGGGTTGGCTGCTAGTACTTCGTCAATAATAGAAGCAATTTGCTCCGGATCAGAAATTTGACTTAGCCCCTTGGCTTCAACAATGGCCGCAGGAGAGCCGCCTTGGGTCAGCAGTTCGGGCAGCATTTCTTTGCCTACTTTATTGTTGATCGTACCTTTGCTAATCAGTTGCACCATCTCAGCCAGCATGTCAGGCTTCAAGCTGATTTGGTCAATGGTGAGTTTTTCGTTGTTGAGGTAAGCGGCAATGTCTTGGGTAATCCAGTTAGCCGCCAACTTAGCCTCTGCACCGGCTGTAATCGTGGCGTCAAAATACTCGGCAATGGCGCGATCGTCTGCTATTACCCGCGCATCGTAGGCCGATAAGCCGAGGTCTTGCTCGTATCGCGCCCGCTTTTGGGCGGGTAACTCCGGCAATTCCCCCCGCCAGCCTTCCCGCTGCTCTACGGAGACCTCAATGGGAGGCAGATCGGGTTCGGGGAAATAGCGGTAGTCGCTGGAGCCCTCCTTGAGGCGCATGCTGATGGTGCGCTGGTTGCCTTCTTCCCAAAGACGGGTCTCTTGATAAATCGGCTCCCCGGCTTCTACTGCAGCAATCTGGCGTTCAATCTCGTAGTCGATCGCCTTTTGAATGGCACTAAAGGAGTTCATGTTTTTGATCTCCACCTTGGTGCCAAATTTCTCCTGGCCCACGGGACGGACTGAGATGTTTACATCACAGCGCAGGGAACCCTCCTGCATATTGCCGTCACTCACCCCCAGGTACCGCATGATCCGCCGCAATTCCTGGGCGTATTCGGCGGCTTCTTGTCCTGAGCGCAAGTCCGGTTCAGAGACAATCTCTACCAGTGCCACCCCAGCCCGATTGAAATCTACCAGGGAATAGGTGGAGCCGGATAGGCGATCGCTACCGGCGTGAACCAGCTTGCCCGCATCTTCTTCCATATGTAGGCGGGTGATGCCAATGCGCTTGCGGGTGACGGCTTTAGTCTTTTTGTTGACCAGTTCAATCTCAAGCCAGCCGTGCTCGGCAATGGGCAAGTCAAATTGCGAGATTTGATAATTTTTGGGCAGATCGGGGTAGAAGTACTGCTTGCGATCGAACTTACTGTAGGGGGCGATCTCGCAATTTAGGGCCAGTCCTGCTTTCACCGCATATTCCAGCACCCGCTGGTTAAGTACGGGCAGTACCCCCGGCAAGCCCATCACTACCGGATCAATATGGGTGTTTGGGTCTGCCCCAAACACGGTTGAGCTGGGAGAGAAGATCTTGGTTTCAGTGCTCAACTGGCAGTGGGTTTCGAGACCGATGATGGCTTCGTACTCAGTTTTGGCAGGGGCAGCAACAGTCATAAAATTCGACCACTTAAGCGAGCTGTCATATTTTAGCGCTCAGGGTTGAGCTGGCGCAGGTGTAGTCATTAGGAACGCCGATTAAAGAATTAAGTATCACAGCACAGAACAAATCTGTACAGCACTACGGACTTTTGCAGGATTTCATCCCGAATCCGTGTTTTCAAGGCACCTATGGTCACGACATCCACGGGGCCTCCCAAGGCCGACTCTAAATCCCGAATCAACCGCACTGGAAACCAAGGGGAGATTTTTTCGAGGTCGTAGTCGATCAAAAAATCGATATCACTATCGGGGGTTTCTTCGCGGCGCGCGACTGAGCCAAACACGCGCATGTTAAACGCACCGTGGTTGGCGGCGATTTGCAACATTTGTTCTCGCTGTTCTCGCAGGGTATCGAGGCGTGCCATGGGGACAAGCTTTGCGGCAGTACATGAATAAAAGGTAGCAAGTAACCCAGTCGATCTCGTTTTGTCTGGGTTATGGCAGCAGGTCTCGGTGTGGCTTTTCAGGTAACTGGTAGCCCTAAAAGGTAGGGGCACCTCTTGTGGGTGCCCTCAACCTGCCGGATCACCTGTTTATTTTCGGAACCAACCTGACGGAGTGAATGGGGGGTCGCGTGGGTGTTTCCCGGAGGGTAGGCACAAGACCTAACCCTACCGAGATCGCCTTTCCTCAAAATCTTTTGGCGACATAGGGCCGAATTGGCATCCGCAATGTCTCGCTGGGGAGGTGTGGCTGCAGGCCGGGGTGGGTAGGTGCGCTTAATTTGACTTGGAGTGAGCAACCGAAGCGGACGATTAAGCGGGTGGGGGAGCCGAAGGGGATGCTGACGAAGTCGGGGATGGAGAACCATGAAGGTGATCATCGCCGGTTTTATAAGGGAGTGTTGGAGGTGGTGCGGAGTTGATTGAGGAAGGTGTGGGCGACTCCAGCTCCCTGGAGTTGGCTTAACGGGGAAACTCCGGATTCTCTGGGACAGAGGACTTTGTGTTCTGTTGGAGTAGCGGGATCGGCCATATAGCCTCGTAACCAAGCACAACTCTTGTTGAGCAGGTCATCCAGGTTAAAGCTCCAGAGCTTGACAGTACCATCGTCACTGGCGCTGGCAAGAGTCTGACCGTCAGGGGAAAAACTCACACTCCAAACCCCATCCGTATGTCCTTCGAGAGTCTGCAGTTCGCGGCCTTGTCGGTCCCACAACTTTACCGTGCCATCGTTACTGGCACTGGCAATTGTCTGACCATCCGGAGAAAAACTCACACTCCAGACAGTCGCTGTATGACCTGCAAGGGTTTGAAGTTCTCGGCCCTGGCGATCCCACAGCTTAACGGTCCCGTCTCCACTGGTACTGGCGATGGTTTGACCATCAGGGGAAAAATTCACACTCACAACCGCATCCGTATGTCCTTCAAGGGTTTTCAGTTGCCGACCGTTGATATCCCAGAGCTTTACTGTGCCATCTCCACTGGCACTGGCAATGGTTTGACCATCAGGGGAAAAACTCACACTCCACACCACATCCGTATGGCCTTCGAAGGTTTGCAGTTCCCGACCGCTGCGGTCCCAGAGCTTGACGGTATCGTCGGAACTAGCGCTGGCGATGGTTTGGCCATCAGGGGAAAAACTCACACTCAATACCGCAGCAAACTTATGAGCTTCAAGAGAGAGCAGTTCGTGGCCCTGTCGATTCCACAGCTTCACTGTGTCATCGGTGCTTGCACTGACGATCGTCTCTCCATCGGGAGAGAAACTCACGCTCCAGACCCAAGACGTATGCCCTTCAAGGGTTTGCAACTCGCGGCCCTGTCGATCCCACAGCTTTACTGTGCCATCTCCACTGGCGCTAGCAATTGTTTGGCCATCGGGAGAAAAACCCACACCCCTGACCCAAGACGTATGACCTTCAAGGGATAGTAGTTCCCTGCCCTTTAAATCCCACAGTTTCACCGTGCCATCATCACTGGCGCTAGCAATTGTCTGGCCATCAGGGGAAAAACTCACATTCCTAACCCAATCCGTATGACCTTCAAGGGTTTGCAATTCGCGGTTCTCTAGGTCCCAAAGTTTGATTGTGCCATCTCCGCGGGCGCTGGCAATTGCCTGGCCATCAGGGGAAAACCCTGCACTCCACACAAGAGACGTACGACGCCCGCGGGATAGTATTTCCCTGCCTTGTAAATCCCAAAGCTTGAGTGCGCCATCTTCACCGGCGCTGACGATTATCTGGCCGTCGGGGGAAAAACTCACACTGAAGACCGTATCCTCATGACCTTCGAAGATTTGCAGTTCGCGGCCCTGTAAGTCCCAAAGCCTGATAGCGCCATCTTCACCGGCACTGGCAAGAGTCTGACCGTCAGGGGAAAAACTTACACTCAAGACCGCATCCTCATGACCTTCGAAGATTTGCAGTTCCTTGCCCTGCCGGCCCCAGAGCCTAACTGTGCCATCGTCACCGGCACTGGCAATTGTCTGACCATTAGGAGAAAAACTTACGCTCCTGACAGTAGATGTATGCCCTTCAAGAGTACGACGGTGTAAATAGCCTGGGTAGTGATAGATTTCCCTTAATACAGAGATTGCCTGAAGTCTGATTTCAGAGCGAAGACTATTGGTTTGGTTTGGAGGGTTGTTCTGAGTAAGTTTTGTGTTTTCTTTGGTGGAAGCAATAGTGGTGGTGAGCGGGCCAGCATCCAGCGTCTGTATCTCTCGTCCTAGAGCCAGGGCATTTATCCAAGCCCTAAAGTTTAACTCTGAGGCCATCAGGTTTTCGACTCGCAAGCTTTCTGCTTGGATGCTTGCATTTAGGGCGTTTGCCTCCGCCTGTTGAGTCGCATTTTGGGCAATTCGGGTTTGTGTTTGGGCAATTGTCGTTTGCTGCTGGGCTAAGACAGCATTTTCCTCTGCTGATTGGCGCTGCTGTTGCGCAATATCCCGCTGCTCGTCCGCATCTGCGCTGGCATCCTCTGCCGCTAGTCGTTGCTCATCCGCCTCTTGTTGAGCATCTTCTGCATCCTGTCTGGCCACTGCTTCTGCCGCTGCTTTTTCTTCTGCGTCATCTCGGGCTGACTCTGCATCTGATCGAGCATCTTCTGCATCCGCTAAAGCCGTTTCCGCTCGCCGAGCCTCATCATCTGCCCGCTGTTCCTCAGTCTTCGCCAACTCAAGTGCTTCGAGTGCTAGATTCCTTGCTGCGACTGAAGTCCAAGTCAAAATTCCCATTGCTACCGATATGGCCCCAAACGTCGCAATCAATGGCATCGCCGGTTTCAACCGCTGCCACCAATTCTCCGGCCACTGCTCCTTAACCCACCCCAGCCCAAAAACCTCCCAATAAATCCCATTCCGCACATGCAACACCGACCCCACCCGCTTCACCACCCCCGATAACTTCAGGTGCGCCTTCAACATCGAATGGTCTTCGTCATAGATCGCCTGCCGGTCCCGCCGAATCTCTCGATAAGTGCTCAACACCCCCAGCACGTTTTGCTCAGGAGCCCGCCCCGTCAGCATGCTCTGCACAAACTGCAGATTGTTGTCCTGCTCCCGCTGCTCCCCCAAAAACAACTGCCCAATCAGTACCGCCACTGCATCCTCATCCCAGTCCTGACGGTTCTGCTGCAACACCGCCCCGCAAACCCGCTGGGTCAGATAGGGGTGCCCTCCCGTCCAAGCCAACACCCAGCGCAATACCTGCCGCGCCTCGTTCTCTGGCAACCCCAACCCTGCCGCCAAAGGCATCGCCTCGTCTTCATCAAAGTCCCGCAGCTCCACCAGCGTGCCGATATTAAACGGCGTTCGCTTTTGGTCGCGGATCAGCTCGCTGGGTGTCGCCACCCCAATCAACACAAACGACAGCTTGCGAAAGTCTGGATTCTCCGCCCGCGCCGTAAAGCAGTAGCGCAGCGCAATAAAAAAGTCGTCGGTGAAGTCCAGGCTGAGGGTGCTGTCGATTTCATCGATAAACACCACCAGCCGCGACCCCACCCGAGGCAGCACCAGGTCTTCAATAAACTGCAAAAACCGCTGTGCCGCCCCCAAGCCCGAGTTCTCCTCCCACCAGGTCATCAACTCGGGCAAGATCCGCAGCTTCCGGGCCAACACCGTCAGCACCCCCAGGTACCAACTGTTAGCATCCGTGGTTTGTGCCCCCAGCCGCTGTAGATCGGCAATCGCCGTCTGAATGCCCTCCCCCTGCAGCCGCTCCGCCGTCGCCACCATCAGGCTCGACTTGCCCATCTGCCGCGAAGTGAGGATATAGGCGTATTCTCCCTGACGACAGAGTTGAAACAGTTCCTCATCCGCAGCGCGGGTAAGGTAAGTGCCGTCCTGGGCTTGGACGGTGCCGCTGGTGGTAAAAGTGACGGGGTTACTCACGCAAGTGCTCCTTGAAGTACTCACCATAGAGGCGGCAGCGGGGCTCAACCTGCCGCCCTTGTCGCCGCACCAGGCCCGCCCGCTCTAGGCGGCGCAGCACCTGTTCATCGCTGCAGGTCTGAGACCGAATCACCTGTAGCATCCCCTGCACCAGGGATGCTTTGTCGTCCATACGGAACAGGTGATAGCGCAAATGGCCGCCGAAGGGACCCTGATCCACCGTGGTCACATCCAGCAGATCCGTCAGAGTCATGCCGCCACTGGCTACTTCATACAGGGCCTTGCGGGTCAGGTAAGGGTGGCCCCCTAGCCAGTCCATCAGTTGGGTGAGGGCTTGGGCATCCAAAGCGCCATTGTGGCGACGATTGAGCTCTGCCACTTCCTCATCGTTAAAGTCCTTCAGCGTGATCGAGGTGCCCACATTAAAGGGGGACTGGTTCAGGTCTTGGATCAGCTGATAGGGCTCGGTGCAGGTGACCATGGCCAGGTCCAACTGCTTCCACACCGGCTCAAAGGCGCGCTCGTTGTGCCAACTGCGCAGCATCGAGAAAAACTCATCCCGAAACGGGGCGGCAATCAGCTTGTCCACCTCATCCATGGCCAAAAAAATCGAGCCTGGCACCTCCGCTAGCAGATAGTCCTGTACGTAGTAGGTGCAGCGCAGCGGATTCCCCAGGGATTTGTACTGCTGCCAGTAATGGTCCACCTGGCTGGCCATACGTAGCCGCACGGTCATCCATTCACAGAAGCGCCGATAGAACAGGTCGTCTTCGGTGAGGGCAGCGGTTTCCAACTGCTGAAAGTCCAGAAACACCACCTTCTTGTTTTGCTGACGGGCCTGGGTAATCGCCCGAATCAGCAACGAGCTTTTACCCATTTGGCGCGGCCCCAGAATGGTGACCGTGCCCCCCTTGCGCTGCAGAGCGGATAGGGCAATCTCATCCTCAGCCCGGCCAATATAAAACGCTGAATCCGCATCCATCGACCCTTCTGGTGGCTCTAAGGGAATCGCCAGGGGGGTCTGGTCTAGGGGCGGTTGGGCCACGGGGGTGGGGGGCTGCAGCTTCGGTGGAATCGAGCGCTGCAGCAGCTTTTGCTTGGCCGCTTCGGTATCAATGGGCAGGGGATTTCCCGCTAGGGCACTTTGCAGCTCTGCAATCAGCCGCTGGGTATCTTCAGGGGCTTCCCAAAAGGCCCACTGCAGCGGGTCTAGCACTTGATTGAGCGGGTAGGGGAAGGGGGCCGTGTGGGCCAACCGCACTGGAAAGATGCGCGGCAAACCCCGCCGCTGGGCTTGGGACTGGCAGGCCAGCTCTAGCTCCTGCTGCACCATTTCGCTCTGCAGAGATTCGGCTGAGAGCAGCACCAGCAGCACATCCGCCTGGAAGATCTCTTGCTTGATTTGCGCCACCCAGTTGGTGCCCACCGCCATGGATTGATCAATAAAGAGCGAGTGCTGGGCTTTGAGGCCGTCGTAGAGGGCCAGGGCCACGGGCTCGTCGGGCGCTACGCCGCGTTTGTAGCTGAGGAAGACCCGACTGGCGGCGGGCAGCTCCGCCGCAAAGGACTCCAGCACAAAGGCCCCTGGGGCGGCCAGTTCTAAGGTGTCTAAAAAAGGCGAGAGCCCACAGCCCCCAGGACTCTCGACCCATTCCAGCAGAGATTTAGCCCGACTACTTTGGTTCATCGAGGCTGCAGGGATTACCCCAGGGGGCGGGTTGAGGGCAAAGCAAAGGTTGTCAAACTGCGGCAGCGCACAGAGGGTCTCAATCAACTTCAGCCGCTGGGGCAGCGTTAAGGCAGGCATGGGTTGGGGGGCGATATGGGTGGAGCCGTACTGAGCAATGGACCATTTTGCTCCCATTAAACCCTATCCGTTAGGCAGAACTCTACACAAGACTTGTATAGAGAGGGTCCTGGCCTTACGTTACAAGGGGAAAACCTCTAAATCGGCCCCCTAAAGGAACGGATTGTTGCCAGCCTCGCCCCTGTCGTCTTACCGTGCGCATTCACGACCCAACC
>ERZ1740060.355-NODE-355-length-30049-cov-8.227512_pt1 | contig 30049 bp, 31 predicted proteins | sample MGYA00581743_ERZ1740060 | MGnify/ENA primary metagenome ERZ1740060 (study PRJEB43018, sample SAMN04849235) | marine metagenome | isolation source: floating plastic debris | place: Pacific Ocean | collected 2008-08-27 | study: EMG produced TPA metagenomics assembly...
AGCTTCTCGCCCTCAACCTCGAACTCGCCGCCAAAGAAAAAGCCGGGGAATCGGTTGTTGGCCCTTGGGACCCCACCGCCGCTTAACTTGCCTCAGGGGGGCGAGGGCGATCAGGTCGGTTCACCAGTAGCTGATAGATCCGCTCAATCTGCTGCCCCGTAATCCATCGCTGATACGTCCGCGTATGCACCTCCACACTGTGCCCCATCTGCCTTGCACTCAGCTCCACCGGCCAGTGATATAACAACGTCCGAATCGCCCAAGCATGGCGTAGGTCATAGGGCGCAAACGGTAGCTTAGGCGATAGATACGACGTCACCGAATGGCCCAAGCGGTCATTGCGTCGGTTTAACGCCACAGGCGGCAAAACCCGATCCTGTAGCTGCCACATCTCCGGCCACTCTGGATAACAGGGCCATACCTCCCGCCACCCCGTCTTCGTGGGCTCCAAAATCTGCACCACCGGGAACTTTGATAACTCCAGGTGAAACACCTCATGGTTACGCAGCCCATAACAGGCCATCACCCCATAGACCCAACGCCACGCCGGGTTAGAGAGTTGGTCTCGGTACTGGGCGATCGCTTCATCTGTGGGCAAATCACGGGGAGCCGTCTTGGTGCTGCTGTAATTGCCCCGTAGATGTTTGCCGTCCCAGTCCAGACCCGCAAACTTAGCGATCGCCCCCGCCGCCATACAGGTCCGCTGTCTGCTCCGCGTGTTGGGTTTGGTGGCCAGTGCCAACGTCTCTAAGACCTCCGCCGTCAATGTCGCCTTTGGGGGCAATTTCTTCAGCGGCTTCCAGTAATCCCCCTGCCAGGTGTCCTCATTGCCACCCCGGCCTAAATAGGCTTGATGAAACTGGGCGATCGCTTCCCCACAGGTCAGCCTTTCCGATTGCTCACCATGGCCCCAGTCGGCCCAAGTGAATTTACCCGCTGCCAACTGGCCACCAATCAACTTGGCCGTTTTCTCCGCTTCCTTCACCGTTGCCAAGCTGGCCCCAATCTTGAGCGGGATGCGCTGCTGATAGGGAGCTGTCCGCCCGCTAACCGACTTGGGGGGTAGGGTAGCCCGTAAATTGAGCCGCCCACCTCTAAGCTCGATCGCCACCAATAGCCCTGATTGCTTCAGTCGAGCATTGACCTGTTTAATTGCTGCCGTAACCGTCTGGCCCAAAATGCCCTGGCCTAAATCTGGCCTAAATTTACAGGGATCGTCGGGGTTGTTTGGGGTGGGTCAAGGTCGGTTTACATTCAGACACAAACGCCAAAACCAAAGCCCCGCAGCGCTTTGAGTGCTGCGGGGCTTGATGCCTGGTTGTCCAGTTTTAATACCCCCAGGGGAATTCGAATCCCCGTCGCCTCCGTGAAAGGGAGGTGTCCTAGGCCTCTAGACGATGGGGGCACGTCCGTTCGGCATTAATCAATATAGTGAACCAGTGACATATCTGTCAAACCGGATTGTGAGCCCACGCTCCACCCAAGAGAACCCATTGTAGGGACTGGCATTCAGCCCATTGCCAGCCCCATGGGCTCCTAGCCCAGCAAACCGACCGCCGTCAAGATCTTGGTCAAAATGCCGTTGATAATTGCTAGGGTGATCGCCCCCAAAATGGCGCTCCAGATCCCCCATTTCAACCTAAAACCTTCCACCAAGAACGCCGCCAGACCAAACACAACAATGGCAGTAATCAGCGGCAATAGACCCAGGGTCAACCAAGCCAGCGTCCCGCCGAACGGCAGGATGCCCAGGATGGCATGGAGAATGCCGATAATGGCCCCCCCAATTAGTGCCTTCGCGGGGCTATCCACTTCAACACCAATCGGTAGCTTCGAAATGATCAGCAAGCTGACCGCAAGCACAATCACAGTAATTACAAAGGGAACGATAGCTGCCATGACTGGATGAACTCCTTATAAACTCCTTAGCTTCAGCCCTTACAGTAAACCGACATCGGCTGAATCTGCTCAGAACGGTATCACCTGTTGCAAAAGGCAAAAAAGTACTTAGTCAGTGAAGACAGCCGTTGGGGCCTCGGCAGGGGCGGTTGCCAACAAGGCCGACAAAACCACCGCCTGACTGGCCGGCATCTGGCCATAGCTAAATCCGTAGGGCACCTCACGCGGCAGTTCCGGCAGCAAACTATTGAGGGTGTAGGGGCTACCGTAGACCACAACCCCCAGGAGGCAGTCATCATCCCGCAAAGATCGGAACCAAGCCAGGGCAAATTCCCCCAAGCCCGCTACCCCTCGGAATGGGTTGCCCCGGCTAAAAATCTGTAGCAGGGTTGGCTGCGTTGGCAAGCGCCCAGGGCTAATGGAGCAGCCTGCCGTATCGATCAAACGATGGCTGTAGCCCTGCTGCTTGGGCAGGGCGATCGCGGGGGCTGTCGTGCTGAGCCAGGGGGTCGTGAGCACATCATCCACCAGCAGCAGAGTTTGCCCCGACTGACCCGCAGCCAAGGGCGGAATCTGGCCACGGATCTGCATGGAGGCGGTGGTGATATCGGCAATCAACTGGCGGGTTTGGGATTGGGCCAATTGCTCGACCTGGACTGGCGGCGGTACCACCGCTTCCCAAGCGTGGGGATTGGGCGGAGCTGCCGTGAGGGGCGTCATCACCTTTTGCTTGGCCCGCCAGATCCGATGGACTGAATCTAAGATGCGCTCTGGGGAAAGGCGACCTACCTTGACCGCTTCACAAATGGCGGCGATGGTCCCCGCCGGATCTGCGGGCATCAGCAAAATATCGGCCCCCGCCTCTAGGGCCAGCACCGCCGCTTCGTAGGGACCATAGTGACGGGAGATCGCCCCCATAATCAGGGCATCGGTGACCACTAAGCCGTCAAAGCCCATGCTTTGACGCAGTAGCCCCGTTAGGGTGGGCTTAGAAAGGGTGGAAGGGGAGTCGGGATCGAGGGCAGGCACCTGCAAATGGGCGGTCATCACCGCATCGACCCCTGCCGCGATCGCCCCCTCAAAGGGCACTAGCTCCACTTGATCGAGGCGATCTCGATCATGGGGAATCACCGGCAGCTGCAGGTGCGAATCAACCGCCGTGTCTCCATGACCAGGGAAATGTTTGGCGGTGGTGAGGACGGGCAGGGCTTGGGCACCCGCAATGAAAGCTTGGGTCAAATCACTCACTCGCGCCGCCGTTTGACCAAAGGCCCGCACGTTGATCACCGGGTTGTCTGGGTTGTTATTCACATCCACCACCGGGGCCAGCAGCCAGTTCAGCCCAATCGCCAGGGCTTCCTGGGCGATCGCGCCGCCCATTTGAGTGGCATAGGCTTGGGCTTGGGGGCGATCGGCAATGGCGTCTAAGGCTAGGGGCGGTGGGAAATGGGTCGCCCCCGCAAACCGCTGCCCTACCCCCTCTTCCACATCAGCGGCAATCAATAGCGGGATCTCCGCCCAATCCTGCAGGGCTTGGGTGCGCAATCCCACCTCAGCCGCACTACCCCCCAGCAAAATCACCCCGCCCACGCCTAGCTTCTGAATGCAGGTCTGTAGCTCAGCGTTCGGCAGCTCCCACTGGGGGTAGCGACGCTGGTGATCGAACAGATGGCCGGAGGCTCGGACTACCACTAGCTGAGCCACCTGGGCGGTAAGGGGCAAATGCTCAGGGGTGGGCAGGCCAGCCATGATTAAGCCTCACTGTCGGTCGCGCTTGGGACCGCGTCCTCGGGCGTCCATTCCGGGGCGTCTTCAAAGGTGGCGGCTTTGGCGGCTTCTTCGGCACTGATGCGATTAATCAGGGACAGCACCTGAGTGCCCCGCTCCACGGAACGATCTTCTTTGAACAAAACCTCGGGGGTGCGACGTAGCCGCATGCGGTGACCGAGTTCGCCTCGCACGTAGTTGGTTGCGGCCTTCAGCCCCGCCATGGTTTCGACGCGGGCCTCATCAGTGCCATAGATGCTGACAAAGATTTTGGCGTGCTGCAGATCTCCCGAAACTTCTACATCGGTAACGCTGACCATGCCTGCCCCGACGCGATCATCTTTAATGCCGTGAATCAGCATTTGACTGACTTCTCGTTTGATCAGTGACGCAACCCGAGCAATGCGGCGACTGGTGGCCATGGCCCATCCTTTTTTCTACAGAAACAATCAATTCCTAAGCCCACTGCAATGAAGCAGAGCAAGCTAGCCCTGTATTGCCTGCTTTGAGCGCTTAGCTGGTTATAAGACTGGGCCTAAACGCTCAGCCCCAACATGGCCTGGAGGGTCAAGGTGAGAAACACCAGGGTGGCGATCGCGGCCCCAATCAGGGCAATCGCGGTGGTGGGCTTTTCGAGCAGGGGCTTTAACGGCTCTAAGGCGTTGTACAAAATGCCCAAGGAAAAGGAGATTAAAAACCGGGGATAGCGTGAAACGTTTTTAAAAAATTCTTGCATATTCTCAACTCGCGTTACCCTTGAGCCAAATTCGCGGGATTTTTCCGGCACCGCAGGATAAAACTGCGGCTTAATCCTATCGTAGGTCAGGTTTGGAAGGACTTTCTACTGTGGCACCGTCGCCTATACTGCTGACAAGTACAAATGTTTTAAGTCAGTGGCGTTTCCAATGACGGTTGCCCTGTCTACTACACTCTATCCGCGTCCTTTTTTAAAATGGGCGGGCGGCAAGGGAAGGCTGATTCAGCAATATCAGCCTTACTTTCCGCAACAGATTCGGCGCTATTACGAGCCCTTTTTGGGGGGTGGGGCGATCTTTTTTCACCTCAGCGATCGCTTTGGCTCTGCCATGTTGGCAGACATCAACGCCGAATTAGTCAATGTCTACCAATGCGTGCAGCGGCAGGTAGAGCCCTTAATTCAGAGGCTCCAAGAGCACCACAGCCGCCACGAGCCTGACTACTACTACGATGTGCGCGCCCAAGCATTGAGCGACCCCCTAGGGCGGGCGGCGCGGCTGATCTATTTAAATAAAACCTGCTTTAACGGTCTCTATCGCGAAAATGCCAAGGGTTGTTTCAATGTGCCGATTGGCCGCTATAAAAACCCAAAGATTTGCGATAGCGCCACGTTACGGTTGGCGTCTGAGGGGTTGCAGCGATCGCAGATTATCTGTGATCCATTCGATGCCGTCCTAGAGCAAGCTTGGCACAAAGACGACTTTGTCTATTTCGATCCGCCCTATCATCCGATCAGCACCACCAGTAGCTTTACCCGCTATAACCGCTATGGCTTCACGGTGGCGGACCAAACTCGTCTGCGCGATACGTTTGTAGAGCTAGCCAAGCGAGGGGTGAAGGTGATGCTCTCCAACTCAGATTGTGAGTTTATTCGAGAGCTCTATGAAGGGTTTCCCATGCGCGAAATTCAGGCAGCGCGGGCGATTAATGTAAACGCGCGGCGACGCGGCAAGATTAGTGAGTTGCTGATTACGTCCTATATCGTGTGAAGATTGCAGATTCTTCCATCTTCATACTTCCACCATTGACGCAATGGTGGAAGTATGGAAGCGAATCCATGGCCATAGAATGCAATAGGCACGAGCTCCTGAAAAACATCCCGCCCAAACTGGTCGAAGACAGATTAAGTGGCTGCAGAAACTACAGGCTTGATGATGTCTATGGGGGCTGATCAAAGCAGCTACACTAACCCTGACATTAGTCGTTCGAAATCATCATGGTTAGTGAAATCGACCGCCAAATGACTCAACTGCGTCAGCAGCTGCAGCGGGCCAGTTACGCTTACTATGTGCTCGATCGCCCCATTCTGGAAGACGAGATTTACGATCGCCTCTATCGGCAACTCCAAGATCTCGAAGCGCAACATCCTGAGCTGATCACCTCCGATAGCCCCACCCAGCGCGTCGGGGAACGTCCAGCCGAGCAGTTCACTGCGGTTCGCCACAATATCCCGCTTTATAGTTTAGAAAATGCCTTTGACCTGCAGGAGTTTCAGACTTGGCAGGGGCGTTGGCAGAAGCTCGCCCCGGACGCTACGAACGCGGCGGCTGTCGCAGAGCTGAAAATCGATGGTTCTGCCTTGGCGCTGACCTATGAAAACGGGGTGCTGACCCGTGGGGTGACGCGGGGGGATGGAACGACGGGGGAAGATATTACCCAGAACGTTAAGACCATCCGCACCCTTCCTCTAAGGCTGCAGGTGGACGCGTCGCCCCCGATTGTGGAAGTACGGGGAGAAGCGTTTTTGCCGCTAGATGAATTTGAGCGCATCAATCAAGAGCGGGTCGAAGCGGACGAACCGCCCTTTGCCAACCCCCGTAATGCAGCGGCGGGGACCCTGAGACAGCTCGACTCAAGGATTGTGGCAGATCGCCGCCTCGCTTTTTTTGCCTATACCCTGCTAATTCCTGAGGCTGGTGAGGTTTCTACGTCGCTACAACCCACCCGTCAGTGGCAGGCCCTAGAACGGCTAGAGGAATGGGGCTTCAAGGTAAACCCCCATCGACAGCGCTGCCAAACCATTGCGGCAGTGGGGGATTTTTATGACGATTGGTCAACCAGGCGGTTAAAGCTGCCTTACATGACCGACGGGGTGGTGGTGAAGCTGGACGACTTTGCCCTGCAGCGACAGTTGGGCTTCACGCAAAAGGCCCCCCGCTGGGCGATCGCCCTCAAATATCCCGCTGAGGAAGTGCCGACCACGGTGCTGTCGGTAACAGCCCAAGTGGGTCGTACCGGTGCCGTGACGCCGGTGGCTAATCTGCAGCCGGTGCAGTTGGCGGGCACCACGGTTTCTAGAGCCACCTTGCACAATAGCGATCGCATTGCGGAGCTAGACCTGCACATGGGCGATACGGTGATTGTCCGCAAGGCTGGGGAGATTATTCCTGAAGTAGTGCGGGTGCTGGCAGAGCTGCGTCCAGAGGGGGCGCAACCCTATCAATTGCCCAGCCACTGCCCTGAATGTGGTGAGGGTTTAGTGAAGCCAGAGGACGAAGCTGCTACTCGCTGCATCAACAGCTCCTGTCCGGCGATCGTGCGGGGGGCGTTGATCCATTGGGCTAGCCGTAATGCTTTAGACATCAATGGGGTGGGGCAGAAATGGGTAGAGCAATGGGTGGAACAAGGGCTGATTCAGTCCGTGGCCGATCTCTACGGGTTAACGGTGGAGACGCTGCTGCCCCTAGAGCGCATGGGAGCGCAACTGGCGGAAAAGCTGGTGGCGGCGATCCAAGCTTCAAAGCAACAGCCCTGGGCGCGGGTGCTGTATGGGTTGGGGATTCGCCATGTGGGCAGCGTCAATGCCAAGGTGCTGAGTCAGAGCTTTCCCACGGTGGAAAAGTTGGCGGCGGCAGCACCGGAAGCGATCGCGGCGGTCTACGGGATTGGTCCTGAGATTGCCCAATCGGTCCATGACTGGTTTCAGGTGGCGGCAAATCAGCGGCTGATTGGGCAATTGCGGGCGGCGGGGGTGACCCTGGCTGGGCCAGAGACAGATCAGGCACTGACCACGGCGCTGCCGCTGGCGGGCAAGACCTTTGTGATTACGGGGACGTTGCCGAATTTGAGCCGCAATGAGGCGAAGCAGTTGATTGAAGATGCCGGGGGTAAGGTGACCGGTTCGGTCAGCAGCAAGACCCACTATTTGGTGGCGGGGGAGGCGGCAGGGTCAAAGTTGGCGAAGGCAGAGAAGTTGGAGATTCCGGTGTTGTCAGAGGCGGATTTACAGCAGTTGTTGAGTTCACCAAAATGAACGCTAATTGACGCTCTCTCAACTAGCGTTCTGTGTCCAGAGCTGCTATGGCTCACAGAAAAACTCGCCCCATTCCAGCTCCTGTTCAGGGTGCAACCCCACACAGGTAAACCCCGTCACTTCTCCACCGACTAGCCCATAAATGTCATGCCAGCCCGAGCTGTCCGACCCAAACCGCACTGAGCTAATCGATCCGCAATCGTCAATCACCTCCTGGCTGAGGCTCAACATAAATTGGGGCGACGACAACACCGATGCCTGCCCTGGTCCGCCCAGGAAAAATAGAAGCGATACCGGTCGATTCGCCGGGGCCTGCTCGTCATAGCCGATGTAAATAGCCCGCAAAAATCCCTCTGGCACCGCATTCAGCTCGGCCCGCGCCGCTGCAAGCTCTCCATGGCAGCGATCGCTCACCGGAATGCCCCCTTCTAATACCAAGTCGGCCCGTGCCCAGCCCACCGTCCCCGAGCCCTCAAACTGCACCCGGTGCCAACTGCTGCCCTCTTTCTGATGGGTTTCTAGAATGGTGACGGCCTCTCCGGGCAAGCCGGTACTTACCACCGCAAAGTCAGTGCCGGGGCCGCTGCGCAGATTCACAACGGAATCGGGGGAGGCCGTTAAGGACGCGTCGGCTTCTTGAGCAGTAGTGGGGTCGGCCATTATGCCGAACAGGGCGATCGCCGCCCCCAACGCCAGAACTGTGTCTTTGATTCGATGGTGTTTCATGGGTTGAGTTCCATCACGTCCACTGGTCATTCCTTCAGGCAATAGCAGCCGTTTCCTGATGGATGTCAGAAAATTTCGCGACCGACTATGGGGTCAATGTTTCAACCATCGAACTCAAAGGCTTAGTCGTCGAGATCTGGTAATAGCGGCAGTACCACTCAACAAATTTAGGAATGCCCACCTCAATTGGGGTGCGGGGTTGAAAGCCCACCGCCTCAGCAATAGCGGTAATGTCAGCATAGGTGGCCGGGACATCTCCAGGCTGCATGGGTAGGAAGTTTTTCTCCGCTTCAATGCCTAGGGTTGATTCTAGGGTCTCAATGAATTTCAGCAGAGACTCTGGCCGGTTATTGCCAATGTTGTAGAGCTTGTAGGGCGGATTGTTGGCCGCTAAACCCGCTTCCCCCTGGGGAATATGATCGGCGATACGCACCACCCCATCTACGATGTCATCAATGTAGGTGAAGTCCCGCTGCATGTTGCCATGGTTGTAGACCTGTAGCGGCTTGCCCTCAATGACTGCCTTGGTGAACTTAAACATGGCCATGTCGGGCCGTCCCCAAGGACCGTAGACCGTGAAAAAGCGCAGCCCCGTGGTGGGAATGCCATAGAGATGGCTGTAGGTGTGGGCCATCAACTCATTGGCTTTCTTGGTGGCGGCGTAGAGGCTGACGGGGTGATCGACATTGTGGTCCGTGGCAAAGGGAAGCGCTTTGTTCGCCCCATAGACAGAGCTTGAGGAGGCATAGACCAATTGTTTGATCGAATTGTGGCGGCAGCCTTCCAGAATATTGACGAAGGCCACTAGGTTGCTATCGACTTAGGCGTGGGGATGATCGATGGAATAGCGGACACCAGGCTGGGCGGCAAGGTGAATCACCCGGTCAAACTGCCCCTGTTCGAATAGGGCATCGGTAGCGGCGCGATCGGCAAGCTCTAAACGATGAAAGGTGTATTTGGGGTCCGGCAGAAGCTCATTGATGCGGGCCTGTTTGAGGTTGACATCGTAATAGTCACTCAGGTTGTCTACCCCAACGACGGTGTGGCCTTGATTGAGTAAAGCTTGGCTGACATGAAAGCCGATAAAGCCTGCCGCACCCGTCACCAAAATTGTTGTCATAGGTTGATCCTTGCCGAGCAGGTTGTCAGGGTCTGCGTATCGCCAAGGCTGACAATGTGCAGCACTGACGATATCAGAAAGCCTAGAGATAAAAGCTTTGAGTGATTCAGCATGGCAGGGGCTTTCTGACCCCAGCTCTAAAAATCAGGCTACCCAATTTAGGGGGAGAGCTCAGGGTGCGGCAGGGACATCCTGGCTAATTCAGCGATTTGAAGGTTGGGATTGCCCTACTTGAGCAAGGTCCATACTTTGCAGGGGGATGTGAACTTGGGCATGGTGCATTATCCCCATGCCCAAGGCATAGGTCTGTAAACCCAAGGTGGTGGAGCCTTGAATTGCCAGAGTCGCAATCCTTGGCCCCATTGCTATTGAACGATTGATAACAGAGTCAATCCTTACTCATCGTCGTCATCGTCGTCGTCGTCATCGTCGTCGTCGTCGTCGTCATCATCCCCACCTGAACTATCTGTCGTGGTGTCTGTGGTGGTCTCAGTGGTCGTCTCTGTCTCCTGGAAGACCCCAAAGATATCTACGATGTACGCTGACGAAATTCGCTCAACCAGCCCCCTACTCACCATCGTTTGGTAAACGTAAGAGCAAGCCTCCGCTCGGGTGACGATCGCCGTCAGGTTCAATGTATTCACGTTGGGATAGTTAACCACAATCCCCTTCTCGACCAGAGCTGCGATGATCACCCGGTATTCTGCCGGGATGGTGTCGGCATCGGTGAAGCCGCTCAATAGCTCCTCCACTGTCTTACCTGAAGTGACCTCTGTATAGCCCAAAGAACGCGCCAACGTCACCAAGAAATCGAGCTTGGTCAGGGTCGCCTCTGGGTCCAAGCCATTACTGGCATCTAGATCAATGAAGCCAAAGGAGTAGGCCTGCTGTAGAGCGCTGTAGGCCCAGTAGAACTGAGAGACATTGCGAATCGAAACCGCCTCTCGTACCACCGAGACATTTCGAAACGCCCGCACCATTAGCGATGCGTATTGGGCCTTGGTGATGTAAGAGTTGGGTGAGAAGTTGCCGTCTGGGAAGCCGCTGACCACATTGATCGATGCCAGTTGATAAATGAAGGTGCTGGCCCAGTAGCTGCTAGAGATGTCGGTATAGGTGGTTGTGGTTGTGGTGGTTGTAGTGGTCGACCCCCCGCTGCTGCTACCGCCGTCATCGTCGTCGTCATCGTCATCGTCGTCATCGTCGTCGTCCTTCAGCAAATTGTCGGGACTTAGCTCGGTCCCAGCGGCGCTGTCAGCCTCTGCTCTGGGGGCGGCTTGGGTGCTCTCGGCCAGGGTTAACGGTAGAACTAGGGGAAGGGCGATCGCCACCAGGGTTGTGAAGGAGGTGGCTTTCAGCAGTAATCGACATAACAGTTGATCCATAACTCACACAGGCTCATTAGGTTTATCAAACGAAACCGAACTGCTGGGTGACGCACTGGAGTGATCTAGGTGAAGAGACGGCGGAGCGTCAAAGCCAGCGGCGGTAGGTTCCTTACTGGATGCTTGTGACTGGGCTATGTCCAAATGGTTCCGCCGAATTGGCATCTTGAGGAATCTCGCAACATCCCGTTGTCGAGCAACACCCTACCGATATGGGATAATCCCGGCTATCGGCAACAACCCGATAGCCGGGAACAGCCTACGTGCAGGAGCATAGCGTTTTGAGCATCATCGACTGGGCGATTGTGGCGATTTACGCTGGGGTTGTGATCGCCATTGGCGTGGTGGCCAGTCGCAAGCAAACCAACACCGACGAATATTTTCGGGGGGCACGACAGTTGCCTTGGTGGGCGATCGGGCTATCGATTATTGCCACCTCCTTTTCTGCCGCTTCGCTTTTGGGCGGCCCTGGAGAAGGCTACACCAACGGCTTCCTTTACTTGCAACTGCAGTTGGGGGACCTGATTGGCTATGGGCTGGTGATTGTCCTGTTTCTACCCTTTTTTGTGCAGCTCAACCTGACCACTGCTTATGATTATTTAGAGCGGCGCTTTGATGCCAAGACCCGTTCCTTGGGTTCTCTCTGCTTTTTGCTGTTTGTAATTGCTCGGCTAGGGGGGCTGCTCTATGCGGCGTCTTTGGTGGTTTCCACCGTGACCGGGTTGCCCTTATATGGGGCGATCGTGCTGGTGGGGGCGATCTCTATCGTTTATACCGCCACCGGGGGGATCACTGCCGTGGTTTGGACCGATGTGCTGCAGTTCGCGATGATTTTTGTGGGGTTGGCGGCGGGCATTTGGGCGGCGGCCTCAGCGGTGCCAGGGGGCTTGGGAGAGCTGTGGCAGGCGGCGGCTGAGGGCGGCAAGTTGGCGGTGGTGAACGTATCTTGGGAACCGGAATCGATTCGGTCCTTACCCACGGCCCTACTGGCTTACGGTGCCCTCGCCTTTGCAGTTGCCGGTACCAACCAACAATCGGTGCAGCGCTACGCTTCTTGTGCCGATGTGGAGTCAGGCCGCAAGGCGATTTTACTGGGCTGGTTTTCGGGTTTTGTTGGGGTTGCAGCCACGCTGCTGCTGGGGGTGCTGCTGTTTGGGTTTTATTCGCTAAATGCAGGGTTGCCTGAGGACGTGCAGCCCGACGGGATTTTGTCTCACTTCATTGTTAATCAGGTACCTCCGGGGGCATCGGGCTTCTTGGTGGCGGCGATCTTTGCGGCGGCCATGTCCTCGATCGATTCGGCCCTCCATTCCCTCGCCACTTGTATGACGGTGGACTTTTATCAGCGCTATTCTAAAACGCCTAAAAATGAGTTCCAGTCCCTAACGGTAGCGAAGGGATTGATTGTGGTGTGGGGAATTCTGGGGATTTTCTCCGCCTTTTACGTGGCCTCCACCGGTGAATCTTTGCTGCCCTTTTTGGTCACTTACACCACGATGTTTCTGGGGCCGCTGCTCGGTATCTTCTTGATGGGGGTGCTGTTACCGCGAATCAACGCTACGGGGGCCTTTTATGGCACCCTTGCGGCGGTGATTATTTTGATTGTGGGGACCGAAACGGGGCTGATCAGCTTTCCGGGGATCTGGCGATCGGCGGTGATTGCGCCTGTGGCGGTGCTACTGGGCTGGCTGATTTCACTCTTAGGGAACCAACCGTCGCAGCGATCTCTGCAGGGCCTGACCCTTTGGCATCAAGTGGATTAGGCCGTTGTGACAGCTTAGCGGTTAAGCTCTACCACCACCGGCGTGTGGTCGCTCGGTTTTTCGCGCTTGCGGGGCTCCACGTCAATCCAGCAGCGCTGGGCCTGCTCGTACAGGGGCGGTGACAGGTAGTGGTGGTCAATGCGCCAACCTCGATTGCGGCGAAAAGATGCGGCCCGGTAGTCCCACCAGCTAAAGTGGCCCCCCTCTGGGGTGAATTTGCGAAAGGCATCTTGAAACCCCAGCGCTAAAATCCCCTGAAGGGCTTCTCGCTCAACCGGAGATGACATGATGTGGGTTTCCTTCCCTTCCGGATCATGGATATCGATATCCTCCAGAGCAATGTTGAAATCACCGCACACCAGCACCGCTGGGTTCTCAGCCAGCAAGGCTTTGAGGTAACCCTGCAGCGTTTCTAACCACCGCAACTTATAGGCGTACTTGTCACTGCCCAGGGCGGAGCCATTGGGCACATAGAGATTGACAATGCGGACTCCGTCTAAGACACCCGTAATCACCCGCTTTTGCTCGTCCAACTCCCCCACAGTGTCTGCCCCCAACACAGAGGAAAACCCCGCACTAATCGCGTCTAGGGGTTGGCGGCTGAGCAAAGCCACGCCGTTGTAAGACTTTTGGCCGCTGATCGCAGCGGTATAGCCGATCGCCTCAAAAGGCGCTAACGGAAAGTCCGGATCCACCACCTTGGTTTCTTGCAAACAGAGCACATCCACTGGGTTCTCGGTGAGCCAATCCACAACGTGGGTGAGGCGACTGCGGACGGAGTTCACATTCCAAGTGGCGATCTGCATGGGCGGTTGAGCGCAAGGTCACTCACCACAATACAGCGCCCCACGATTGAGCGGACCTGTAACTTTTGGAATGACTAGGGGCTGTGGACAATCAAGGTCAGACTTCCTGAGATGAGAGAGTTACAGCCCCTAGCCTGATTCAGTAAAGCGGGCGTGGTCATGCCCACCCAGTCAGGGTTTCGTTATTAATTGTCCACACGCCCTAATGGGTAGCCAGTTTTTGCACAAAGCTGTCGTGGGTGCTGTCTGCAAGTCCGTTTTGCAAGATCGACAAAACCTGCGCCATATTGCCTGCTAAGAGGTCATGGGTTGCTAACCATAACCCCGGAAAAACATCACTGCGAACGACGCCACTGCTATCCACTGATAGCGGTATGTACTCGCCGTTTTGTAGAGAAAACCAGTCGATCTTTTGATCAAACACTTGCCAAACGATGTATTCCTGGACGCCATTGCGCCGATAGGCCCGCTGCTTATCGCCCAAGTCAATGGCGGCACTACTGGCGGCAATCTCAGCCACTAGCTCTGGCGCACCCTCAATGTAGTCATCATTGCTGAGGCGGGCCTGGCCGCCGGATGCAGCTTCAATTAGCAGGACTGCATCGGGTTGAGGCTCATTGTCTAAATCAAGGCGAACAGTAGGCGTATCCCCTAAAGCGACACCCGGTGTCGCTACAGTGTAGGTCCACAACCAGCCCATGATGTTGCCATGGGGTTGACCGTGACTCCTAAAGCGCAATGCCGCTGGCATGTAGACCACTCCTTCAATTAATTCGGCTTTTTTGAGATGGCCCATGGCATCGTAGCGGCGCTCAAATTCGTAGCAGTTGAGGCGATCGCCACTTTCTAGGGGTGGAACCTTGAGAGGGGGCTGTTGCGGTAGCGATCTAATCATGGGTGGCGCGATCAGGTGTGGCGGTTGTCTCCATCTTAGGCGTCAAATTAAGTGTCAAATAAGGCGTCAACCTCGGATCACCGTGATCTGGCGATCTCCGGTTGTCTTGGCCACCTCCGTAGTCGTGCGATCGCTAATGGGCGGCAAGCCCGGACGCTGGTCAAAAATCACGAGCCAGCCCGTGTTTAGTCCTAGCCCTGCTAAGTATCGGTCCAACTGCTTTAACCCAGCCGTGAGTGGATCAGGTCGCCCTTCTCGCCAGACTTTTAATTCCATGGCCAAGGTGACGGCCCCGTAGCGCAAACAGAGATCCATCCGGTCAGAGCCGATCGCATATTCCCGCTCCAGGGTACCTCCGCCATTGATGACCCGATGCAAAAAGGCCATCAGCACCAAGTGAGGCGCGATCTCGTGATAAGGCGCACTTTTGAGTAACGGCTGGCCATGTTGTCGCCAAAACTTGAGAAAGGCCTGTAAAAGCTGGTCCGTATCTAGGCTGCCATCCATGGCCAGCCAACTGGGGCGAATCATGGGCAGGCTATCTTGAGGGGCCACGGCTAACGCTCTTGGGAGCACCTCTCGATAAATCGGATTGGCCGGCACCAAACCTGCTAACGGGTGCCGGATAATCAGACCTAAGTCCACAAGAAACTGCACGTCATCGGTGGGAACGTTGTCGAGCTCCTGCCCCGCCAAAATTGGCTCAATCACGTGGCGCACCCGCTCTTCCCGCAAGACACTAGCCAGACTGTCAATATGGGTATCCTGCCGCTGAATCAGAATTTCTTTGGCTTGATTCACATGCTCTGCAGTGATCTCCTGCTGAGGATCCGGCACTAAAACTTCTACAATTTGCCGCGCTAAGGCATTGACCAGCCAGGGTTGCCCTTGGGTTAACTCAAAGACCTGCTCTATGGCTGAGGTTGTAAACACTTGACCGGTCTCATTCGTATGTTGCTGGTATAGCTCTGCGACTTCGGCTAGCGTGAAGTTCCGCAGGGTCAAAGATTCAATTTTGATGTTGAAGGGGCTAGAGGTATTCAGCCGTTGGCTTCCCCCAGAGGCGACTTTGTAGTCCCGCACGTCACGAACACCGACAAGTGCCAGGGCATGGGGGAAGCCCTCTGGGCGGCTGGGATAACCGGAACGCAACTGACGTAGGACCGAAATCAAAGTTTGATCCTGCAAGGCGTCAATTTCATCAATAAATACCACTAGAGGACGAGCAGACTGCCGTGCCCATTGGTTCAAGGCTGAGCCAATCTGTTGACCGGTTGGTGATGATTGCCAAGCAGGGGGATGCAACTCGGCGGGCAGTTGCCACTGAGCGGTGTTTTGCCAAGCATCTAAAATGGCAGCTTCGGCCAGCCCTGGTTCTTGGGGAAAGGCAGCACCCACCTCTGCCGAGACCATGACGGCGGTGTATTGGCCGCTAGCGGTGAGCTGCTGAGCTAGGGCCAGCATGGCGGTGGTTTTACCTACTTGCCGGGGGGCATGGATAACGAAGTAGCCCCGCTGGGCAATCAGCCGCTCTAGCTGGGGCAGGCGCGCCAGGGGCGAGAGCATATAGTGAATGTCTGCCTGACAGGGGCCAGCAGTGTTAAACCATTTGGGCATAAAAGGCCATGGAAAATCTGCCCCTATCTTATGGACAATCTGAGGAGACGGATAATGGGCAGATGCAGCGGTGGGGTCTTGTCATCCAAGGCTGTAGGCAATGCTCTTCACTCTTCCCGCTGGTACCCCAACTCACCAAGACTCATACGCGACTGTCGCCACCTGGGCTGCACTTTCACAAACAGTTCTAGATAGACCTTGCCCATGATCAGTTTTTGCATTTGCTCACGGGCACTGCTGCCAATGGTCTTGAGCATGCTGCCCCGCTTGCCGATCAAGATGCCTTTCTGCGAGTCGCGCTCTACATAGATGGTGGCCAGCACATGGGTAATCTTCTTGGATTCTTCGATCCGGTCAATGGCGATCGCCACCGAGTGGGGCACCTCCTCACGGGTATGGTGCAAGATTTGCTCGCGGATCAGTTCCCCCATAATGAACCGCTCCGGCTGGTCTGTGACCAGATCCGGTGGGTAGTAGTAGGGGCCTGGGTCCAGAGCCTGGGTCAGTTGGGTTTGTAATGCCGACTCGCCCGCTCCGGTAAGGGCGGAGAACTCCACCACGGGCCAGGCTGCCGCCAATGCTTGATAACTGGCCTTGACCTCAGTAGCGGTGTCTTCGGCGCGTAAATCAATCTTGTTGAGCCCTACAAATACTGGGGTTGACTGGCGGGTGAGCAGATCGGCAATGAAGCGATCGCCTCGCCCTGCTGCAACGGAGCCATCCACCACAAACAGCACTAGATCGACTGCCGCGATCGCCATGCGGGCATTGTGAACCAGCACCTTGCCCAATTCGTGATGGGGCTTATGGATGCCGGGGGTATCGACAAAAATAATCTGAGCTTCGTCGGTGGTGAGAATGCCCCGAAGACGATTGCGGGTGGTTTGGGCAATGGGTGAAGTAATCGCCACCTTTTGGCCAATCAGGCGATTCATCAATGTGGACTTGCCCACATTTGGCCGACCGACAATGGCAATAAACCCAGAGCGAAAGCCCTCGGGTGCGGGGGGAATTAGAGAGAGACTAGCGGCGTCAGACATGTTTCCTGTCCCTAATGCCCACTAACGTGGACGACCACCTCCCGGCGGCTGCCCCGATGGCGGTGTTCCCAGAGGTAAAGCCCCTGCCATGTGCCCAATGCCAGACGACCATTCATAATCGGAATGTGCTCTGAGGTGTGGGTGAGCACCGAGCGAATATGGGCGGGCATATCATCGGGGCCTTCTGTACTGTGGGCATAGAAGGCACCTTCAGGGACCAGCTTGCTGAAAAACGTTTCGAGATCAGCCAGCACATCTGGGTCAGCATTCTCTTGGATGATCAGGCTGGCCGAGGTGTGGCGCACAAAGACCGTGCAGAGCCCGGTCGTGACGCCCGACGTTTTCACCACATCCTGCACCAAATTTGTAAACCGATACAGGGCTTTGCCACGGGTATCGAGGGCGAGAACGGTTTGGTAGTGCTGGGTGGCGACGGTAGCAGGCATGGCAAGAAGTGGGAATACGGGGCAATTGAACTGGTTACTTTGGCTCTGAGGGGCGACTTAACCCTGTTCAGTCTAGGCTAAGGTCTTTTCCCTATGTCAGGGATTCTAGGGGCTGTTATTAACTAAAACTAGAATCCTTGTGGTGCAACGGTTTCAGCCCCTAGCAATATTATAGGGGCGGGCGCGTTAATGCTTGCCTAACAAGACTTTTACCCTTAAATGGATGACGCGCCCTACGGTAAGCCGGGTCGGGTTCCGATAAAGTAAAACCACCTGTTCTAACACAAGCATCTATCCCTTTTGGCAATGCAGCCAAGCCAGACTATGGCAAGCGTTGATCCGTTGGTTTTACTCAAACGGGGCGTTCATGAATGGAATCAATGGCGACAGGGGCTCTATCCCCCTGACGATGCTGCTTGGCCTTTAAGCGATCGCATCAATTTGCGCGAAGCCCGCTTGCGACAGGCCCAACTCCCACAAATCAATCTGTCCCTAGTCGACTGCTGTATGGCCGACCTGCGCCATGCCGACCTGCGCCATGCTGACCTGCGGGAAGCCCTACTCTATACGGCTGACCTCAGCTATGCCCATCTTGAATCGGCCATCTTAACAGGAGCCGACCTGCGGGAAACGTTGCTGCACGACTCACATCTAGCGAAGGCCGCTCTAAATGCCACGATCCTGACCAATGCAGATCTCACCCGTGCCGTCTTGCGAGAAGCCAGCCTCAGCCAAGCTGATCTGCGGCAGGCGCGCCTCAATCAAACCGATGCCTGCATGGCCCAGCTCCAGGGGGCGAATTTATCAGGGGCAGATTTGAATGGTGCAGTGCTGTACACCAGTGACTTAAACCGAGCCCAACTTAAGGGAGCAACCCTCAATCAAGCAGATTTACGGGAAGCTAACCTGGCCATGGCGGTCCTACAGGATGCGGTTTTCCATGGTGCCAATCTCACCGCAGCCATGTGCAGCGCCACCAATATGATTGGCACCAGTTTTCATAAGGCCACCTTAGATATTGCCAATTTGAGTCTGGCCAACTTGTGCATGGCCAATCTCAGTCAGGCCTATCTGCGCGGGGCCGTTCTGATTGGAGCCAACTTAATTGGTGCAAATTTTCACTGTGCTCATCTCGACCATATCAATCTCGAAAATGCCGATATCCGCGAAGGTATCCTGCGGCGGGCGGATCTACGGTTCGCCAATTTGCGGTATTCCAACTTGCGAATGGCCAACCTCGCAGAGGCGGACTTACGGGGGGCGGACTTACGGGGGGCGGACCTTACCCATGCCAATCTCTGGGGAACCCATATTGAGGGGGCTTGCTTTATCGATACCACCATGCCCAATGGCAAAATTCATCAGGGTTATTAACGCCAGAACCGCAGCTTAAAACGTGAGCCATGGCCAGAGTTGCGCTCCGCCTCAACCGACTGCCTGACTCGTATCGCTTTACAAATGAATACGACTCTACAAAAAGCTTAAGGCTACGGTTTGGTGGCTGAGCGTGCCTCAAGCCCAGTCTCTGCAGGGCCTTCGCCAGCATTGATGACCTGCCCTAAATTAGGAATGTGACCAGACCGTGAAATTCTCCCTGAGGTAGAGGCAAGGTCAACGCAGCTAAGCTAACCTAGTAAAACAAAAATCTAGCTCAAGTTACCGAGTTCTCGGAGGACCCTACTATCGTTAGACGCAGACCTGATACTCGCCGTACTCGTCCTGAACAACCCAATATCAATCGAAATATTCGAGCCCAGCAAGTGCTGCTGATTGATCACGAGAATAATAATCGTGGTCCTACTGACACTGCTGAAGCCGTTGCCTTGGCTGAAGAGGTCGGACTCGACCTTGTGGTGGTTTCAGAAGGCAAGGAGACGCCGGTCGCTAAGATTCTGGATTATGGTAAGCACCAGTATCAGCAGAAAAAGCGCCAGCGCCAAAGTGCCAAGCCGACGATGAAAGAGGTGAAGCTGCGGCCAAATGTGGATGAGTTTGACTACGGCATTCGGATTGACCGGGCGACCAAGTGGCTGAGTAAAGGCGACCACGTTAAGTTTCAGGTGCGGCTCCGAGGGCGAGAGCACCAGCACCGCGATCGCGCTCACGAGCTTTTGAATCGCATTGTGGCTGATTTAAAAGAAGTGGGTAAGGTGCAAACCTTTGATATGAAGGGCTTGATCGTGCAGTTGGTGCCCTCTTCTTAGGAGATTTCTAGACAAGAATTGATCTTGGTAGGGGTAGGTCTTGTGCCTACCCTCTGCCAGTTGCTGAACATGCCGATTTCTCGATTCATGCCCTCCAGTCGGTTATTGAGGGCACCTACCCCTACACCAGCCATCGCGAGGCGTACCGAACATTACTAACGATGCCAATCGGTAATGCCGCCAGGTTTGTCGATCAGGATGATGCCTTCGGCTTGAAGTAAGTCACGGATGCGATCGCCCTCAGCAAAGTCCTTGGCTTTACGGGCGGCTTGGCGCTGCGCTAACAGGGCTTCGATTTCACTATTGCTGAGTCCGCCTCCTGTTGAGGAGGAAATATCCGGCTCTGCTTCCAGGCCCAGCACTTGCGCCAGCACCACTAGCGTTTGCCACTGTTGTTGCAGGGCCGCGACGTCCCCTGCCACTTGACCCTGGTGGGTGATCACATTTCCAACCCGACGCAGTTCTTTAGCAAGTTCAAACAAGACCGCTAGAGCGCCAGAGGTATTAAAGTCATCGTCCATAGCGGTTTCGAACTGCTGCACGGCAGGGCTATTCCGATCCACGGCGCTGGGATTGGGCGACGGTGCCTTTGTCCAGCCCAGTTGAGTGGCGTATTCCAAACCAAATCTCAACCCTTCTTGCAGGGTTTGCCAACCGTTCTTCGCCGAGGCGATCGCTGCATCCGTAAAATCAATCGGCTTGCGGTACTGGGCCTGCAGCACAAACAGCCTGAGCGCCATCGGTGAAGGGGCCTCAGGGGCGTCATCCAGCAGGGCACGAATGGTGGTGAAATTGCCCAAGGACTTCGACATTTTTTCTCCGCCCACATTCACCATGCCATTGTGGAGCCAGTAGTTGGCGAGGCAGCGATCTGTGGCCGCCTCGGACTGGGCGATTTCATTTTCATGGTGGGGAAAAACCAAATCGGCTCCGCCCATATGGATATCAATGGTGGGGCCGAATTGCTCCTGGACCATAGCGGAGCATTCAATGTGCCAGCCCGGTCGCCCCGGCCCCCAAGGGGAGTCCCAAGCAGGCTCCTCGGGCTTAGCCCCTTTCCAGAGGGCAAAGTCAAAGGGGTCTTGCTTCTGGGGACCAGTGTCTGTGTCAGTTGCCGTGACCCGGCCGCTGGCCCCCGCCTGCATGTCGTCTAACTTGCGACCCGAGAGCTTGCCATAGCCATCGAACTTGCGCACCGCATAATACACATCGCCGCCTGTTGCATAGGCAAACCCTTTTTGTTCGAGTTCAGCAATCAGGCGCTTGATGCCATCCAGAGTTTGAGTGGCATAGGTATAGGTATCGGCCTCCAAAATATTGAGCCGCGCCATGTCTTCAAAATACGCCTGGATATAGCGCTCCGAAATGGTCTCCATTGAGCATTGTTCTTTGCGGGCCCGATTCAGAATCTTGTCGTCAATATCGGTGAAGTTTTGCACATACTGCACTTGGTAGCCCCGCCATAGTAAATAGCGGCGCACCGTGTCCCAGGCAATGTAAGAACGGGCATGACCTAAATGGCAATAGTCATAGACCGTCACCCCGCAGCAATACATCTTGGCGATTCCCGTTGAGATCGGGGTAAAGGCTTCCTTCTGGCGGGTGAGGGTGTTGTAGAGACTCAGGGCCATGGGGGTAAGGGGTAAGGGGCGGCAAAAGAGCGAGACACCCAATCATGGAACACTTAAACCGTATCTGGATCAATGGGATCAAGGCAGAATTCAAAATTCAAAACCTGCAAACTTTCTGGGGCATTGCTCTGAGGGCTGAATTCGATCGCTAGTATGGAGGGTGTCCTGCGATCGCGTAACTTCGCCATGACTTCTGCCGCCCCTGTCTCGCCCCAGACCCTAGACGACACTAAGCATGGGCTACCGGTCACGATTATTACCGGCTTTCTCGGTAGCGGTAAAACCACCCTGCTGAACCATATCCTCTCCAATCAGGAAGGTCTGAAAACCGCCGTTTTGGTGAACGAATTTGGTGAGATCGGCATCGATAACGACTTGCTGATTAATACCCCAGGCAGCGACGACACCATGGTGGAGCTGAGCAATGGCTGCATCTGCTGCACCATCAACAATGACTTGATGGAAGCAGTCTATAAGGTGCTTGAGCGAGAAGACAAGGTGGATTATATGGTGGTAGAAACCACTGGCTTAGCCGATCCCCTCCCTATTGCCCTGACTTTCTTAGGCACAGAGCTGCGGGATATGACCCGGCTCGACTCGATTGTGACGGTGGTGGATGCCGAGAATTACAGCCTGGATCTGTTTAATAGCGAAGCCGCCCACAATCAGATTGCCTACGGTGACATCATCTTGCTGAATAAAGCGGACTTAGTTGATGACAAGAAGCTCAACGGTCTGGAGGTCAAAATTCGGGATGTTAAAGACGGGGCTCGCATTCTACGCACCACCCGATCAGAAGTGGCGCTGCCGCTGATTTTGAGTGTGGGCTTGTTTGAGTCGGACAAGTATATGGAGACGGAAGAGAGCCACGACCACGACCACGACGACCATCACGGCCATAACCATCATGGGCACGACCATCACGGCCATGGCCACGATCACGCCAATTGCGATCATGATCATGGCCATTGTGAGCACGACCACGACCACGATCATCACGGCCATGACCATCACCACCACTCCGATCACTTAGCGGTGGATGGCTTCACCTCGCTGTCTTTTGAGAGCGATTGCCCCTTTGAAATTCGCAAGTTTCAACATTTTCTAGATAACCAGCTCGACTCCAATATCTTTCGCGCGAAAGGCATTCTCTGGTTTGAGGAGAGCCCCCATCGTCACATCTTCCACCTCAGCGGCAAGCGCTTTTCCCTCGATGATGATGAGTGGAAAGGTGCACCGAAAAATCAAATTGTGCTGATTGGTCAGGACCTCGATCACGATCAGCTGCGGGAACAGTTGAGCCAATGTCTGGGCAACCCATCGGTTAACCGGGGGGACGGTTTCGGCCAATAGTTACTGCCTGTACCCTTGAACGCAAGCGGCAGTCGGTATCGTCTTCGGGTGCAGCTTCACTGAGTTGACTCTGTTGTTCTCCTAAGAGGAAGGGTTATGGCCACCGATGCTGTGTTTAAAGCCCCCTGGGGCAATACGTTAATTGCCGTCACGTCAATTTTGGGTTTGCTTTTAGTGGGGATCGTGCTGGTGGGTTTACTCATAGGTCCCCGCACTAACCCCATTTGGATTGGGTCGATGGTGGTGTTGCCCGTGGTTATTTTGGGGGTGACTGCCTTCTTGGGAGTCTGGGGCTATCGCATTCAAGGGCAAACCCTCTATGTGCAGCGGTTAGGGTGGCAAAGCGAAATTGCTTTGGAACAACTCCAGTCCGTAGAGCAAGTGCCCGCCGCCATGAAAGGTTCGATCAAAACTTGGGGCAATGGTGGGCTCTTTGGCTTTGTGGGGCGGTTCCGTAACGCTACCCTGGGTCCGTATCAAGCCTACGCCACTGACCTAACCCGGACGGTGGTGTTGACCTTTCCTGATCGCAAAATCGTGCTGTCCCCAGAGGAGCCCGAGCAGTTTGTCCGCACCCTCTCAGATGTTGAAACCCTTGGTTGACGACGACAGCGACAATCGCCCCGAGGATTGTATCGCCTGCCAAATCTTGATCGGTAAGATCACTGCGCCAGGGGGCATCATTGCCGAAACGCCCCACTGGGTTGCCGATCACTGTATTGGCGCTCACGGCCTCGGGGCGATCGTGGTTAAGTCTCGCGCTCACCGTGAGAATTTTTGGGATTTGACCCCCCAAGAAGCAGCCACCCTAGGGGGATTCCTCAAAAAAATCACTCAGGCGATGCAGCAGGTGTTGGGGGCTGAGCGCATCTACATCAGTTCTTGGGTGGATCAGCCGCCTTACCATGTACATTTTCTGTTGCAGCCCCGCTATCCCGATACGGATAAGACTGAATTGGGGCTTCAAGGCTTAGAGCTGCAGATCTATCGCGCCCTGCAACCCAAGCCCAAAGCAGCAGAGGCGGCAGCGATCGCTGAGAAAATCCGTGCCTACTTAGCTCAAACCAGTGCATCTCCCACTCGGAGTGAATAGCGGCTTCCAAACTTCGGCTCCCTCGCTTCTTTGGCTCCCTTTCCATCCAAAATAGTTCTGCAGCCTAAGCCGGTCATCAGTTAGCCATGCGAGTTGTTGTTCAGCGAGTACAGTCGGCCCAAGTTAAGGTTGAGGGTCAGGTGGTCGGCCAGATTGGGGCTGGTCTACTGCTTTTGGTGGGGATTACCGCAACTGATACTGAAGCTGAGCTGGATTGGATGGCGCGCAAATGTTTGGGGCTGCGCATCTTCCCCAGTCCGGACCAACCCGAGAATGGCCGTTGGGATGCCTCGGTGGCCGATATCCAAGGGGAACTCTTGGTGGTGAGCCAATTTACCCTCTATGGCGACTGCCGCAAGGGTAGGCGTCCCTCTTTCGATAAAGCGGCCCTACCGGCTCTTGCGGAACCCCTTTATGACCAGTTTGTAGACCGCTTAGAAGCGAGCGGTTTGACCGTGGCCACAGGGAAGTTTGGTGCCCATATGGCCGTCTCTCTTGTGAATGACGGGCCGGTCACATTGCTGCTAGAGCGATAATCGCATCCCCTTTAAAATAAAGAGGTTGGGGCACGGCAGGGGCAATCAAAAAACGCGATGGTCTTAAAGCGTCCAATTTTAGTCGGCGGGCTCGGGCTCACGGCCAGCCTTTGGCTGCTGGGGGGCCTACAGGATGTAGTCGATAGCACCACTCTAACCAGCTGTATGGTGCTCGGTGCAGGTCTCTGGTGGTGGCGTCGTCAAACGCCTCAAGTGTCGTTAAAGTCCCCTGCCTCTGCCGCACCCGCTCTGGTGGAGCGGGATGCTGTAGAAGCCGCGATCGCCAATCTCACCCCCGTTCTAGATCAACTCACTACAGAAATTGACCAGACAGATGCCCGTGACGCTTGGCAGACGCGTATCGATGCCTTTGCAACCCGCCAAGCCGAGCTGACTACTGAACTGGAGCGCACCCGTCTCAAACTGGTCCTATTGGGGGTGCCCCGTGTGGGTAAAACCCAGTTACAGCAATATTTGATCGATCAATGGGTGGACAATCAAACCCCGGCCATTACGCTCACCACCGCAACCGTTACCCATGATGCGGATATCACCGCAACCCTACGGGATCGTGACGGGATTCTGTATGTGGTGGATGAAGACCTGACCGAGTCTGCCCTGGGTGACTTAACGGCCTTAACAACAGCAGGGCAACGAACCGCTCTGGTCCTTAACAAACAGGATCGCTACTTACCTGATGAGCGGGCGATGCTCTTAGATCGCATCCGCGATCGCCTCAGTCCTCTGTCTCCATCAGTCACGTTAGCCGCGATCGCCGTTGCCCCCAAACCGATCAAAGTCCGCACCCATCAAGCCGATGGTTCGATCACGGAGCGGCTGGAAACCCCTGAGCCGAACGTGACGGCTCTGACGCAGATTTTGGATGAATGGGTAGATGAGCGTCCTGCCTTGGTGGCGCAAACGGTGATGCGACAATCTCAGGCTCTACGACAAGACCTGCAGACGGCCCTGAATCAGCTCCGCCGCGATCGCGCCCGTCCTCTGGTCGAGCAACTGCAGTGGACCGCTGCCGCTACCGCTTTTGCCAGCCCCGTCCCCTCTTTGGATCTGCTGGCAACGGTAGCCATCAATGGCCAGCTAGTGATGGATCTGAGTCAGGTCTACGAGCAGCCCCTCAGCTTCGATCAGGCTAAAACTGCCGCTGGTACCTTGGCGGAACTGGTGGTGAAACTGGGCTTGGTGGAAGCATCCACCCAACTCTTGACCACGGCGCTCAAAAGCCATGCCGCCACCTTTGTGGTCGGGGGCGGCGTCCAAGCCCTGAGTGCGGCTTACCTCACCCACATGACTGGGGAGAGTTTAATGGCCTATTTCGAGACGCGGGCTTTAGCTGGGGAGGCCACGGCACCGGTTTCGGTAGCCACCATTGCCCAGGCGCTGCAAGGATTGGTGCAAAAAAAACAGCAGGGCGACTTTCTCAAAAGCCTGGTGCAACAGGGTGTCCAGCGGTTTGCTAAAGCCCCGCCATCCCTACCTGCTGGGACGACACCCGCCCTCGACCTGCCCGCCGAACCTGCAGTTCCCGTGGCACAATCTGAGGCAGTGTCTTCCTTAGAATCCCCTTAAGTGCCTGAGTCCCCTGTGGATACGCCGCCCATAAATCAGTCTCTCAATCGCATGGGGGAGGCAGCGTCTGGCCAGCGGGCAAGCTGGTTCAAACGGGTGCGGCGGGACTTGCGCACCACCATTCAACGGCAAACCACGGCCCTGCAAGGGGGCTTCACTCAACCCGGTGCTGCCACCCAGCAAGCGGCGGTCAAGGCTGGGGTGGCTTCCCTGTCTTCGTTAGAAGCCCGCTTAGCGAATCCCCTGCTGCGGATCGCGGTATTTGGCTTGGTGAGCCGGGGTAAGTCCGCCGTGATTAACGCCCTGATGGGTGAGGCGGTCCTACCCACTGGGCCTCTCCATGGGGTGACCCGCTGGCCCCGCTCGGTCTATTGGCGACCCCCCATAGAAGCCGTCCATGATGGTGAAGAACTACCCCAAATCGAGCTGATTGACACCCCTGGCTTAGACGAAGTCGAAGGAGAAGCCCGAGGGGCCATGGCCCAGGAGGTGGCTCACCAGGCGGATTTGATTTTGTTCGTGGTGGCGGGGGACATTACCCGCACCGAATATGAGGCGCTGGTAGATCTGCAAACCGCCCGCAAGCCCTTGGTGCTGGTCTTCAACAAAATTGATCTCTACCCCGACATCGATCGCCAAGCCATTACCGATGCCTTAACGACCCTGTGGCACCAAGGGAATGGACGGGACCCGGCCCTCTCGGTGGATGAGATTGTGAGGGTGGCGGCAGCTCCGATCCCGCTGCAGGTAAGGGTGGAATGGCCCGATGGCCGGGTCACCCATGAATGGGAAACGCCCCCCCCTGAAATTGCAGGCCTTAAAACCGCCCTAATCACCATTGCCCGCCAGGACGGCACCGCCCTCATTGCCTTGAACGCCCTGCGAGAGGCCGATCATCTGGAAACAGAGCTGGCCCGTCGCTCCATGGCCCTGCACCAGGCCGATGCCGACGCGTTGATTTTGAAATTTGCCAAATATAAGGCGATCGCCGTTGCCTTTAACCCCATCGCCGTGCTGGATCTGGCCGGGGGCTTCGTCACTGACCTGGTGATGATCCGGTCTCTGGCAAAGCTCTACGGGCTACCGATCACCCAATATGAGGCCCGCAAATTGTGGCGGGCGATCATCCGCAGTACGGGCACCTTGCTGGCGAGTGAGCTAGGCAGCGGTTTGCTCATGGGCTTTGGCAAAAGCGCTGCCGCTGCCTGGAGCCTGCTGGATAGCGCCGCCGGGGGCAGTGCCCTGGTGAGCGCTATGGTGATGCAAGCGGGGGCGGCTGGGTACGGCACCTATGCCGTTGGAAAAGCCGCCCAAGTGTATTTGGAACGGGGCTGCACCTGGGGACCAGAGGGGGTGAAATCGATGATGCAGGACATCCTCAGTCAAATCGATACGGACTCTACCGTGTCTCGCCTCCGCCACGAAATCGAAGCCGAAATCAACGCTGCCCTTGGCCATCAGTCGCGCTAGGGAATTCGCTAGAATCACTGCCAGAGCTGCTTTGCCAAGACAGTCCCTGTTTCACTTTTGCACCAAGGTCCACCCTCATCCCCCCATGGAGCTATTTTTTAGGCAGAAATCGATAGCAGGCTTTCATAGGAAAGGTTCTGGCCTGGTTTGCAGTGGGTAAAACCTCACCGCCTACGGCACCTCTCTTTCCCAAGGAGAGGTTTATCAAGGCTTCCGGTCCCTCTCCTTGCCCTTGGCGAAGCCTGCCCGAAGGGCTTAGGAGAGGTTAGGTGAGTTCCTTCAGATCCTCAATTCTGACGCCCCCGTCCTCCATATCACTACATTTACTTAGATCACCTAGCCCATGCAGTATCGACGCTTTGGTCGCACCGAATTGGCCATGCCCGTATTTTCCTGTGGGGGAATGCGCTATCAGCATTCCTGGAAGGACGTGCCCCAATCGGAGATTCCCCGCAAGAACCAAGAGAACCTAGAGGTCACCATTCGCCGCTCCCTAGAGGTGGGCATCAACCATATCGAAACGGCTAGGGGCTACGGCACTTCTGAAGTTCAACTGGGTAAAGTGCTGCCGAAGTTCTCTCGGGACAAACTGATTGTGCAGACCAAAGTGTCGCCCAAGCCCGATGCTGAGGAGTTTCGCCGCAATTTGGAACAATCCCTCAGCAACATGGGCCTGGACTATATCGACCTACTGGGCATCCACGGCATCAATACCGCTGAGTTGTTGGACTATACCCTTCGCCCAGGGGGCTGTATGGCGGTTGCCCGCGAATACCAGCGCCAGGGCCGCATTCGCCACATTGGCTTTTCCACCCATGGGCCTACGGCGGTGATTCAGCAGGCGATCGAAACTGGCGAGTTCGACTATGTGAACCTGCACTGGTACTACATCAACCAAGACAACTGGCCGGCGATTGCTGCGGCCCAGCGCCACGATGTCGGTGTCTTCATCATTAGTCCCTCAGACAAGGGAGGGCACCTCTACAGCCCGCCCCAGAAGCTGGTAGATCTCTGCGCACCGTTGAGCCCGATGGTGTTCAATGACCTGTTTTGCCTCAGCCATTCCCAGGTGCATACCCTGAGTCTGGGGGCTGCCCGACCCTCTGATTTTGACGAGCACCTGAAGGTGATTCCCCTATTGGATCAGGCCCAGGAGATTTTGCCGCCGATCTTGCAGCGGCTGGAGCAAGCGGCGGTGGAGGCTCTCGGCACGGACTGGCTCCGCACCTGGAAGCTGGGTCTGCCTGCCCCAGCGGAAACCCCTGGCCAGATCAACATCCCGATCATTCTGTGGCTGCGCAATCTGGTGGAAGCCTTTGACATGGAGGAATATGCCAAGGCCCGCTACAACTTATTGGGCGGTGGGGGCCATTGGTTCCCAGGGGAAAAGGCGACGAAACTGGGCCATGTGGATATTCGTGGGGCGATCGCCCGCAGTCCCCACCGCGATCGCATCCCGTCGCTATTGGCCGAAACCCATGCAAGGTTGGAAGGGGAAGCTGTGCAGCGACTGTCGAGTTCCTAAAAGCGCTATTCTAGGTCCCCAAAGCGATCTCGGTATTTTGCCAATAGTGCCTCAGTAGACTCTGCTCGCTGTTCTGCTGCTTTAGCCCGCTGATCCAGTTCCAGCGTGGTCAAAAACTTACCGCCGTCAGGGCGGTACAGTTCTAACTCGTTTTCGCCTAAGACAAACCGAACCTTGAGCAGGGGGCTGACCCAGCCGTCCATCTCTTCCACGGCAACGAGGCGACCCTGCCAACGGCACCACCCTGAAAGCTCCAGGTCATCGGGGTCGTAGATGTAATATTCCTCTACCCCATAGCGCTCGTAAAACTTGAACTTACGCATCATCTCTGATGGGCGATTGCCGGGAGAGAGAATCTCGAAGACCACCTGAGGGGGGATATTGTCTTCTTTCCATTGCTGGTAAGAGCCCCGGTCTCCTTTCGGTCGCCCAAACACCACTAAGGCGTCAGGAGCTTGGCGGATGGTGGCCTCTCCCTCTACCGGATACCAAAGCAAATCCCCCGCCACAAAAACCTCAGGCTGATCGGCAAACAGGATTTCCAGATTCTCCTTGATAGTGACAATCCAGCGGAACTGCTTGGTGTTGTCGGCCATGGGTTGTCCATCGCTGTCGGAGTAGATGACGGTGGTGCGATCGGGGCTGGTAACCATGGGGCTCTACAACCGGAGAGATGGTTCTAGTGTATCGATTGGCTAGATTGAGCTGATGAAGGACAAACTGTAAGCGATCGCCAGACCCAGCAGCGTCAACAGCGTTACGCTTAGCAGCAGCAATGGTAACTTCGCCAGGGGATGTGCGGACTTAGGAACCGAGTTGCTTTTCGCCATCATCTGCTTTGCGGGCTTTAACATCGCGACGACGCTCTAAGACTAACTCCACAATGCCGGTGGCCATTAAGGTTGCGATCACGCCATCATCCACCCAGCCGATGATGGGCACCACGTCCGGTGAGATATCTACCGGGCTAATCAAATACACCAGCGACCCCAAAATCACCACCCAGCGGGCGATCGGGTGACGGAGCAGGGCACGGTAGACTTTCTTAAACATAGTGATAAAGGTCGGATGAGGCGCACTCGGTTCATTCTCACCCATGGGTTTAGAAAAGGCCAGCCTCTCAGAGGATATTTGGAAAGTATCAATCAGCACTCATTTCGAGAAAAGGCTTCCTAAG
>ERZ1740060.356-NODE-356-length-29963-cov-9.014678_pt1 | contig 29963 bp, 28 predicted proteins | sample MGYA00581743_ERZ1740060 | MGnify/ENA primary metagenome ERZ1740060 (study PRJEB43018, sample SAMN04849235) | marine metagenome | isolation source: floating plastic debris | place: Pacific Ocean | collected 2008-08-27 | study: EMG produced TPA metagenomics assembly...
AAATGAGACTCACCTATTCAAAGGGGTTGCAGGACTTTTCTGCACCACTAAGGGAGGCTTACACCTGAAATAATTTAGGAATAACGCTATAAGCGTTATGTCCAGAGTTTTTACGTTCGCAACAAAGGAGGGAGTAGTTCCCTCCTTTGTTGTTTGAGTCTTGGTTTCAACGGTGTCCTGGCTCTGCCTAATTATCAACTACCCTTGCTCAAATGATTGGGTCGCTTAGCGATCGCCAATCTCCTGTCCAACTTGACGCTGTCATGATTTTGGTGATCAAGCCAAATTATCTCTGATTAGAATAGACTTGCTATTCAAACTAAATTGGTTAAGAGTATTGCTGTTATGCCAACTCAAATTGGCAGCAAGAGGGGGATGGCAATGTTGGCCTCCTCCTTATCGATTGTTTTGGTTTTAATCTAGAAAGACCGTTAGACGATATAACCAGTGAGGTTCTTTGCTGAAGAGGCGGTTAAACTGAGTCATCAGTCTACCTAGCATAATTAAGCTTTGGGAAAAAAACATTACTGGAATAGCTAAAACCATATTCACTTTCGTGATTGTGTATTCCTCTCCATATACTTTGAATTGATTCACCCAGTATCGATACTTTCTTTGCAGGCGCTGACCAAGCGATCTCTGTCTAATTTTCTCTTGAGCTGCAGGGATGATTACCTTATCAAGAGACTGTTGGACACTGGCTTGTTTTACCACCTCTTCTCCACCTTGATTCGGGGAAAGATTTGGAGTAGTTGCCAACAACTGATCGAGCCAGTAATGGTCATGGCCCATAATCAGAAAGCGGAGTAAATAATACTTCAAATTTTGGGGCGGCAAATGATAAGCCTTAGCCAACGCATTCTTCCAAATTGGTATGCCCTGCTCAGCTATTTGCTTGGAGTGGACACTGCAAGTTCCACGGAAAATCTTAATGTGATCGGGAATGAGATTTGCCTCGAAAAAGGCACGCTTAAACGCAACATTATTTAGGTAATAGAACTTACACTTTTTGAGTTCATTATCAGTTTTCTGTCGGTGTAACATATAATTTATGGCAATCCCCAAAGAATACGCCCCTTTAACTTCGATCACCGTTTCTCCAGCAATCACCTCTGCCTGAGGCTCTTTTACAAAGCTGGCGAGAATTTCCTCTAGCCACTGCGTCTCATATATACAGTCAGAGTCACAAAAGACAAGAATTTCACCGGTTGCATGGCTAGCTAGAAAATTTTTGGCTTGGTAATAAGTGATTTCTCGTTTAACCTGTAGCTGCTTTAGATTCGGCATCAACATCCTGACTTGACTCAAGATATCTGTCGGAATCAAGCCATTGTCACCGATGATGACCTCGTTTGCGTCAAGAATGGAATGGGTTTGATTTAAGAGAGATTCAAACATATTTTGAATCTCTTCTGGCTTGCAGCTTGCTAGGTTCTCAGACTCAATAATCAATGTAAAGCTTGGATGTTTTTGAGACATTGAAATGATCTCCAATTGCGCTATTTCGAGTAAGGTGCTTGCTTTTACTTGGATCTGGGGTCGAACAAACTATGTATGGGGCTGATGAGTATGCTGACTGCCAGAATTAGGTTGAAGGCGCAGACAGTATCTTTTTGAAATGACCCGATATTTTTGATAAGGCTATGAATCAGATTGCGTAAATCATTAAAAAAGTAGGCTATTGGCATTAAATATTTCTCCTCTTTTTTAAGTCGCAACATCCGAATCGAGTGTCGCCCTAAACCTACGCCCCAAGCGAGAGATAATAGATAGGATCGTTCTAGCCGCCATTCAGGGATTTTATGAGAACATTGCAGTGATGGTGCGTACCAAATTTCCCAGCCAGCTTTTTGAATGTGAGACAGAAGCTCAATATCTTCACCCTTGCTGCTGAGATTTTTCCCTGATGGGCCAAGCAAGCGCATATCCTGGGGAACAGACTCAAGCCAGACTTGCTTAGCAATAACAATATTAGTGCCGGGAGGCAGGACGTTGCTTGGCCTGTGGTTATAGCAAAATTCTGACTTACCCCGTTCAATGATGGCCAAGTAGACCGCAATCTGATGAAAATTTTTAGGCAGCTTGCTATTGGCTTTGAGTTGAATTTGACCGCCATAGGCTCCTATCTGGGGGTGAGCCAAGCTAAATAGATGAGCTTGGTAGACCCAGTCTGGAGCGGGTAAATTATCGTCATCTATGAAGCCTACCCATTGACCGTGGGCTTCTCCAAAGGCTCTTTGTCTGGCGATCGCAGCCCCTTGTGTTGGTTCAAACACATACCTTAGAGGTTGAGTAAAGGGCCAGTTTGATTGATGATTTTGAACGACCTCAGCCGTATGGTCACTACTGTTGTTGTCAACCACTAAAACTTCCCATCGAATATCTTCGATATGGACTTGCTGGTATAGGCGATCGAGTAGTGCAGCGAGGGCGTCAGCCCGGTTGTAGGTGCGAATGGCTACGGTAAGGTCAAGCATGAAGAAGGTCTGATGGAATCCTACGTTTAACTACCTCTATCCTTGTTGAATCGGCCATATCTCTTACGACAATTTGCTCGGCTGGCTATCGCCAACATCCTTTCGAACCTCATGGTTCCCTTGGCGGGCATCATTGACACGGCATTTTTAGGGCATTTAGCTGATATTCACCACCTGGGTGGCGTGGCGATCGCGGCGGTAATCTTTAACGTGGTTTATTGGAGCTTTGGCTTTTTGCGCATGGGCACCACTGGGCTGGTGGCCCAGGCCCATGGCCGTCAAGACGCCGCTGACATTGCGCTGATTTTGGGGCGAAATGGCTTAGTCGCTTTAATGGCGGGCTGGGCGATTGTTGCCCTGCAAGTGCCCATCGGGATGATTGGTTTCGGCTTAATGGGTTCAACGGCTGATGTGCAGATGTCTGGGCAGGCGTTTTACCATGCCCGGATTTGGGGGGCTCCGGCGGTGCTGATGAATTATGTGCTGCTGGGCTGGTTGTTGGGGCAGGGGCAAGGACGGCGCGTACTGGTGCTGTCGCTGGTAGCGAATGGTAGCAATATCCTTTTGGACTATGTTTTTATTCGCCAACTAGGCTGGGCTAGTGCCGGGGCTGGGGCGGCAACAGCCTTAAGCCAAGTGCTGATGTTGGTGGTGGGGCTGGGTTATCTCTGGCGAGAGCAGATGCTTACGCAAATACTGCAGGTGAAAGCATCCCTCTGGCAACCGACCGCGATCGCTGCCATTTTTCGCCTGAATCGCGACATCTTGATCCGCACCTTTTCGATACTGCTGTGTTTTGCCCTGTTCACCCGTTGGAGCGCGGATTTGGGGACAGCGGTGCTGGGGGCAAATACGCTGATACTGCAGGTAATCACCCTAGCGACTTACTTTATTGACGGCATTGCCTTTGCCACAGAAAGTATTGCGGGCCAGTTTTATGGAGCGGGGCAGCGACAATCTTTGCGGTGGGTTTTGCTCTGGGGCGGTGGGATAGCGGTGAGCGTGGGGTTAACTTTTGGGGGAGCCTTTGCCCTATGGCCGAGATCGTTGTTTCGACTGATGAGCGATCATGAGGCGATCTTGACGCCAGTGAGCCAATACGCAGCTTGGTTGCTGCCAACGCTGGGATTTGGAGCGATCGCCTTTTTATTAGACGGCTACTTTTTAGGGTTGACTGCTGGGCAACGACTGCGAAACTCGACGCTGATTGCGGCAATAGGCGGATTTTTACCGCTAGCGCTATTGGCGCGCCATGTGCAGTCTGCCCATTTACTTTGGGGGGCAATGGCGATGTTGATGGTGATGCGGGCGCTGACGTTAAGCTGGGCTGTACCCGCCACATTAAGGGGCTCAGCATACAAGGGGTGGAAACTTCAGTGAGTTAGCCCGAATGTTGATGGAGCCGACGACATTTCTAGGTTTTGAGCTTGCAGATCGACACAGGTTCTAGAAGTTTACGGACGGCACTTCAAGTCTATGTCTTAATACAATTGGCGAAGGCTATAGTCTCGGACTTAATCATTCAGATCATTGGCAAGGCAATACTGATTGCGACCTCGCTCTTTAGCTCGATAAAGTGCCTTGTCAGCCTCATCAATTAAAGCTGTCCAGGTTTGTTGTGGATTTGGGATCCGAGTGGCGATGCCCAGGCTGATAGTGATGTGATTGCTGACTAGACTGGTGTGATGTGGAATATCGAGCTGGGAAATCGCCTGTTGCATCTTTTCTGCCAAGACGACAGCTCCCTCTATATAGGTATTGGGCAGCACAGCGACAAACTCTTCACCTCCGTAGCGGAACATTAAATCCGCCGGACGTTGGATTGTCTGACTTAGCGCTTGGGCCACTGCCTGCAAGCAATTATCCCCCTGTAGATGCCCATAGGTATCGTTATAAGGCTTGAAATAATCGATGTCGATTACAATCACCGAAAGGGGATGCTTCTCCCGTTGCAAACGTAGCCATTCCTGCTTCATGCAAGTGTCAAAATAGCGCCGATTAGCCAATTGAGTCAGCTTATCCACATGGGCCAATTCGGCCAATTCGGTGTTGGCTAATGCCAGTTTCTCAACGGTTGTGACGAGTTCAGCTTGAGTGACTTGTAGCTCGGCATATAGCTCTGACTGCTGGATCGCAATTTCAAGTTGCCCCACAATTAGCTGTAGTAAGTCAGCGCTGCCGTCTTGGGGCAAATGAGCAGGCAAATGAATGATCATCGCCCCCCATAACTTGTCATCTTGAAAAATAGGGAAACGCAGCTCTGTATGAACCTGCCATTGCTTTAACCAATCAACATCCACAGATGTGAGGGTTTCTGGTTGAGCGATTGATAGCTGATAAGGATCTTTAAACCTTGCTGTGTCAATCGGAAAATTGGCGAGCTGACAAGCCGGATCAGTCGTGGCGACGATATTCTTCTGTGCAGACGCTAAGCAACGAACAATGAGGATGCGATCTACCACCATAAAAGCCTGAATGTGGGAGATCGCGTTGGCTAAAACGGTCGTGAGTTCGAGAGAGCTGTGAATGTCTTCAATGACATGGCGCAGAATTGTTTCCTGGGCCGCTTGTCGCTGAGTCCGCTTTTGCAAATGCACCAGGGTGAGATGGGTCTTGATACGAGCTAGGAGTTCGCCAGGCTGAAAGGGTTTGGTGACATAATCCACAGCCCCCTGCTCAAATGCTTGCAGTAAGTGTTCACGTTCATGGCTGGCGGTCAGAAAAATGATCGGAATACTAGCCGTTTGAGGAGATTGCTTTAAGTATCGACAAACCTCTAACCCATTCATCTCGGGCATCATCAAGTCAAGCAAAATGAGATCAGGCAAGGCTAATTTCACGCGTTCTAACGCTTGCCGACCACTACGGGCAAAAGTCAATTTATGGCCAGTATCAGCTAAGAGTCCCCGCAGGACTTTGAGGTTTGTGGGTAAGTCATCGACAATTAGAATTAGACCTTTAAAAGCTTCTCGACTTGTGTGAGTAACGTCTGGCCTAAAGCTCCCATTTGTGCTCATGGTTGACTTGCCGGAAGTATAAATTGATCGCTATCCGTGAGTTAACCGGTCTATTCCAGACTATAGATGCAAGGTTGGCCCGTTTGCCGGTTTACTAAAGCAAGACTAGAACCGATGCCATCGTGATTCAGGTGTGTAATGCAATCGGTGGGAAAAGGCTAAGCGCCCATTACGCACTTGAAATTTCGACGCTCTGATGATTACCTATGTGGATATTTAGTGTTCCCTTCTTAAAAGCCTGGGGTTACATGCCTGGGTTAAAAAAATGTAGGACCACCCTTTTACAGAAATTCGAGCCATCATTGAGGGCAATACTGCCCCTGCCATCATGCTCGAACCTGGACAGTTATTGTGCGATCGCTACCAATTGAGTCGGCTGCTCGGTCAAGCACCTAGCCGTCAAACCTGGCTAGCCACGGACGAGACGGCGGCAACCCCAGAACCTGTGGTGGTGAAGTTGTTGGCTTTTGGTGACACGATGCAATGGGTGGATTTGAAGCTGTTTGAGCGAGAAGCCCAAGTGTTGCAACAACTCCGCCACGCCTACATGCCCCGCTACCGGGATTCCTTCACCCTGGAAGATCGACTGCATTGGTTTGGCCTGGTGCAGGACTACATTCCCGGCCAGTCCCTGAAGCAGTGCTTGGATGAGGGGCAGCATTTCAGCGAACGGCAAATTCTGGACATTGCCACCAATATTCTGCATCTGCTGACCTATCTCCATGGACTCAGCCCACCTGTGCTGCATCGGGATATCAAGCCCAGCAATTTAGTCCTGGGCGAAGACGGTTATGTGTATCTGATTGATTTTGGGGCAGTGCAGGATAGGGCAGCGGTTGAGGGCGCATCGTTTACGGTGGTGGGCTCCTATGGCTACACCCCCATGGAGCAATTTGGTGGACGAGCCGTACCTGCGTCTGACCTCTATGCGTTGGGGGCAACCCTGATCCATTTGCTAACGGGAGTCACTCCAGCAGATCTACCTCAAGATGAGTTGCACATTGAGTTTGCAGACCGCGTCAGTGTTAGCCCTGGCTTGGTGAGTTGGATTCAACAACTGACGGAACCGAGCATCAAAAAGCGATTTCAGACAGCTCAGGCTGCTTTAGTCGGTCTCCGCGGTGCCTTGCATGCAACGTCGTCACCACCGCCTCGACCTCAGCCAGCAGTGCCAAACCTATTGCCGCAACCTTCATCTGCTGCATTGATTGCAGATCGTCCCCCCTACAGGGAAATCAAAGTTCGCGAAGCAGGCGATCAATTGATATTACAAGTACCGGGAACCAGTTCAATAACAGAAATTGTCATTTTGGCAGTTTCCCTACAACTAATCCTTTTTCTCTTATGGACGTTGATTTTGCTATGGGTTTTCTTAGGAGCCACAGATTGGTCTTCAATGTTTTCGTTAGCAAGTGTGGTACTAACTCCGGGATGGTTTGCGGTTTCTTCACTATTGAGTGGAGTAACCGTTTTAGCCTTCCTAAGTTGGGTTGCTAAGCCGATCACTTTCCAGCTCAATAGTGAAACTTTTGTTCTGTCTAAGACCTCAGTCGGTGGAAAAGCTCTTGTTGGCAAGGGCAAAATTCAAGATATTGAAGATGTTTACTACATAACTCCTAAAGTCGTGCGATGGATAAATAAGTCTGGTCGCTCTCTAATGCTGCGTAGAGTTGTGCTGCAGACCTACACCAAGCAAGTTTATCTGGGAGGATCACTACAGTATGAAGAGGCTCGCTGGTTGGTGAATCTACTGCGGGCTTGGCTGGTGGAACATCGGTAGACCTCTAGAACATTGCTTTCCACAGCAAGAAAACCCCCATACCCGCCACAATGGTCAGCAACAGATTCTTCTTCCAAAGGCTGATGCCAACTGTAGCGATCGCCCCCACCAATCGCGGATTGCCCAACCCTAGCCAAAGGTGATCTCCCTCCACTAGCACAATCGGCACCACGATCGCAGTTAAGACCGCTGGGGGCACATAATTGAGGGCTTGCAATAGGCGGGGCGGTAACTTCACCCGCCCGCTCACCGCCAGCAGCGGATAGCGCACCAAAAACGTCACCAACACCATCCCGGTGATTAGCTGAAACTCAGCCATGGGTTTGTCCTCCCGGTTCAGTACGATTTTCGACTAAGACGCCAGTGATAATGCCCGCGATCGCCGCCACCATCAGCCCCAACTGGTGGGGCAGCGATCGGGCTAGCAGCGCCATTGCCCCCGACACGACTACTGTCGCCACCATGGGGCGATTGGTCAGGTAGGGCAGAGTCATGCCAATAAAAGTGGCGACCATGGCAAAGTCGAGCCCCCAAGCGGCGGCATTGGGTAAGGTTTGCCCCAGGGTCAGCCCCAGTAGCGTACTCAGTTGCCAACTGCTGTACATAGCGATCGCCGACCCCAAATGAAACCAATGCTTATAGGGCGAGGCATCGGGCTGGCGATAGCGCTGAATCGCCACCATAAAGGTTTCGTCCGTCAGCCAAAACCCGAGGGCGACTTTCCAGATCTGGTTCTGGGTTTTGAGGTGCGGCACTAAGCCAACCGAATAGAGCAAATGGCGCAGGTTCACCACCCAGGTGGTCAGCACAATGATCCCTAAAGGAGAGCCCGCCCCCAGCAACCCCAAGGCAATGAACTGGGAAGAACCCGCAAAGACACAGGCCGACATGGCTAGGGCTCCGGCAAAGGAGAGGCCATGGGTTTGGGCCAGGGTGCCAAAAATAATCCCAAAGGGAATCGCCCCGACAATCAGCGGAATCGTCTGCTTTGCCCCGGCCCGAAATTCCTGCCAGGGGGACGTGCGCTGAGTGCATTCAGACACAAGGGTCATGGGTTTAACGGTGTATTGATGTCCCCACGGTAAAGGGATCACCCGAGCACCGTCTTGAATGTTTTTGCATCTTTAGAAGCGGGTCAACCTTTGGCATCTATGGCTTTCTTCAAATTGTTCTGAGAGGCTGTTAAAAAAGGGGGTAAACCAGTGTTGGACAATACCGAGGTCAATCCGTAGGATGCCTGAAACCCTGATGCTACTGGTGCCTGATTTGGGTAACTGATGTCGTTAAACGAAGTCCAGAGAGCTTTTCAAACAGCCTCTGATGTGAATTACAAACGGACAGCGCTTACAGGCCCGTCAGCATGTTGAGGACACATCATTGTTGGAACATCCCCAAGTTAATCTTGCTGCGCCAAAACCTCACGAATACGCTGTCGGAATAAGCGCACCGCACTGCGTTGCCCCATCGTACGGCTTTGGTTGACAAACTCAGCCACCTCAACAATCGGCAAAAAAGGAAACGCCAAACTGTGATTGGAGGGTGCGTATCCCCCATCTATCCGTTGATAAACCCATAGCCTGCCTTTGGCATATCGCCATAGCTCAGGTACGCCCAAGGCTGCATAGAGGGTGTGTTTATTGACTGAAGAGTGGGTGTGGTCTGATTCAAGCACTAAATCAGGCGGTGGATCGAGCGGAAGTGTAATTTTTGTTCGCCCCCGCACCTGTAATTCGTTGGCAATGTAAAAACAAGAATCTGGCTCCACCGCGTTCGTTAAATCTTCCCGCTCTAGGGTTAACGAGCCAGCTTTCATCACCTCAATTTCTAACTCATCTGCGATCGCCTCAGTAAAGCTTTCCAGCAGGCCTTTAGGAACTTCATGTTCAAGAGACGGCATCCTGAGTTCCAAAACTCCGCGATCGTAGGCAATTCTCCAGACTCGATTCTCCCCCACCTCAGCCATCAAGGTTTTATAGGTCTGCCAGCTTACCCCCTCCAGCACGATAGTCGATGCAGGTTGCTCAACTTGGACTGAGTTGACGGTAGCCATCTTGGATCGGCCTTTTAGATGAAACTGGATGGTCCATGACACTTCAATTTTATCTGCATGGGGCAGATGGCTCAAAAGTTCTCTAGAACTCGTTTAGTTGGCCTTCATATCGTCTCCCAAATATCTCAGTGGGTATGAAGCAAGGAACTCCCACCACAAATCTAAACTGCCATCCTGTGCATTTTTGACGATCTATTTAGTAATGTATTGACCCATAGGGTTTGAGGAAGGGTGACCATGACAACAATCCCCCAGCAGGCAATTGATTTAATCAAACAGTTTGAGGGCTTTGCCTCACAGGCTTACCCTGATCCCCTCTCAGGGGCCGAACCTTACACCATTGGCTACGGCAGCACCATCAAAGCCGACGGCAGTCGGGTAAGACTGGGGGATACGATTACCGAAGCTGGCGCAACTGAGTTACTGATGCTCAAGCTCCAAAACCAGTTTCTGCCGCCCCAAACCCGCATCCCCAATTGGAACACCTTTGGCGACGGGCAGCGCAGTGCTATCCTCAGCTTTGCCTACAACCTCGGCGCTGCCTTTTATGGCTCCAATGATTTTCAGACCCTGACCGGTGTATTAAGGGATGGCCAATGGAATGATATTGAGCGAGCGCTTTCGCTCTATCGCAATCCCAACACCAATGTGGAGCTGGGCCTGCTGCGACGGCGCTTGACTGAAGCCAAACTGTTTTTATCAGATGTCCCTGGGGTTGCCTTTAGCTTTGCCGGTCAGCAGTTTATTGATGGTCGTATCTCTCTACAGTCCTACTTGGATAGCCGCGCTGGTGGTGGAACGACCCCAGACCCCGAACAGGAATACGAGCCGGGTGATCGCGCCCTATTCCTAGACGATCCTTTTCTATACGGCAAAGACGTACAGGCTTTGCAAGAAGCGTTGGTCAAACAGGGGATTACAGTTGGGACCGATGGGATATTTGGCCCTGGCACCGAAGCCGCAGTTAAAACCTTTCAGCAGTCTCAGAAACTCACCGATGACGGCGTGGTGGGGCCGGTGACCTGGGTTCAGGTGCTTCAGCCTGTGGGCAGCGGCGGCGGATCCGAACCCGAGCCGGTGTCACCTACCACTCCGCCGGTATCCGAAAAAGAATACGAGCCCGGCGATCGCACCCTCACTTTGCAAGATCCCTTCCTGCAAGGCAAAGATGTCAAAGCAGCCCAGGATGTCTTAAATCAGCAAGGCGTCACCGTGAGCACCGACGGCGTTTTTGGCCCCGGTACCGAAGCGGCTGTGCAAGCGTTTCAATCTGCCAATAACCTCACCGCCGATGGGGTGGTGGGGCCAGCCACCTGGGCACAACTGCTGAAATCGGTATTCTTGCTGCGGGTGAATGAAAGTACCGTATTGAAGCTGCGCCCTGAAGATCAGGGGCAATTGAGCGAAGGGGAAAAACAGGCGATCGCGGCTGGCTCCACCTACCTACTAGCCTCCTACGCCTATGCCAGCCCCACCCAAGGGGATTTCAACGGCCATATCAAGTGCGCTTTCCAAGGCGTTCGCTTCAAAGGGTTCAACACCTGGTTCATCTACGGCGGCCATGCCCAGGTGCAATTCGAGGGCGAGGTGGTCTACCCCCGCGAAGAGCAGCAGGCCAGCTTTTTCTTGGTGGTGACCCGTAATACCATCTTGAAACAGAGCCCGGTTTCCTCCGCCTTACTGCCCGGTAGCCAAAAAGAAGATGTGCCCAAAGGCAAGCGCTTTGAGTTGCATTCCTATGCATTTCAGGATGCGGGGGGCGGCTTTAGTAGCCATATCAAGGTGGCCCTTAAGCATGAAGCTGACTTTCTTAAGGGCATCAGTCAATGGTTTGTCTATGACCAACATGCCTATATGGAGTACGACGGCAAGATCGTCTACCCACCCACGCCAATCCTGCAAATCACTAAAAATACGCTGCTGAAGCGGCAACCGATTGACTCACGCCAATTGGACAACAGTGAGAAATTTTCCTCCCGAGCTGGCACCCAGATCCCGCTCCATTCTTGGGCCTACCGTGACGCCAGCGGCAATGGTTTTAACAGCCACATTAAGTTCGCCATCCGCTTTGAAAAAGACTTTGTGCAGCAGTTGAGCACTTGGTATGCCTACGATCGCCATGCCCAGGTGGTCTTAGGGGACAAAGTGATTTACCCTGCCCCCTACCAGGGGGAACCCCTGCAGCTACCGGGTCTCAGCAAGACGGTTTACACCGGTCAATCCATCATCGCTAACGGTAGTTTCACCTGGGGAGAAGCCACCCACAACGGCACCCGCATCCCCGTTAGTGCTCAAATCACCGCAAGTATTATCGATTTGGCTGGCAAGCTCCAAGCCGCTCGTGATCGCCTCGGCCAACCCTTTGTGATCACATCTTGGTATCGGACCCCTGCGGCCAATGCTGCAGCTGGGGGGGCCTCCCGTAGTTTTCATTTACAAGGGCGGGCGGTTGATCTCTACGTCGAGAACTACAGTCCCCTCGCTGCCGCTAATGCTCTCTACCCCAACTGGGGGGGCGGCATCATCTACTACAGCACCCATTTACATTTGGATACGGGTAGCCGCTATTTTGGCCGAGGATAAGGCGATAGGTTCTACCCATGACACCCGATGAAAGAGCAGGCTATGCCCAAGCCAAGCGCCATATCCAGTGGGCATTAGACAATGGTGAAACCGAATTAAACCTGACAGGGGTAGGGCTGAAAAACCTGCCCCCAGAATTGGGACAGGCAACCCAGTTGAGAGCGCTACATCTCGCGGGCAATCTGTTCACGCAACTCCCTGATTGGCTTGGCACCCTCACCCAACTCCAAATCCTTGACCTAGCGGATAATCCTCAACTTGTCCTATCCGATTGGCTCGGCACCCTCACCCAACTGCACACCCTTGACCTATCAGACAACCGACACATTGCCCTGCCTGAAGTTTGGCCACGACTCCCCAACCTGAGGACATTCAAGCTGAACAACGCGGGTCTCACCACCTTGCCAGAAAGCCTGGTGCAGTTAACTCAACTCCACACCCTCAGCCTCTATGACAATCAACTCACGCACCTGTCTGATGCGCTGGGGTATTTGACTCAGCTCCAAACGCTGGACTTAGCGAGTAATCAACTCACCCACCTACCAGAGTCACTGGGTCAACTCAAGCAATTGATCAAGTTGGAGCTGCAGCATAATCCTCTGACAGCGCTGCCTAACAGCATCGGGCAACTCGCGAAACTCCAGGAATTACATCTGCGCGACACCCACCTCGCCCGACTGCCCGAGACAATCGGACAACTGGGGCAACTGCGCAGCCTTGATCTCCAAAGCAACCGCCTTACCCAATTACCCGTATCTATCGGCGCATTGACGCAACTTCAAGCGCTGGAGCTCGGCAATAACCAGCTCTCAGCCTTGCCCAACACCCTGGGTAATCTGGCCCAACTCCAGTCGTTGCATCTGTACTCCAATCCGCTCACGGCTCTACCGATTAGCTTAGGTAGCCTTAACCAGCTCCAATGGCTGGAACTCTCGGATTTATCCATAACCCAATGGCCAGATAGCCTAGGGCAGCTCACTCAACTCACCTGGCTGGGGCTCTCGGCGAACCAACTGACGACGCTACCCCAATGGCTTCAGCATCTGACGCAGTTAACGATGCTCACCCTCCGGCAAAATCAGCTCACAGCTTTACCCCACTGGATCGATTCGCTGGCCCAGCTCAGGTCTTTGGATGCCTCCCAAAATCAACTCATGACCCTACCAGCCAGCATGGGGAAACTGTCTCACCTGTCCAGCCTGACCCTTGCCGACAACCAGCTCACGGCGCTGCCAGCAGGGCTCGATCGCCTCACCCAACTGCAAAGCCTAGATCTATCCCATAACCAACTGACCAAGTTGCCCGCCGACTTAGGTCACCTACCAACCCTGCAGTGGCTGAATCTATCCGAGAATCCGCTCGATGCCGCCCTAGATGCGGCCCAAACTCAAGGGTTGGCCACGCTCAAGGTCTATTTGCGATCGCAGTCCCAGCCGACACCCACCATTGCCCCAACGCCCATTACACCCCCCGCCGCTCCGATCACCCAAAATGCGGCGTACCAAGAGGCGGAACAGTTGATTGCTGAAGCGGCGCGATCGCAGGCGACCGCACTGGGGCTGAGTTTTATGGACCTGAGCGATCTACCCCCCAGTCTGCTCCAGCTCAGCCAACTCAAAAAGCTGGATCTGTTTGTGAATCAACTGACAGCACTGCCGGACTGGCTGGGGCAGCTACCCCACCTGCAGGAGCTGAATCTATCTCACAACCCCCTTGCCACTTTGCCCACAGGGTTGGGACAGTTGACCCTGCTGCAAAAGCTAGACCTGAATCACACCACCATCACGCTCTTGCCCGATAGCCTCAGAGGGCTGGCCCAATTGAAAATTTTGGACCTCTCCCACAATCCAACCTTGACCCTGCCAGATTGGTTAGGCGACCTAACCCAGCTCATGGCGCTAGATCTCTCCCATAACCAACTGCCCACCCTCCCAGCCAGCATTGGGCAACTCCACAATCTGCACCAACTCAAGCTAGTGGGCAATCAATTAACGGCACTACCAGCAAGCCTGCAACTGCCATATTTAGAACGATTGATCTTGACAGACAATCAACTCGCCGAGCTGCCAGCATGGCTGCTCAAGTTGCCTCACCTGAAATGGTTGAGTCTGCGGGGCAATCAATTGACCGAGATCCCCCCTTGGTTAAACCAACTGCAGCTTCGGGGCATTGACCTACGGGATAATCCATCCCAGTACGACATCTATATCTGGGACGAATCTGGTCTCCGCAGTAACGACGGCTGGCTTAACTAAAGGCTTGATATCGCTTTAAGGGCAACCCCTGACAGAGAAGAATAGCTAAACCACAAAAACGGCCTCCCCCAACCAGCAAGCCGCTGGATACAGCAAATATTCCAAAAAGAAAAGCTGCCAAATGAATTGGTAAAACGCCGGAAACGTGATCGGATTCGCACCGACTTCAGATTGATCCGGTAGCGCCACTCGCTGACTCCGCCACCAAAACAGCGCCAAAATCCCCCCATGAGCCGCCCAGAGGAAGTTTGCGTTCAGCCCCGGTATCCAAAGGGCCACGCCCGCAATGCCTAAATAGCAAATCGTCAAAATAGCGCGCGCGATATTAAACACCCGCTGCTGCCCAAGCTGCACCGTAAACGTGGTGATGTTGAATTGGCGATCGCCCTCTAAGTCGGGAATATCTTTAAAAATCGCGATCACAATGCTGAAGAGCACAATAAACGCTGTCAGCCCCCAAATTTTGCCGGGAATCGTCAGCGACAACCCCAACTGGCTGCTGTAATGCCAAAACAGGCCTATATTTACGATCGCCCCCCGCACCGTCAAAATGCAAATCGACGCCCAAAAGGGAAACCGCTTCAGCCGCGTCGGTGGCGATGAGTAAGCCGTACCAATCATCAGACTGGTGAGAACCGTCACCAGCAAGAACCAGCCCCCCAATATCGAGAGTAGGATGCTGATTGCCCCCGCTAGCCCCACAATCCACCAGGCATCCTGAATTGAGAACTCCCCTGAGGCGATCGGCAAATGGGGTTTATTGATGCGATCTATCTCCACATCTTCGATCTGATTCAGACCCACGATGTAGATATTGCCTGCTAAGCAAGCCAGCAATGGCAAAAATAACGAGAACGGATTGAGTAAGGGGGCTGCAGGGGGTACAGCAGCGAGGACCAGGGTCCAGGTCACTGCAAACACCCCAATCACACTGAGACTGGTGCCGACAATGGTGTGAGGCCGTGAAAACTTCCAAAAGGCATTGAGCCAGGGCAGCGGCGTGCTAAACAAGCTGAGCTGTGGCGAGGCCGATGATGGGATCTTGGGGGGCGGTGTAGAAAAACTGGAACCCATGGGCTTAGGACGTTTCCTGAATCAGGACGTAGGGTTGCACGATCAACGTTTGAAATTCTCGGGCGCGATCGCAATCCCAATCCTGAAGCTGTTCAGCCGTAGGCTTGGTAATCAGCGCCTCACTGATCCAACGATTGACGATGGTGACCTGATCATCCGCGATCGCCACGCCCACATCAGCCAAAGCCAACCCTGGATTCACCACGACGAGGGTATCTTTGGCCGCATGGGGCAGCAGGTTGTGCCATTGGGCCGGTCCTACCAGCCCAGCCAGTTCATCACGAAGGGATTGGGTCATGTCGACGCAGAAAAGGTCTGAACGCCTATTTTACCGTGCTTACCTCCTTCCCTGGGGATCGTGGGTTAGCGACCCTGGTCGTGCAAACGATGAATGACCGTAGTGCACTGTTGCGTAATTGATTCGAGGGCAGCGCGATTGGTCGAGTCGGGCGGTGCAATTGGTTCACCAATGCGGACCGTGAGCGGCACAGCACGGGGCAGCTTACGACCCTTCGGGAAAATCCGGTGACTCCCCCACAGACTCACTGGTAAAAGCGGTACCTGGGCCTTGGCGGCAATCAACGCCGCCCCTAGCTTGGGGTTAGAAATGCGGCCATCGACGGTGCGAGTCCCCTGGAGGAAAACCCCCACGGCCCAGCCCTGATCGAGTTGCTGCAGCGCTGAGCGGATGGCGCTGCGATCGGCAGATCCCCGTTTCACTGGGTAGGCTCCATAGAGGCGAATGGCAGTGCTTAATACCGGCACCCGAAATAGCTCTTCCTTGGCCATGTAAGATACCGGTCGACGCATACAGCAGGACACGATGGGCGGGTCAAAATCACTGGCATGGTTGGCTACCACCAACAGCGGTCCCTGCCGGGGGATATGCTCAACCCCATGGACGCGCCCCCGAAAGTAACCACGGAACATCGGGCTCACCACAGACCACTTAAATAGGTGGTAAAGCGCTAGGCTAACGGGCGGTTCGCGATCGCGACCCATGACTTAAACCTCAGGAGGTAAACCCTTGTAACTGCTCAACCGTACCCACATTGGCTAACTTTAGGGTCTTGCAGGTGCGTTTAATCAAGCCGGTTAAGACTTTGCCAGGTCCCACCTCAATGACTTGCTCAACCCCTTCTTCAGGCAGTTGTAGGGAAATCTCTCGCCACCGGACTGAACCCGTCATTTGCGCCGCCAGCCGCTGTTTCAAAATCTCGCCATCCTTGGTGGGCGTGGGGTCCACATTCGATAGCACCGGCAAACTTGCCGTTTGGAAGGCCACTGCATCCAGAATCTCCTGGAATTCCCGAGCAGCAGGGGCCATCAAGGGCGAGTGAAATGCACCGCTGACATTCAGCTTGATCGCCCGCTTCGCTTTGACGTTCCCCATGATCGTCTCGATGGCTTCTGGCGTCCCTGAAATCACTACCTGGCCGGAGTTATTGTCATTGGCCAGCACCACCCCTTCGGTTTCGGCAATTTTGGCATCTAGCTCCTCGCGGTTAAAGCCGATCAGGGCAGCCATGCCCCCTTCTGAAGCCTGAGACATCAACTCAGCACGGCGCTGGACCAGGCGCAGCCCAGCACTAAAGTCGAAGACCCCGGCAGCATACAGGGCCACATATTCGCCTAGACTATGGCCTGCTACCATATCCGGCTGCTGGTCTTGCTCCCGCAGCAGATCCACTAGCAGGCTCTCTAAAACATAGAGGCAGGGCTGGGTATATAAGGTATTGGAGACCTTGTCATCTGGGCTTTGGCAAACAGCGGGAACAGACCACCCCAAGATGCTCTCGGCGATCGCAAATCGGTCCTTGGCGGCATCCAATTCCAATAAGTCTGCCCCCATCCCCACCGATTGCGATCCTTGACCGGGAAACACCCACGCTGTCTTGCCCATAGCAACTCCTGTAAATTATCTAAGCGATGCTGATCCCCGGCATGGCTCCGTCAAATCCAGGCGATTAGCCGGTTTGGCCCATGGGTTTACCTTTGAAATCAGCAACGGCAAAATCCATCTTTCACTTTCTCAGTAAAAGGGACTTTAGACAAAAAAAGATGGATGTGCGATCTCAGCCCGGTCAATCCCTAGGTCACGGTTCAGCGTTGCAGGCTTGCTCAAATTCTGATCGCAACATCGCCATAATCCACATATCTTTGAAGCCATCAGCGGTTTTGACCGATTCCCGCAAACAGCCCTCTTTAACAAACCCTAGACTGGCGTAGAGATGTTGAGCACGGCAGTTATCCGTCATGACATCCAGCCAGAGTCGATTGGCCTGAAAGTCTTGGAATGCCTTGGCAATGAGTTGTTTAAGAGCTGAACGGCCATATCCCTGGCCTTTTATGGTGATAACAATACGCTTCAGCAGTATGGTTCGGTCTGGATCCTGAATGCCGAGCAGAATTCCGTAACCTACAGACTGCTGAGTGGCAGCATCAACAATGATCCAATGGCGCTCGTTGGGGTGATCGCAAGCTTGCAAATGGCGTTGCTGCGACCACTGGCGGATAAACTGAGCATTCTCCGCACTCTGCTCAGCGGCACGCACAAAAGCAAGATCATCTGCTGTGGTGGGCCGCAGCACAATAGCTGTCATGGCAATCTCGAAACGAATTCAGTTCTAGCAGAGATCGCCCTGAGCTAGAAGGGATAAGCCTTGAAGGGAATCCACTGTCCCCACAGCTTGGCCAAAGTACCATCAGTAATCAGGGTATTCAATGTATCGTTCAACGCATCGAGCAATTCACGATTACCAGGGAGAACGCCCACCCCAAAAGGACGCTGCGTCGGCACTTGATCCGCTACCCGCAAGCCCCGATCTTGGGCCTCTGCTGCCATCAGCAGCAATTCATCTTCGACCACTGCATCGATAGTGCCGTCATAAAGCGCCTCCAGCATTTTGGCAAGAACATGCTCTTGCGCAGGGAAAGACACCACCTCAATATCAGGGGGGAACATTTCTAAAAGCAGATGAGTGGTGCTGCCCTGCAGCATGCCGATGCGTTTACCACTCAGATCGCTTTTAACCTCGATGGGGCTTTCTTCCTTGACCAAAATGGCCGTGTCAAAGCGACCGTAGGGTCGCGTAAAGTCAGCCCAGGCCCGACGTTCTTGGGTAATGGCCTGGTTAAACCAAACCACGTCATATTCACCCGTGCTGAGCTCAGTGTAAAAGTCTTGCATGGGCATCGGGGACCAAACGGGCTCTAACCCTAAGCGATCGCAGACGGCCCTGGCCACGGCTGGCTCATAGCCTAAGCGCTGACCCTCATCAATAAAACTCATCGGGCGAGCGGCAATATTACTCGTCGCAATTACAAGTTGCCCAGGCTTAACTGTGATCAAATCCACGTTGGTTTGCACACCTAGAGTCTGCTGCACAGAGTTTTCTCCCTGGTCCCCCGGCGACACTGTCGCCAGTTGATCCTGATTGTTGTGTCTATACGCTAGCAACCTAACCGGTCATCTGAGAAGACGACTCTAACCCAGCAGGTCTAACAACAGTCGCTCAATTGACTTACGAACCCGTTGCAGCGAACGTTACTGAAGCACCTCCGCCACTGAATTCCTAAGAATTAAGAGCGAATTAGCGATGGTTTAGCCTACCCAAGAATGAATGGGCGACACCATAGACCTTCAACCCTAGTTATAGCGTGACGATCATCCCGTGTCCTTGACATCGGCAAAGTTACGGAACCGAACCAAACACCACCGCTTCAGAATGCTAAATCGCTGAGTCAACTTCTGTGACTTTAGCCCCCCTACTGTTGCGGTGCTTGCTGATGCCAATCTGTGGACTGCTCATAGGCATAGGCCACTTCCAGCAAGGTTTGCTCTTGCAGCACATTACCGATCAACTGCAGGCCGATGGGTAGTCCTTTCGGGTCAAAACCACAGGGCAAGCTCAGGCTCGGCAGACCGGCCAAATTAACTGGAATCGTCATCAGATCTGACAGGTACATGCTGAGGGGATCATTTACTTTTTCCCCCGCTTTAAAAGCGGTGGTGGGCGTGGTGGGACAAAGCAAAATATCCACCGACTCAAAGGCTTTCTCAAAGTCCTGCTTGATCAGGGTGCGGACTTTTTGGGCTTTGAGGTAATAGGCATCGTAGTATCCCGCTGAGAGGGCGTAAGTGCCGATCATGATGCGTCGCTTCACCTCAGCACCAAATCCGGTGGCGCGAGTCTGGGTGTACATCTCCATGAGGCTATCGTCATTAGCCCGCAGCCCATATTTGACCCCGTCATAGCGGGCCAAGTTAGACGACGCTTCTGACGGCGCAATGATGTAGTAAGTGGGCACGCCGTATCGAAACTGTGGGCAGGACAGCATCTGCACCTCAGCACCCAACTGCTCAAATTGGGCGATCGCGGCTTTGACGGCCTCATCCACGACTGGATCGATGCCTTCCCCAAAGGTCTCTTGAATGATGCCGATTTTGCGTCCTTTGCAATCTAAACCGGGCTTGAGGGTACTGGCATAATCAGGAATCTCAATCTTGATGCTGGTGGAATCTTTGGCATCATGGCCTGCGATCGCCCCCAGCACAATCGCCGCATCCTCGACAGTCCGGGTCAGAGGACCAATTTGATCTAGAGACGAGGCATAGGCCACTAAGCCATAGCGGGAAACCAGCCCGTAAGTGGGCTTCAGACCCACCACGCCGCAAAACGCCGCCGGTTGGCGAATCGAGCCGCCTGTATCAGAACCGAGGGCAATCGGGCATTCATCTGCCGCCACTGCCGCCGCAGACCCCCCTGAGGAGCCCCCCGGTACACAGGCCAAATCCCAGGGATTCGCCGTCACCTGATAGGCCGAATTCTCGGTTGAGCTGCCCATGGCAAACTCATCCATATTGGTTTTGCCGAGGCAAACGGTGCCAGCGGTGGCCAATCGCTGGGTCACTGTCGACTCGTAAGGGGGCACAAACCCCGCCAACACTTTAGAAGCGCAGGTGGTTTGAATACCTTGGGTGCAAAGATTATCTTTGAGGGCGATCGGAATTCCTGCCAAAGGACCAATCTCATTTCCAGCCGCAATCTGCTCATCCACCTGCTGGGCCTGGACCAACGCATGATCTGCGGTGATCGTTAAAAAACTACGGAGTTGAGGCTCTAAACGCTCAACTTGAGACAGATAACCCTGGGTGATTTCAACGGCAGAGCGCTCTTTTTGGGTGAGTTGACGATGTAACTCGCGAATCAACGACATGAAACAGCCTCGGCAAACAAGTAGGAACGTCGGCGCAAATAATGGCAAACGCAATGGCGCAGGATATCAGTATAAGAAGCGTGGGGGTTTAGCGGACTGTTTTACTTGGGCATGCAGTTAATTGCGACAGCAGCTATCACCCCTGAGATTGCTCAACCTAGTCCAGTACGTTTCAACAGGTACAGAGACCAAGGCAATTCGACCCACTCAGTATGATTGCGAAGTGACGTATCCCAGAAAACAATCTGCTGCTTTGAAATTAGGGTAAGTTTCTTCATAATTCCGAGTTACGTTTGCTGTACTCTTCACGACGCCAGTTGAGATGGCTTAAGAGGTTAGGTTTATGGGCTGGTTTTGGCGTCCAACAACGGTTGTTTTAAATGTAGGTGGGGCGATCGCGCTGGCGATTGCTGCTGCCTCTGCGTCTTCTACCGTATCGACTGAGCCGAGTCAGCATCCGCTACTGACCAAGCTGCAGCGTGCCGAGACGTTGGCTGAGTTAGAAGCGGTTCAGTCCCAAGCCAAGCAGCCCTTATTGCAAGATGTGTCCTTGCGGCAGGTTCGAGATGTGGGTGCCCTGCAACCCTACCTTGACCTAACCGATATTGCTGCCGAAGCCGAACGGCGCGTTGCCGTAGAGACAACGGCGGAGCAGGACTTTAATCGTGCTCTCGAACTGGCCCGCGAAGCAATTCGGGTGCGAGACCAGAGTCGGGACAGCGATGCCATCACCCTTGACGCCTTAGAAGAGCAAGAGGCGCTTTGGGGAGAGGCGATTGCCCATTTGCAGAACATCCCTGAAGAAGCTTTTGTGTGGGAGCTGGCACAAACCAAGGTGGCCGACTATCGTCACATCGCTTCCTTTGTCACGGTCAACGTGGATGCTCGGCAATCCGATTTTTTAGCTGCAATTGCAGAGGAGGCCGGTCCCGCCAGAACAGTCCGCATCTCAGTGTGTCACCTCTCAGGGGAATGCCGTCACTTCCAGGGGGATATCCCGCCAGCCAGCCCAGCCAGCTTGATTAAATTGCCCATGGCCGTGGCCCTGATGCAAATGGTCACCACCCAAAATGTTGACCTCGATGAAGAGGTCTACGTCGATCCCCATAACTGGACCGAGAACGCTAGAGGCGCGAAAATTTTTGTCGACCGCACCTATTCATTGCGAGAAGTGATGGTGCGCATGATCAAGGAGAGCAACAATATCGCCACCAATCAATTAGTGGACTACATGGGTTGGGAGTTTATCAACACCACCCTGGCAGATCTGGGCTATCCCGGCACCACCGTACATACCAAGCTAGTGGGCAATCGGACCTTTCCCACCCGTAACCGCGGCTCAGGCCCCAATACCATGACCGCCAATGAGGTCACGGAAATGATGCGGCAGATCTATACCTTTGCCCATGACGGCGATGAAGAAATCTTAGATGCTCTGGTGGGTCAGTACGACTGGGACTTTGGCTATAAGGCTGTTAAACAGCTCAAGAGCGAGCGGGTCGCTTGGATTGGCGAGAAAACGGGGCAAAATTCCAAGATGATTGGCAGCAGCGTTGCGGTCAAGATTGACGATGAGCGCTATGTAATGACCGTCACCATCGACCACAGCGGTAATCAGCAGCGGCTGCGGCAGGTGATTAAAAGCGTCATCCAGCATATCTTAGACGACGGTCATTTTGTCGCGCCTCCATGGCAAGAAAACGAAGAGCGGCAAGAAGGCGAGGAGCAGGATCGCTTTGAGTTCACCACCTCACGAGGCCCCGCCTAACGCTAAGGCGATCGCGTCCATAACGCGCCCCACCGGTACGACCTCTAGAACGCTCTCAATTCCGCCTTGCCCTTTCGGCACAATCGCCCGCTTGAAGCCCAACTTGGCGGCTTCCTTGAGGCGTAACTCCAGTTGAGAAATGGGGCGAACCTGGCCTCCCAGCCCCACTTCTCCGATTAAGGCCGTGTAGGGGTCAACGGTGCGATCTCGGAAGCTAGCGGCCACGGCGATGGCGATGCCTAAATCAGCAGCGGGTTCACCCACATTGAGCCCCCCTGAAGAGGCCACATAGGCATCCAGCTTTGATAGGGGAATGCCAACCCGCTTTTCTAACACGGCCAGGATTTGGAGGAGGCGGTTGTATTCAATCCCGGTGGCCGAACGGCGCGGTGAGCTATAGCTGGTGGGGCTGACCAGAGCCTGTAGCTCAACCACTAGGGGGCGAGTGCCCTCACAAGCCACGATGGTGGCGATGCCCGGCACGGCCTCATCTCGATTGCCCAAGAAGAGTTCAGATGGATTCGTGACCTCCTGCAGGCCCCGGTCCACCATTTCAAACACTCCCAGCTCATGGGTGGCTCCAAATCGGTTTTTGACTGAGCGCAGCAACCGGTGACTGGCAAAGCGATCGCCCTCAAAATAGAGCACCGTATCGACTAAATGTTCTAAGACCTTGGGACCGGCGATCGCCCCTTCTTTGGTCACATGACCCACAATAAATAGCGTGATATCTTCTCGCTTGGCCAACTGCATCAGGGCTGAGGTACATTCCCGCACCTGAGACACCGAGCCTGGGGCTGAGGTCAAGGCGCTATAGTACAGCGCCTGAATACTATCAATCACCGCCACTGGAGGTTTTAGAGCCTCTAGCTCCATCAAAATCGTTTCCAGGTCAATTTCTGGCAACAAATAAAGCCCTGGGTGTTTTGCCGCCGATTTGGCCTCACTTGAGGCATCCTGATTCGTATCACCGCTTGCGGACGGCTGGCCAATGCCAAGGCGCTGCGATCTTAACTTGACCTGTTGACCCGACTCCTCGGCACAGACGTAGAGCACCGGAATTTGGCCAGATAAATGATTGGCCACCTGTAGCAGCAAGGTTGATTTCCCAATCCCAGGATCACCCCCCACCAAAACCAAGGAACCTGGCACAATTCCGCCACCCAAAACACGGTCCAGCTCTCCATACCCAGAAGCGTTTCGGGGTTGAGGCCTGTCTTCAATCTGAGCCAGCGTTAACGCTAAGCGAGGCCCTTGCTCCTTTGGGGTGCGACGTGCCTTGGACGCTTTCCCGGCTACGACGCCCACTCGGCTATTACCCCCATTTGCCGTGGGGGCTTGCTCAACTAATGTGTTCCAACTGCCACAAACGGGACATCGACCGAAATACTGAGGTGACTCGGCACCACAGGCATTGCACACAAAAATCGAACGCGACTTAGCCATGGCACGGCTTCACAAAGAGCATGGATTCCGCAAAATTTCTTAATGAAGCCGACATTTTTTTGTTAAACCTTAAAAAAAACAGGAAACCTATAGCAGTTAAGGCATTCGATCACTATCAAGCAGCAGATAATCACGTACGATTTTAATATCAAAGGCTAAAAGTTAATTGTGAGAGATTAATATTTATCCTCAACGACTATTTAGTTTACGAGCGTGAGTTCAGTAGGAGCGGCAAAACCCTTGGATAGCACCAAAGAAAAGATTCTAGTTGTTGATGACGAAGCGAGTATCCGACGCATTCTAGAAACCCGCTTGTCCATGATTGGCTACGATGTGGTCACTGCCGCCGATGGTGAAGAAGCGTTAGACACCTTTCGCTCCGCTCATCCTGACTTAGTGGTCTTGGATGTGATGATGCCCAAGCTCGATGGCTATGGCGTTTGCCAAGAACTCCGCAAAGAGTCTGATATTCCCATCATTATGCTGACCGCATTGGGGGATGTTGCCGATCGAATTACCGGCCTTGAGCTTGGAGCCGATGACTATGTGGTGAAGCCTTTTTCACCTAAAGAATTAGAAGCCCGCATTCGCTCTGTCTTGAGGCGCGTTGAAAAAGGAAACGCGACCGGCATCCCCAGTTCTGGGGTGATTACTATCAACAATATTCGGATTGATACGAACAAGCGCCAAGTTTACAAAGGCAATGAGCGCATCCGACTCACGGGGATGGAGTTTAGTTTGCTAGAGCTAGTCGTAAGCCGCTCTGGAGAGCCTTTTTCCCGCGCTGAAATCCTTCAGGAAGTTTGGGGCTATACCCCTGAGCGACATGTCGATACCCGCGTGGTCGATGTACATATCTCACGGCTACGGGCCAAGCTAGAAGACGATCCCAGCAATCCTGAACTGATTCTCACAGCGAGGGGTACAGGCTACCTGTTCCAGCGGATTGTGGAACCAGGGGAAGAGTAGTCTGCTAAAATTTTCTAAGTTTTTACAGAATTCAGTCTATGGTAGCGACTCGGGCACGAATCGCCGTTGATGCGATGGGCGGCGATCATGCGCCTGCCGAGATTGTAGCTGGTGCCGTTAGAGCGAAGGCGGAGCTAGATGTCGATATCTTGCTGGTGGGTGACCCAGACCAAATCCGGGCCTCTACATCAAACATCGATGGTTTAAAAACCTTAGAAATCGTGCCTGCTGAAGGCACCATTGAGATGCATGAGGAGCCCCTCAGTGCATTGCGTCGCAAGCCTAAAGCCTCCATCAACGTGTCGATGGATATGGTTAAGAAAAAGCGCGCTGATGCAGTGGTCTCTGCGGGACATTCGGGAGCAGCCATGGCTGCAGCTCTGCTGCGATTAGGCAGGCTCAAGGGCATTGATCGCCCGGCCATTGGTGCGGTTTTCCCAACGGTAATTGCAGGTAAATCAGTTTTGATCTTGGATGTCGGCGCTAATGTTGACTGCCGTCCCAAGTTTTTAGAGCAGTTTGCAGTCATGGGCACCATCTACTCCCGCTATGTGTTGGGTGTTGATGATCCGAAAGTGGGTCTGCTCAATATTGGCGAGGAGCCCAGTAAGGGAAATGACCTATCGGTGAGTGCCCACCAGTTGTTGAGCGATCATGCGGTTGTTCCCTTTGTGGGCAACGCCGAAGGCCGGGATGTGCTATCCGGCCAGTTTGATGTAGTCGTTTGCGATGGTTTCGTCGGTAATGTGCTGCTCAAATTTGCAGAAGCCGTGGGAGAAGCCGTCTTGCAAATCCTGCGTGAGGAGCTCCCCCAGGGGATGCGGGGCAAGGTGGGAACTCTCGTGCTGAAGAATAATTTGCGACGGGTCAAACAGCGAGTAGACCACGCTGAGCATGGCGGTGCCTTGCTGTTGGGGGTGGCGGGCATTTCTGTGATTAGTCACGGCAGTTCCCAAGCCCCTTCGGTCTTTAATGCGATTCGACTGGCCAAAGAAGCGGTCGATCATCAGGTATTGGAACGCATTCAGGCCCAGTATCAGCGGGTGGCAATGCCTACAGTGGACGGAAAGTGATGGTAAAGCAGCTCCAAGCGGGTATTTCCTTAGTCGGTAGCGGCTCTGCTAAGCCATCTGTTACGCTCACCAATCAGGAACTCGGTCAGGTAGTTGATACATCCGACGAGTGGATTCGGACGCGTACGGGTATTCAGCAGCGGTGCCTCCTGCCTGAAGACGGCTCACTGACTAAGCTAGCAACCCAAGCAGGGCAAGCCGCTTTAGGGATGGCGGCGATCAGCCCTAACGAGGTGGATCTGATCATTTTGGCAACCTCAACACCCGATGATTTGTTTGGCAGTGCCGCTCAGGTGCAAGCGCAATTGGGTGCAACTCAAGCGGTCGCTTTTGATTTGACGGCAGCTTGCTCTGGCTTTGTCTTTGCTTTGGTGACTGCAGCGCAGTTTATGCGCAATGGGGTCTATAAAACCGTTTTGGTGATTGGCGCTGATGCGCTATCTCGCTGGACTGATTGGGCTGATCGCCGCACCTGTGTACTCTTTGGTGATGGGGCCGGAGCGGTCGTTCTCAAGGCGAGCGATCGCGATCGCCTTTTGGGCTTTGAGTTACACAGTAATGGAGCGCTGAACGGGTGTCTTAATCTCAGATACGAGGCTCAGTCAGAGCCCATCGTTGCAGATAAAACGGTTCAAAAAGGGACTTATCAGCCCATCACTATGAATGGCAAAGAGGTCTATCGATTTGCCGTCAAACGGGTTCCTGAAGTCATTGAAAAAGCTCTTTTCCGCGCCGATCTGACCGCAGCAGATGTGCAGTGGTTGGTTCTGCACCAGGCTAATCAGCGCATTTTAGATGCGGTCGCAGATCGCCTCAAAGTGCCTTCAGAGCGGGTGATTAGCAATATGGCTCGCTATGGCAACACTTCCGCTGCATCGATTCCGCTGGCATTAGATGAAGCGATTCGAGACAACCGCATTCAACCAGGAGACGTGATCGCCTCTGCCGGCTTTGGCGCGGGCCTGACTTGGGGCGCGGCTATTTTTGAGTGGGGCTAAAGTTTACCTGGGTCGACATTGCCACGCCCAATCTCGGTAACCCTGCAGTGGGTAACCGCTGCAGCGCCAGAAACTTTGCTTGCTAAGTTAGGAATGGAGGTCCCTAGTCTAAAGCCTGTTGAGGTTGCTTAGCTTGGCTCAAATACTGCAGTGCAGCCCAGGCGATCCGTGTTGAAATTGCAGCAAGTACAAGTACAGCAACCAACGTAGCCGTAGCGTGGGGGGCAAACAGCATGATGAGGACCATACTGAGCATCAAGAGGGACAATAGGGTTCTGTCCATGGAGAGGTCCTCACAAAAGGAGAAGGGCCTGATCTACTCTCATACTATTGGCCACTTTCGATGATTAGGCTAAGTCTTAGAAATACTTGAAAATCCTTAAACCTAGGATATCGAAGCGACTGCTTGGCTGGTATCGCCAGGTTGAGGGCCGTAGCACCATGCCCACCCTTTTACTGACGTGCTTCAGACACTGCGCCTATTTCAGACCGATTGTGTGCCTGTGCCTGATTCCACATGGCATAGTGAGTTGCGAGACGACTCGCGAGGCGTTGTTTCATCGTATGCAGGGTACTTTTAACAATGCGATCGCCCGTTGCTTGCAAAAGCGGTGTTGGCGCCAGGTAAAGCATCGGAGGAATTTCTAAATCAACCTGTAAGTCGGCTTGACCGAGTAATCGGGTCGATTTTGCTTGCTCCGTCAGTTCTAAATAGCCCGTCAATGCCAAGTCAAAATATTGATTAATATATTCATTTCCTTGGATTTCACATCCGGTTGATTTCACCCAGAGTTTGCCGCTGTTGTCAGGCACAATAGAGAGATAAACCACTGGCTGAATATGTAGCATCAAAAAAGTAAACCCTCGCAAGCACAGACGAAAATGCTGATGGTCAAGTTCAAGAACTTGCTTGGGATTCATCAAAGCATTGACCAAGCGCTGAGGCTGCTCTAAATACCTACGAAATGGCACAGGCAGATTCGGTACAGTTAAATGTATTGATTCGGACGAAGAAAACGTTAACATTATCGAGCCAACAGAACAATCCAAAGAGGCCAAACAAAACCCTGTATTTGAAAGCAATTACTATTGAAAAGTGTCGAGATCCTTGCATTTAGTTCAGAAATCGACAAAAATAATATATATAAATCAATGCTCTTTTGTCAGTGACCAACATAATTGTCAGATCTTTAAGGGTGAAAAATCAATACAATCCACTCGAAATATCTGAAATTATCGAAAGCATCTTTCACAGAAAATCAGATCAGTATTATGACCTCTTCGATTGGATTTCTGGGTCCTCCGGGAACCTATTCAGAACAAGCTGCTGTTGCCTATCAACGGCAAATCCAAAGGCAAGAAGATAGTCTTCCGGAGCTAAAAGCATACCCCAGTATTTTACAAGTTATTCAATCTGTATCAAACAGCTCTATTGACTTTGCGGTAGTGCCGGTCGAGAATTCAATCGAGGGTGGTGTCACCGTTACTTTAGATGCATTGTGGCAGTTGCCTAAACTCAAGATTCAACATGCTCTGATTATCCCCATTAGCCATGCATTATTGACGGCATCGGATAATTTGCAAGGATTAAGTCAAATTTACTCCCACCCTCAAGCGCTTGGCCAGTGCCAGCAGTGGATTCAAGCCCACTGCCCTCAAGCAAGCTTGGTGCCGACAAGTTCTACAACAGAAGTCTTGAAAACCCTAGAAAAGACCCATAATGCAGCTGCGATCGCATCCAAGTGGGCAGCAGATTTATATGGGTTGCCTGTCCTAGCTCACCCGATTAACGATAGACCTGACAACTTTACTAAGTTCTGGGTTTTGGGCCGACAAGATTTACAAATTGGCGCACATACCTCTCTAGCCTTTAGTTTGCCTGCAAACGTTCCAGGCGGGTTACTAGCACCTTTAAAGATCATGTTCCAAGACGCAATTAATCTCAGTCGAATTGAGTCACGCCCAACCAAGCGTTCCCTCGGAGAATATCTATTTTTTCTCGACTTGGAGGCAGGTTTACATCAAGAAAAAACTCAGAGAGCTATTCATGCACTTCGAGAATGTACAGAAACGTTGAGAATATTTGGCAGCTATTATATTTCCACACAAGGTACAGAAACTAATCCTTAGCATCACAGGCAGACGACCTTAGGTAAATCTCTTTAGTTTTAAAGAGATCCAGCACAATAATAGATAGGATTCTGTGTCATAAAGAGAATGATTTGATCATCTTTCCTCTATTGACTGTTTTTTTGCTTTGCTCTGCTCTAGATGTTGTAATCCCCATTTTTTTAGGGCATGAATAACAGGTGCAATCGTTTTCCCATACTCTGTTAGCGAATATTCTACCCTTGGTGGAATCTCAGGATAGACTTTCCTGGAAATTAAGTTGTCTGCTTCCAATTCACGAAGCTGCTTTGTCAGCATTCTTTGGGTCACTTCTGGTATTAAACGGCGTAGCTCATTAAAGCGGCTAGTCTGTGATAGTAAGTGATAAAGAATCACGCCTTTCCACTTACCGCCAATAACTTCTAATGCCGCCTCAACGGGGCAGCCTGGAGCGCAGTCGTATCGAATATGAGCCATGAAATAGAGTCCGATAGTATACAAAAGGATACTTCGTATCAAAAAAGTGCCTACTTACATAGATCATCCATGTCGTTTATTCTGCCTATGACCTAATGGCAATAGAACTAATTCTGATGAGTAAGTTAACAATCATAGGGAAAATTGAAGCTAATCCCGACAGAATTGAATTCGTCAAAACTGAACTACTCAAACTCATTCCCATAACATTAAAAGAAGCTGGCTGCATTCAATATGATTTACATCAAGATAATGATAATCCAGCCCTATTCCTGTTTTATGAAAATTGGGAAAGCCGTGAACTTTGGCAGCAGCATATGAGCAATACCCATCTGGCGGCCTATATGAAGGCAACGGAAGGTGCGGTTGCATCTTTTACGTTGAACGAAATGACCCAACTCTAGAACGCTTTTGTGTTAGCTGCTCCCCTTAGTCCAGGTTAAAACTGACCATGAAAGCCGTTGCCTATCAAACCCCCGGTCCAATTGATCGCGACGATGCTCTACAGGACATCACCCTTGAGACGCCTACAGCCGAGGGCCGTGATCTGCTTGTCAAAATCAATGCCGTGTCGGTCAACCCTGCAGATACCAAGTTGCGTCTTACGGCAGCCCCTGAGAGGATATTTGGAAAGTATCAATCAGCACTCATTTCGAGAAAAGGCTTC
>ERZ1740060.357-NODE-357-length-29935-cov-5.382898_pt1 | contig 29935 bp, 24 predicted proteins | sample MGYA00581743_ERZ1740060 | MGnify/ENA primary metagenome ERZ1740060 (study PRJEB43018, sample SAMN04849235) | marine metagenome | isolation source: floating plastic debris | place: Pacific Ocean | collected 2008-08-27 | study: EMG produced TPA metagenomics assembly...
CCGCTTCATCTCCTTATAGAGGACGCAGCCCGAGAACTCGGCGGTGCAGGACGAAATCAGGAAATCGATGAACTCTTTCTTCAACTGAGGATCCATCCCGTCCCAGTCGATCTTGTCCCAGTCCTCATTCTTCTTGAAATGCCCCTTGTTGGGGTCGCTCACCATTTCTGCGATCAGTTCGTCCCACTCCTCGCGAATATCACTGACATCGAGTGCATCGAGTTCATCGAAATCGGTGGTGTAGAAACGGGGTGTGAGCAGCGTGTTGCGCATCGCCACGGACGTGGCGAATTCGCTGTCGAGCTTGGCCTGCTTTTCCACCAGCGCGAGACCCTCCTCGACATTGGTGGCATCGGCACTGTGCTTGGCGATCTGGCCCTCTTGGGGGGTGTTCTGAACGTTCATAGCGTCACCTCTTCGGAGAAGGAGAATTCGCAGAGTTCCATGACCTCGAAATCGCCGGTCAGGCGGGTCCAGAGCTGTTCGAGTTTCGATGCGCGCACGATCGTCGCCTGACGATCCTCGCGTACCACCTCGCCGAACGGTGCCATGATTTCATCTCCGTGAACGCGCACCTCATCGCCAGGATAGATCACGGCTCCGTTGTTGAACCGCACATGCGCGTGCAGGCTCTCGAAGCAGTGACTCACCTCGACGGTGCAAGGTGCGTGTTCGATCGATTTTGTCAGCCATCCCATTTTGGCTTCCTCCTCTTTCACCTTGGTTACGTTAATCTTCCAGAAGCGCCCGGAAGGCGCCCACATTATTGCTCCCGAACGCGTTCAGATCGATGGTCTGCCCGGTCGACGGATCAAAGAGCCGTAGCCGGTTATCCGCGTGCAGGGTGATCGTCACCGGGCCGTCCTGGCCCACCCGGTACCGGACACGTTCGCGCTGGACCGCGCGCCACATCGTGTGCAGGAACCCGCCCTCACCGGGTCCAAGATCAACAAGGACTATTCCGTCCATGTCGCGCACGAAGGCGCCGCCGGATGTGTCGCTTTCGAGCACGATGTCGCGGGTATCCACGACTTCCGCAACCGGCGGTACCGCGACCAAGGGCCGATCGGTGAGGCGGGCCAGTGCGACGAGAGCGAGAATAACCATCAGAAGGATGAAAACCCCGCGCATCATCATGCGCTGGATGCGCTCTTTGTCGTGATACGCTGCCACCGCGTCTTGATGCGCGTCGATCTCTTGCAGATGCAGGTCTGTTTTGGCCATGATACTTCCCCCTCTACTCAGCCGCGACAGTTGCGCCGCCGCCCGCTGCGGGACGCGTTGTCGGTGTCTGGATGCGCTCAATGCGCGGGGCATGGATCTGAGCCTCCGCCGCGTCACCGAGCAGACGCGCGACACGCGCGGCCTCGGGCACACAACGCAGCGCGGGCTGGGGCTTGCGGAAGTACCACGGCCGGGCATGGGGCCAGCAGACCAGATAGCTCAGCTTCGTTGAATCCGTCAGATCGAGCGCAATCGTGCCCACGCCACCGCGTCGGCGCAGTGCGAGGTCGGCACTCGCGATCTTCGAATAGGGGAGGTTGAGCGACATTGTCAGCGCTGCGCCAATGCGCATCACCACGCGTTTATCGGTGATAGTATAGGTGGCAGACGCGGCCTGGGCCCAGCCGAGCGCCAGCAACAGGACTACGACCACCGCGCAAATACCTAGCAAGGGCGAGGCCGCGATCAGCCCCTGAGCGAAAGACACCTGATCGGTCAGCGTGCCCGCCCACCAGAGCCAGACCAGTACAAAATATCCGATTACCCATTTCAGGTTGAGGGACTCGCAGGTCAGTGCCCAGACCTGCGGGCGGCCCTGCCAGAGGATTTCTTCATCGGCGGGCAGTTTCTCGGGCAGGCCGCGTTCCGGCACCCCTTGCATCATATCGTCGTCATGGCTCATCGAATCCCTCCTTTCGTTTTGCGATCCGCCGCGCGTCCCGTCCCGATCAGGCACGCGGCGGGGTAGGTATCAGCCGATCTTCGGCGAGAAACGTTCCGCGCTGGCATACATGCTGCCACCCGCGTAGTAGGCAGTGATTTTATCCTCTTCGAGCTTGGTCACCTGACGTGCGGAGGCGTGCTGCGGCACATCATTGAAATGCTTGCCGAAGATCGAGCGGACCTTGACCATTTTGGGTTTGATCCGCGCGAGGTTATAGGGAACAAGCCGCTTGCCCGTGCCGTATTCGGGGTCAAGCTCCATCTCCAGATACCGCACCATCTGTTCCGGGCTGTCGATCCATATATCGGTGATTTTGCCGACGACGCTGCTATCGCCAGCCACAACCGGAAGACCACGAGGATCCACGCCGGCGGCCACACGGAAATCCTCGAGCGCCGCCATGGGAACAATCTTCGGATGACCGTGGCCATCCAGTTCCGGCTTGTCTTCGCGATTGGCCCAGGAGGCCGGTCCAACACCGTCCTTCATCGGATCTCCCGTGGGCTCGAACGCGAACCCATACGATACCGATGTGCGTTCAAGCGGCAGGTTCTGCCGGTCCGCGCGCTGGCCGGAGGGCACAGTCAGTTCGCCCTGACCATGCGGCAGCAGGAACGTCTTGTCCGAGGGGACCGGGAAAGGCCCCTGGTTGGCCGAGACGTTGCCCTCGTCGTCTTCGAGAGGGTAACCTTCGCGCATGTTCTCGCGCTGAATGTAGTAGATCAGCACTGCGAAAAAGAGCCAGAACAGCCAGATCGAGACTGTCGCCAGATCCACGTTGGCATAAAAGGTACTATCCATGATATCGTCCTTTCTTTGGTCGACGGATCACGTCGGGAAGTCGGCCAGCCCGATACGGGCTGCTTGAGGAAGCTCTTCTTGTTTCCGGGCTGGCGGGGAATAGAGAACCAGCGGGCCAAGTGCGGCCAGGGTCAGGAAAAGAAGTGCAAATTCGGAATGATAGACAACAGAGTAACCTGTTGCCGGTGTGTTGAGCGCCTCTCCGAGAACGTTACTGGCGGCCAGCGCGTTGACGCCATCGCGTATCGCGCCGCCCAGTGCGATGGCCAGACCCGCCGCGGTGGCCTGTGCCGCGCCCCAGGCGCCCAGGGCCAGGCCATGGCCGGCCAGCCCGCGCGCGGGCATTGTCATCGCCGCTGTCAGTGTGGCCACGGCAAAGATGCCGCTGCCGAGCCCGATCAGACCCGCACCGGCAAAGAACAGGGCCGCCGACTGGAAAGGTGCGGCAAAGACCACGATCGAAAAGGCCCAGATCCCGATCAGAACGCCCATCGCCGCCAGTCTGTACGCGTTCGACCCCCGCGCCAGTTGTCGGCCTGTCAGGATGAACCCGGCCAGCGCGCCCACGGCCCAGATCGCTGTCAGCGTCGTCGTCGCCGCTACGGAAAGTCCCAGAATCTCACCACCATAAGGTTCGAGAAGGACGTCCTGCATGTTGAACGCCATCGTGCCGATGAAGACAACGCCCAACAGCCGACCGACTTCACCGCCGCGCATCAGGTCGGTCCAAGCCGCGCGGAAAGGTGGGCGCGGCGCTGCGCGCTCGGCCTTGCTCATCGGGCGGACTTTTTCCTGCTTCCAGAGCGCGATCAGGTTGAGGATGATGCCCGCCAGAGCGGCGCCCTGCACCACACGGATCAGCCGGATTTCATCAAAGTCGCGGAGCAGCCAGCCGATCAGGATAGCCGAGACCCCCATGCCGAGCAGGAACATCACATATAGCAGGGCTACAACGCGCGGGCGCGTTTCCTCATCGGCGCGGTCCGTGGCGAGCGCAAGACCAGCGGTCTGCGTCATGTGCAGGCCCAGTCCGGTCATCAGAAACGCAAGAGCTGCCAGCACTTCACCCGCCCAGGATGGGCCGACGACCTGTTGGCCGGACAATACGAGGAGCGCGAAGGGCATGACCGCCAGCCCGCCCATCTGCCAGAGCGAACCGAACCACAGGTAGGGCACCCTTTTCCACCCGATCGCGCTGCGATAGGTGTCGGACCGGTATCCCAGAAGCGTGCGGAAGGGCGCGATCAGAACCGGCAGGGCGATCATCACCGCCACGATGGTGGCGGGCACCGAAAGCTCTACGATCATCACGCGGTTCAGCGTGCCGAGCAGCATAACGGTGGCCATGCCGACCGAGACCTGAAAGAGCGACAGGCGCAGCAATTGCCCCATCGGCAGGCTCTCGCTTGCGGCATCCGCAAACGGCAGCGCCTTCAGGCTCAGGGATTTGAGCGCGGCTCCCTTCATCTGCGCCACTCCATGGCGGCGCTGATGTAGAAACCCGACGTGACGCGACCGAGCGAGTAGAGCGCGCCGTCGCCGCCAAGGCTGCTATGGACCAGCGCCAATTCGGCAGGCGCATGGGGGATCATCACCGGTGAGCGGTCGCTGCGGGGAAAGACCTTGCCCGCGTACCACATGGCCATGAGCGCCTTTGTCCGCGGCGCGATGGTGAAGACGATGTTTTCGCGCGCACGAGACCCAAGCGTGCCGATGGCGGCGGCGATGTCCTCTTTCGTGTAGTAGATCAGGCTGTCCATCGCGACGACGTGGTCGAAACGTCCGAGAGAGGGATCGAGCATGTCACCGGCATGGAATGTGACCTGATTCTGCAAACGTTCAGGAAGGCGGTCCCGCGCGATATCCACCAGCGACGGAGAGATGTCGGCGGCCACAACTTCCGCACCGCGCAAAGCAAGTTCCGCAGTCATCTGACCTGCGCCGCAGCCTGCGTCCAGAACCCGGCGTCCCGTCAGGTCGCGCGGCAGGCGGGACAGCATCAGCGCGCGCATCTCGTCACGCCCGGCACGCACGGTTTGCCGGATGCGCGATACCGGCGCGTCCGAGGTCAGCCGTTCCCATGTCCGGGTGGCCGTCCTGTCGAAATAGTCCTCGACCCGTGCGCGTGTGCGGTCGTAGCTCATCAATCAAACCCCAGAAGTTCAAAGATCTCGCGGTCGGGCAGGGGGGCGGGAGCCAGAGGATCGGTGCCGTTCCAGAGCGTTTGAGCCAGCCGGACATATTCGGCGCGGCACTGAACGATATCCTCGTCGTCATCCATCTCGAAGAGTGTCTTCTTCTTCAGCCGCGAGCGGCGGATGGCGTCCACGGCGGGCATATGCGCGATACGCTTAAAGCCCACCACGTCGCAAAACTTGTCGACCTCCTCGGTGGTGTCGGACCGGTTGGCCACGCATCCCGCGAGCCGGACGTTATAGTTTTTCGACTTGGCCTGAACCGCGGCGATGATGCGGTTCATGGCGTAGATTGAATCAAAGTCATTGGCGGTCACGATCAGCGCGCGGTCGGCGTGCTGAAGCGGAGCGGCAAATCCACCGCAGACCACATCCCCCAGCACATCGAAGATCACGACATCCGTTGAGTCGAGCATGTGGTGCTGCTTGAGCAGTTTCACCGTCTGGCCCACGACGTAACCCCCGCAACCCGTGCCTGCCGGAGGGCCACCGGCCTCGACGCATTGCACGCCGCCCCAGCCTTCCGCCACAAAATCCTCGGGGCGCAATTCCTCGGGGTGAAAATCAACTTCCTTCAGGACATCAATCACAGTTTCCTGCAACCGACCGGTCAGAGTGAAGGTGCTGTCATGCTTCGGATCGCAGCCGATCTGCAGCACCTTTTTGCCCATAGAGGCGAAGGCGGCGGACAGGTTCGAGGATGTGGTGGATTTCCCGATGCCACCCTTTCCGTAAACCGAGAATACCTTGGCGCCTTCGATCTTGGCCGTGGGGTCCTGATGCACCTGCACGGACCCTTCGCCGTCTTCGCCCTTCAGTCGGGGTATGTCGTCGCGCGGACTCATGTTGGTTTCCTTTCGTGTCGCGGCGTGGCGGTCATTCGGCTGCCACTCCCTCTAGCCGGTCTTCGAGTGAATCTGCGGCCTCCCGCAGCGCATCGAGCGTTGCATCATCGGGTTGCCAGTAGGCACGGTCATGGGCTTCCAGAAGGCGGTTTGCCATGCGGGCGGACGCGGTCGGATTGAGATCGGCCAGACGCGCGCGCATCTCTTCATCGAGGATGAATGTCTCTGACATCCGCTTGTAGACCCAGGGCTCCACCTGACCCGTCGTGGCGGACCAGCCCATGGTGTTGGTCAGTGTGCTCTCAATCTGACGCACGCCTTCTGCGCCGTGGCTCAGCAGAGCCTCGTGAAACTTTGGATTGAGCGCGCGGGATCGGGATTCGAGCGACACCTGGTCGGCCAGCGTGCGCACCTTACCCGCGCCGCGGGTCGTGTCAGAGATATAGATGGCGGCCTCTTCTCCACCGCGGGCGCGCTTAACCGCCCGCGAGATGCCGCCCAGCGTGTCAAAGTAATGATCGACGGTGGTGACACCCAATTCAACCGATTCAAGGTTCTGGTAGGCGAGTTCGACATCGCCGAGGGCGGTCTGCAACAGCTTGTCCTGCTGGCAGGCCTTACCGTCCGCCCCGTAGGCAAAGCTCTTGCGCGCCATGTAGGCGTCAGCCAGCTCATCCTCGTCATCGAAGGCCGAACTGTCGACCATCAGATTGACGTTTGATCCGTAGGCACCTTCAGCGTTGGAAAAGACGCGCAAGGCGGCGGTTTCGATGTCGCAGCCGATCTTTTCAGCATAGGCCAAGGCGTGCGCCCTTATAAAGTTCATCTCGGGCGGTTCGTCCGCTGTGGCAGCTTTCAAGGCAGCTTCGGCCAGCAATTTCGTCTGAAGAGGCAGAAGATCGCGGAAAATGCCCGACAGGGTCATGATCACATCGATGCGCGGGCGACCCAACTGCGTGAGTGGTATCAGGTCAGCGCCGCAAAGCCGGCCGAAGCTGTCAAAGCGCGGTCTGGCTCCCATCAAGGCGAGGGCTTGAGCCAGTTGCGCTCCATCAGATTTGATGTTGTCCGAGCCCCAAAGGACAATCGCCACCGTACGCGGCAGGCTGTCATGGGTTTCGAGCAAGAGTTGCGCCTGCGTTGCACCTTCACGGCAGGCATAGGTCGTGGGCATCCGGAAAGGATCGAAGGCGTGGATGTTGCGCCCGGTGGGCACGATTTCCGGTGAGCGCAGCAGGTCACCGCCGGGTACGGGCGGGGTGTATCCCCCACCAAGCGCGTGGAGCAGCGCCGGTATCTCTTGGGAGTGCTGCAGGTGATGGTCGATGCGCGCGCGTGTTGCATCATCCGCGTCGTCCATCAGCGCCAGATACTCGGCCCGCGCCTCTTCGGACATGGGTCTGCCAAGAACATGAAGGCCTTCGGGGATCAGGGCGTCTTCGGTTTCCAGAAGACGGAGCCAGAGGGTCTCTGGCGGCTGCCCGCCCAAATCGACCACCTCAGCCTGTTCGGCGATCAGCGCCTCAATCTCTTCACGCTCCGGCGCATCCGGGGCGGTTTCGCGCCAACGGGTCAGGCTGTCCTTGAGTTCCGCCAGTCCCTTGTACAGCCCGGCGCTGGCCAGCGGCGGGGTCAGATGCGTGATCGTGACAGCCCCGCTGCGGCGTTTGGCGAGTGTGGCCTCAGAAGGGTTGTTGGACGCATAGAGATAGATGTTTGGCATCTCGCCGATCAGGCGATCCGGCCAGTCGCGGGCGCATAGTCCGGCCTGCTTGCCGGGCATGAATTCCAGCGCACCATGCATGCCGAAATGCAGAACAGCATCAGCCTCGAAGGTGTTTCGCAGCCATAGATAAAACTGAACGAAGGCATGGGTCGGGGCGAAACCGCGCTCGAAGAGCAGACGCATCGGATCGCCTTCGTACCCAAAGGTCGGCTGGACGCCCACGAATACGTTGCCAAATTGTTTTCCAAGGACAAAGACACCGCGCCCAGCGGACTGCACCTTGCCCGGCGCCGGGCCCCAGACCTCTTCGATGGCCTTCAGCGGTGGGGTATTGGCCACGATATGATCGGCGCTGACATGTGCGGCGACATTGGCCTCCTGACCGAACTGCGCGGCGTTGCCTTCCAGAACGGCGCTGCGCAGTGCATCGACGCTGGGCGGCACGTCAATGTCGTATCCGTCCGCCTGCATCTGCAGCATCGTATTGTAAAGGCTTTCGAAAACCGAAAGATAGGCGGCTGTCCCGACGGCCCCGGCATTGGGTGGGAAGCCAAAAAGCACGATGGCGACTTTGCTGTCGGCAATCGTGCGCCGCCGTAGGCGCACCAGACGTTCAGTCTTTTCCACAAGGCTGGTGATACGCTCAAGACAGGGTGCCATTGCCTTGTTGTCGGAGGGGCGCGGGCAGTAATGATGGCAACCGTCACACCCCTCAGGCCCGTGGCGTCCGGCAAACACTGTGGGACAGGTTGCCCCGTCAAGTTCCGGCAGCGCAATGAGCATTGTTGTCTCGATCGGCCCGAGACCCTGTGGCGACGCTGCCCATTGTCCCAGCGTCTGAAATTCAAGCGGATGCGCCGCGATATAGGGCACGTCGAGCCGGGTGAGAACTTTGATCGCTGCGTCATTGTCGTTGTAGGCCGGGCCACCGACCAGCGAAAAACCGGTCAGAGAGACCAGCGCGTCGATCCCTGGGCCCTTGCCCGTCTCAAAGAATGTCTCGATCGCGGGCCGCGCATCAAGACCACCGGCAAAGGCGGGCAGGACATTCAGGCCCTTTTCCTCCATCCCTCGGATGACGGCATCGTAATGCGCTGTATCGCCTGACAGGACATAACTGCGCATCATCACGAGGCCGATTGTCGGCGCACCGGCACGCCAGTTCGGAAGGTCGGCCGCATCTTCCGTGATGCGGCCCGGAAAAGTGCCCTGAGGCAGGTCCGGATGGTAAAGACCGCAATCTGGATACTCGATCGGGGCGGCGACTTTCGCACCGCGCCAGTCATCGAACCGGCAATAGCGCGAGATTAGAAACCTCACCATTGCCTCGACGTTGTCGTCCGACGCGCCGAGCCAGTATTGCATGGTCAGAAACCATGCCCTCAGGTCCTGAGCTTTGCCGGGAATGAGTTTCAGCAGCTTGGGCAGGCGACGCAGCATCGCCATCTTCTTGGCACCGCTGTCAAATTTGGACTTTGTGTCGCCGCGCAGCTTCTTCAGAAGTCGCCGCGTCGCGCTTGCGGGCGCGGCCATGTCCAGCGTGCCCATCCGGGTGAGCTTGACGATCTTGGCATCTGCAATCAGACCCGCCATGGCATCGCAGGCCTCACGCCGCGCTTCCAGATCGGGCCGGATCGCTTCGATCTGGTCTTCGAGGAAAAGCAGGTTGGCCACGATGATATCACCACGAGCCACATCCTCCCGGGCGGCATCCAGCGCGGCGGGGTCCTCACCCCATTCCGCTGCGGCATGAACGATGACCTCCAGACCCGGGAAGTCGACTTCAAGTGCGCGGGAGGCGCTCTGACAGGCGCTTTCCACGTGCCGATCCAGCGTGATGATCACCACGCGATAGGGCCGAAAAGTCATCTGGTCATCGCGCATAATGGGCCTTGGCTTCATAGAGAGTGTCGATCGAGATTTCGTTCAGCCCGCGCTCGGCTGCGAATTTCTCTGTGTTGCGGCGAGCTTTGCCGCGGACGAAGAAGGGGATTTTCTTCAATTCGTTTTCCGCATCCGACAGCCACACGCCTTCCACCGTGCTCTGTCGCTCCGGAACACTCTCGGGTGTGGAGTTTGGTTGAGCGACGTCTTCTGCAACGGGCGGGCTGGCCGGCTTGGCATGCGCGCCATGATGGCTCGGCCCGGCTTCGTCGTGGAATTCGAAGTCCTCGCGGAACATGTGCAGCAGGTGTTCTTCGAGCCCCATGACAAGCGGATGCACCCAGGTGTCAAAGATGACATTGGCCCCCTCGATCCCCATCTGAGGCGAGTATCGGGCCGGAAAATCCTGCACATGAACAGGGGCGGAGATGACCGCACAGGGAATGCCCAGACGTTTCCCTATATGACGTTCCATCTGTGTGCCGAGGATCATTTCGGGCGCCAGGTCTTCGATGGCACGCTCAACCTCAAGGTAATCGTCGGTGATCACCGCCTCGACATCGTACTCCTTCGCCAAACGGCGGATCATACGGGCCATTTCGCGGTTGTAGCAGCCCATGCCAACCACCTCGAAACCCATCTCGTCGCGCGCAACCCGCGCAGCGGCGGCCACATGGGTGCCATCGCCGAAGATGAAGACCCGTTTGCCGGTCAGGTAGGTGCTGTCCACAGAGCGGGAGTACCAGGGCAGCCGCAGGCGACCTTCGTCGAAAGCGGGCTCAACCCCGGTCAGTTTGGCGACTTCGGCCACAAAGTCGCGGCTCGCACCAACGCCAATCGGTACTGTCTTGGTGAAGGGAATGCCGTATTCCCGTTCCATCCAGCGGCATGCCGCTTCGCCGGTTTCGGGATACATCAGCACGTTGACATGCGCCGATGCCAAGCGTCCGAAATCCTCTGGCGTGGCGTCGAAAGGCGCCACAACATTGATCTCGACCCCCATGTCATTCAGCAGCCGGGTGAGCTCTGTGATGTCATCACGGTGCCGGAACCCGAGCGCCGTGGGACCAATCAGATTGGCTGTGACCTTCTCCGTCTTCTCCGCAGGTCGTGAGAGGTGGCGCACGAGCTGGAACATCGTTTCATCAGCGCCGAAGTTTTCCTTGCGCTGGTAGCTGGGCAGTTCGAGCGGGATCACCGGTACGGGTAGGCCCATCGTCTCCGCCATGCCGCCGGGGTCGTCCTGAATGAGTTCCGCCGTGCAGGAGGCCCCCACGATCATCGCCTGCGGTTGAAAGCGCTGATAGGCTGCCTCGCAGGCCGTCTTGAAGAGATTGGCCGTGTCCGAGCCCAGATCGCGGGCCTGAAAGGTCGTGTAGGTGACGGGCGGCCGCTGGTCGCGACGCTCGATCATTGTGAACAGCAGATCGGCATAGGTATCGCCTTGCGGGGCGTGCAGCACGTAATGCAGCCCGCGCATCGCGGTGGCCACGCGCATCGCGCCGACATGGGGCGGGCCCTCGTATGTCCAGACGCTGAGCTTCATTCCGCCGCCTCGAAATGAAGAAGCCCCCGACGATTCAGAGGCCGTGCAAAGAGCGAGGCGAGGTCACCGGCCTGTTCGTAGAAATGGACAGGTGTGAAAACCAGTTCGATGGCCCATTTCGTGGCCAGCCCCTCGGCTTCCAGGGGGTTGGCGAGGCCCAGCCCGCAAACCGTCAGATCCGGTTGGGCGGCGCGACAGCGTTCGAGTTGCAAATCGACATCCTGACCTTCGGCGATGGTCGGGCCTTGCGGAAGCAGATCGAGATCAGGACCGACGACGCCTTTGTGGATGAAAGGCGCGCCAACCTCGATCGCCTGCATCCCGCATTCGCGGGTCAGAAACCGGGCCAGCGGAATTTCCAACTGACTGTCCGGAAAGAAAAAAATCGATTTGTCACGCAGTGGGGCGGCGGCTTGCGCCACCGCCTTTTTTGCACGTGCGCGGGGCGCGTTGGTGACGTTGCCGAACAGGGTGAGGTCGACACCGAATTCCATTGCCACGGCGCGAAGCCACGCTGTGGTGCCTTCTTCGCCGAACGGGAAAGGCGCAGGAATGTGACGCGCCCCGCGCCTTCCTAGGGCGGCGAGGGAGCCGCCTAGGAATGGCTGGGTCAGGGCAAACACGGTGTTGGGACCGACGGCCAAAGTGTCATCTGCGCGCCGCGCGGGCAGAACTCTGACATTGTCGATCCCCAGTTTGCCGAGAAGATCGAGCATTTGATCCTCTACGACATCGGGTAGGGCGCCAACCACCAACAGTTGGCGCTCATCAGTTTCCGGCAGGGCCGGTATCATCGCGGCGAGGCAGGCGTCCTCGCCTTCTGTAAAGGTCGTCTCGATGCCCGATCCAGAATAATTTAGGACACGGACATGCGGCGCATATTGCGCGCTGAGTTTTTCGGCTGCGCGGGCGAGATCGAGCTTGATCACTTCAGACGGGCAGGAGCCGACAAGAAAGAGCTGACGGATATCCTTGCGCCGCTCCAGCAGGCGCGCGACCTCGCGCTCCAACTCTTCTTGCGCATCCGCAAGACCCGCCAGATCGCCCTCTTCAAGGATGGCCGTGCCAAAACGCGGCTCTGCGAATATCATGACGCCGGCTGCGCTTTGCAGCAGATGCGCGCAGGTGCGTGAACCAACAACCAGAAAGAAGGCATCCTGCATCTTGCGATGCAGCCAGATGATTCCCGTCAGTCCGCAAAAGACCTCGTGCTGGCCGCGTTCTTTCAGGATGGGGGCCGAGCGGCAGCCGGACTCTGGGGGAGGGCGAAGAGGCGAGTTCATGCTGCGACCTCCGCCTGTGGTTCAGATTGCAGCCGCGCGGCGCGCAGTTTCAGCAGGAATTGCGCCGCGTTGACCACGTAGGCGGCATAGGCTGCCAACGCGAGCCACATCAGCCCCTCGGGTCCCAGAGCGCCCGCAAACAATGCGTAAACATAGGCTGTATGAAGGGCGATGACCGCGAAGCTGAATACATCTTCCCAAAAGAAAGACTCTGCGAAAAGGTATTGACCAAAAACGACTTTTTCCCAAATCGCACCGGTCACCATGATCGTGTAGAGAAACGCAGTCTTTACCAGGATGGACCATGTGGCGACGTCATATCCGAGCCCGGTGGCAAGATACCGCAGCACAAGCACCAGCGAGATTGCGAAGACAATGAATTGTGCGGGAGCGAGGATGCCCTGCACCAAAGTCCAGCGTGTGGCATCCCGTCGCCGGCGCTGTTCTGGTGTATAAAGCATAGCGTTGCCCTGTGTGGTCGCGCCGCGCGGTTTCATGAATCCCCTCGTCAGGACATCAGGTCCATATCCGATCGTAGGAGGGAGGATGCGAAAGTGTCAATTAAAATTTACAGCATGACGGCCGAAATTATGTCAATAAAAGTTGTCGATCGGCGCTTTACTTTGATGGCTGCGGTTTTTCCGTGTTTTCTAGGGGCTCTAGCGGAAAAGGCGGTGGTGGAGTTGGTTGATCATGTCCTTAAAGGTGCAGGGGTTTTGGTGGGTGTCAGGAAAATATGACAGGTTTTGAGGTGCAGCGCGGGTGCTGTGCAAGGAGCTAGCGCGCGGTTTTTTGGTCGGTGCAATTGTAATTGGGGCGCTGCACTGATAACGTCCTCTCAGGAGGCGCTTTTGCAGAAGTCCTCATCCCCTAGAGGCCCGGGTTTAGTGGAAACTCAGCGGCCAGCTATCCGGTTTCTGGTGGAATCGGCTCTCAGAACTTTGAACTCCAAGGTGGCTGCGGCTCAGCCGCGAACGCGCGATCAGTGGGTCGGTCGGCTTTGTCAGGCGCTGATGTCGGAATCGGACCTCGAGTATGAGGCCGTTATCAAAGCGCTGATTGCCACAGGAGTTGAGCCCGAGGATGTCTATCAGTCGTATGTGCCGTCTGCGGCGCGTTTTCTGGGGGAGCTCTGGGTGAGCGACCGGGCCAGTTTCGTGGACGTCACCATCGGCGCGTCGCGGCTGCAAAGCTTGTTCCGAAGCAGTGATCTCAGTCTGGCGAGCCGGTTTTCGGATCGGTCGATCCCTCTGGGGCTGTCGGTTCTGATGATTATTCCGGAATATGAACAGCATGCGCTCGGTGCTTTTGTCATAGCCGACAATTTGCGCCGGCACGGCTTGTGGGTTCACATGGCAATCGGTCTCAAGGAGGCCGAACTGTCGGATCTGATCCGCTCCAGCCGCTTCACCATGATTGGCATTTCTCTTGCGACCCGTGCCACGGTGGAGAAAACGACCGGTCTTGTTGATTACATCCGGTCCAACGTCGAATACGTGCCGCCAATCGTCGTCGGCGGGCGTATTGTCGATGAAGATGAAACCGCCGTTTTGCGTACGGGCGCCGACTTCGCTGTCAGAACAGCGCGCGAGGCGATTGAACGTTGCGGCTTGTCGAGCGTCGCCGAAGCAATACCTTTCGCCGGGATCGGTTAGGAAACGGGAGTCCGGGGATGAGAGAGGCCATGATGTGACGATAGAAAGACGCGGATCTGAACGTATGCGCGCCGGAGCTTTGCCAGACCCGTCGAGCGTGCAGAACCTGCTGGAGCAAGCGGCGGACATTTCCGTGCTGGTGCAGGCAAATGGTGAGGTTGGCGGTATTGCGGTCAGTCCCGATTGTCCGTCACTGGGGTGTTTGGATCATTGGGTTGGTCGCCCCTTTCACACCTTTCTGACGCCCGAGAGCCAAGAGAAGTTTGACGCACGCGTTGCGGCGATGCGGGCGGACCCGAATTTGATGCCGCGCTCCCTTGAGATCAATCATGTCGATAACGCGACCTGGGAATTTCCGATCCGTTATACACTGCATCGGGTGTACCAGAATGATGACCTGATGCTTCTGGGGCGCGACATGCAGCCGATCGCCGAGGTGCAGCAGCGTCTCGTGACCGAGCAGATGGCGCGGGAGCGTGATCAGCAGCGTTTGCGGAGCGAGCAGACCTTTTACAATGTTGTCCTTGAGGCCGCAGACGCAGCGCTGGTTGTCGTGGAGCCGGATAAGGGCCGGATTCGCGATGTGAATTCCGTCGCGGCAGAACTCCTTGGCGCAAAACCGGACACGCTTGAAGGCTCATCGCTGGCGCAGGCGTTCGAGGGGCGTCGGCGCGAGGAGTTGATGGAGGTTCTGCGGTCTGCGGCAGGCAGTCGAGAGGTCAGTGGTCTTGATCTGGTGGCGCGCCGCAATGGTCAGTCGCTCCAGTTAATCCCGAGCTTTTTCCGCGCGGCGGGCGAACTCTTCGTCCTGTGTCGCCTCGTATCGGCGGATGACGCCGCGTCTGCCGGACCCCAATCCGTTCAGGCCGTGTCGCTTCTCTATAGCTCTACCTCAGACGCGATAGTCCTCACCGATGCAAAGGGTGTGGTGCGCGACGCTAATGAAGCCTTTCTCATCATGGCCGACGCCGCGCAATTGCGTGACGTACGTGATATGAACCTGTCAGAATTCTTCGTGCGCGGTGTCGTGGACGTGAAACTGATGACCGAGTCCGCTCAGAAAGAAACCCGTTTGCGCAACTATGCGACACAGATGACCAGCCTTGTCGGAACGAGGTCTTCCGTAGACGTATCTGTCGCGCGCCTTCGGGACGGCGGCGGCGATTACGGCTATGGCTTCGTGATCCGCAGCCTTCCAACGAGTGAAGCGGGTGAAGCCGATCCGGCCTCTGCGGTGGTGAGCGAAGATGCCATGAAAAACGTGATGGATCTTGTCGGAACCGCGTCTCTTAAGGAATTGGTGTCGGCCACGTCGGATGTGATCGAGAAGCTTTGCATCGAAACGGCAGTTCAACTTACAGGGAACAACCGCGTGGCGGCGGCCGAGATGCTTGGCTTGTCGCGCCAAAGTCTTTACGTAAAACTCCGCAAACACGGTCTCATTAGTAGCACCCCGGACAGCGACCGCTGAGCTAAGTTCCTCAATCTATGCAGAGATTACCTGTGATTGCCGCACGGCCTGCGGCATTTTGTCATTGGCTGTCAACCTGACAAAAACTTCTTCCCTTCACGGGGAATGTAAGGTTTAATTGACACTATGGGTGTCTCATTAAATATACGCCAGCCGAAACGGTGGCCGCAGCCGGGCGCTATTTTGACCCTTGTCAAACCGATCACCTGGTTTCCTCCGGTCTGGGCGTATCTGTGTGGGGTCATCTCGTCGGGTGCCTCGGTCATGGAGGCGCCATGGTTGGTTTTGATTGGCATGATCCTCGCGGGACCGGTGGTTTGCGGCATGAGTCAGGCGGCGAACGATTGGTGCGACCGGCATGTGGATGCCATCAACGAGCCGGATCGACCCATCCCCTCCGGGGCCATTCCGGGCCAGTGGGGACTCTGGATCGCCCTGACGATGTCGGCGGTCGCCCTGGCGCTCGGCGCGACGCTGGGGCCTTGGGGATTTGGCGCGACGGTCTTTGGTGTTCTGGCGGCCTGGGCGTATTCAGCAGAACCTGTGCGGCTCAAAAAGTCGGGTTGGTGGGGGCCTGGTCTGGTGGGGCTGTGCTATGAGGGTCTGCCCTGGTTCACCGGCGCGGCTGTTCTGTCGGCAGGCGCCCCTGCACCGGAGATCATCATGGTCGCTCTGCTCTATGCGCTGGGCGCGCATGGCATCATGACACTCAACGATTTCAAAGCGATAGAAGGCGATACGCGTACCGGGGTACGGTCCTTGCCTGTCACGCTGGGGCCGGAACGTGCGGCCAGGGTGGCCTGTGTCATCATGCTGGTGCCCCAGACGGCTGTCGTTGGATTGCTGGTCCTTTGGGACCAGAGCTACCACGCGCTCGCTGTCTTTGTTCTGATCGCAGTGCAGCTTTGGGCGATGCGGGTGCTGATGACCGATCCCAAGGCGCGCGCGCCATGGTTCAACGGGACCGGCGTGACGCTTTATGTCAGCGGCATGATGATCACCGCCTTCGCGGTGCGGGGGCTTTTGGTGGCGGGATGACTGGCATGTGGGGTCTGTTATGACACTGGGATGGGGCGGCCTGACGCGATTATGCCTCGCCAATGCTGCGATAGGCGGGCTTTCGGCCTTGCCTGTCAATCTCTTTAACCGGTTGATGACGGTCGAACTGGCGCTGCCCGCCTTGCTGCCGGGTTTGCTGGTCGCTTTGCACTATGCCGTGCAATTGACACGGCCCTATTACGGCTATCGCTCGGATGCCTATGGCGGGCGGACACCCTTCATCGTTGGTGGGGTTGCCGTGGTGGGGGCAGGCCTCATTCTGACGGCGTATGGGATTGCCTACGTGTCGGACCCGACGCTGGCGATCACGGTCTGGATCATTGCCTATATGATGATCGGCTTCGGGATCGGGGCGGCCGGGACGTCTTTTCTGGCACTTCTTGCCACAGCTGCGGAGGGTCGGCGCAAGGGCGCGGCGGCGACGGTGGCGTGGCTGATGCTGATTGCCGGCGCGATTGCAGCGTCGATCGGGACCGGGATTGCGCTCAAACCCTATTCACCGGATCGTCTGATGTCGGTTGTGCCGGTGGTGGCGCTGGCGGCACTAACGCTGGCTCTGATCGCCACCTGGCGGGTGGAGCGCCGGCTTGGCGCCGTCCCGGCCCCCTCGGAAGCCGCGCTGGGACCGGCATTGCGTGCGACATGGGCCGACCCTGCCGCACGGGCGTTCACCGGGTTTGTCGCTTTGTCGATCCTCGCTTTTTACCTCAGCGAACTCGTGCTGGAGCCCTTCGCGGGCCATGTCCACGGGCTGACGCCGGATGCCTCGACCAAGTTGTCGGGCGGCAAGGATGGCGCATCGCTTGTCGGGATGCTGATGGCGGGTGCGGCGTCGACCTTGGGATGGGGCAGCTTGCGGAACTGGGCGGTGAGCGGGTGCATCATTTCCGCCTTGGGCCTTTTGGGCCTTGGCGCGGGGCTGGCTCTTGTGCCCTTCACCATGGTGCTGGGCTTTGGCAACGGTCTCTTTGTCGTCGGAGCCATCGGGTCGATGATGCGTCTGGCGGCAGAAGATGAAGGCGCAACAGGCACTCGCATGGGGGTTTTCGGCGCAGCACAAGCCGTCGCCGCCGGGGTCGCCGGTTTGCTGGCCACGGGCACGCTCGATCTTGCACGCACGGCCATGCCAGACGCGGCAGCCTATGGCACGGTTTTCACGCTTGAAGCCATTTTGTTCCTAGCGGCGGCCCTTATGGCGGTGCGCATTCTGGGTGGTGTCCGACCGGCGCCGCTCCAACCGGGAGAATAGATATGTTTGACGTGGTTGTTGTTGGAGGAGGACCGTGCGGGGCCACCGCTGCGGAAGACCTGGCAAGATCGGGATACGATGTTGCGCTGCTCGACCGTGCGGGTCGGATCAAGCCTTGTGGCGGTGCAATTCCCCCCCGCCTGATTGAGGATTTCAACATCCCCGACGCACAGCTCGTCGCCAAGATCACCACTGCACGCATGATCTCGCCCACCGGTCGCAAGGTCGATATCCCAATCGAAAATGGCTTCGTTGGAATGGTCGACCGCGAGCATTTCGATGAGTATCTGCGCGAGCGGGCCACAAAAGCGGGTGCCTGCCGCGCCACCGGGACGTTTGTGCGTATCGACCGCGATGAGATGGGGACACATGTCGTCTATCGCGACAAGGTCAGCGGTAACGAACGCGCCCTGACGACACGCTATGTTATTGGCGCTGATGGGGCTCGCTCTAACGTCGCGCGTGACGAAGTCGAAGGTGGTGACCGCATTCCTTTTGTCGTGGCGTATCACGAGATCATCGAAGCCCCGGGACGCGTGGGGAACTATGATCCTGAGCGGTGCGACGTGATTTACGATGGAAGGATTTCCCCTGATTTCTACGGCTGGGTCTTTCCACATGGTGAACAGGCCAGCGTCGGCATGGGGTCTCTGGTCAAGGAGGTCGATCTCAAGAAGGCGACCGCGGACTTGCGCGCATCCAGTGGGCTCACAGAGTGCCGCACAATCCGCAAGGAAGGAGCGCCCATTCCGCTAAAGCCGCTGGACCGATGGGACAATGGCCGCGATGTCGTTTTGGCGGGCGACGCGGCGGGCGTTGTGGCGCCCAGCTCTGGTGAGGGGATTTACTATGCGATGGCGGGCGGGCGTGCCGCGGCCGCATCTGTCGCGGCTGCGCTTGCCTCCGAAAAAGTGCGTGATCTGCAACTGGCGCGCAAGATGTTCATGAAGGATCACAAGACGGTTTTCCGCGTGCTGGCCTCGATGCAGAACGCCTACTACCGGTCTGATGAACGGCGCGAGCGCTTTGTATCCCTGTGCCACGATGTCGATGTACAGCGCCTGACATTTGAGGCCTACATGAACAAAAAGCTCGTCAAGGCGAGACCGATGGCGCATCTCAAGATCGGGTTGAAGAACCTGGCGCATCTCACCCGCCTTGTCCCACCGGCCTATATATGAGTGATATGGTCCCCACCTGGGTTGGGGGTGATCTGGTTGCGGTTGATACGCTTGATGTGCATCGACAGGGCCTGCGTCACCGGGCCGTTTCGGTTTTTTTGATCCATGAGGGCCTGCTTTTGTTGCAGCGCCGATCTCAGAACAAGGCGCACACGCCCGGTCTTTGGTCGAGCACCTGCTGTTCTCATCCGCATTGGGGCGAACAGCCTCTGGCTTGTGCGATCAGACACTTGCGTGGCGAGTTGGGGATAACAGCGACCCTGCCTCTGACGACGCGTCCGCCCATTGAATACCGCGCCGATGTGGGATCCGGTATGACGGATCACGAGGTGGTTGACGTTTTCGTCGCTGACACGTCTGAGAAACCCGGTATCGTGCCCAACCCCGATGAGGTGTCCCAGGTGACATGGCTCAGCCTGCCTGCGCTTGTTGACGCGATCGCCAAAGCTCCGGGGGACTTCACCCCGTGGCTCAGGACCTGCATGTCAGAAAACAGACACACGATTTTTGGCTGAAGCGCACATCGGCGCGCGCCCCCTTGTGTCCGGAACCGGTTTTGCCCATTTTGGCTGGGCTTTATCGGGAACCTCAACGTGCTCAGCCTGAAAGACCTTCATTTTTTGACGGCCCTCGCCCGGCAACGCCACTTTGCACGCGCGGCAGAGGAATGCGGTGTGTCGCAACCGGCGTTTTCTATGCGGATCAGCAAGCTTGAAGAGCAATTGCAAACCAAGATCGTGCGCCGGGGAAACCGTTTTCAGGGTCTCACACCAGATGGTGAATCGATCGTCCGTCACGCGCTTCAGATCCTGGAGGACGTGAAACGGCTGGAAACGGAGTTTTCGACCGAACCTGGTGATCTCGGGGGAGTCATCTCGCTGGGGGTTGTTCCAACCGCCACGGCCTTCGCGGCAAAAACGATCAAGCTTCTGCGCGAGCAAAATCCCGGAATTACGGTCAAGCTGATGTCGACCAATTCGCTGACCGTTCTCGAGGGGATCGAACAAGGCCGGTTCGATGCGGGCATCACCTATACCGAAACGGTGGAGCAGCACAGACTGGAAAGCTTTCCGATCCATGATGAGGAATACGTTCTCATGGTGCCGTCTGGCCTATTGGACGCGGGCAGGGACGAAATCACCTGGGAAGAGGCGGCGCAATTGCCGATGTGCCTGTTGGAACCCGGCATGCAGAACCGCCGGATTATCGACGGGGTGTTTCGTGATCTGGGCTGCCAGCCGCGTGTCGTGGCCGAGCTGTCTGGCCTGACAGCGGGCGTGGTCATGGCCGTCGAAGGTGTCGCGGCCACCATTGTGCCACGCGGTGTCGCCGAGGAAATCGCCGGGCTGGGCTCGGTCGACATGGTGTCTCTGATCGATCCGGTGGTGCGCAAGTCGCTCAGTCTGGTCACAGCTAATCGCGGCCCTGGCCTGCGTACGATCGCGGCCCTGAAGCAGGCGGTGCAGGCTGCGCAATAAGTTACGCTTATCGCGGCATAGAAAGATATGATTTTTCTTACACATAGCCGTGCGCTAGTTGTGGCGTAAGGGCGGAACCGGCCGCAAGCCAAAGCCAGCGAGGGGTCCCAATGGCGCTAGACGACCGTCAGGGTGTATGGAAATCAGGAAAAGGCAAGGGGCGTCACGTCCCGAAGGGCCGGCAGCTTGAGGATGAGGCCTGGCAGGAGGTCTTTGATCTTCTGGGGCAAACGCCACGCCGCCGCGACCTTCTGATCGAGTTTTTACATCGTATTCAGGACAAATTCGGGCATCTCTCGGCCGCGCATTTGCGGGCGCTGGCCCATGAGATGCGTCTTTCGATGGCGGAAGTCTATGAGGTCGCAACCTTTTACGCGCATTTCGATGTTGTGCGCGAAGGTGAATTGCCACCACCTGCGCTGACGATCCGGGTCTGCGACTCGCTGGCATGCGAACTGGCTGGCGCCCAGCAATTGAAGGACGCGCTCGAGGATGGGTTGGACCCGGCCGAGGTCCGCGTGTTGCGCGCGCCTTGCATGGGGCGGTGCGATACCGCGCCGGTGCTGGAAATCGGGCACAACCATATCGATCATGCCACACCGGAGAAGGTGGAGGCCGCGATCGCCTCGGACGATACGCATGCCCATGTTCCCGACTACGAAGGCTTCGAGGCCTATCGTACAGCGGGCGGGTACGAAAAACTCGCCGACATCCGGCAGAACGGAGATTTCGAGACGATCCAGCAGGAGCTGTTGGATTCTGGCTTGCGCGGCCTCGGCGGTGCTGGGTTCCCGTCCGGGCGCAAATGGGGTTTTGTCCGCGCCGAAGCGGGACCACGCTATCTCGCGGTGAACGGCGATGAAGGCGAACCGGGCACCTTCAAGGATCGCTATTACCTCGAACGCACCCCGCATCTGTTTCTCGAAGGGATGCTGATCGGCGCCTGGGCGGTGGAAGCTGAGAAGTGCTTTATCTACATGCGCGACGAGTACCCGGCCGTGCTCAAGATCCTCGCCCGCGAGATAGCGGCTCTCGAAGAGGCGGGCATTGTCGAGAAAGGCTATATCGATCTGCGCCGTGGCGCAGGTGCGTATATCTGCGGTGAAGAAAGCGCGATGATCGAATCCATCGAGGGCAAGCGCGGCCTCCCCCGGCATCGACCGCCCTTCGTGGCGCAGGTAGGTATTTTTAATCGCCCGACGCTCGTGAACAATATCGAAACGCTCTACTGGGTCTGCCGCGTCATGCGCGAAGGAAAAGAGATCCTGTCGAGCGTCGAACGGAATGGCCGGAAGGGCCTGCGCAGCTATTCGGTTTCGGGCCGGGTGAGAAACCCGGGCGTCCATCTGCTGCCGGCGGGGTCGACCATCACTGACATCATTGAGGCCGCAGGGGGCATGCTTGATGGTCATACGTGCAATTCCTATCAACCCGTCGGGCCGTCTTCGGTGCTTTTGCCTTCAAGCATCAACGACGTGCCGCTTGATTTCGACACGCTGCAGCCCTTGGGCTCGTTCATCGGGTCGGCGGCGGTTGTCGTCCTTTCGGACAAGGACAGCGCCAAGGAAGCGGCTCTGAACATGCTGCGGTTTTTTGAGGACGAAAGCTGCGGTCAATGCACCCCGTGCCGCGTGGGCTGCGAGAAGGCGGTGAAACTTATGCAGGCGGATCGGTGGGACACCGATTTGCTGGAGCAGCTCAGTCAGGCGATGGTCGATGCCTCGATCTGTGGTCTGGGGCAGGCGGCGCCAAACCCCATCCGGCTGACGATGAAGCATTTCCCGGATGAGGTCTGACATGGCACTGGCGACCCATTCCATCCTGATCGACGACGAGCGTGTGGTGGTGAACCGCTTCGATTTTGCGCCGGGCGACGAAACCGGTCACCACGTGCACCAGATGCCCTATGTGATCGTGCCCCTGGCGGACGGTCGCCTGCGGATCGAAGACGACGAGGCCGGAGAAGTCTTCACCGATCTCACGCAGGGCGTGCCCTATTCGCGTCCGCGCGGCGTGTCGCACAACGTATTCAATGCAAGCGGTGCCCCGCTTGCCTTTCTCGAAATCGAGTTGAAGGGAGCGGCCGACCATGGCTGACGGGACCCAAATCGAAACCGTGACATTCACCCTCGATGGTGAAGCTGTCACTGTCGAAAAAGGCATGACAATCTGGGAGGCCGCAAACGGACGTGGCCTGAAGATCCCGCATCTGTGCCACAAGCCGCAGCCGGGATACCGCCCCGACGGGAACTGCCGGGCCTGCATGGTTGAAATCGAAGGCGAGCGTACGCTGGCGGCGTCCTGCATCAGGGAGCCGTCCGACGGCATGGTCGTGACGACGGATTCGGCGCGTGCGGAAAATGCCCGCCAGATGGTGGTCGAGCTTTTGGCGGCGGATCAGCCCGACCGTGATGAGGCGCATGACAAAGCCAGCCATTTCTGGGACATGGCGGATGCCAACGGGGTGTCTGAGAGCCGGTTTCCGAAGCTGGAAGAGGCGCGTATTCCGCTGCTCGATGACAGCCACGTTGCGATGAGCGTGAACCTTGACGCCTGCATCCAGTGCGGGCTCTGCGTGCGCGCCTGTCGTGAAGTGCAGGTCAATGATGTGATCGGCATGTCCGGACGTGGCCATGATGCCTATCCGACGTTCGATTTCGCCGATCCAATGGGCGAAAGCACCTGTGTGGCCTGCGGGGAATGCGTGCAGGCCTGTCCGACCGGTGCGCTGATGCCGTCCAGCGTCGTGGATGAAAACCAGGTGTGGTATCGCGACGATTATGACCGCGAGGCGGAGAGCGGCTGCGCCGTCTGTGGTGTCGGCTGTCAGATCTCGATCAAGGTCAAAGACGACAAGATCAAATATGTTGAGGGTATCAACGGCCCGGCCAATGAAGGACGGCTCTGTGTCAAGGGGCGCTTCGGATATGATTACATCCACCATGGCCATCGCCTGACCAAACCTCTGATCCGCCGGGAGGATGCGCCGCCCAAGGGGCTGAATGTAGACCCGGAAAACTGGCAAGAGGTGTTCCGCGAGGCGACTTGGGACGAGGCGCTCGATTTCGCCGCCTACGGTCTGAAAGGACGCGGGCGCGAAGTGGCCGGCTTCGGTTCGGCCAAATGCACCAACGAAGAGGCCTACCTGTTCCAGAAATTTATTCGCCAAGGGTTTGGCCACAACAATGTCGATCACTGCACGCGGCTTTGTCACGCCTCTTCCGTGTCGGCGCTGATCGAGAACGTGGGTTCGGGGGCGGTCACGGCCACCTTCAACGAGATCGAGAATGCCGATGCGGCGATCATGATCGGCTGTAACCCGCTGGAAAACCATCCGGTTGCGGCAACGTTTTTCAAACAATTCGCAAAGCGCGGCGGCAATCTGATCGTGATGGACCCGCGCGAGACGGGCCTGTCGCGATTTGCGACACACACACTGCAATTCAAGCCGGGTGCAGACGTCAGCATGCTGAATGCGATCATGCATGTGATCGTCGAGGAAGAGTTGTATGATCGCCAGTATATCGAGGCCTTCACAGAGAATTGGGAAGCCGAGAAAGCGCATCTGGCGCAATTCCCGCCCGAGAAGATGGAGGCCCTGTGCGGCATACCGGCAGATACCCTGCGTTCCGTCGCTCGAGATTTCGCAAGCGCCCAGGCCGGCATCATCTTCTGGGGTATGGGCGTCAGCCAGCACATTCACGGCACCGATAACTCACGTTGCCTGATCTCACTTGCGCTGATGTGTGGTCATGTGGGTCGTCCGGGCACCGGTCTGCACCCGTTGCGGGGGCAGAACAATGTTCAGGGCGCCTCCGATGCGGGCCTGATCCCGATGTTTCTTCCCGACTATCAGTCGGTCACCGATGACGGTGTACGCAGCGCCTTTACCGATGTTTGGGACTCCGGGGATTTTTCCAACGAGAAGGGCCTGACCGTGACCGAGATCATGGACGCGGTTCACGATGACCAGATCAAGGCGATGTATGTGCTGGGGGAAAACCCGGCCATGTCGGACCCGGATGTCGAACATGCGCGCGACGCGCTGGCCAAGCTCGATCACCTTGTCGTTCAGGATATCTTCATCACCGAGACGGCGAATTATGCCGATGTGATCCTGCCCGCCTCCGCGCTTTATGAAAAGTCCGGCACGGTGTCGAACACCAACCGGACGGTGCAGATGCTGCGCCCGGCCGTATCGCCCCCCGGCGAGGCACAGGAGGATTGGTGGATCGAGGTGGAACTGGCCAAGCGGTGTGGCCTGTCCTGGACCTACACGCATCCGTCGCAGGTCTATACGGAGATGGCGCTCAACATGCGAAGCCTCGACAATATCACATGGGAGCGTCTTGAGGGCAGCGCTGTGACCTATCCGTCGCTCGACGCGGATGATCCCGGTCAGGCCGTCGTCTTTGGCGAAGGCTTCCCGAGGCCGGAGGGCCGGGCGAAGTTCACGCCTGCCAGCGTGGTCCCGCCCGACGATCTGCCGGATGCGGAATATCCGATGATTCTGACCACGGGCCGACAGCTCGAGCATTGGCATACCGGGTCCATGACACGGCGTGCGACCGTGCTGGATGCCGTCGAACCGGAGGCCAATTGTTCGCTCCATCCGTCCACCTTGCGCAAAATGGGCGTGCCACCCGGCGGTATGATCCGGCTGACCACGAAACGCGGCTCGATTGAGATCATGGCGCGGGCCGACCGGGCCGTGGCGCCCGATATGGTGTTCCTGCCCTTCGCCTATGTCGAGGCGGCCGCCAACATTCTAACCAACCCGGCCATCGATCCCTATGGCAAGATCCCGGAATTCAAGTTCTCGGCCGTGCGGGTGGAACCCGTCACAGAAGGTCAGATCGCGGCGGAATAGGAAGTTCATGCCTGAGCAGTAAGTTGCAGAATCAAAGGATTTCAGCGACTTACTGCTCAGGCTTTCGATGATTTTTTCTGTATCTACGACTTATGTCCCGAGAGTCACAGGGTCTGCTCTTGATCGATATTGAAAGGGTCCGGCAGGAGACACCGAGCTGCGAGACTGTTCTGCATTTCAACAATGCGGGATCATCGCTCATGCCTGTCCCTGTCTTCGAGGCGCTGCAGCGGGTTTTTAAAGACGAAAACGAGGTGGGCGGTTACGAGGCGGAACGGCGCGCCTATGACGACATTCAGGCGTTTTATGCTGAGTTTGCGGCGCTGTTGAACGCCCGGCCGGATGAAATCGCCTTTGTCGAAAATGCCACCCGGGCGTGGGATATGGCCTTTTACGGTCTCAATCTGAAAGCGGGCGACCGGGTCATCACGCATGCCTCCGAATACGCATCCAATTATCTGGCCTTGCTGCAGCAATCTCGCCGTCTGGGGTTCGAAATCGATCTGGTGCCATCGGATGCCTCTGGGCAGATTGATGTCGGGGCGCTGGAACAGATGATCGGGGCGTGGACCAAGCTGATCGCGATCACACATGTGCCCACGCAAGGCGGTCTGGTGAACCCCGCCGCCGACGTTGGGGCCGTCGCGCGCAAGCACGGTGTTCTCTATCTGCTCGATGCGTGCCAGTCGGTTGGTCAGATCGATGTGAATGTGGCAGAGATCGGTTGTGATATTCTGTCGGGCACGGGCCGCAAGTTCCTGCGCGGCCCGAGAGGGACGGGCTTTCTCTACGTCCGAAGGGAAATCCTGAACCAACTGGACCCGCCCTTCGTCGACCTTTTATCTGCCACATGGACGGCGGAAAACAGGTTCGAGTTCGTGGCAGGTGCCAAGCGCTTTGAGAATTGGGAAAGCTTTGTTGCAGGGCGGGTCGGGTTGATGGAGGCGGTGCGATATGCCCGTCGAATCGGTGTTAGCAACATTGAGGACCGCGTGGCGCAGTTGGGTGCAGATCTGCGCGAGGCTCTGTTGAGTATCGACGGGGTCGCGGTTCATGATCTGGGCGAGCGCAAATGCGGGATCGTCACCTTCACCAAGGCGGGGATTGACCCCAACGCGATGGCTGATCGTCTGAGAGCACGCCGCATGAATGTGTCCGTGTCGAAAATGACATCGGCCCGGCTTGATCTGGAGCCGCGCAACCTCCCGTCGGTCACACGAGCCTCCATCCACTACTTCAACACGGAAGACGAGATCGCCCGCTTTGTCGACGCTGTGGATGAGCTTTGACCCGAGCTGGTCAGGTCAGGAAATGAATGACACGCGGCGAACTTGCAAAATGCCGTGTCAGCCCGTGTTGCGCAGGCCAGAGGCGATCCCGTTGATGGAGAGCAGAATGCCTCGGTTCACAAGCTCGCCGGTATTGCCCGCACGGGCGCGCTTCATCATTTCGACCTGCATGTGATTGAGCGAGTCGAGGTAGGGCACCCGCTGCGGAATCATTCCACCGTCGGCATCCTTGGGCAGAGGGATCGGCGGGCGGCCCGTAATAGCCTCCAGTGCCGTTGCGGTCTTGTGCCATTCTTCCGAAATCCGGCCAAAAATGCGGTCCCGGACCTTTTTGTCAGACACAAGCTCCGCATAGCTGGAAGCGATCCCAAGATCACTTTTGTTCAAAATAAGCTCCACTTTTTCGACCATGGAATGAAAAAAGGGCCACGAATAGTAAAGATCCCGAAGCTAGCCGACCGTGTTTTTGTCATTCTGCGCCTGCCATTGTTCCACCCCGGAGCCAAATCCATACCATCCGGGCAGCATGATACGGCACTGAGCCCAGCTGAAGACCCAGGGAATGGCACGCAAGGCTGTGATATCGCGATTGGCTTTCCGGGAAGCGGGCCGCGAGCCGATATTTAGCGAGGCGATCTCGTTGATGATTGTCGTCGACCAGAAGAAGTCTTCGAAACCCGGTGTGCCGAACACCAGATCGCGATAGGCGCTGAAGGCATGGCCGGAGAGCGCGTTCATCATCTCGATCGCGTGCAGAGGCGGACCCGCCTGGCCTGGCGTCAGTGACGCTTCCAGGGTCGCGGACACCAGCGTTTCGAGATGGGCATAACCGATATCGGCATGGGCGTAGCGGGACGAAATCACCTCGCCCTGTTCGGTGAGCCGGATCTGTCCGTCGACAGCGCCCGGCGGCTGGGCCAGAATTGCCTCTCGCGCAGGTCCTCCGCCACGTCCGACAGATCCGCCGCGACCGTGAAACAACCTGAGACGGATGTTGTTGGCGGCGAACAGATCGACGAATTTTTGCTCTGCCTGAAACAGCTCCCAGCTTGACGTGACAAAGCCCCCGTCTTTGTTGCTGTCGCTGTATCCCAGCATGACTTCCTGAGTTTCGTCCTGCGCGGCGATCACCCGGCGATACATCGGCAGGTCAAAGAGCGCTTGCATGATCTGAGGACCGTTTCGCAGATCTTCAATCGTCTCAAAGAGCGGGACGAGAGCCACGGGGCAGGACCCGTCTTCACCCAGAATACCGGCTTCTTTCATCAGCACGCACAGCTCCAGAACATCTGAGGCCGATTGCGCGTTCGAGATGATGGAGGTGGCGATGGCACCGGGGCCGAAACGGTCCAGAATTGTCTTGGCGGCAGCAAAGATATCGAGTTCCCGGCTGGTTTGATCCGAGTATTGCCAATGCGGTCGGATCAGCGCCCGGGGTGTTTCCAGCTCGCGTATCAGAAGCGTGCTGCGCGTCTCTTCATCCAGAGACATATAATCCGTGCCTGGTTCAATCGCCTCGAATAGTTCTGCAATTGTGGCCTCATGAACCGATGCGTTCTGACGCAGGTCGACGCTGGCCAGATGAAAGCCAAAGGCGCGGATCTTGCGCCGGAGTTTGCGCAGGCGGCCGCGAGCGATGCGAACCCCGCGATTGGCGCGCAGGGAGCGGTCGATGACATCAAGATCATCCAGAAACTCGATCGGATCCTTGTAGGGCTCGGCGACATGGCCCGCGCGCGGGGCCAGCGCACGAGGATTGATGTCCTTCAACGTGGCGACCAGCCGGGCATAGATCGAGATCAGGATGCGGCGGTAAGGCTCATCCTCGCGATGGCTGGACGTGTCAAACGATTGCGCGGCCAGCGCCGCGGCTTCCTCGCTGACGCCAACGACCCGGGTCGAGATCGACAGTTCGGACCCGAGATTGTGCACGTCTTCGAGGTAATGACGCAGGGCATGCCCCGATTGACGGTTGAAGGTCGTGCGCAGGGTCGCCGCTGTGACATTCGGATTGCCATCCCGGTCACCCCCGATCCAGGAGCCCACACGCAGAAAACTTCCGATATCACGGGCATCCGTATCACCTGCCAAAGCTTCGAGAAGCGTGTTTTGCAGTTTTGGAAGCGCGTCGAAGAACGTATGGTCAAAATAGCTCAGACCATTGGCAATTTCGTCTTCGACAGTGAGCTTGGATCGTCTCAGAAGATGGGTTTGCCAAAGCGTTTCGATTTCACGTTCGATGGTCGCGTCGATCTCGCCGGTCTCTCCGCCTGCGGCCCGGGACAGGTTACGTGCATGCACGGCGTTGATAATGGCGAATTCGCTGCGCATCGTGGCCTGACGGCGGATCTCTGTCGGATGCGCCGTCAGAATCGGGCTGATCAGCGCTGTCTTGAAAAACGCCGCCAGATCGGTCTCTGAGACACCTTGCGTTCTGAGATGGCGGATCGTTTGAGCCATCGTGGTGACCGGCGCCTTGCGATGGCGCATCAATTGCTCTTCGTCCTGAGCGATGTTCAGCAGATGCAGATAATAGGTGAAAGCACGCATCACCTGAAGCGTGAGGTCCTCCGGCAGGGCGGAAACGATATCCTGTAGCTGATCATGCGCAGACTTGTCGCCCGTGGTGTGATATGCAATCGACTGGCGTCGGATACTCTCCACCGCGTCGAGCGCGCGATCTCCTTCCTGTTCCTGCAGCACACGGCCAAGCACCTGGTCCAGAAACCGCATGCTTTCATATGCGTCCCCTGAGGACGTCTGATCGTCGATTTCTGTGGTGAATTGTGGTGTCTGCTGGGTGCGCGCAACAGTCATTCAGGCTCTCCCGAGGCAGTCTTCTCTTGTCAGTGACATAGCACTTTCAGGGCCCCTGTCACGGTTTGGTTTGCGCAAAACTGCGCGCGAGCAGATATGTCGCGCTGTGGCCACGCGGTGACCAGACGGGTCCGGGCGCGTGTCGTTTCCAGCCTGCTGGCGATGAGCAGTCATTGTGCAACCTTGGGAAACAGAGTGTTGCAGCCAACAAAACGATCGGGTGCATTGATTACCCATCGGCACAGCTGGCGCGCCCGAAACATCTGAAAGTTTGTGGTCTGCGTCTCTCGGACAGGGCGCGATGCCAAGGAGGGGGCGCAGATTTTAGTCTGTGTACCTAAGTATGCAGAAATTCATGGATTTTTTCGTTTTGTCTCCGGATGATTTGTTCTAAGTCCAGTCGGGCGAGTTCTTTTCTTGCGTCCATTTTGGGTGCGGTGAAAGAAAAAAACTTGGAGTAGAGGCAGGGAACCATAACCTGTCTCGCACAGGGAGAACCCGGCCGATCTGGCCGGCTCTAGGAGGAGAAAAACCTAATGTGGATCAAAACTCTTGCTGCGAGTGCGTCCTTGCTGGCGTTGACGGCGCCGTCTGCGTTTGCGGAGTGGCAGCCGCGCAAGCCTGTTGAGTTCATCATC
>ERZ1740060.359-NODE-359-length-29669-cov-5.649997_pt1 | contig 29669 bp, 27 predicted proteins | sample MGYA00581743_ERZ1740060 | MGnify/ENA primary metagenome ERZ1740060 (study PRJEB43018, sample SAMN04849235) | marine metagenome | isolation source: floating plastic debris | place: Pacific Ocean | collected 2008-08-27 | study: EMG produced TPA metagenomics assembly...
ACCGTGTCCCGCGGGCTCCAGACCACGCGTCCACCGGTCTGCCATCCGGCAAGCCGGCTCGTGGCACTGGCCTTTTGTTCGGGAACCGCCTGATCGGGGCTGCTCTGACGGAAGAAATCCAGTATCATTTTCGTGGCACTCCTTGCTTGGCCGCCTTGCCGTCCGGACCCTCGTGTTCCGCTTTCGAGGCATCAGACGCCTAAAAGTTTAGGAAAGGTTTAGTAGACCGTGCGCACCCTCGGGCTCCGCCATTTTGCAGCAGGAACAATCATCAATTCGGTCAGGGCCCAGACCAACGCGTCCACGCGATCCGGGCTGCCGCGCCCTTCAAATCCACGCAATGTCATTGCGCACATCTGATCTTCCAACTCGGTCATGACCGCGCCATGTCGGACACGTCCCTGCTCATAAAGCGCCGCCACAGGCTCGGCCCGGGCGGATTTGCCCCGGCTGGCATGGCCCGCCTTGAAAGGCACCATCGGATCAATCTGTCGAATGACCTCGCCAACCATATCGCCGCCCTGATTGACTTCCGCCACGAGGCAATCGGCGCCATACCGTTCCATCGCCCGGATCGCCGCAGCCGCCCAACGCGCGGGCGATACAGCCGACACGCTTTCATCGGCCAGAACCACTGCCTGCCAGTCCTGAATCGCACCTTGCGTGCGCGCACCGGCCACCACGATCCCGCATTCGTCCGATCCCGCTTTGCCAGTGACAGGCGGGTCAATGGCGACGACAATCCGGTCAAGATCCGGGATCTCATCGATCCGACACGCCTCCAGGCGCGACGGAACCCACAAAGCTCCATCGACCTCATCGACCAGCACGCCATCCAGTTCCTGCCGGCCCAGAACGGTGCCCGCGTACCTGGCGCGCACCTCGTCCAGGAAGGACTGCGCCAGAAAGGCGCGGTTCGCTTCGGTGGGCGCATGCGTCGTCACCGTACTGTCGCGCTCAAGGATATCTTTCAGCACCCCGACATTGCGCGGTGTCGTGGTCACGCACACCTGCGGGTGATCCCCCAGACGCAACCCGAATTGCAGCATGTCCCAGGTGTCGCCCGCCTTTTTCCATTTCGCCAGCTCGTCCACCCAGGCACCGTCAAATTGGGGGCCGCGCAAGCTCTCCGGTTCATGCGCCGAAAACACCTGAGCGACCGCGCCATTGGGCCAAAGCAACTGTTTGCGCGTCACCTGCCATTGCGGTCGGCGATCGGGAGGCGAACAGGCCATTATCCCGCTCTCGCCAAAAATCATGACCTCGCGCACCTGATCGATTGTTTCACCCACAAGCGCGAGGCGACGCGCGCGCCCGGTATCCAGGGGGCGCGCTCCCTCAACCATGGACCGCACCCATTCAGACCCGGCGCGCGTCTTACCTGCACCGCGTCCTCCGAGCACCACCCAGGTGGTCCAGTCACCCTCTGGCGGCAATTGATGGTCCAAAGCCCAGAAATCGAAGAGATACGGCAGCGCCAGAATCTCACCGTCCTCGAGACTAGCCAGAAACTCGCTCTGCGTCTCGGGACCGTCGGAGACGAGCCAATCGATATTCGATGGCGTCCTGCGCGCAAGTGAGGTCAATCCCCCAGGATTTATGGAGCCCAAGGTCCCGCTTTTCTCGTGTGGCAAGTTGCGCCTCCGCCTCGATCGCAATCTTCAGCCATTGCCGGATTTCCGTCGTAGCCTTCATCGCGTTTTTCAACTCACCGAATTCCCCGGCCTTGATGCGGGCATACATCTCCTCAAGTTCACGGCGCATGTCGGCAAGCTGGCGCTCCAACGAGTCAATGGACGTCGTCAGGCCGCTGGGTTCCGCACTGAGGGTAATCAATGGCATCTGGGGATAGACCCGCTCCGCAAAACATAACTGGATAATCGGCGACGTCCGAAGCCTCCCGGACGTGTCGCAAACTCACATTCTAGGGATTAAATGCAGGTCACCAGAGCGTGCGGTGCCCCGGGTCGCACGACACCGATCACTGGTTACCCGCAGCGCGCTCCAGCTCACGATAGGCCGCCACGTTGCGGTTGTGCTCTTCCAGCGTTTCCGCGAAATTATGTCCGTCTCGAGGATCGAGCGTGCGTGCCACGAAGAACAGAAGCTCTGTATCCGGTGGCTGTACGGCTGCCATCAGACTGGCCTCTCCCGGATTGGCAATAGGCGTCGGAGGCAGACCATCAATTACATATGTATTATAAGGCGTTGCGCGCCGAAGCTCACTTTGCCGGATACCTCTGCCCAGCACCCCCACACCATTCGTGATACCGTAAATGACCGTCGGGTCGGTCTGTAGTCGCATTCCGCGTTCCAACCGGTTGACGAAAACGCTCGCCACTTGCGGGCGCTCGCTTCCGACACCGGTTTCTTTCTCAATGATAGAGGCGAGGATAAGCACTTCTTCCGGCGTCTCCAGCGGGATATTCGGATCGCGCGCCGCCCAGGCCGCCGCCAGCAGCGCAGCTTGCGCTCCCTGCATCCGCTCAAGGATCTCTGCCCGACTATCGCCTGCACTGAATTCATAACTGTCGGGCGCCAGACTTCCTTCGGGCGGTGGCGCTTCGACCTCACCCTCAAGGGCATCGATCTGTTCAAGCACATTAACCACCTGCCAACTGGTCACGCCTTCAGCCAGCGACACACGGTATCGCGTATCGGCACGCGCCCGAACCTCCGCATAAGCCTCCGGCCTGGGGTCTTCCGCGAAGGGATCGAACTCCGCGCGCTCAACGAAGCGGTTTGTCACAGGATCAAGTTCCCTCACCTCCACTTCGCCGGAATTCACACCGATACGGTAGATCACCTCGGTGCCGCACGTGCTCGCCCCGCCTCGTGTGATCAGATCTGCGATGTCCGACATGCTTGCGCCACTGGGCAAAAGCCAGCTTCCAGCTTTCAGATCTGTCGCTTTATCGGCGTAATCCACGCCAATGCGAAAGATCGCGCCATTGGAAATCGCACCCTGCTCTTCCAAATCTGTCGATACCGCACGCATTGAGGCGCCGCGTGGCACCTCCAGACAGACGGGGGCTGTCAGTGGGCCCGCTGATGTGTATTGCGACTGCCCCCAGAGGATCGCACCGCCCATCAGAAATACCACAACCACCAATAAGGTGAGAAAGTTAGACGCAATGTTACGCCACATCGAAGCCGCCCCTGTTTCAACCGCTTCCGGGTCTTGTCTGCACGACGCGCCGGAAATGAGCCGCGCCTCGCGAACTGAATACTCCATGGTATCCCGAAGGACAACGGCGTCAGCGGGTAGCAGCCGCCAACGCCAAAACGACGTCACCAAAGACTGTCAGACAAAACTGTTCCTTGCACAGGTCTGTCAGGTCTGGAGATCCGGCAAGAGGCTCAGCCGCTTCTGAACCAAAACCTTAGCGAGGCACCCCAACGCAAAGGCTTGCATTTGTCCCGCCAAAGCCAAAGGAATTGGACAAGGCCACCTTGATCTCTCGCTCATGTTTGGCATTAGGCGCAAGGTGCAAAGGCGTCTCTACAGCAGGATTGTCGAGGTTTATCGTCGGCGGTGCCACCTGATCGCGGACCGCCAGGATCGAAAAAATCGCCTCGATGGCACCCGCGGCCCCCAGCAAATGGCCCGTTGAGGATTTGGTGGAACTCATGGTCGCCTGCGACGCAGCAGCCCCAAGCAGGCTTTCAACGGCACGCAACTCAATCGTGTCTGCCATTGTGCTGGTGCCGTGCGCATTGATGTAATCAACCTCCGAAGCGGACAGACCGGCATTCTTCAGCGCTGCCTGCATGGCGCGCAAGCCGCCATCGCCATCCTCGCTGGGCGCGGTGATGTGATAGGCATCGCCGGACAGTCCATATCCCAGAATCTCGGCATAGATTTTCGCACCACGGGCCTTGGCGTGCTCGTATTCCTCCAACACCACAACACCGGCGCCTTCGCCCATCACAAACCCGTCGCGGTCGGCATCATAAGGTCGGCTGGCCGCTCGCGGATCGTCGGCGCGTTTCGTGGACAGCGCTTTACAGGCATTAAATCCAGCAATTCCAATCTCGCAGATAGCGGCCTCGGCACCGCCTGCGACCATCACATCCGCATCGCCATACATGATCAGTCTGGACGCATCCCCAATCGCATGTGCCCCCGTGGAACAAGCCGTCACAACCGCATGGTTGGGCCCCTTGAAACCGTAACGAATGCTGACCTGCCCGGAAATCAGGTTGATCAAGGCGCCGGGAATAAAGAAGGGGGAGACGCGGCGGACACCCCGGTCGCGGATAATAAGTGTGGTTTCCTCGATCGATCGCAAACCGCCAATCCCGGAGCCCATCAACACACCGGTGCGCAGCTTGGCATCTTCGTCTTCAGGCAACCAGTCCGCGTCCCTGACGGCCTGTTCGGCGGCTGCCAGACCGTAAAGAATAAAATCGTCAACCTTGCGGCGCTCTTTGGGCTCCATGTAGAGGTTGGCGTCGAATGTTCCGTCTGCCCCATCGCCGAGCGGCACCTCGCAGGCATATTTGGTGGCGACATTGGCCGGGTCGAAACGGGTAATTGTGCCGGCACCTGACTGGCCCGCGAGAAGCCTCGCCCAACTCTCGTCCACACCTGATGCCAGGGGGGTAACAAGACCAAGCCCTGTGACCACGACACGACGCATATTCTGTCCCTCAAATCTCTTTTGCGGTCTTAGCGCGGCTTGCACCCCATGAGCAAGAGCGCGCGGCGACCATGCCGGTCCGAAGACGTCTGCGAAAAATCAGCTTACTGTGCTGCCGGAAAAGCAAAACCCCCACGCAAAGCGCAGGGGCCTTTGACAACTCTGGTTCTTGTCAGGACGCGTCGCTAATGAACTTTACCGCATCACCGAAAGTCTGGATGGTCTCCGCTGCATCGTCAGGGATCTCGATACCGAATTCCTCTTCAAACGCCATGACCAGTTCAACGGTGTCGAGGCTGTCCGCGCCCAGATCATCGATGAAAGAGGCGTTTTCGGCGACCTTATCTTCTTCCACGCCGAGGTGTTCCACCACGATTTTCTTCACGCGGTCTGCGATATCGCTCATGTTTCCATCCTTATTCTAAACTGGGCCACTGCCCTGTCATTGGCTTGTTTCACGCGGCTCTTGCGGCCAGTTTTTCGCCCGAACAATCGGGGTCGGGTCATCTGCCCCCACGAAATCTGGGCCGCCTATAGCACATGGAACAGGATTGGCAAACGCTTTCCCCGGACAGGAAATTGCCTGCTCAGACCTTCAGATCACAGCATTGCCATACCGCCATTTACATGCAGCGTGGTACCCGTGACATAGCCCGCCTCGGCGCTCGCGAGGAACAGAACCGCAGCGGCAATCTCTTCCGGTCGACCGATCCGGCCGGTTGGAATCTGTCCATTGATCCGCGCCTTCTGCTCGTCGTTGAGCTTGTCCGTCATCGGCGTCTCGACAAATCCCGGCGCGATCGCGTTGACTGTGATACCCCGGCTGGCGACCTCGTAGGCGATAGACTTTGTCAGGCCCACCATGCCCGCCTTGGATGCGGCATAATTGACCTGACCCGGGTTGCCTGTGGCCCCGACGACCGAACTGATATTAATGATCCGCCCCCAACGCGACTTCATCATCGGACGGATCACACCCCGGCAGAGCCGCATGGCCGCTGTCAGGTTGACGTCGATCACACTCTGCCACTCTTCGTCAGACATGCGCATGAAGATCTGATCTCGATTGATCGCGGCGTTGTTGACAAGGATATCAACGCCGCCCAAAGCCTCCGCTGCCTGTTTCGGCAGCGCCTCTACGGCGTCCGGGTCGCTCAGATTGCAGGGCAAGACATGTGCATTGTCTCCCAACGTTTCAGACAACGACTGCAAAGGCTCGGTGCGGGTTCCCGAAAGGGCTACCGCCGCGCCAGCCTGATGAAGCGCGTTTGCAATAGCGCCGCCGATACCGCCGGATGCGCCTGTAATCAGCGCTCGCTTGCCTGTTAGAGTGAACATCGACTATCTCCTGTTCAGTTCGCCATCGCCTCAACCGCGGCCCGCACCTCATCAGGCGTGCTCACGTTTCGTGTCGCAATATCCCGCGCGATGCGCCGCACCATACCGCTCAGCGCCTTTCCGGCCCCGATCTCCCAAATCTCTGTGACACCCTGCTCGGCCATATACATCACGCTTTCGCGCCAGCGCACCGACCCTGTCACCTGCTCAACCAGTAACGAACGTATCACTGCCGGGTCAGACACAGAGCTTGCACGCACATTCGCAACGAGAGGCACCACCGGTTGGTCAAAATCGACCTCGCCCAACGCCCGCGCCATCGCCTCGGCCGCAGGTTGCATCAGCGGGCAATGGAACGGGGCGCTTACAGGCAGGAGCATCGCGCGTTTCGCGCCATGCGCTTTGGCCAGTTCGACCGCCTTTTCAACCGCCGTGATGCTGCCGGATACAACCACCTGCGCGGGATCATTGTCGTTGGCAGCCTGACACACACCGGCCTCACTCGCCGCAACGGCAACTTCCTGTACCGTATCGAAATCCAATCCGAGGATGGCAGCCATAGCGCCTTTCCCAACCGGTACCGCCTGTTGCATCGCCTTGCCCCTAATCCGCAGCAGGCGCGCACAATCCGCAAGGCTCAACGCCCCGGCCGCGGCGAGGGCGGAGTATTCCCCCAGCGAGTGACCAGCAACCATCGCCGCTGCTGTTATCGGAACGCCTTCAGCCTCCAGTGCCCGCAAGGCCGCAAGCGATGTGGCCATCAATGCCGGTTGCGCGTTCTCTGTGAGCGTCAGCGTGTCCTGATCACCGTCCCAGATCAGCGCGCTCAACGGCTCACCCACCGCCTCATCGACCTCTTCGAAAACCGCTATGGATGCAGGATAGGCGTCTGCGAGCGCCTTACCCATGCCGATCACCTGTGCTCCCTGACCCGGAAAAACAAATGCACGCGTCACGACCTGCCCCCTTCACATGCTGCGCGGCCCTCAAGCAGACCGTCGTGCGCGGTCGCATAGCGCGCTGCGCTGGCAGGTGCAATGTCTGCCGCCGTACCGCAGCTCTGCAGAACGCAGTCGGGCGTGACGCACCGTCGCTGTGCAAAAGCGCCGATTGCCCCGCGCGCAGAGACATCTATTTGTCCTATCATCTGCAATAGGCCCGTCTCTTCCCCTGGAGCTGTACCCATGCAAATTGCCAACACTCAACCGCGCTACGGCGCGGTAACAAAGACATTTCACTGGCTGACCGCTCTTCTGATCCTGTCCGCGATCCCTCTCGGTTTCGTCGCCAACGATATTGCCCATGCGATCAAAAACCCCGACATCGCCACGTCCGATGCCGATATCACCCGCGCGGCCTTGCTGTTCTCGTTACACAAGACAATCGGCGTGGCCTCATTCTTTGTCGCGCTCGGACGGATCGCTTGGGCCATGAGCCAGCCGAAACCAGGACTGCTCAACGGCGACAAGAAACTCGAATCCTACGCCGCGGAAACAGTGCACTGGCTTCTTTATGGCTCCTTGTTGCTGGCACCGCTCTCGGGTTGGGTGCACCACGCCGCGACAACAGGGTTTGCGCCCATCTGGTGGCCTTTCGGACAGTCCCTGCCCTTCATCCCCAAAAACGAGGCACTGGCGGAAACCCTCGCGCAGGCACATCTGCTTTTCACGTGGACGCTGGTCGGCGCGCTGGTGGCGCATATCGGCGGAGCGCTGAAACACCACATCATTGATCGCGATGCGACGTTGCGGCGCATGCTGCCGGGATCAACCGAGGCACAGCCAGCGGCTCGTCAACCCGGCCATCGCAGCGCAGCCATCAGCGCCTTGGCCGTTTGGGCGATCATGCTCGGCGGTGGGACGGCAGTTGGTATGTTTTCCCACCATAGCCCCACAGCCGTTGCGCCCGAAGCCACGGCTGCTGTCCAACCAGCTGTGCAAAACGCGCCTCTCGCTCCGACCCAACCGAACAGCTGGCAGGTGATCGACGGCGCACTGAACATCGTAATCCGGCAGATGGGCTCAGAGGTCGCCGGATCCTTCGCGGATTGGCAGGCCAGCATTCTCTATGACGACACCGCCGATACCGACGGCACTTATGGCTCTGTCGAGGTGAATGTCACCATCGCCTCTCTGACATTGGGGACCGTTACGGCCCAGGCGATGGGATCGGATTTCTTCGCCGCCGAAAGCTTTCCTCAGGCGCGTTTCGAGGCAGACATCGTTCAGGAAGGCACCGGGTTGGTGGCGCGGGGAACCCTGACGATCAAAGGCAATTCGGTCCCGGTTGATCTGCCGTTTGAGCTGATGATCGAGGAGAATACCGCGCAAGCTCAAGGTGAGCTGCGCGTCGACAGACGCGACTTTGGCATCGGCGCCGCTGACGAAGGGAATGTGGGGTCCGAAGTGGTGATCACGTTCGATCTGTCTGCAACACGCCTTGGGGATAGCGGCTGACATTCCGACCAGATGACAAAAAGGCCGACGCGATATCGGCCTTTTTTATTGGAATGTACGAGAACGGTGCGCGATCTAGTCCGCCTTTGCGGCCTCAATCGAGATCACAACATCCAGCTCGTCGCTCACTGCGGGAGCGAAGGCACCAGCGCCGAAGTCCGGCCTGAGGATGGTGGACGATGCGTCGACGCAGAACCACGGCTTGTTTGACATCGGGTGCGTGCCCTGCTGATTCATCACGGCATCCAGAACAACCGATTGCGTCTTGTCCCGAATTGTCAGGTCACCGGTGATCTTTGCTGTGTTCTCGCCCGTTACTTCGATCGCGGTCGAGGTGAATGTCACCATGTCGCCCTCCGAGGCGGCCAGAAAATCGTCCGCCATGAAATGCTCAAACCGCGCTTCCCAACCGGTAAAGAGCGATGTCAGCGGCATGGCGACGGACACACTGGAATTGGCCGGGTCCTCGGCGTCAAACATGATCTCTCCGTCAAACCCGGAGAACATATTGTAGGTCGTGGAGAAGCCGAGATGGTTGTAGGAGAACAGCACCTGACTATGGCTGGCATCCAGGACGTACCGATCTGCGGCATCCGCCTGCGCGGCAGAAAACGTGGTGGCAGCGACAAGCGCGGCGGCAAAAGCAAAAGTCTTCATGACAGAATCCTGTGTTTGGAGGAAAGGATGCCAAAGATTTGGGGGAAAGAGGCCAATCCGACAACCGCTAGAACACAAACAAAAGATGTGTAGCAATGAACAGCCGGGTTTGTCCTGTGCGCGGATCAGGAGGCGCGGGAAATGGCCTTGCGCAGCGCGCGTTCCGCCACATCGGATTCGATGGGCATCTCAAGGACAAGCACACCGTCTGCGTCACTGGCACTCAACCGGCGGTCTGCCACGCTGACATTGTGCAATTCGTCAATGTTATAGCTTGTTTTCAAGCGCGAACGTCCGTGTGTGTCGTATTCGTAGACACGCAACTGTCGCTTGTTCGGGTCAACCTCAATCGCCGACGCTTCGGCCTTTTCGTTCAGTCCATTGAAAAGAAACAAACCCGCGGCGAGCATGACAGCAGAGGCGAAAAGCTTGATAAGCTGTCCCGCAGAATCTTCGGCAGGGATCAGCCACAGGCCAGCACCTGCGATACAAATCGCTGTGGCTGCGCAGGCGGTGACGAACCGCCGGACGACATCCGACGGGGCCGAGTCCAGCTCTTCCCTCAGAACGGGTTCATTCTGCATCAGCTTCTTGGGTTCGACTGCCTTCAACATCGTATCTGTCCTCATTTGCCCGTCTAACGCGGTTTTCGCCCTCGAAAATGCTCAGGGATCGCGTCCAAAATGTGGCGGGGGCACGGCATTTCGCCGACATCGTCCAACGAGGCATGCGGCTATTGCACCGCCGCATCTTTCATCGTATAGCCCGGCTTCCCTCGCTTATTTGTAACGCGCGCAGTCTCTCGTGGACGGGTCGCGAGGGGCCAGGCCCGCCTTTGAAATGCGCCTTGATAGAAGTGGAAATCGCATGCCGCTCTACGAGCATGTTTTTATCTCGCGTCAGGATCTGTCCAACACGCAGGCCGAAGGGCTTGTCGAACATTTTGGCACAGTGCTGGCCGATAACGGTGGCACGGTGGTCGAGTCCGAATACTGGGGCGTCAAGACCATGGCCTACAAGATCAACAAGAACCGCAAAGGGCATTATGCCTTCCTGAAGACCGATGCGCCCTCGGCCGCGGTTCAGGAAATGGAACGCCTGATGCGGCTGCATGAGGATGTGATGCGCGTTCTGACGATCAAAGTCGACGCGCATGCCGAAGGCCCGTCGATTCAGATGCAAAAGCGCGATGACCGTGGCGAACGCCGCGAACGCCGCAGCTAACTGGTTGAAGAGAGGAACGTAAAACATGGCTACAAAACCATTTTTCCGTCGTCGCAAGGTGTGCCCCTTCTCCGGTGCGGACGCCCCCAAGATCGACTACAAAGACACCAAATTGTTGCAGCGCTACATTTCCGAGCGTGGGAAGATTGTGCCGTCGCGGATCACAGCCGTATCCGCCAAGAAGCAGCGCGAACTGGCTCGGGCCATCAAACGCGCGCGCTTTCTGGCTTTGCTGCCCTACGCCGTGAAATAAGGAGTTTAGGACATGCAGGTCATACTTCTCGAACGCGTGGCGAAGCTGGGACAGATGGGCGACGTTGTCGATGTCAAACCAGGTTTTGCGCGCAACTATCTGTTGTTGCAGGGCAAGGCGCTGACAGCCTCGAAAGAGAATATCGCGTCGTTTGAAGCTCAAAAAGCACAACTCGAAGCGCGGAACCTTGAATCCAAGACCGAGGCCGAAGATCTGGCGGGACGTCTGGATGGCAAGCAATTCGTGGTTATCCGCCAGGCCTCGGACGGTGGCAACCTTTACGGGTCGGTCAGCACGCGGGATGCCGCTGTGGTCGCCACCGAAGAAGGGTTTTCCGTAGACCGCAAACAGATCGTGATCCGTCAACCGATCAAGACCCTGGGCTTGCATCCGGTTGAGGTGCATCTTCACCCCGAGGTCGACGCCCAGATCACACTGAACGTGGCGCGCTCTGCGGAAGAGGCGGAAATTCAGGCGTCAGGTCGCACGATTCAGGACATTGCCGCAGAAGAAGACGAGGCCGCGGATTTCGAAATCGCGGAGCTTTTCGATGATATCGGCGCGGCCGCGTCAGAGGATGACGAACTGACAACGCCGTCCTCGGACGACACCGCAGAAGAAGAGCAGACAGACGACTAAGTCACGTCTTCACTCTGAAAATCAAAACCCGTCCTCCATGAGGACGGGGGTTTTTGGTTTTGAGTATTCTGCCAGATGGGTAGATCAGGTTTCGATATGCCAGGGGCGCGCAGCAACGGCCCGCGCCCCCGGCAACATCACTACTCTTCCAGAGCTTCAACCGCTTGTTCGAGCGCCTCTTTGGTGGTCTCCGTTTCCGTGACCTGCGCCTGTTCGGCAATGTACTCGATCACTTTATCTTCGAAGATCGGAGCGCGCAGCTGCTGACGCATCTGGGGGTTTTTCTGAACGAATTCAAAGAATTCGCGCTCCTGCCCTGGATATTGACGCGCCTGCTCCATGACCGCCTGTGTCATCTCGGCATCCGAGATTTCCACCTCCGCTTTCTGGCCGACATCCGCCAGCAAGAGCCCAAGCCGCACGCGACGTTCCGCCAGGGTCGTGTGCTCTTCGGTTGGTTCGATCTCCGGATGATCGTGCCCTTCAACATTCGGGTTGTCGTCATGCCAGAGCTGATGCGCGATCTGCTTGGCCTCCATCTCCACCATAGAGGGCGGCAGATCAAAGCTCACCATACCGTCCAGCGCGTCGAGAACACCGCGCTTCATGACCGCCCGGGCGGCTCCGCCGTATTCCTGCTCGAGCCGTTCGCTGATCTGGCCCTTGAGCGCGTCCAGGGACTCAGACCCGAACTTCTCTGCCAGCGCATCATTAATCTCGGCTGGGACCGGCTCTTTCACAGCTGTGATTTCGCAGGTGAATTCAGCCTCCCGTCCGGCAAGATGCTCGGCCTGATACGCCTCCGGAAAGGTCACTGTGACGACCTTCTCTTCGCCCGCTTTCACGCCGACCAACTGCTCCTCGAAACCGGGAATGAAGCTGTTGGAGCCCAGAACAAGCGGATAATCCTCAGCGCTTCCGCCGTCGAAAGGCTCACCACCCGTGCGGCCCACGAAATTCATCACAACCTGATCGCCGTCTTTGGCCTTTGAGTTCTTGCGTCGATCTTTGAAGTCCTGAGCGCTCTGCGCCAGATTTTCCAGGGCTTCGGCAACCTGCTCCTCGCCGGGCTTGACGATCAGGCGTTCCAGGGTCAGGCCCGTCAGGTCGACCTCTGGAATGTCAGGCAGCGCCTCGTATGACATTTCGACCTCGACATCGTCGCCGGGCTTCCAGTCGTCATTGGTCATTTTGATCGCTGGCTCGCCCGCCGGCTTTTCATCCTTCTCCTCGAAATGAGAGCTCATCGCGCCATCGACAGCTTCCTGCATCGCCTCACCGAGCACGCGGTCGCCGTATTGCTTCTTCAAAAGCGGCAAGGGTACCTTCCCTTTGCGAAAGCCTTTCATTTCGATGTTTGGCTGCGCTTCCTTGAGCTTCGCCATGACTTTGTCGTCCAGCTCCTGCGCGCTCAGTGTCATCTTGTAAGAGCGTTTGAGCCCTTCATTCATAAGTTCTTCGACCTGCATCGTCGTCCTTCCCTAGCATTGCGGGCCGCGGAGGCGTCCGCGGCGGTCAAAATCACACGCCCTTCTAAGTAGCGCGCCAGACCCGTGCAAGCGCGTTCTTCATACCGAAAACACGCAAAGATCCTGGCCAGATGCGCGCGCAACTCTGGCTGAAGCGAGCCCTCTCAGACAAAATGCGACCGATCCCTCGCAACGGCCGCGCGCGGCGGCTCGCCGCGCTGTTCCAAAACACCCGATGCACGCGAAAGAACGCTGGTACGGACGCGCGTCAACGTTGCAATAATCTGGCGATCGTACGAGCAAACCACTCGGACCCAAGAGATGGAAAGTGTTTAAATATCTGTTTTTTAATCACTTTATCCACTCTACCGCGCGTGCAATATGTCGTCCGCGGCCGTGGAGCACCAAGATCAAAGATCTGTGTTTGTGTCGTTTCGGTGAGGGTCCCCCGATCAACCGTGTGACAGTTTTATCTCTATTTTATGACGCCCGTGATTCGCTTTCGTGTCGCCGCAGTGCAGCGTCAGCTCTCATCTTGGCGCGTCCAACACCGTAGCGGTCGAGAAATTTTGTTAACAATTTGAAGCCGTCAGCGTGGCCTCACCGCCAAAACGATTTACACGCCGTCACGCGTCACCATAGGGTATCGTCACCTGGGATGGGAAAACGAAATGAAAAAGTTCCTGATCGCCGAGACCGATGAGTCCGGCAATGTCGAATGGGTGTGGGTCAGCCGGGGTGACACCAGAAAGACAAAACCACTGGATCGCGCGAGGCCCCTGCCGTTTGATCTGGATGATTGCGAAATCGCGGGCGCATCACGCGATGCCGTGCAGGCGTGGCTGCAGGCAGGCTCTGGCTACTAGCTCCTCCTGACCCTGCGAACTGGAAGCGGTGATCCAATAGACCGCGCGTCGGGACTACCATAGGACCCACGTCAGAATGGAACCGCCCTCCGCACATTCTAGGGCCCCGCGATGGCGCTGAACCTCCTAAAAGCTTAAAATCGGAAATCGAACCATGGGTTACCACGCGCGTCGCGCCAAGCGAAGATCCGCGCCGCACGCGTCTGACAAGAACATAGGGCAACCATGACCGACGCACCGCTGACAGGCCTATGCGTGGTCGAACTCGCTCGAATTCTGGCAGGGCCGTGGATCGGTCAAACCCTCGCCGATCTGGGGGCCGAGGTGATCAAGGTCGAAAGCCCCGCCGGTGACGACACCCGCCGCTGGGGTCCACCGTTTATCGAAAGAAATCTGCCCGACGGTCAAACAGAGAAGGTCTCCGCGTATTTCCAGAGCGCCAATCGCGGCAAAACGTCTGTTGTTTGTGATTTCCGTGACGACCGGGATTTGGAGCGTTTGCGCAGCCTGATCGACGACGCCGATGTTCTGATTGAGAATTTCAAAGTGGGGGGCTTGCAAAAATATGGCCTTGATTACGCCAGCCTCGCCCCGCGCAATCCGGGTCTGATCTATGCCTCGGTCACCGGGTTCGGCCAGACCGGGCCGCGCGCCTCGAAACCGGGATATGATTTTCTCATTCAGGGGATGAGCGGGATCATGGATCTGACGGGCGACCCGAGCGGCGCACCGCAAAAGGTCGGTGTGGCCTGGATCGATATTTTCACCGGTCTTTACGGCACGATCGGCATTCAGGCCGCCCTTGCCGAGCGCGCCGTGTCCGGGAAGGGTCAGCACATCGATCTGTCACTCTTTGACACCGGGTTGGCCGTTCTGGCCAATCAGTCGGCCAATTACCTGCTCGGAGGGCTGGATCCGACGCGTCTTGGCAATGCACATCCGAACATCGTGCCCTACGAGGTTTTTCCCGCCCAAGACGGCCACCTGATCATCGCCTGCGGAAACGACACGCAGTTTGCAGCCCTTTGCAGAGTCTTGAACGTGCCGGACCTGATTGACGACCCGGCCTACGCCACGAACCCGGCGCGCGTCGAAAACAGGGAACGTTTGATTCCTCGTCTGGCGGAGGCCACGTCACGGGTACCAAGGGATCAGCTGATCGAGCAGTTCGAGCGCACGGGCGTCCCGGCCGGGCCAATCAACAAGGTATCCGAGGCCGTCGAAGACCCGCAGATTCTGGCGCGCAAAATGAGGATCAACCCGGATGGCATCGCCGGGTTGCGCACGCCCGTTCTTTTTTCCCGAAGCGATCTTGTCCTAGATAAAGCCGCCCCCGGATTGGGCACCGGCGCCTGGCGTTTCACCCGTTAGGTCCATCGATCTGTGATCAGGCGATGCCCTCGCGGCTTTTAATCACGTGGTAATAGGCCCAGAGCTGGCGTGCGGCGACCGAGCGCCAGGGCGACCACGTCGTCGCCATCTCTCGTAAGACGCGCGGTTTCGGTCGTGCGTCCAGATCGTAAAGCAATCGCGCCCCCTCTTGCAGCGCCAGATCGTCGGGGGCGAACACGTCCGCGCGCCCCAATGAGAACATTGCGTAGACTTCCGCTGTCCAGATGCCGATCCCAGGCACTTCGGTCAGGATGTCGATGCTCTCGTCTGTCGGTGCCATGCGCAGCGCCCGGTAATCGATCCGGGCAGCGGCAAGAGCGCGGGCATAGCGGATCTTCTGACGGCTGAGGCCCACCGCGCGCAACTCCTCGTCGCTGGCCCACAGGATCTTGCGCGGACCGGTAAGCCGGGCTGTCTGCATGCGTTTCCATATCGCGCGGGCCGCCGCGACGCTAACCTGCTGACTGACAATCGCGCTCAGAAGCTGCGCAAACCCGTCAGGTCGACGGCGCAGCGGAAGCGGGCCCGTCATCTGCTGCGCGGCCGCCATGCGCGGACAGATCGCGATAAGATGTGCCACGCCCTGCGCCACATCCTCATCCGTTTCGATCACCGCTTCCGTCACAAGGCGCGCACCCACGACAAACACGCGTCAATCGACGCGGCTTTGGCCCCCTCAGGTTGAGGAGGACGCTCAATCAACGCCACCTTCAAGCCCAGCGCGGAGGCGGCATAAAGCTTGGTGCGGGAGGTCTCGCCCCCGGCATTCTTGGCCACAACCCAATTCACTCCCAGCTCTCGAAAAAGGCGTTGTTCGTCATCCGTACTAAAGGGCGGTCGGGCAATGTGAAAGCGCCCGTTCGGGAAAGGAAAAGGTTCCTCCGGCGGCTCGATCTGACGACAGATCACCTGCACATCTACAAGGTTTGAAAATCTCGCCAGAGTCTGACGCCCGGTCGCCAGAAAGACGATGTCACCCGAGGAAACATGAGCTGCCAGTTCCTCTTCACGCCCGAGCGAGATCCAGCCGGGCTCCAGCGGCCAGGGCGGGCGCAGAAACTGGCAGTAAGGGATATCAAGCTCAGCGCACAGGCGCGCGGTGCGTTCAGATATTCGGGCCGCGAAAGGATGCGTGGCGTCGAGTACTGCTGATATGTTATGAGACTTAACATAGGCAACAAACCCTGAGGCGCCACCGAATCCGCCCACCCGCATCGGCAGAGACAGCTTTTCCGGCGCGCGTGTCACCCCGGCGAGCGACCCCACAGCCGCAATGCCGTCCCGGGACAAAGCGCGGGCGATATCGCGTGCCTCCCGGGTGCCCGCCAGCAACAGCAGCGTCATCGCGCCGCCCGGGCCAGAATGGTGCCCTGACGATCAATCACAACGGTATCGCAGCGGATCGTCTCGGGCAGCATGTTCCGCACCGCGGCACAGCTTTGATCCGCCACCCAGTCAGCCATGTCTTTTCCCGCGATCTCATAGGCTTGCAGCGCTGTATTCATGTCCTTTAACTCTGAACGCCCAAGGGTTTCAGCCAGATGGGTGAAACTGACCTGACTGCGCTTGGAATGCAGATCGCGCGCGCCCTGGGCCAGCTTTGTCATCTTGCCGATCCCACCGCCAACCGTGACCCGGGGCACCGGGTGGCGTGCCAGATACTTCAGCATGCCCCCGGCGAAATCCCCCATATCCAGCATCGCGTGATCCGGCAGATCATACAGCGCCTGCACCGCCTTTTCACTTGTCGCGCCTGTGCAGCCCGCGACATGGTCCAGTCCGGTTTCACGCGCCACATCGATTCCGCGATGTATCGAAGCGATCCAGGCGGCGCAGGAAAACGGTCGGACGATCCCGGTCGTCCCGAGGATAGACAACCCACCCTCGATCCCGAGGCGGGGATTCCAAGTGCGTTTCGCAATCTCGCACCCACCGGGCACGGAAATCTCCACAAGGATATCAGGCGCTTGTCCAAGGCGTGCGGCCATTTCCTCCACCGTCTGTGTCATCATCCGGCGTGGCACCGGGTTTATCGCAGGCTCACCGGGCGCGATTGGCAGACCCGGCAAGGTGACGGTACCGACCCCTTCGCCAGCGCGGAAACACACCCCCCCGTCAGAGGCGCAAACCCGGGCATGGATCGAGGCGCCGTGGGTGACGTCGGGATCATCGCCGGCATCCTTGACGACCCCCGCTTCTGCCCAGTCCGAACCGGTTGCAAAATGTGAAATCTCGAAATCTGGTCTTTCCCCGCCGGGCAAGGTGATCCGGACGCGGTCAGGCCGTCCTTCCCCCCAGAATGCCATCAACGCCGCGCGCGTGGCTGCGGTCGCACAGGCACCCGTGGTCCAGCCCCGACGCAACTGAGGCGCAGCGGACGCTGACGGCCGTTGCGGCGCGGTGTCTGGGGGATCGCTCATCAGCCCGCACTATAGGCCCCGGCCCAGCACACGCCAACGGCCAAAGATCTGTTCCCCAAGCGAATTATGTCACCCGATGTCGCACCCGCAGCCTTGTCAGGTCGCACAGGGGCTTTTCTGCAGCCTCACTTCACGGCATAGAGAAACGGTGACCGAGTTACCAACACACCCGAGCGCCAATTGGCCAAGCTTTGACCCCGGATGGGTTTGGCTTTGCGGCGCGGGTCCGGGCGATCCCGGGCTTCTGACATTGCACGCTTTGCATGCGCTGCGTGAGGCGGATGTCGTGGTCTATGATGCGTTGGTTCAGAGCGGTGTGCTGGACTGGGCGCCTCAGGCTGAACATATCTATGCGGGCAAGCGGGGCGGCAAGCCTTCAGCCAAACAACGCGACATTTCTTTGCGCCTTGTGGAACTCGCGCGCGCGGGCAAACGCGTGCTGCGGCTCAAAGGCGGCGACCCGTTCGTGTTCGGGCGTGGGGGCGAAGAGGCCCAGACACTCGTGCAGCATGGTGTCCCGATCCGCGTTATTCCTGGCGTCAGCGCGGGCATTGGCGGTCTGGCCTATGCCGGCATACCGGTGACGCATCGGGACGTGAATCAATCCGTCACCTTTGTCACGGGACATGATCAATCCGGCGAGACCCCCGGTTCACTCGATTGGGACGCGATCGCACGCGGCAGCCAAGTTATCGTCGTTTACATGGGGATGAAACATGCGGCGAAGATCAGCGCAGCACTGATCACAGCCGGACGCGACCCGCAGGAACCTTGCGCCGTCGTCTCCAGCGCCACGACAGACCAGCAGCGCGTGCTGGAGACAACGCTAGGCAAGTTGGCCAGCGATATAGAGGCGCACGGCATGGAGCCGCCCTCCATCCTGTGCATCGGGCGTGCGACTCTGTTGCGTCAGGTTCTGGATTGGCAGTCGATGTTAATCGGAGAAACACCGCGCAATCTCGATCCCCTGGGCCGCAACCGCCCGGCTGAAAGCGCCTGAACGGCAGACCCGGATGGGATTGGGGCTGATCCTCGCTGCGCCGGCCTCTGGATCCGGGAAAACGACCGTAACGCTCGCGCTCCTGCGATCGTTGTCGCGCAAGGGCGTGAGGGTTCGCGGCGCGAAATCCGGTCCGGACTATATCGATCCCGGCTTTCACGAAGCGGCCTGTGGCCTGCCTTGCGTGAACCTCGATGCCTGGGCCATGCCGCCCCCGCGATTAAGACATTTGAGCGCGGGTGATGGATTGCTGATCGTCGAAGGGGCGATGGGCCTGTTCGATGGTGCGCCACCGGACAACCGCGGCGCGGTGGCCGATCTGGCGCGCGCGCTCTCGCTCCCGGTTTTTCTGGTCGTGGACGCCTCAAGGATGTCAGGGTCGATCGCCGCTCTCGTGCGCGGATTTGCCAGTCATGATCCAGAGATCTCTGTCGCCGGGGTGATCCTCAATCAGGTCGGATCGCAGCGGCACGAAACCATGCTGCGCGACGCCCTGGCTCCTCTCGGGCTGCCCGTCCTGGGATGTCTTCATCGCGATCCCGGACTTGCCCTGCCCTCGCGTCACCTTGGCCTCGTCCAAGCGGGGGAGCGCGAGGACCTCGATGCCTTCCTCGATCTGGCAGCGGACCGGCTTGAGGACACTGTGGACATAGACGCGTTGCAAGCCCTCGCCGCACCTTTGCCCCCGGCATCGAAGCATCCGCGCATCCCGCCACCGGGACAGATCATTGCTCTGGCCGATGACGCGGCCTTCGGGTTTTCCTATGCCCATCAACTGGCGGACTGGCGGGCGCAGGGCGCGGAGGTGCGTCCTTTTTCGCCCCTGAACAACGAGGCAGTGCCCGAGGCAGATTTCGTGTTTCTTCCCGGCGGGTACCCCGAGCTCCATGCCGCACATCTTTCACAATGCCTGACATTCATGAAAAGCCTGCGCTCTGCGGCTGAAAACACGCAGGTCTATGGTGAATGCGGCGGGTACATGGTGCTTGGTGAGCGGCTGACCGATGCGGAGGGCGTGTCCCATCCCATGGCCGGACTGCTCCGGCTAGAGACCAGCTTCGCCCAACGCAAACGTCATCTGGGATATCGACATCTTTCTGCCTCCGGCGGGCCGATGGCGGGCCGTTGGATGGGACATGAATTTCACTATGCCAGCACGCTACGCGCCGAAGGTACGCCGCTTTTCACAGCGCAGGACGCGACCGGCACATCGCTGCCAGCAATGGGGCTGATATCAGGTCGGGTGCAGGGCTCTTTTGCCCATGTGATCGACCCGGCCTCCGCGGGCATCTGATCGGGCTTGCCGGGCTGGACGTTCCGGCGTAGCACAAGGTATGAGCGACGCGACCCTGCCTCTTGATGATGACGCCCGCGCCCGCCGGAACGTGCTTGTTCTGGTGCTCGCGCAGGCCGTGCTCGGCGCACAGATGGCGATGATCTTTGTGGTGGGCGGCCTCGCAGGTCAGAGCCTCGCCACCAACATCTGTTTCGCGACGATGCCGATTACGCTGATCGTGCTGGGCTCGATGCTGGCCTCGAACCCCTTGTCGATGACCATGCAGCGTTTTGGGCGACGCACAGGATTTCTGATCGGCGCAGCCGCGGGCGCGATCGGCGGCGCCATCTCGGCACTGGGCCTCTACTACGCGTCCTTTTCGCTGTTCCTGCTCGGTAGTCTGATCAGCGGTGTCTACATGTCGGCGCAGGCCTTCTACCGCTTCGCCGCCGCCGATACCGCGAGCGATACCTTCCGCCCCAAGGCCATTTCCTATGTTCTCGCAGGCGGATTGCTCAGTGCCTTTATCGGGCCGCAACTGGTGAAGGTGACGAGCCAGGCCTTCGTGATCCCGTTCCTCGGCACGTACCTTGCCGTGATCGCAATCAATGTGATCGGCGCGACGCTGTTTGCGTTTCTCGATATTCCCAAGCCGCCCCCCACCCCGAAGGATTCTCCCGGGAAGGGCAGAACCCGCTGGGAGTTGATCAAAACGCCGCGCATCGCCGTGGCCGTGATCTGCGCGATGGTGTCCTATGCGCTCATGAACCTTGTGATGACATCCACGCCGCTCGCCGTCGTCGGTTGCGGGTTTACCGAGGGCAACGCGGCAGATGTCGTGACAATGCACGTGCTGGCCATGTTCGCCCCGTCCTTTTTCACGGGCCATCTTATCGCGCGCTTCGGGGTCGAACGGATCATCGGCGCGGGATTGGTGATTCTGACGCTGGCAGGTGCCGTGGCCTTGCACGGCGTGGCGCTGGAAAACTTCTTCATCGCGCTGGTTCTGCTGGGGCTCGGCTGGAATTTCGGCTTCATCGGGGCAACGACGATGCTCGCCGCCTCTCACACAGTGGAAGAGCGTGGACGGATGCAGGGGCTCAACGACCTTCTGGTCTTTGGCGGGGTCACCGTCGCCTCGCTAAGTTCCGGCGGGCTGATGAACTGTTCGGGCGGCACCCCCGAAGCAGGCTGGGCGGCGGTCAACCTCGCCATGGTGCCGTTCCTGACGCTCGCCGGCGGCGCACTGATCTGGCTGAGCATGCAGCGAAGATACGCGGTATAGCCGCGCGATTGCCGGGCCTCGGAACGGCGATACAACTTTGGGTCGGCGCGGTTTACGATGTCCAAATCGAACGCAGGATGTTCAGATAGGCCCGGCCTGCCAAAATCGCCGGCCCTTGGGGGAGGCCCGGCAATCGCGCGGCGGACATAGGACATTGTACCGCGCGGGTCTATTAACACATAACGTGGCGCACGTGCAGTACGTCAATCTCCTGCGGGTCATAGTCATCGTCCGGATTGAGGGTCACACCATCCCTGTCAATGCGGACGTTGACGCCTGAAGCCACAAGTTCAGCCTTTAACGCATCGACTTGCGAAAAATCCTTCGTCTGTTTTGCCTCGTCGCGCAGCGCAGACATTCGGTCAGCCAGTTCCTTCAACTGGACAGAGCCGATCGCGTTGCGGACAGAAGCTTTGCGCGCCTCACTCTCTGTATCAAGATTGACAAACCCCAGAAATGAGAGCGTCTCAAAAAACAGAATGGCGTCGGGGTTGTCTTTCTCGGTGCTGGTCTTCACCCTGACGGCCAGCTCAAACAGCCTTGCAATCGCAAGCGGCGTGTTAAGATCACCGGCCAAAGCGCTAACAACTTCTGGGTCCGGGGCGTGACCTGCAAACTTACGATGCGGGTCGCTCAGCGCAATTCGCTTAAGGCGATGCCATGCTTGCAGATGTCCTTTAGCCTGCTTTGCTTTCTCTGCCGTCCAATCCATCGGCTTGCGATAATGCGTCTGCAAAAAGACAAAGCGGATCACCTCGCCGGGGATCCCCTGATCCAGCAAATCTCGCACGGTAAAGAAATTGCCCAATGACTTGGACATCTTCTTGCCCTCGACCTGCAGCATCTCGTTATGCAGCCAGTAGCGCGCGAAATCCCCGTCGGGATTGGCACAGCAGCTTTGGGCGATCTCGTTTTCATGGTGCGGAAAGGTCAGGTCATTGCCCCCCGCATGAATGTCGAAGCTTTTGCCCAAAAGCTCCAGAGCCATGGCAGAGCATTCGATATGCCATCCCGGTCGCCCCCGACCCCAGGGGCTGTCCCATCCGGGAATAGCGGGCGTCGACTTCTTCCACAGGACGAAATCCATCTGATCTTCTTTGTAAGGTGCCACTTCGACCCGTGCGCCGGCAATCTTGGCATCCACCGAGCGCCCGGAAAGGGCGCCATAGGCCTGATAGGAGCGCACCCGAAAAAGAACATGCCCCTCCGCCGCGTAGGCATGTCCGCCCGCGATCAGCGTCTCGATCATCGCCACCATCTGGGGAATGTACTGGGTCGCGCGCGGGATCTCGTTAGGCAGGAGCGTGCCCAGGGCCTCCATATCATCGAGATACCACTGCGTCGTCTCCGCGGTGATGTCATTGATGGCGCGCCCGGTCTCTGCGGCGCGCGCGTTAATCTTGTCCTCTACATCAGTGATATTGCGCGCGTAGGTTACATGCTCGGCCCCATAAACATGCCGCAGGAGCCGGAAAAGCACATCAAACACCACTGCCGGCCGCGCATTTCCCAGATGCGCCCGGTCATAGACCGTGGGTCCACAGACATACATCCGCACATTCCCCGGATCGATAGGAACGAACACCTCTTTGCGGCGCGTCTTTGAATTGTGAACCGTGATCTCGGTCATGGTATCGCATGCCCTTTTGTTCTTGCCTGCGGCTTAGCAACTTCACCCACCAGAGGGAATAGAGCCGGACCTCTTTGTCAGTAAGGCTGGATCTTGACAGCTCCGGATCACCCGTTCATCCCAGCCCCAAGACAGGAGAATGCCCGATGGAGATGTCAAAACGGATCACCGGCATAAATGGCGGCGCCTCGGATGGCTGGGACGTCTACTATCGTGCCAAGGAGATGATCGCAGGCGGCATCGATGTGGCGATGCTGACCATTGGCGAGCACGATATCGGCACGGACGCCTGCATTCTGGACGCCATGCGGGACGCCGCTCGCGCGGGCCATGTCGGCTATGCCTTTGGCAACGGGAACCTGAACCTGCGAGAAACCGTGGCGCACAGGCTCTCTGAGAGAACAGGTGTGCCTACAACCCCCGATAACGTGCTTGTCGTGCCAGGCGGGCAAGCCGGATTGTTTGCCGCCCACCATGGCGCCTGTGACGAGGGCGACTCCGCGCTCTATATCGATCCCTACTACGCCACATATCCCGGAACGGTCCGGTCGGTCGGGGCGATGCCGGTGGCCGTACCCGCCCGCGCCGAGCGCCTGTTTCAGCCGGACCCCAAGGATCTGGCAGAGGCCGTGCGCGCCGCAAAGAAACCGCGCAGCCTGCTGATCAACACCCCCAACAATCCAACCGGCGCGATTTATACCCGTGAAACGCTGGACGGCATCGCGGATATCGTGCGCGAGCATGACCTCTGGCTGATCTCGGACGAAGTCTATGACACCCAGATATGGCAGGGCCAGCACATCAGCCCGCGCGCCCTGCCCGATATGGCGGATCGCACGCTGGTGATCGGATCGATGTCCAAAAGCCACGCCATGACCGGAAGCCGCATCGGCTGGATCGTGGGCTCGGAAGAGGCGATCGGTTACCTCGCGGACCTCGCCACGGCCACCACGTATGGCGTTGCAAGTTTCATTCAGGAAGCGGCGGTCTTTGCCCTCGGCCTCGGGCCCGATTTCGAAGAAAGGGTTGCCGCCCCGTTCCGGCGTCGGCGCCAGAATGTGCTGGCGCAGATTGCCGAACAGAATGCGGTCCGCGCGCTTCCGGCCGATGGTGCGATGTATGTCATGCTCGATATCCGGGCCACCGGATTGTCCGGTGAAGAATTTGCGCTCAGGCTGTTGGAAACATGCAACGTGGCCGTCATGCCGGGCGAGAGCTTTGGCAGCGCGGCGGCGGGCCATGTGCGCGTAGCCTTAACGGTTGAGGACAAGCGCCTTGGGGAGGCCATCGACGCGCTGATTACCCTCGCCACGGACCTCGTTGCAGAGGCCAACCCGACCCCCGCGCCCCTACCCCTCTGACTTTTCTTCAAAAGAGAGGCCAGCCACGGGTTGACCCTTGAATCTTCGCCTTATCTCTTCTGTAGCAAAACGGGAGACATGCGATGAATAAGGGTCTTGTGACAGCCATGTTGTTGATCATTGGCGGTATGGTTGGACTGCCTGTGATGTTTTTGTCTTTCGTCTGAGGCAAAGCGTTACGCGATAGACGCGCGTCGCAGCGTGTCTTGACACGCAGCGCGACGCACGCACGGTGAGCGCCTGTCGCCTTCAGCCGATGCATCAGGTTGAAAGCGAAAGACGTCTGGCCACCCAAAGCACATCCTGTTTGCGACGTCAGGTCGCAAACAGGACAGAAAAGCCGCATCTTTCTGTCCCTCATGAGCAACATGGAGGAGTGAAAGTGGGCGATACACGCTTTCTTTTTGTTTTGATCGTCAGAACGATCGGTGCGGCCCGGGGGCGGGCGGCACGGGGCAGACCTGTTGGCTTTGTCTAAGCCCACCGTTTCCCCAAGCCGATCACAGGATATCAAAATGAACGAGATTTCGACCCGCCGCACCGGAGGCCGCGCCGCGCGTCGTGCCAGCCGTGCCGCTCCCCTCGACGCCCAGATGACCCCCGTGCGCGCCGGTTTGCGCGGCGGCCAGCTCAATCCGCTCAGCGACGCGCAAGTCCAGCGCATCCATGAAACCGCGCTCGATGCGCTCGAACAGATTGGCCTCGCCGATGCCCCTCCCAGCGGCATAGAGGCCCTGACAGGTGTCGGCGCGATCCTCGGAGACGACGGTCGCATCCGTTTCCCGCGCGCCCTCGTCGAGGATATGGTGGCGAAGGCAAATCGCACGATCACGCTGCCGAGCCGGGACGGGTTGAACGATCTTGTGCTTGAGGACAGCCGCGTTCACTATGGAACGGCAGGCGCTGCGGTCCATATGGTCGACCCCGAAGGCCGCAATTACCGCGAAAGCACCCTGCAGGATCTCTATGATGCCGCGCGGATCTGCGACCAGTTGCCCAACATTCATTTCGTCCAGCGTCCGATGGTGGCGCGCGACATCACCGACAACATGGAGATGGACCTCAACACCGTCTATGCCTGTTGCTCAGGAACGACCAAACATATCGGAACCTCGTTCAGCGAACCGGCCCATGTCGCGCCGGCACTGGAGATGCTTTACATGATCGCCGGCGGCGAAGAGGCGTTCCGCGCCCGGCCCTTCATGAGCAATTCGAACTGCTTTGTCGTGCCGCCGATGAAGTTTGCGACGGAATCCTGCGAAGTGATGGAGGCCTGTATCCGGGGGGGCATGCCCGTCCTGCTTTTGTCCGCCGGGATGGCCGGCGCGACCGCGCCGTCCACTGTGGCCGGCGCGATTGTTCAGGCCACCGCGGAATGTCTGGCGGGTCTTGTCTATGTGAACGCGATCTCACCGGGTCATCCGGCGATCTTCGGGACATGGCCCTTCGGTCTGGATCTGCGCACAGGCGCAATGTCGATCGGTTCGGGCGAGCAGGCGTTGCTGACGGCTGGTTGTGCACAGATGCACCGCTTCTATGACATACCCGGCGGCGCGGCCGCTGGCGCCTCGGACAGCAAACTGCCCGACATGCAGGCCGGATGGGAACAGATGTGCTCGAACGTGATGGCGGGACTATCCGGTCTCAACATGGTCTACGAAGCGGCGGGCATGCACGCCTCACTGCTCGGGTTTTGCCACGAAAGCCTGATCCTCGGAGATGATTTGATTGGTCAGGCGCTGCGCTGCGTGCGGGGCATTGAGGTGGATGATGAAACGCTGGCGCTGGATCAGATCCGGGAGGTTTGTATCGGTGGGCCGGGACATTACCTGGGCACATCGCAAACCCTTGCCAGGATGCAGACCGATCACGTCTATCCCACGTTTGGCGACCGGTCTTCCCCGAAAGAATGGGCGGAGAACGACAAACCTGACCTCATTGAGGGAGCGAGACAGCGCAAGGAGGCCATTCTGGCCCAGCGACCTCCAGCCGCTTTCGACCCCGAACTCGACCAGGCCCTGCGCTCTGCTTTCAAGATCCACCTCAGCGTCTGAGCGCGCGGACTTTTACAAAAATTCCGGCCCGGAAAATTTCGAAATTTTCCGGGTCCCTGAATCTGGGCGGTCGGGCGTTACTCCATCGCGCGGAAATTGAACTCGCCGCCTTCCTTGATCCCCGACGGCCAGCGGGATGTGACCGTTTTCGTCCGGGTGTAGAAACGGAACGCGTCGGGTCCATGCTGGTTCAAGTCGCCGAAGGCCGATTTTTTCCAGCCGCCAAAGGTATGATAGGCCAGCGGCACGGGGATCGGCACGTTCACCCCGACCATCCCGATATTGATCCGGTTGGCAAAGTCGCGCGCCGTGTCACCGTCCCGGGTGAAGATGGCGGTGCCATTGCCGTATTCGTGGTCCATCGCCAGACCGATTGCCTCTTCATAGCTTCCCGCCCGCACGGTCGACAGAACCGGGCCAAAGATCTCTTGGGTATAGATGTCCATGTCCGGGGTGACCCGGTCAAAGAGATGCGGCCCGACGAAAAAGCCGTCCTCGTAACCTTGCAGGGAAAAGTTCCGGCCATCCACGACAAGATCCGCGCCCTGCTGGATCCCGCTCTCAACGAGGCCGAGGATTTTCTCTTTCGCGGCCGCTGTAACGACGGGGCCATAGTCCACGTCATCCCCGGCCGTGTAGGGGCCGACTTTCAGTTTCTCAATCCGCGGCACCAGTTTTTCCACAAGTCTGTCGGCGGTTTCGTCACCAACCGGAACAGCGACGGAAATCGCCATGCAACGCTCGCCCGCCGCGCCGTAGCCCGCGCCGACCAGCGCATCGGCGGCCTGATCCATATCAGCATCCGGCATCACGATCATGTGGTTCTTGGCGCCACCGAAGCACTGAACCCGTTTGCCGTTCGAGCAGCCACGGCCATAGATGTACTCGGCAATGGGCGTTGATCCCACAAATCCGATGGATTGTACGACCGGGTTGTCGAGCATCGCGTCCACGGCTTCCTTGTCGCCGTTGACGACCTGCAGGATGCCTTTCGGCAACCCCGCCTCTTCCATCAGTTCGGCCAGCATGATGGGCACGGAGGGATCGCGCTCGGACGGCTTCAGGATATGCGCGTTGCCGCAGGCGATGGCGGGCGCGAACATCCACATCGGGATCATGGCCGGGAAGTTGAACGGCGTGATGCCGCCCGTCACCCCGAGCGGTTGACGCATCGAATACATGTCGATGCCAGGTCCGGCGCTGTCGGTGTATTCGCCCTTCAGCATCTGTGGCGCGCCGATGCAGTATTCGGCCACTTCCAGACCCCGCTGGATATCCCCCTTTGCATCGGGGAAGGTCTTGCCGTGCTCAGACGACAGAACTTCTGCCAGCTTGTCCATGTCGCGATTGAGCAGATCGACAAACCGCATCAGAACCCGTGCGCGGCGCTGCGGGTTGGTTGCGCCCCAGGCCGGTTGCGCCTCTGCGGCGATCTCGACAGCCCGGTCGAATTCCGCGGTGCTGGCCAGAGGACAACGCGCCTGCACCTCGCCGGTGGCGGGGTTGAACACGTCCGAAAACCGGCCCGACTGACCCGCCACGCGCTCGCCCGCGATGTAATGCGTGAGTTCTTTCATGATCGCCTCCTGAACATCTGGAATGACCATAATCTTGCAAAATTGTCGGAAAAAGGGGCAAATATCCAAAAGAGACTTGCATTTTTGCAAGACAAGGCAGAGGCCGGTCTAATGAATGTCCAATGGGATGATTTGCGTATCTTTCTTGCGGTTGCACGGCGCGAAAGCCTCTCAAGCGCGGGACGCAGTCTTAAAATCGACCCTGCCACGGTGAGCCGTCGGGTGGCGCGGCTCGAACAGGCTTTCAACACACCGCTTTTTGCAAAATCTCCCACCGGCTATACGCTGACCGAAATGGGACAGCGCCTGCTGACCCATGTGGCTCGGGCCGAAACCGCCTTGCAGGAAGCGGCTGACGACATGGCCGGTCAGACGACAGGCATCAGCGGCACGATCCGGGTGGGCGCGCCAGACGGCGTGGCAAACTTTCTGCTGCCGCAGGTATGCACCGCCATCGCGGAAGAAAACCCGGAGCTCGACATCCAGATAATTGCACAGCCCCGCATCTTCAGCCTGACAAAACGCGAAGCCGACATGGTGATTGCGGTCAGCCCGCCGCAGACCGGGCGGCTCACGGTCCAGAAAATCACCGATTACAAGCTCTATCTATGCGCCATGCAGGATTATCTGAGCCGTCATCCGCCCGTTCGGTCGCTGGAAGATCTGAGGGGCCATCGCATGATCGGCTACATTCCCGACATGATCTACGATACCGAACTGGACTATCTCAGCGAAACAGGCGTCGAGCGGGTCAATCTGGGTTCGAATTCCGTGGCGGTTCAGATGAACTGGATCCGCCAGGGGGGCGGTGTCGGAATTGTTCACGATTTTGCCCGGCACTCGGTGCCCGATCTGATGCGTATTCTGCCCGAACAAATCGAGCTCACCCGCAGTTTTTATCTCGTTCGGCATGCCGATGACCGCCGGCTTGAGCGGCTCAATCGATTTGCGCAGGCCCTTTGCGATGGGTTGCGTCGTGAAGTGATGCGGTTGGAGAGGCCGCTATAAGCTTCAAATAAAGTGCTGAACCTCCGCCAGATTGCGCGCACGGCGCTAGCAGATGATCACACTCGCGTGAGAGTGGCTCAAGGATTGGAAAACGGCGCTTAAAATTTGCGGCGTTTCATGTCATGGAACGGTCAGAGCAGAAAAAAGCGTCGAATATGAGGTCGAAGATGCGCAAGACGTCGATATCCCGCAGGGCAGCTATCCTAGGAGCGGCAGCCACCCTATCGAGCCCCGCTCTGGTGCAGGCGCAAACGACGACACGCAATGCCTCTTCCTTCAAGACGCGCAACTGGAACGATTACTTCGATACGCTGGGCAATGGCCGCATCGTCTGTGACATCGACAGCCGGGCGTTGCACTACTGGGGTGCGGACGGCGTCTATGCTCTCTACCCCTCTTCTGTGCCCATGACGGACGAGTTGACGCGCCGGGGCTATACGGAAATCGTGCGCAAGAAGATCGGGCCGACCTGGACGCCCACGGCGAACATGCGTCGGCGCGACCCGTCCTTGCCAGAGTTTATGCCCGCCGGACCGGACAATCCGCTGGGAACCCATGCGCTCTATCTCAGCTGGCCCGCCTACCTGATTCACGGCACGCATGATACGCGCAAAATCGGACGCAGATCCTCTTCGGGCTGCATCGGGCTTTATAACGAACATATCGAGGCGCTCTTTAGCAAAGCAGAGGTCGGCACTCAGGTCCTGTTGCTCTAGAACCGCCAAACACTACTCCAAAGCACAGATGAGGATTTTCCGGCGCGCGCCCGCATGTTCACGCCTTGAACCTCTTTGAAATATGACTTCGCGCGCGCATGGTCGCCGCATGCTTTAACCCTGCGGCAGCTTGGCGTATCACAAGGCGGACTTTCCCGGGCGACACAGAATCCGACCATGGCTGATATCGATATCCGAGTGCGCGGAAATACAGGCCGCATCACCCTCACGCGTCCCGAAGCACTGAACGCCCTCAGCCATGAAATGTGCCGGACCATCGACAGCACGCTCAAGGCCTGGGCAACCGATGACGTCGTAAAACTGGTGGTGATCGATGCCGAAGGCGATAAGGCCTTTTGCGCGGGCGGCGACCTGATGGGCATCTATAACGCGATGGTCGCGGGC
>ERZ1740060.360-NODE-360-length-29318-cov-8.128524_pt1 | contig 29318 bp, 23 predicted proteins | sample MGYA00581743_ERZ1740060 | MGnify/ENA primary metagenome ERZ1740060 (study PRJEB43018, sample SAMN04849235) | marine metagenome | isolation source: floating plastic debris | place: Pacific Ocean | collected 2008-08-27 | study: EMG produced TPA metagenomics assembly...
ATTTGAGACTCACCTAGTCATAGGGGGTTCAGGACTTTTCTGCACCACTAAGGAGGGACGGCTTCAAGCCAGTTCGCTTGGTAGCGCTGAATAATGTCTAATGTTTTATCCGTGCTGTTGTTATCGACAATCACCACTTCCCAGTTGAGACTCTCTACACCTTGCTGAGAGCGAACGGCTTCTAATAATTCTGGGAGATAGGCAGCTCCGTTATAAGTACGAATTGCCACAGAGAACTCAAGCATTTGCGCCTTTAGAAGCTGGCTAGCGATGTGGCTTTATTCAAGATAAAGTTTGACTGCTTTAGCTACCGTCGTGCTCTGACCCTTTCCACAAGAAAGGGTTCTAGTAAGTGATATCTGGCACAGCACTTCGGAAAACTGGCTACCCTGACAAAGTCGGGTGACCGTTGTTCGAGCTTATGCATTGCATTAATCATGCTTCAACACAAAACAGTTTATCTCTGCTAGAACCTAAGCGAGTTCTGTAAAGGCTGCTATGCCCGCTCGTCTATTACGTGTCTCTTTTTCAGACACGCTCGTTGCCGAAACCTATCGCCGTACCCGACGGCATCTGATTGGTGGAACGGTTGCCTTGGGTGGGGTCGCTCTCACTGGTGCTCTGTGGTATCGGCTGGTGGAAGGCTGGACCTGGGTGGATGCGACCTACATGTCGATCATTACCCTGGCGACGGTGGGCTTTGCGGAAATTCATCCCCTCGGTGATCGAGGTCGCCTGTTTACCATTGTCTTGATTTTGATGGGGGTGGTGGCGATCGCCTACATCGTCAACTGCTTTACCGAAGCTTTGATTCAAGGTCATTTACAAGCCGGTATTCGCTTAGGGAAGCGCCGTAGATTGATGGAATCACTCACCAACCATTACATTCTCTGTGGCTTTGGCCGCACCGGCCGCCAGGTGGCCGCCGAGTTCGCCACTGAGTCGATTGACTGCATTGTGGTGGACTCAGACGAAGCCGCCATCCATGAAGCCCAGCAACAGGGGTTCGTGACCTTTCAGGGGGATGCCACCCAGGATCAGGTGCTCTTTCAGGCGGGCATTGAACGGGCCAGTTGCCTGATTGCGGCGCTCCCGTCTGATGCGGAAAACCTGTACACGGTACTCTCTGCCAAAACCCTGGCTCCGAAAATTCGCACCATTGCTCGGGCCAGCAGCGAAGAAGCGGTGCAAAAGCTGCAGCGGGGTGGGGCCGATGTGGTGGTCTCGCCTTACATTACCGGCGGCAAGCGCATGGCGGCTGCAGCGCTGCGACCTCAAGTGGTGGATTTCTTAGATGGCATTTTGACCGGAGCCGATCGCACCGTTTATATCGAGGAATTTCTGATTTCCCCTGAATATTGCCCCAAGGTCGGGCAAACCTTGAGAGAGGCGCAGTTGCGGCTGAAGTCAGGGGCGTTGATCTTAGCGATCCGTCGTGCCGACAACTCGCTGATTGTGGGGCCAGATGGAGGGACAGTTCTGTACTCAGGGGATCTAGTGATCGGTATGGGTACCTCAGAGGATTTGCGTCGCCTCAACCAAATTCTCGGTCCTTTGCACGATCGCTATCGTTAGTCCCATTAATAGTGGGTGCCGGTTTTGCGTTGATGGACTGCCGTTTTAGCATTGGCCTGCAAGACCTGCCCACCCGTCACCGTGGCGTATACCACCCAGTGGTCACCGCATTCCATCCGGTTCGCCACCTCGCATTCTAGATAGGCGATCGCGTCCTTCAAAACTGGGCTACCATTTTCAGCCTTGTCCGTTTCCACCCCTGCGAACCGATCTTCCCCTGGGGCAAAGGGCTTCAGGAAGTGTTTCATGGGTCCTAGGTGTTGGCCTTCCGCCAGGATATTTAGCACAAAGCTGTTGCCCTGGTGCATCAGTGACTCGATCGCCCGATCCTTCGCCACCGACACCGTAAAACCCGGTGGGTTAAACGTGGCTTGAGACACCCAAGAAGCCAGCATGGCGCTGCTCACCTCCCCGTGCTGGGCCGTGACGATGCAAAGGGAACCAGCCAGTCGCCCGACCGCTTGTTCCACGGATGTAGCTGGGGTGCGGGGGGCTTTAGCCCGCTTCACCTTTTTGAGAGATTGGGCAAAGTCGGTGCCCACCTCTTCGCAATATTGCAGGGTCACATCAGTGGGCTTAAACTTGACCCGAATCGGGTCAAACGCCAAAGAATAACCCGCATCCTTAAGCTTCCCTTCCAGTAGGTCAATGGCTTCCCCGCTCCAGCCAAAGGAACCAAATACCCCCGCCAACTGGGACTTGGCGGCATTGGCGAGAACAATCCCCAGGGCAGTTTGAATTTGGGTGGGGGCATGGCCACCGAGGGTCGGTGACCCGATCAAGAAGCCTGCAGACTTGGAGATCGCCGCTTTAATATCATCCGGCTCTACATATTCCGCATTGATCGACTCCACCGCGACCCCCGCCTTAGTAATCCCCCGAGCCAGGGTTTGGGCGAGGGTGGCGGTGTTGCCGTAGGCGGAGGCGTAGATCAAGCTAACCGATAGCTCTTGGCCTTTTTGCTGCTGACTCCACTCTTGATAGGCGGCAGTCAACGCCTGTACCCCGTAGCGCACAATCGGGCCGTGGGCGGGGGCATATCGTTCTACGGTTAAGTTAGTGAGGCGCTCTAGAACTGTGTTGACTTGACGGGCGTTGGGAGCCATCAAACAGTCAAAGTAGTAGCGACGATCTTCGAGTAGGGCTTGCCAGTCGAGGTCGTAGACGTAGTTATCGCAGCGGTGCAGGCCGAAGAATTTATCGCTGAATAGTACCTCAGTGGATGCGTCGTAGGTCCAGAGCCCATCAGGCCAGCGGGGGGTGGGCACGGGGATAAATCGCAACTGATGCCCTTGTCCCAAATCCAGGCTGTCGTCCATACCCTTCATTACTTTTAGGGTGGGCAGATTGCCCTCTAGCAGGTCTTCTAGGGCTTTAGCGGCAGGGTTGGAGCACACCACTGTGACAGTCGGCATTTTTTCGAGCAGCACCTTCAGGGTCTCGACCCGGTTGGGGTTGACGTGGCCCAAAATGACGCAGTCTACCTGGGTCAGATCCACCGCATCGGTGAGCGCAGCCAGGAAAATCTCTGTGAAGGAGGCCCCAGGGGGATCCAGCAGCGCCGTACGATCACCCCGAATCACATAGCTATTGGCGGTGGTGCCCCGCTCTAGGGCGTACTCCACCTCAAAGCGAAGGCGGTTCCAACTGCGGGATCGCAACACTTCGGTGTCAGCAGCGATCGCTAAAGTCTGGACGTCACGCGGTTGGGAGGTATCCATACAAGTCCGGGTAGGTGGCTGGGCTACTCATTCCATCCTAAGCCGCCATAACAATTGCGATAAGTCCTATGCCCATCGATCTACTTATGAGCTGCATTAATAGCGCTTTATCGAGAGGCAATACCAGCAGCATTCGCCTCGATCCCCCGTCTTACAACGGTGATAGAGTGCCAGGGGTTGAATCCATGTCTGCTGAATCCATGGGTGAAATTTTCTCCTGCTTTGGACATCAATCACGCACTACAGATAGTTCACAGGGGTACTCATCAGAGCTGGATTTTGCGCAAAGTCAAATTGCTGATAAAACCGTTGAGCATCTTTGGTTTGCAAGATAAATTGAGTACCCTGCAGGCTGGGATGCGCCATTACACAAGTCACCATCCATTTGCCTAAACCCTTGCCCCGATGGGCCTCATCCACCACGACATCTGCCAGCCAGGAGGTGGTAACCCGATCGCTGATCACGCGGGCAAAACCCACTTGTTGCTGGGTTCCATCCAGCAAGAACACACAAAGGGAGTTGGCTAAGATCCCTTCTACGGTTTCTACTGGGCGATTCTGCGCCCAGTAGGTGCGGCTAAGGAGTTGATAGGTGGCTTCTAAACTATGGGCTGGAGGTTCATCGGTCAGGGTAAATGGGGGGCGGGTCCACTGCATCAGTACTTAGGGGAGATAGTTTTGAGGGCTATGGTAACGGTGAGACGATGACCGTTCAGAACAAATATCCCGTCTTGGATTTAGCCCGTGTCAGCCATTATTTTGCTCAGGTGACGGCACTCGACCATGTTTCCTTGACCATTCAAGCGGGGGAGCGGGTCGCCCTGTTGGGGCCGAGCGGCGCGGGCAAAAGTACGCTGCTCAATGTCTTGAATGGCACGATCGCCCCCACCACCGGGCAGATTACGGTCTTGGGGCAATCCCTTCAGGGGCTTTCCTCGGGGCAACTCCGTCGCGTCCAGCGCCACTTGGGTCGGGTTCATCAGAGCCATGACTTGGTGGCCAATCTAGCCGTGATTCATAACGTTAATGCAGGGCATTTAGGTCGTTGGTCAGCGCCTCAAGCGGCCCTGTCTCTGCTCTGGCCCCAGGCCGTTGAGACTGCCGCTGCAGCCTTGGCAAAAGTGGGCCTTTTGGAGAAGCTCTATGCCCGCACCGATCGGCTGTCGGGGGGAGAGCAGCAGCGGGTGGCGATCGCCCGCCTGTTGGTACAAGACCCGCAGGTGATTTTAGCGGATGAACCCATTGCCAGCGTTGACCCGGCCCGCGCCCATGACCTGATGACCTTGCTGCGAGATTGGTGTGCTCAAGCGGGTAAGACCCTGGTGGTGAGTCTCCACGATGTGGACTTTGCCAGACGCTATTGCGATCGCCTGATTGGCCTGCGCCAGGGCCGCTTGATGTTTGACGCGCCAGTTGCACAGGTCAACGACACCATGCTGGAGGCGCTTTATCAGCTATCGTCGTAAAGCTTTAAAGCTGGAGCAATCTGCCTCTTTAACCCTACCTTCGCCACCCCGGCACAACCATCGCACCCTGATCGGGCTTGGCGTGTTGGGCGCGATCGCCCTGGGCATCGCCGTTATGGGGCAACCCGCGCTGCTCAACGTAGACGGTTGGCCCCAACTGCAACAGTTTTTAGCCGCCAGTTTTAGCCCCGATCTGCAGATTGATTTTGTGTGGCGCTTGGCAAAAGCTACGGGCTTCACCTTGGCCTACGGGGTTTGTGGCACTGTGCTGAGTCTGGCTTTAGGGCTCATTGGCGGTGTCCTCTGCTCTGAAACCTGGTGGCACATCTGCTGGCCCCGATCCTCAGGGCGCGGGCAATGGGTCTGGCGGGGGCTGCGGTGGATCTTAGCGATTCCCCGCGCCATTCATGTGTTGGTCTGGGGGCTACTGTGGGTGCAGGTACTGGGGCTGGACCCACTGGTGGCGGTGCTGGCGATTGCCCTGCCCTTTGGGGCGATCGTCGCCAAAGTGTTCGCCGATATTTTTGATGAAACCCCCCAGGCCCCCCTTAAGGCGTTGCTAGCCACAGGGGGCTCTCCATTGAATGCTTGGCTTTACGGGCTGATGCCCCAGGCTTGGCCTAATCTGCTGTCCTATAGTTTTTACCGGTTTGAATGTTCCCTGCGGGCGGCGGCAGTCCTCGGCATCATTGGGGCTGGGGGATTGGGCTATGAGATTTTGCTGAGCTTGCAGTCTCTGCAATACCACCAGCTCTGGACGGGATTTTATGCCTTGATGCTCCTGAATGGGGCGGTAGATGGCTGGAGTGGCTGGGTGCGGCGGCGTTTGGGTTTTACCAGTCGTCTTGATCTGAATGTGGCTCGGCAACGCACCCGTTCAGCCCAGCCCCAGCGAGACGGCTGGATTTTGGCCAGCTGGGGCACCGTCGCGGTGATGGTTCCCCTCTGCTTCGGGTCGTTATCTCTGAACTGGGGGATTTTGTGGACCGCCCAAACTTGGCAAAGGGCATTTACCTTGCTGGAAGCTGCCAGCCCCTTCCCCCTTTCCCTGACTGAATTGGCCCCTTTACTGCCCCTATCGGTACAGACCCTAGCGATGGCCGTGGTGGCGATCGCCCTAGCAGGCAGTCTGGCCATGGTTTGGTCCTTTCCGGCGGCGCAGAATATCGTCTTACCTGGGGGACTGCTGCGCCCCCAACCGAGAACTCAGCGGGCAGCACGGGGTGACCCATTCAGGATTTGGCCCTGGGGTTGGACCATTCTGCTGGGTAGTCGTTTGGTGCTGCTGCTCTGTCGGGCCATCCCAGCCCCGATTTGGGCGCTGGTGGTGCTTTATGTCTTTTTCCCTGGGGTGCTGCCAGGGGCGATCGCCCTCGCCATTCACAACTTTGGAGTCCTCGGACGACTCATGGCTGAGGTGAATGAAAACCTCGAAGATCGTCCCGTACGCGCCATCCGTGCGATCGGGGCTGGGCCAACCAGCCTGTTACTTTATGGGATTTTCCCCCAAAATATGGGGCGATTTTTAGCCTACATCTGCTATCGCTGGGAAGTCTGCCTGCGTGAAACAGTGATTGTCGGGCTGGCGGGTGCAGGGGGCCTAGGACGACTGATGACAGAACAAATCAGCAGCTTTGATTATTCAGGGCTCACCCTCACCTTAGCCGCATTAGTTTTGTTGACTGTTCTGGTGGATGGGCTCAGCCACCGTCTACGTCAGCACCTCAACCCCCAGCCTGATGCGGGCTAACGCGCCTCAGATCTTGCGACAACCCAGCGCCCTTATTCAACTCATCCAGGGTGCAGGGGTCGAACCTGCCTAAGGCGAATTATGAGTTCGCTGCCTAATCCGCTCGGCCAACCCTGGTCGGCTTCTCTATACTAGCCCGACACCCTGAGTCCGGCACAGCCCCAAAATCCGCCCTGCCCCTGTGCGGAAATGGGGTCGCAGCACTATTATGAACGGACATTCTTTTTGCACTCTCAATTCCCTTTCAGCATGGGCATTAATCCAGCCGTTGCGTTTACTACCCTTTTGCTCGCTCTGATGGTTGGTGCTGGCATCGTCAGCGCTTCTTGGGGATATGCCTTAGGTCGCCAGGCCCTAACGGGGGTGCGACAGCCGGACTCGCGCCCTGCCAGTAGCGCGGCGGCTAACCGGGCTGCACCCTCTGGGCAAGCGGCTGTGTTGCGCAGTGAGCAAGATATCTTGAGCGAAGTTCAATCCCGAATTTCCGGCGGAGTGGTCCCCCCTGAAGCCGAATGAGTCCCCTCTTCAGTGCGTGTAATTGAACCGATGTTTTTTCTGATCGATCAGCTGAAACGGGGCCTTTCAGGATAGCTTGTCGATGACCTTGACTCGCTTTGATGTGTTTATCCGGCTACTCGCAGTTTTGTCCCTGATTGGCATCAATGCCTTTTTTGTGGCGGCTGAGTTTTCGATTGTATCGGTGCGGCGATCTCGCATTAATCAACTGGCTGCGAGTGGGGATATTCAAGCCCAAACCGTGCAGCGGTTCCACCGCAGCATCGATCGCCTCCTTTCAGCCACTCAAATTGGCATCACCCTATCGAGTTTGGCCCTAGGCTGGATTGGTGAAAACACCATGGCGGCGATTTTGAGTCAGGGGTTGCGGCAGCTGGGGCAACCCGCTGCACCTGTTTTGGCCCATTCGGTAGCCCTGCTCCTGGCCTTTGCCGCCCTGGCCTATCTGCAGATTGTCTTGGGCGAACTCTGCCCTAAGGCCGTTGCCCTCCTGTATCCAGAACAATTGGCCCGCCGTTTGGGGGCACCGAGCCAGACAATTGCGCGACTGTTCATGCCCTTTATTTGGGTCCTGAACCAATCAACCCGCTGGTTATTGCGGCTCGTTGGCATTCGTTATTCCGGCAGCCAGAGCTGGCAACATCGCCTCACCCCCGAAGAGCTGCAACTGATCATCCAGACCGCGACCGAGTTAGACGGTTTAGATGCCGATGAGCGGGAGCTGCTCAAAAATGTGTTCGAGTTTCGAGATGTGACGGTGGCCGAGGTGATGGTACCGCGCACCCAAATCAAGGCACTACCGCAAACGGCCACATTTCAAGACTTGCTCAATGAAATGGTCAAAACGGGCCACACCCAGTTTCCCGTAGTCTACGAGTCCTTAGATGATGTTGCCGGTGTGATTCGCTGGAAGGACTTGGTGGAGCCGCTGGCCTCCCAGCAACTCACGGCCCATAGTGTGATCAGTCCTTGGGTGTACCCCACGCGGTTTGTCCCCAAGTACACGCCTCTCCACGAGCTACTGCAAATCATGCAGCGATCGGGCCAGTCGATGGTGATGATTTTAGATAAGTTTGGGGGCACCGCTGGTTTGGTGACGCGACGGGATGTGATTGCCGAAATCATTGGTGACCATCGGGTCTATGAAGCACCCCCCCAGCCCTTAGTGCAGCCATTGGAGAATGATCAGTATCAGATTCAAGCCCAAATTGCGATCGCTGATTTAAATGAACAGTTTGATCTGGGCCTATCCGATCAAGAGGACTATCAAACTCTAGCGGGGTTTTTAATTCATCAACTCAATAAGATCCCTGAAGTGGGAAATGCCGCCCACCATAACGGTTGGATATTCACCGTAACGGCAATGGACGGCCCCAGAATTGTGGAAGTACAAGCTCAGCCTTGGGCAACAAACAGTCCGGAGGCGACTCAAGCACAGTCAATAGAATCCGTAAGCCAGGAATTATCCTCCTTGAATTTAGAGTAGCGGTCAGGGGAGAGCATCAGGCTAAATTTGATTTTGCTGGAACCTTTTTTTGATGCGCTCTCGTCTCATAAATTGACCGCTGTAGGCAGTGAAATTGGGCCGTAACTCTGCGCTCAACCATGCGGTCCACGCACTGAAAAACAGATCCATCAAACCTTGTTCTGCGCCCAATCCTGCTGGGGGTTGTAGCAATTCCATCGCCAATTTTGGGTGCCATGGCGCTTAGCTCTGCGCCCCCTTAAGAAACGTCACAAAACGATGGGCGTGGTAATATTTTGATGATTTTAAGATTTGTTTTTTGCCAAATCGCCCTGTTCACGAGGAGTCACAGGCGTGCAGAGTAACCTCCCTGAAACCGACCTAAATGGCCAGGTTCAGCGCAATCAGCCAACGCCCATTCGAGTTGGGGTAATCGGTGTTGGCAACATGGGGCAGCACCATGCCCGTGTCCTCAGTCGGCTCAAAGATGTCGAGTTGGTCGGAGTTTCCGACGTCAATGTTGAGCTAGGACTTGATACCGCAGGTAAGTATCAGGTGCGGTTTTTTGAGTCCTACGAAGATTTACTGGAGCGGGTGGATGCAGTGTGCATCGCAGTGCCGACGCGCCTTCACCATCAAGTGGGGATGGCTTGTTTGCAAGCCGGCATTCATGTCCTGATTGAGAAGCCGATCGCAGCCAGTATTGCAGAGGCTGAATCTCTGGTGAATGCAGCGGCTGAGTCAGGCTGCATTTTGCAAGTCGGTCATATCGAGCGCTTTAACCCAGCCTTTCAAGAGCTGCACAATGTACTAAAAACCCAAGAGCTACTCGCCCTCGAAGCGCGGCGTATGAGTCCCTATTCCCAACGGGCGAACGATGTCTCGGTGGTCTTAGATCTAATGATCCATGACATCGATTTGCTCTTAGAACTGGCGGCGGCTCCGGTGGTCAAACTGACGGCCAGCGGCAGTCGCTCAGCCAATCACTCCAATCATCTTGACTACGTTACCGCTACTTTAGGCTTTGCCAATGGCATTGTGGCGACCCTGACGTCGAGTAAGATCACCCATCGCAAAATTCGCACGATCACCGCCCATTGCAAAACCTCTTTGACGGAAGCCGATTTTCTCAACAATGAGATTTTGATTCACCGCCAAACCACCGCGAACACCATGACCGACTATGGCCAGGTGCTTTACCGTCAGGATGGTTTAATTGAGAAGGTTTACACCAGCAATATTGAGCCACTCCATGCAGAGCTAGAGCATTTCGTCGTCTGTGTGCGCGGTGGCGAGGCCCCTTCTGTCGGCGGTGAGCAAGCCCTCAAGGCCCTGCGTTTAGCCAGTCTGATTGAGCAAATGGCCTTAGATGGCAAGGCATGGCAAGGGCCTGATCTGGCTGCATCTGGGGTTGAGACCAGCCCAGTGGTAGCGGTCTGAGCTTCAGCCCTGATCTCGCGGCCCTGATTCCATCGTTGACTTGAGCAGGGGATAGAGGGTTTGCGTTAAGGCCGCCGCAACTTGTCTATTGCCTGCAGGGCTGAGGTGAATATGGTCGCGGTAGAGTCCGCTACTGTCAGGTGAGTTTTGGAAAGGTTCTAAAAAGTCAATGTAGGGAATGCCCTGGGCCACGGCGAACTGGGTAAGGCGATCGCGGGCAACGAGTTCATAGTCGCGGGGGCCAGGGGGAGTGACCTCGCGCAGCAACGGCGTCATCGCCAAGATCAGCTGGCCCTCACTGGCTGCAACCTGCTCATGAATCTGCTGAATCGCCTCTAGATTGGCCCCTACGCGATCGCCCCCTTCGGCCTGCACGGCCTCTAATTCTGGGAAGGGTTTGTCTTTGCGAAAGCGGTTCAAAACTTCGAGCCAAGCCAGGGCAGGGGCGCGATCGGGGTAGTTGCGGGTGCGCCCTACCGGCAACGCCGTCGGGGCTGTGGCAAACAGGTCATCAGTATTGATCAGCAACACGACAGCCTGGGCCTCAAAGAGTCCAAACTTGCGCAGGTAGGCCAGCTCGTTGCGAGGCCCCCAAGAATTGGCCGAGGCATTCAAGACTTCAATCGGGTCTGGCACCGTCGCCCAAACCATCGTGGCCAACTGGGCCTGGATCTGCAAAGACAGAATCTCGGGCTGATCGGTCCACCAACCGCCGTTGGCAATGGAGTCGCCGATCAGCAGCACGCGCAACCCCTGGGGCGATCTCTTGGCAGCAATCTCAGGTCCTCGCATGGCGTAGCGATTAATCTCAATGCGGTTACCAAACCGACGGATGCGCTGATTGGGGGCCAGCAGGTAGCCAATCTCAGCATCAGCCAGGTACAGGGGCGGCGTTCCAAAGCCAAACAGCCACCGCAGCAGCAGTTCCGATGCAATCAGCACCAATATCAATCCGCCCCCGATCAATAGGGTTAGTTTCACCCGGCTCTCCCGTGTTCAGTGCTTGATCATTGTGCCCGATGGCCCTACTGCTTGCGTAGAGGCACGATCGTCTGAGGGCAGGCAAAAGGTCCCGCAGGGCTTTTCTGGCAATCACCTAAAAGCCCCGTCCCAGCAACAACAGCACCGTAATCGGAATCGCAATGTAGGTATAGGAGCGCAAATTCATAATTAAAACCGTGTGGATCGAGGATGCAGACGGTTTAGAGACCAAACCCCGAATACAAAATCCCTCAGTAATTATGCTCATGGTCCAGCCCATGGCCAGAAACACTATCACCGCCAGCAGTTGCACCCCATTCACATAAACCGGCACAGATGGATCGGGAAAGGGTTGCCCCATTACCGTGGCCGGATTCAAGCGACCTATGCCACCAGCCAGCAACACCAATCCACTGAACAAAATGGCAAACCAGTGCATTGACCAATTGCTAACCCGCAATAAACGGCGAACAAGAGATATGGGCTGGTGGGGCGCAAAGAGCCGGTTTGAAAAGGTCACCATCATGCCATAAACCAGGATGAGGGGAATCCAGCCAATCCCGTAGGGCAACCCCCCAAACCCAAGCAGGGTCAGAAAGCCAACCCATAGGGACGCGGCGTTAGCTAAGGTAACGACTTTCAGGGCTAAAGGCCACGGCAATTTTTCCCGCCGTGCAAAAATCAGACTTTCTAACAAAACAATGGCCAGCAAACCTAGGCCATAGCTTTTAATCCCGGCCCCCATGGGGAGACTCAACAGCCAAATCGCCATTGGCGGCCAGGAATTGGCGCTGGCCACCTGGGCGCTGAGCAGCCAAGCGATCACCAGAAACAGCAGCCTTTTCTTTGCAAGCATGGGCTGATTCAGGGGTGAATAAAACGCGGGGCGATCGCGCAGCTGCAGCTTCCCAAATTCGGGAAGCTGCACTCACGGTCCTGAATACTTCTTCTACTCGGATCTGTGCAGACCATCAACGGGCTCCAAGCTCCGTTGCCCCAGAGCTTTCAGAATTTGGGCCACTTTCCCCAGCTCATGGCGTTGAGGAAATAGGGAGAACGAGCGAGATGTGTCATATTGCAGATTGGAATCCAACTTCAAAAAGACGAACTCATCCCCATTTGTCGCCATTCCATAGTTAGGTTTGCGCTGATCAGGATTGGCCGCCATATAAGCGAGGAGTTGAGGTAGAGCCGCCGGGACTGCAATGCTGGTTCGCTTAGACTCAACGGTCAAAATCCAGAGATTTTCTTGCAAAACTAGGACATCAATGAATCCTCGGACAATTTCGTCTGGATCTTGCAACTCTACTGCAATTCCGTAGGGCGACTTGAGCCGAAAGGGTGGATCAAGAAAACCTAAGAGTTCTAGCAGTGGGGAAACCACGACCAAATTGATTGTGCCCTCTAGCAGTAACCCATCGGCCCGGTGATAGTCATAGCGTTGTTTGATACGTTCAAGACCGACCTGCTGCTGGCCCATAAGCGACGGCAAATTATCGGTCCACTCAGCAAAAAAATCGAGGTCACGCGCTTGTAAAAGTCCAAGACGCTGCTGCAAGTCGTTCAGCGTGGTGATGGTTTCTCTTACACCTGTACTACTGACCATGCTGCTCTCTCTTAGCCGTGATAAGTCCTAGTTTAGAACTTGGAATAGAATTCAAGGAATAGTATCACTGCTCGTGGTGGCGGTAAAAGCGCGTCAGCGAGCGATTTGTCCTATAACCCCGGTCGCTTTTGGGGACGATTGCGCCTGCGCCACCACTTGCGAATGCGATGACCGCTGTAGACGAGCAAAAAAACCACCACCCCAAAGGCTACTACCGGCACCAAAATCGCCAATAGCGATAACACCGTCGCCGAGAGCATTTCCCCCGTCGAGACTACTGGACCACCCAGCCCCCCCGACACGCTCGATGCCACCAGTCGGGTCACGCTGGTGGCCCCTTCCACAATTTCTGCGGTGCCGCCCCCCGCCACTGCCGCCACAGTCCACACCAAAACCGGGTTCAAATCCCCCACCATTGAGAGGCTTGAGGCCGTCAACAAAGTTCCTGCCACTGGGGCGGCAAACACCTCAATCGCATCCAGGCCGTTGCTGACCCATGGCACAAAATAGGCCAAAACCTCAATCGCCGTTGCGGCTCCTAAGGTGATCATGGCCGGATAAGAGCCCACCCACTGCCAATCGGGCGAGAGCGTCACCATGCCGCTGTGGGCCGCTAGACTCATCGCCAACGGCGGGATAAAAATGCGAAAGCCAGAGGCGGCACTTAGGCCTAAACCCAAACACAGGGCGACCAAAAACGCTGCAACATCCATGGGGAACTTTTAACCTCGATAGTCCCTGTATAGCTTATGCACGACGGAATGCATAAAAAAATCGGGCACCCATGGGGCACCCGGTTCTTAGAGGATTTGACTTCAGCACTGAGAGAGCAACGGAAAACTTGAGTGACTGCGCATTAGGCCGCAGCAGAGAAAGCCGGTAGCGGACAAGAGAGCGGCATCTCTGGAATTGGGCAAGAGGTAATCGGCACGGGGACGGTGCGGACCACCGTTTTCACTACGGGCGCCTCGTAAAACTGACAGCCCTGACAAGGGCCGCAAGGGTTAAAGGCACAGCGCAAATAGGGCGATCGCGCATTCATCTGGCAGCTTGCATCCCCAATGATGTAGCCCAGCCCTTCCACATAGTTCAGATCGCGGGAGCGCTTCAGCATTCCCCGGAGGCCACCCTCAGCAGCGGCTTCCCGAGCTAAGCCAAGCCCCTCAGACAGCCGCTTCGCCCGGAAGCTAAACCATGCTGCCACCAAGGCAGGGAGTAAACTCAGACCAAAAATCAGCAGAACGATCAGCATAGAGAAAGGAGAGACAGGGGCAATTGCGCAATTCATATGCGCTTCGTAAGAGATTGCTATCCTACCCTGCCACCCTGAGTGGCTGATCGCAGTTGTGTGTATTTGTAGTAATCCTTATGGATTTCCGTGGTGTTTCGTAATACTTTTTCGCCTAAATTTTCCTAATCCGCTTCGGGCTTGGGCTTGGGCTTGAAGGTCGAAGCCACCTGTAACTCCTTGAGCTGCTTGGCATCCACCCCTGCGGGCGCATGGGTGAGCAGGCAGCGGGCCTGCTGGGTTTTCGGAAAGGCGATCGCGTCTCGAATCGACTCTTCACCGGTCATCAGCATCACCAGGCGATCAAGGCCATAGGCGATACCCCCGTGAGGCGGGGTGCCATATTCAAAGGCTTCTAGCAAGAAGCCAAATTTGTCGTTGGCCTCTTCCTCACTGAGGCCAATGGTTTCAAACACCTGGGCTTGGATATCCGGCTGGTAAATCCGCAGACTGCCGCCGCCAATTTCATAGCCGTTAAATACCAGGTCATAGGCCACCGCCCTGGCCGTAGTCAGATCAGCAATATCCTCTGGGTTGGGGGCAGTGAAGGGGTGGTGCAGGGCTTCATAGCGCTTTTCGTCAGCATTCCACTCAAACATAGGGAATTCCGTTACCCAGAGTAGGTTGAGGGCATCTGCGGGAATCAGGTCCATTTCTTGAGCGATCGCCTGGCGCACCCGATCTAGGGTGGCATTCACGATGGCGCTCTCCCCCGCTCCAAACAGCAGTAGATGACCCTCTTCAGCACCCGTGCGCGCTAAAATCGCCTGCTTTTGTGCGTCGCTGAGGTTGTCTTTGATTGCACCGATCGTGTCGATGGTGCCGCCTTCACGCACGCGAATGTAGGCCAGGCCCCGCGCTCCGGCATCCGTGGCAATTTTAAAGAGATCGCCACCGGGCTTGATGCGCACGTTTGAGATGGCCTCGTTACCCCCTGGGATAGGCAGAATCTTGACCATGCCCCCCGACTTCACCGCCCCTGAGAACACCTTGAAACCGGAGTCGGCCACCAAGTCAGACACCTCCACCAGCTCTAAGCCATAGCGGGTATCGGGCTTGTCGCTACCGTAGCGATCCATGGCTTCGGCATAGGTGAGCCGCGGGAAGGGTAGGGGTAGGTCAATGCCTTTGACGGCTTTAAAGATATGGGCCACCAGCCGCTCATTCAGGTTCAGAATTTCTTCCTCAGAGAGGAAGCTCATTTCCATATCGAGCTGAGTAAACTCGGGCTGACGATCTGCCCTGAGGTCTTCGTCCCGAAAGCAGCGGGCAATTTGGTAGTAGCGATCGACCCCGGAGACCATCAGCAGTTGTTTAAAGAGCTGCGGTGATTGGGGCAGGGCAAACCATTCGGCAGGGTTTACTCGCGACGGCACCAGGTAATCCCGAGCCCCCTCCGGGGTGGAGCGGGTCAAAATGGGGGTCTCGACCTCAATGAAATTGGCCTCATCTTCCAGGAAGCGGCGCATCGCCTTAACGATGCCGTGGCGCATTTGCAGGTTACGGGCCATGCGCTCCCGGCGTAAATCCAGATAGCGGTAGCGCAACCGCAGTTCTTCCCGCACGGTGCTGGTCTCCGGCTCCCCCATGGAAACCTGGAAGGGCAGTTGCTTGCGAACGGCGTTGAGCACCTCGATTGCGTCGGCGTAGATTTCGACTTCCCCAGTGGGGAGTTTGGGGTTTATCGATCCCTCCAGACGTTGGCTCACTCGCCCGGTGATCTTCACCACATATTCATTGCGTAGCCCATCGGCAGCGTCATAGGACCCAGGGGTGCGCTCGGGGTCGCTGACGATTTGAACCAGGCCGGTGCGATCGCGCAGATCCACAAAAATCACGCCCCCATGGTCGCGACGGCGATCGACCCAACCATAGAGGGTGACCGTTGCTCCGATATGGTCTGACCGCAGTTGGCCGCAGTAATGGGTACGCATGGATCCTGTGGTGTGCTCTTTGGGTGAGGGGTTATCAACAAAACCGTTCCATTATCCAGGATCGTGCCTCCAGAATTGCAAGAGAATTTTTCAAACTTCCTCTCATCCTGGTGTTTTCCGGGAATTGATCTTACTTTTAGGCCGCGTGATCGACCTGGTATAGCTGGGGCTAAAAAGTGATCGCGAGGCTTCACACACCATCGCCAGGTCTTTTCTTTTCAAGAAATGTCCTTATCTATAGGCTTTCTGGCCTACGTGGCCAATGCTTACTAACAGCCCAATATTGCTTCACAAAAAAAAGCCCTCACTGGCAAAAGAGAGGGCGAACAGTATCTAGGTCTTCTTAAAGAGCGAAGATAACAGAAAGATGTAAGGAAACTGTGAGGAGAAGAAAACCCATCTTCTTAGGGCGTAACCCACTGGGCCAGCAGGGGCTCCGATAAAGACTGCTGCTTACCTGCCATCAGCCTATTGAGATGGGCTGCCATACGCTGACAGGCTTCGACATTGGGCGCATAAATTTGGCCTGATTGGCGCGTAAACAGTACATCGGTTACTAAGGCGCGATCGCGCTCTAAGGTGGCTTTACTGAGGTGCGAACGCCCCGCCATATCCGGCACCAGTCCAGGGGGTAAATGACCTTCCAGCAAGGCCAAGATGCGCGGGTGACACACTTCTGTGTTAACGCCTTGCTGATCTAATAGGTGCATGATGCCTTGCAGAGGCATGGGCTGATCGGGCATCACCTGCAACAGTTCCTGCAGCAAAAAGTAATCGCTGTACTGGTGGCGCGGCCCGTCTAGCACCTGGGGATAGCGACAGAGGTTGACCAAACCATAGGCCACGCGGCTACAACTGGGGGGGCGATCGCTTGGGTAGGTGTCTTGAATGATGGTGGCGTTGGGAAACTTTTGCCGCAGCCAGCGGGCAATGGTAGCAAAGGAGGCGTTGCCTCCCGTACAAATCACCTGATGAATGCTTTGGGAAGACAGCCCTGTTTCACTCATGAGGGCATTTAGGTGCTGGTTAATGCGCTGAATGTAGGGTACTAAAATGCGACTCTCTAAATCGCGGCGCAGCACCCGCCAGGATTGATCCCCCAATTCCAGGTGGAACTGGGCTTGGTTTTGCAAGATGAGCTTGCCGTGGCGCGCTGCTTCCAGCAGGCTTTGGCCTAAAGGCGATGACTCTAATCGTTGCCGTAGGGGAATCCGGGCGGTTAGATCGGGTTCCGCAATCCGGGGTAGGTCCAGAGTCTCTAGGGCCAGGGTTTCCCAACGGCTATTTTGGACCTCAGGGGACGCGGCTTGCCAATCCCAACCGCTGCCTTGCGGAGGCTTACTGCCCGCCGAACGGGTTTGACGGCGATCTGCAGGCAGCAATAATTGGCAAATAACGTCTAGATCTAAAGCGTCGCCCCCATAGGCTAAGCTTCGCAGGGTGAAATCCTCTCTGCTCAAAGCATTCAGGGGGTTCGGCAGATTAACAATGCCCAGATCGGTGCTGCTGGCCCCAGCACTGATCACCACAGTCCCCCCTTGCCAATTGCATTGGTATAGGGTCTGAGTTGGCTGACCCTGGGGCGCTAATGGCTCACTGGGATCGGGCAAACCAGAGAGCACTGCTGCGATCGCGTCCTCAACAAACAGCACTTGGCTGGCCGCTGACACCAATTGCGTTTCTAAAATCACCTCTCGCAGATTGATGCGATAGGTATCTGAAATCAGGGTCGAATGTCCAACGATAACCCCCTGAAGCTGTTGAAGAATCTGGCTTAAACGAGACTCGTCTAAGCCCGCTGCGCCAATGGGTGCCCCGCCGTCTTTGAGCTGACTCAGAGGGGTTAGTAATGCCTCCACGGCAGCCAGAACCTGTGACAGTGGCAAAGTGTCATGGTCTGACCATTGGAGTTGCGGGTGAGAATCCCCCTGTTCGTCTCCATCAGGAAGGCCGACCGTCAACCATGCCTTGAGCTGGGTGGCCAGCTTAGATCCCGCCTCCTGGGCGGCATCTCCCTGCCAATTGAGCGTGAGTGCCTCAGAACCCGTCGCCCCTAGACGCCATTGAGCTCCCTCATCAGTAGGCTGTAGAACAGCCACAACTGGCAGCCTAAAAAGGGTCTCAGCGGTGGTGCTGGCGATCCCGGCATCAGTCCAGTACAAGGGATAGGCTTGACCATCAGACCGATTCATCAAAACGGCAGAGAGTCCCGTCGTGCCAAAATCAAGGCCCAAAAACCACTCTTGATCAGATGCAGGGGAGGCAATGGGTTCCTCAGACTCCCCGTGAGCTAAGTCTGGGGTCTGGGCAGTTGCTAGCAGACCTTGAGATTCGACGGGTTCTGCCTCATCAAAGTCGGCTGCATTCGTTTGCAAGCTTGCTAGCACATCATGATCAGGGGCCAAATCCAAGACATCTAGGGATAAATCAGGTATGTCGGCTGCTTCAATATCGAGATCGTCCGCGCTTTGCTCAGTCGCTGTCTCGAATGCATCGAGCCTGGCGTGATCAGATTTACTCCCATCTAACTCGGGGTCGGCTTCAGCAGGCCACTGCTCTGGCAGGCTCGGCTCTGGTTCCTCAAAGGAGAGTAATGAATCCAAGGTCAGAGGGTTGATGCCCCCCGCAGATTCCGGTGCGTCAGGGACTGTCTCCAACACATCATCCTGAGCAGGGGCTGCATCCAACCCACTTGGGACCAAAGGGGGAAATAGATCTAGCAGCCCTGGATCTGCCAAATCCAGCTCAGGCGTTTCTTCTGAAGTCGTCTCATCCGTTGGAAATAACGTGATTGGCTCTGAGTGATTCTCGTCAGTGCGGTGCGGCTCTGCCATCGCTTCTGTTGGAAAAAGCTCAAGCTCCTCTCGATTTGATAAAGGCTCTGGCGGTGATGCTAGGGGGGCTGTGCCATTGTGCTCAAACAGCGCAACACCCTCTTCAAACAGAGGAACTGTCACTGTTACATCTTCGCTGCCGCGATTTTGGGGTGGCGGCTCCCCAAACAGGTCAATGTCGGGTTCCACAGACAGATCCGATGCAGGACCTATCGACTCCTCTGGCGTGAATAAATCCAGATCATTGAGCGATTCTAACGTCGTGATTGTGGACTCATCAGTTACCCCAGCCGTCTTGGGCTGTGATTGTCCGCTGTCTGCCAACCCGCTATCGTTTAACGACTCCAGGGTGGTAAAAGTCAATGTCTCGTCCGGCTGGGCGGGCTCAATTGAGGCCCCTGCGTTCTCTCCCCCGCTCAAATCATCCAGTGACGCTAGCGTGGTTGCTGCTTCTGAAGGGTCAGTTATAACAGAAAACGCTGACTCATCTTCGCCAAAAAGAACCTCATCCATGGCTGAAGGCGGCTCAAAGAGCAGATCAGAGTCAAGGTCAAGGTTGAGGTTGAGATCAACATCGTCTAGAGAAAAGCGGGTATTCTCGGTAGGTGCTGCATCGCCCAATGCAAAGTCGTCCAAAGGCGCAGCAGGTTTTGACTCTGTGCCGGTCGCTAGGGGGGTATCTGGCTCATCCGCAACGACTGGGGCTGGTGAATCATCTTCCAGAGAAAAATTCTCTAGCGCTGCTGTCGGAGCTGTTTCAGTATTGCCCAGCACCAAATCGTCTAAGGCAACAGATGCAACCGTCAAATCTTCAAAAGGCTCTGATGCGGATGGCGGGTCAGCCATGCTGTTTGCGTCACCGTTGCCAAATGAGAAGGTTTCTAAGGACTCAGGCTTATCTCCCCCCTCACCCAGGTCATTTTCAAAGGTGCTGAGGCTAATATCGTTGGCCGACTCACGGGTTAACGCTCTGGCTGGCTCACGAATCGCCTCGGTGGCAGGTTCCTGCGAGGGGTCTGGGCTGGGCTAGGGCGCTGGTTCATCTGGCACGTAACCTGCTGGCGCTACGGAGGGCAAGTCCAGCTCAAAAGAAACATCTTCGAGGGCGAGCTCAAAGAAATCGTCACCTAAGGATAGAGATTCAGTCGTATCCGATGCGGGTGCTTCAGTCTCAAAGAGATCAACCCCCAAGTCATCAAAATTGGGTAAGGCTGAATCCGGGGTTTCACGGAGAGGGGGATCGCCTCCCCTGGGAGACAGTTCAGCATCATTCCAATCTTCTAGTAAGTCAGAGACCTCTTCTTGCGGTGCCTCATCTACGCTAGTCACTTCAACCGATTCATCGGACAATTCATCAAACGATGGACCAAAGGCAGAGGCCAGGGTGACAACGTCATTATCTTTTTCTTGATCATTGATATCCAGGACTAAATCATTGGGTTCCTTAGCCGTTTTGGCCTCAGCTACTGTGTCCGGATCCGCCGTGGGCATCAAATCTAGCTCTAACGAAAGATCTTGCGAGAGCAAATTATCGGGAGCCAGACTGAGTGGCTGATCCAAAGACTGGGTTTCAGCATCAGCCAAATCCGGCATCGGCGCATCCAAATCAATATCCACCGTTTCAGCTTCTCTAGCTTCAAGGGTTAGATCGGGTAAAACCGGTGTTTCCAATGGCGCAGTTGGCGCATCTTCTGGCTCTAAAGCATTGGAAAATGCTGAAAGTAAGTCATCAGAATCGGTCGTTGGGGCTGATTCGCCGTCTGTCTGAGCAGATTGGAGGCTGGCAGGGGGGGCTGCACTGTCTGTGGGTGGGCCGGCAAGACGATTCACGTCTGCGGCAGTCCCTTCTAAATCAGATAAATCAGTACTCAACTGATCTAGGGCGTCTGCATTGAGCTTAAGGGCCGGATCCCATGGCGTGGCTCCGGGAGGGTTACTGAGCAAATCTTCATCCGACGAAGCCGGAATAAAGCTATCTTCATCCACGTCTAAATCGGGGGCCATCCCCTCAAACAAAGGGGCTGCCGCCTCCCCTTCTGACGGCAACAGATCAGCCAGAGAGTCAATCGTGTTGGCCGCTAGCGTAGCTTCATCAGACTTATCCTGGGTTTCCTCTGGCGTTTCATCAGTCCCCAGCAAGTCGCTCAGTTTCAGCGATGCACTCAGCTCACCCGTATTTGCTTCTGGGAGAGAGGCCGCAATTTCAGCCGGAATCTCAAAGAGCCCCAGGTCTGGGTCAAGGGTCTCTAAGCTAGGGTCGTCCGTTTCGGGCGCAGTCGCTGCCTTTGAACTGGATTCTGATACTGGCTCTGCATTATCTGCAGGATCTACTGCCCAGCCCACCTCAGAGTCTGCCTTGTTCTCAGGTTCTGCATCAACGCTTTCAGGGGGGACTATGGCGTCCAGAATGGGTCCAGTATCGGTCTCAAATAGGGCTTGTTCAATGGAGGAATCAACCTCTTCTGGTTCAGTTGTCGGTTCAAGCCTCGGATTGTCGGTGCTAGGGGCAGACGGTTCAGCTTCCCCAAACAGGCTTTCATAGAGGGCATCAATCTCAGTATGGGGAGCCTCATCCGGTTCGGCTGCCGCATCTGACGACCCTGTTTCAGCGTCTGACTGCCCAGCAAACCCTGGCCAAGGTAGTGGTTCCGTTTGCACGAGGGTGACATCCTCCTCAGGCAAACTGGCACGCCCTTGGGCAGCCGATGTTTCATCGTCGTCCAACTGGAGTTGAGTAATCTCTCCATCAAGCTGAAATAGGGTGATGTCTTCATCGGCATCCAGTGCTTCTCCCAAGTCAAGATCATCTAAGTCGAGGGAGAGCGCTAAGTCTGCTTCTGGCTCTTCTGCTTCTGGTGCGTCTACATCAAGGGTTTCATCCTCCAGGTCAGAGGTTGTTCCCAGAGACTCAATGGTGAGGTCACTGTCTGGGTGATCTGAACTGCTAGCGGGCTCTGAGAACTGGGCCGATGCCGCTTGAGCTGCCAAGGGAGGCTGTGTCGGAATTGAGGTGACATCAGCATCTAAATAAGCGGTTTGCTCTTGACCAAGCTGCTGGGCCAAGTGATTGATTAAGGTTTTGAAAATGACTTCACCTTGCTGGCCTAGACCATGCATGGTGTCAATGCCCTGGTGCAGAGAATCACGATAGCTTTGGATGCTCTGCTCCATAGACTCGAATACCGTTCTGAGATTGGTATCGAGCTTGAGCAGCATGTAATCGGTCTGGGCTTGAATGTGGCGCAGTTGCTCCAAACGTTGTTGGGGGTGGAGTTGGGGCAAGTCGTTGCCCGCCTCTAGGGTGGGCATATCAGCCTCACCGTAAAGGGTGGCGGGTATCTGCTCTCCGGGCGGCGGGGATTGAAACCGGGGGTGTAACTGGCTGAGCAAGGTGTCTCGCAGTCGGTCGACCAGTTCATCTACCAGGGGCGGTGGCAGGGCATTGGCTGGGGATTGAGCCGCCTGCAGCCGTTGGTGTTCTAATTCTCTGACTTCGCTGAGAAGCTGTTCTCGCTGCTGCTGTAAGGCAATGACTTCGGTGCGCAGGGGCTGCAAGGTCTGAGATCTCAGATATTGCATCTCCTGTAATAGCGCCTGCAGGACTTGTTGACTATTGGCTTCAGTGTCAGCACGGGTCGGGTCATCCCCAGCAATGATTTCACCCGTCTCTGGGTCAAGGCTGCCCCACCCCCCTGGTGCAGTCGCGTCCAACCCTTTGAGGTACTGATAGGTCTCTTCTAGAACCTGACGCTGTTGATTAGCCTCACCGGCCATAACCCAGGGCAAACGGGGACTGGCTTTCCCAAGGAGGGCCTCAATCTCGGTAATGAGCGCCTGAAGTTTTGCTTGTCGCGCAGTCACAGTGAAACCCTATTCTCCAGAAACCTGAACAAGCCCCCTAAAAGCGAAGGCATTTTTTGCGGATGGTCGAGCATTAATTGCCGGAATAAATCCCTCTAACCCTTACTTAACCTTGGGTTTAGGATGCCCGAACCCAAGATGAACCGTGCTTCGACAGGCAATTTGCCCAAAGTGTAGGACAGTTATCTTGAAAAAGGTTATGAATCGCAACAAACTTATGATGTCCTGCTGAACCACAGGATAGCCCCTTGGGCAAATCAGTCCTGCAACGGCAACCCGTCGAACCGAGACAAGTTATTGGAGGGGTGGCTTGAGAGCTTACCAAGCGGCCCTATGAATATCACATTTGTCTGGGAGGGCGATCGCGGCACAGGCGTCCATCTCGCTGGACCAAGGGATGATGGTATAGTTAAGCTCCATGTCCATCGTGGGCACCTTGACAAAATTCCGTCTACGCTAATTGTTGGTCGTCCTATGCTCAAGGGTCGACCCTGCTAGTAGGGCGAGTGTTTATCCGCTTCTGTTCTTCTCAAACGATCGCTTGTCAATGGATCCTCGCTACGGCTCCCGCGATAGTACGCTCACTGGCATTCCCATTGAGGAAACGCCTTTCTTTGAAGGGTTGTCTGAGCCAGTGGTTAAACAGGCCACCGCCCAGGTGGTGACCCGGCGTCATCCAGCCAACCAAGTGATTTTGCTGGAGAACGATTGGGGTAGCTCGGTGTATTTTATTTTGGATGGCTGGGTTAAGATTCGGACCTATAACTTAGACGGCAAAGAAGTCACGCTCAATATTTTGGGCAAGGGCGAACTCTTTGGAGAGATGGCCCCGCTAGATGAGGTACCCCGCTCCACTGATGTAATGACCTTGGCCCCGACGGTGATTGGCAACCTGCCTGCTCAAGATTTCGTTCACTTAATTAATAATGAACCCACTGCTGGGATTCGTCTGGCCAAGCTCATGGCCCGACGGCTCCGGCAGGTAAATCGCCGTCTACGTCTGCGGGAGTCAGACAGTACTTCACGGGTTACCGATATCTTGCTGTTTTTGGCAGATGGCCAAGGCAAGCAAGGCGGCGACGGGGTTGAAATTCCAAATTTACCCCACCGTGAACTGAGTAGCCTGAGCGGTCTAGCCCGAGAAACCGTCACCCGTGTTTTGAACAAGTTAGAGAAAAAAGGACTGCTCACCCGCGATCGCGAGATCATGTGCATCCATGATCTTGCTGCCTTAGAGCGTTTACTCATGTGAGCCTGAGGCATGCCTGACCCCACCGCTAGCGCCTCCCAAAATCCTCCCTTGGATGGCGGGCCGCTGTATTCAGCATCACCCCTAGTGGAGGAATTGACGGAAGTCGAAACCTTTTTAAGCTATCAGCCCGAAACCCCCGACCCGGTTTTAGCGCGCGTCAGACGCAAGACTGTAGGTCCTTTGGTGATGGTGGAAACCGCTTTTCTAGCTAGCGCGGCGAGTTTGATTTGGCTGGTCAATACTTACTTCCCGCCAGGGCCACTGCTGCGAATCGTGTTCCCGTTGCCGATGGCGTTGATTTATTTGCGTTGGGGGCAGCGGGCCGCTTGGATGGGGGCCTTGGTGGCGGGACTCTTACTCGCGGTCATGATGGGACCGCCCCGGAGTCTCTTGTTCTTAATTCCCTATGGTTTGTTAGGGGTGCAGTTGGGGTGGCTCTGGCGGCGAGGCGCGTCGTGGTATGCCTCAATTGGCATCGGCTCCATTTTGAATACCCTGGGGTTTTTTGTACGCATCTGGTTGGTTTCTCTGATGCTAGGGGAAGACCTTTGGGTTTACACCATCAACCAAGTCACCCAGCTCCTGACTTGGGGCATCGAAAAATTAGTCAACTGGGGCTGGCTTGGATTTGGTGCAATCGGCACAATTAACGCAACCGTGGTGCAAGGGGCCGCCAGCATCATGATTTTTGTGAGTTCCATCGTGTATTTGTTGACCGTGCATTTAGCGGCTTGGTTTTTGTTAGAGCGGCTTGGAGAAGCTATGCCGCCGCCCCCCCGATGGGTCCGACGCCTGTTGGATAGCTAGGGGCTCTCATCAATTAAAACTGGAGTCCTTGTGGGTTGATCATGCACGCTGTTAGGGTTTATGCCCAGTCAAGACTCGGACAGCAATGGCTCAGGCGTTATTGGGGACATCGGCCCTACCTGGCTTGCACCCTAGGGTTTACCGAAACAGGGCTAATCCCAGGCATTTCAGCCGCAGGGGCAACGCCGGCTGACCGGCGTACGACCGCGATCGCCGATGCTGAGTTTCTGTATCACGGTCCTCAACCCCAGCCCGTATATCCCCTACCGCCCCTTATTTCCGGTGTGTCACCTGCTTGGATCACCCAAGCTATCATTGCCGCCCAGCGGATTCCGCTGCAGTTGTTTAATGCGGGCCTACCGGTGCCCCCCCCTGTGCCTCACGTTGCATTGGGGGGGCAACCTGCCCAATGCCTGACTTCGGGTCAGGCGTTGCCGCTGTCCACGGTGTATCAGCTTTTTCGACAGGGGCAGCGCTGGGGCCACCATCTCGGTCAACAAGCAGCAGGCCGCTATGGGGTGCTGGGGGAATGTGTGGTGGGGGGTACCACGACGGCCCTGGCGATGCTACTCGGTCTGGGAATTCCAGCCGGTAACCGAGTCAACAGCAGCCATCCCACCTGTAATCACGCCCAAAAACACCGATTGGTTGCCCAAGGATTGGAGCATTGGCAGGCCCGAGGCGGCCCCATGGATCCCTTTCAGCTTGTCGCAGCCGTTGGCGATCCGATGCAAATTACCGTTGCAGCCATGGCGCTCACCGCTAGCTGCCATGGCGGTGTGCTGCTGGCTGGGGGCACTCAAATGCTGGCGGTTTATGCTCTGGCCAGAGCGATCGCCGCCCATTGCCACCTCCGCTGGTATCCAAAACGGGTGGTGGTGGGCACTACCCGCTGGGTGATTGAAGACGCTACCAGCGATGCGGTGGGTTTAGCGGAACTCATCGGCGATGTGCCTTTAATTGCCACCCAACTCTCTTTTGCAACCTCGCGCTATCCGCAACTGCGCTGTTACGAGCAAGGCTTTGTCAAAGAAGGTATGGCGGCAGGGGGCAGCGCGATCGCCGCATCTCTATACCAAAATTGGGGACAAGAACAGTTGTTGAGCTGCATCGAAGCGCTATTGGAACGATTAAGCTCGACTCAGCCCGTTAACCCCTAGGGTTGGGGAGTCGGTTACACGCCGCTACTCACATACATCGGTGTGGTGTAGCCCACTAGCCCATGATAAATCTGCTCTAGGTGAGAGACATTAGTCGTAATGGTATAGCGCTTAAGCACTCGCTGACGGGCCTTTTGGCCCAGTAGCTTCACCAGGTCTGGGTGGGTTTGCACCAAGGGCAAAATGGTTTCTAACTGGTGGGTCACCCGTTGGGTATCGAGGACAATGCCAGCCCCTTGATCCAGCACCTCCCCATCGGCCCCAGCATCGGTGGCAATGCAGGCTGTGCCGCAGGCCATCGCCTCTAGAAGCGACAGGGAGAGCCCTTCCACCAGAGACGGCAAGATAAACACATCTGCCCCGCGCAAAATATCAATGCGTCTTTGCTCCTCTTCTACAAATCCCAACCATTGAATGGTGGGATCGTGGCCATAAAACAGCCGCAGCGATTGCTCTAGGGGGCCATTACCGACGATCGCCAAAATACAGTCCGGGCTTTTAGGCACCGCCTTCCAAGCCTTCAGCATGGCATCGACATTTTTCTCAGGGGAAAGCCGACCCTGATACACAAACAGTTGCCGTGCTCCCAGACTCGATTTAATGCCGGATGGCCCTGGCGAGTATTTGCTCACATCGACCCCGTTGGGAACGACGATCACCTTTTCGGAGGGAACCCCCAATTTCACAAAGACATCGCGCTGTAGGTTGGAGAACACGATGACGCGATCGCAGCGGGCTAAGGAAGGGGCATAGACCTGATAGGTCAAATGCTGGGTGCGGGCGCTGAGGGTGGTCAACTTGCGATCGAAGGCAGGGTGAAAGGTTACCACCAACGGTAAGTTTAAGCTTTGACAGATGTCTGGCAAGCTCAGGTCCAGAGGCGACAAGCTCAAAGAAGCATGCACTAAATCGGGCCGTAAATTCTCGAGCGCTTCCACCAAACAGCGACGGGAACTGGGCGAGGGAATCGTCGTAATCTGGGATTTGAACAAATAGGGTAAAGACACCTCGCACTCAGCCAAGGGTTCAGAATCATCTAAGTCCCGCTCATGCTCAAAATGCAGAAAAGAAACCTGATAGCCGCGCTCCTGTAAGGCTTGCGTGATTTCTCGGCTATAGGTGACGTTTCCGCAAAAGGGAGATTTTTTACCAAGCCATGCAATATGCATCTAAAGAAAGAGACACCGTCGTATCCGTAGATGAACAATGACATTGCCCCAGAGCATCGGTCAAAACAGCTAATCGCTGGAGCCAGAAAGCCTTCGGCACGCTCTAAGGCTAAAAGTCTTATCCGTAGGCTTTCTGGCGTCACCAATGCAGCTTTGCAACATTGGCTATAAAACCGTCCTGATGCCAGGCCGCGACAAATGAGCCATTGCCTGGAGCTGAATGCTTTTTAGTATTGTTGAAGACTGTCCCTAAATGTCAAGTAAGGGGAAGTTGACATTTAGATCAACAAAATCTTGTGTATTTGTATGGATTTCGGGTAAGTGGAATGCCTCCAGGCCGTTAAAGGTTTTTCGCTGCAGGGACAAATAGCTCTAAGGGCGCTTCACGACCGCGAATATTGATCGGTCCAAGGGAGTACAGAGGGGCAGAGCGCAAGCGCTGCTGGGTTGCAGCACTCAACACCAGAGGGTAACCCACTTGTTTCGTCAGGGCTTCTAAGCGGGCCGCCACATTCACCGTATCCCCAATCACCGTAAACTCCAGATGGCCATCTGTGCCGAGGCAGCCTGCAACCACTGGGCCAGAGTGAATGCCGACTCCAATTGGCAGTGGGCTGATTTGCTTGACGGCTTCTAACATGGCTTGGGCCGCCCGTAATGCCTGTTCCGCGTGGTTATCCAAGGTACGGGGGGCACCAAACACCGCCAACATGCCATCCCCCATAAACTTATCGACCCAGCCCCCATGCTCTTCAACGAGGCGCGAGAGCAGCCCCTGTAATTCATTTAAAAACGCCAACACCGCTTCGGGTTGCAGTTGCTCTGAATATTGGGTAAACCCGCGCAAATCGGTGACCATAATGGTGACATCACAGGTGCGAGGCTCATCTAGTAATCGATTGGGGGCCTCAAAGGCGGCCTCCACCACATTGGCGGGTAAAAACTGGTTCATCAACAATCGTCCGGCCTCATTTTTGCCCTGACGCTGCACAATACCGGCGATCGCCATGCCCAGTAGCCCAGTCCCCAAAATCGTGAATAACACGAACAAGCTCACCGCTGTATCGAGCTGGAATAAACGGGCCGCATAGCCAAAGTTGAGTAGGGCTAAAACCGTGCTCAAAACGGACGACTGCTTCTGAATGCGAATCCCCCCAGAGACAGCGAGTAGGCAACAGAAGGCGGCAATGTTGGTAATAATTTCGGGCTTGGTTTCCCCTAGGGCGTACCAAATATTGGCAGTGAAGAGGGCAATCAGGGCGCTGTCAAATAGGGGAATAGCTAGTTGTATGGCCCCCAGCCATCGCCAAGCCTTGGGATGAAGCAGGGCAATTAAAAGCAAGGACGAGATCAAACAGGCGGTTAAACCCACCAGGGCAATGGTGGGCGGTACGGAAGGCTGACCGATCAACTGCTCAGGAAAGAAGAAGACCAGCATGTCTAAGCTGCTGGCAATCAGCAGCATCAGCGATCGCACATAGGCAAACTTAGTCTCGTTTTTGAGGGATTCTTTAAAGGCAACCTGATCGACAGAGCGACTGATAGACCGGGTGGATAGGTGTTGGGTTGGGAGGGATGTAGAAAAAAGATTCGCCATGGCGTCTCGTGGCAGAACTGTCGAGCCGTCGCACCTGATGGTTCACGCTAAATGGGTCTCCTGAGTGGTCCCATCCAGGCTAAAATTCAATACCCGCTTGGGCTTTGACCCCTTGCTCACGAAAGGGATGCTTGACTAGCTTCATCTCGGTCACCAAGTCGGCCCGCTCAATTAAAGCGGGGGGGGCACCGCGTCCGGTCAAAATCACATGGGTATCAGCGGGCTTTTGCTCAAGCCCCGCCAAAATTTGTTCTGGGGTCAGGTATCCCAGCTTGAGGGCGATATTCACTTCATCCAGCAGGACCAGGCGATAGTCCGGATTTTGCAGGTAGGTGAGGGCTTTTTCCCAAGCAGTTTGGGCCATTTGGATGTCGCGATCGCGATCTTGGGTTTCCCAAGTAAAGCCTTCGCCCATGGCATGGAAACTGAGCTGATCCCATTGTGCCAAAATCGCTTTCTCGGCGGGCTCCCAGGCCCCTTTAATGAACTGAATGATGGCGACGTTAAAACCATGGCCGAGGGACCGCATCACCATGCCTAGGGCAGCGGTGGTTTTACCTTTGCCATTGCCGGTATTGACAATGATTAAGCCTTTTTCACTGGTGCGATCAGCAAGGCGCTTGTCCTGAACTTCCTTGCGGCGGGCCATTTTGGCTTTGTATTGCTCGTTGCTCAGGCCGCTCTCGGTGGCGTCGGTGTCGAGTTGAGTGGCGATCTCGTCTAGGTCGGTGGTCGGCGTCTCTGCTGCCATGGCCCTGGGGTCTTAAGAAAACCTTCCCATCGTAGCGTGGGAGGCGGGTGCTACAATGCCTAAGCATTAAGGGCATGTAGCTCAGCTGGATAGAGCATCAGATTCCGGTTCTGAGGGTCGGGGGTTCGAATCCCTCCATGCTCGT
>ERZ1740060.361-NODE-361-length-29312-cov-8.842978_pt1 | contig 29312 bp, 30 predicted proteins | sample MGYA00581743_ERZ1740060 | MGnify/ENA primary metagenome ERZ1740060 (study PRJEB43018, sample SAMN04849235) | marine metagenome | isolation source: floating plastic debris | place: Pacific Ocean | collected 2008-08-27 | study: EMG produced TPA metagenomics assembly...
GATGAACTCATGACCCAGTTCATGGTGGATCTCTACAAAAAGTACAAGCACCGCCAGTTGCCCATCGAAGAAGTGTTAGAAGCTGCGGCAGGCAAAGCTCCACCTGCGCTCTGTCATCTTGATACCACCACGATGGAGATTGTGGATAAGTATCTATTCCCGCCAGGGCACTTTGGCAATTCGCCTCAATTTATTCCCCGAGGGGATGGCGGCGATCAGACCCATGGTTATTTGGCTTGCGTGGTGCTGTCAGATACCGAGGCCGGACCCACCAGTGCGATTTGGCTGTTTGATGGCCAAAATCTCAGCCAAGGCCCCATCTGTAAGCTGGGCTTTCCCCACCAAGAAGGGGAAGTAGTACCTGGATTCCAAATGGGTCTGACCATCCACACGACCTGGGTCCCAGAAATAGCACCCCGCACGGCCAGTTATCACATCCCAATCAAAGCAGACTACGATCCCATGCTGGTGAATGAATCTGAGGCAATCCGTCGCTTCTTTGAGGAGGAAGTTTACCCACATTTTCAATAGGTAAAGGGGGGCTTCGGAGGTGACGACCTGTATCCCTTGCCCCAGGTCACCCTGCTAGCCCCCTCGCACCTCTATCTAGAAGAGTGCTGAAGCCGGAGGCCATGCGGTATTAGTCGCGTCCTTTGAGCACGCGATCGATTTCCCGCTTCGCCTGTTTCCGCTTCAGGCTTTCTCGCTTGTCGTGCAGCTTTTTACCTTTGGCTAGCGCCAACACAATCTTGACCCAGCCCCGTTTCAAGTGCATTTTCAAAGGCACTAGGGTCAGCCCCTGCTGCTCGACCTTGCCAATCAATTTGCTGATCTCACGACGATGGAGCAACAGGCGACGGGTACGACGGGGATCGTGGTTGTAGACCTTATTAGTGCTGCTATGGGGCGAAATATGGACGTTGTGCAACCAAATTTCGGCATTCCGGATTAGAGCATAGCCATCGCGCAGGTTCACATTCCCGGCCCGAATTGATTTCACCTCGGTCCCTTTCAGCTCTATCCCAGCTTCAAAGGTTTCTAGAATTTCGTACTGATGGCGAGCCTGGCGATTATCGCTGACTAGCTTATAGCCATCCTCAGAAGGTGCTGCCATCCCGTTTACTCCACTACAATTCGCCATTCATGGAGTTCATACTCCACACATCCACTAGCCACTAATGGATCTGCTTGCACAATGGCCTCTGCTTCTTGCTGAGAAGCCGCCTGAAACAACAACATGCCACCGCCATATTCGGCCCAATACCCGGTGCGGGCTCCACGTCCCTGGGCAATCAGCGATTTCACGTAGGCCACATGGGCGGGTACGTTTGCATCAAAGGTGGCCTTATCGACGATGCCCTTTTCAATTTTGACAAACCAAGCCATAGGCTGCGATCGCACAGATAGTGAATTCAGGCCAATCTCAACACTGCCTGGGGCTTATAGCATAGCGATCTGGCGGCAATTATTGATAGTCCTGTGAAGACCTGTGATGTCGTCTGCCCTTAAACTATTTTTGGCAGTGCTTAGGGGAACCACCATGGCCATATCTGTGATTGGCGGCATTGTATTGCTTGGCCTCGCTTATTTACTGGGTTCAATACCCACTGGATATGTCGTCACGAAAGCCCTGAAAGGGATAGATATTCGCCAACATGGCTCTGGTAACACTGGGGCGACCAATGTTTTTCGCGTGGTTGGCAAGCCCGCAGGCATCGCCGTATTGGTGATTGATTTACTTAAAGGGGTTGCGGCGGTCCTCCTGATGAAAATTCTGTTGCCCCTAGTCAGTGCAGCGGGGAGCTTGTCCCCGCTGGCCTGGTGGCTAATGCTGGCGGGAATCATGGCTATCATCGGCCACAGCCGCTCCGTATGGTTGAATTGGACGGGCGGAAAGTCTGCAGCGACGGGCTTAGGCGTCCTCCTAGCCATGGCATGGCCGGTCGGACTCACTGTTGCGGGAGTCTTTCTGGGGGTACTGGGTCTCTTTCGGATTGTTTCTTTGGGGTCAATTTTGGCGGCGATATCAGCGGTTGCGATGATGCTGATTTTGCAGCAGCCCCTACCCTATATCTTGATGGCGATCTCCGGTAGCATTTACGTCATTCTCCGCCATCGCAGCAATATTGAGCGCCTGCTGGCCGGCACAGAGCCGCAGCTGGGTCGGCAATCGAGATAGAGCGCTGTTTAACTGCCGTACTTACCCCAAGACAGAAAGGCTGTTACCAAGTACAGAATGATGGCAGAGCCAATCACCGCAGGCAAAATGGGCACCCCTTGAACCGACCATTCCAGGACATCAATAGACAGGCCATAGGTGGTTTTGGCGTATTTCAAAACCCACTCCCCAAGCCAAACGCCGGCTAAGCCAATCACCAATAACCCAAAAACCTTGCCAGGGATTTTGCGGGGCAATAGCAAGGTTGCAAGTCCGGCACAGACGAAAGCGATCGCGAGTTGCACCAATAGCCTTGTGATATCCATCGTTCTGTCCTCGCGAAATATGAAACACTAGCGACCCAATTGCCGCGATCGCTCACTCGCAGCCTGTACCGCTTCTATAAAGGCTGACCTGATCCCAGCGGCTTCTAACTGAGCGATCCCTGTAATCGTCGTACCCCCAGGGCTGGTGACCCGATCTTTTAAAACGCCTGGGTGAATGGCTTCAGTTTGCAGCAGTTCTGCGGTGCCCTTAACCGTTTGTATGGCCAACTGCATCGCCGTTGCTCGGGGCAGACCCGCTGCAACGCCGCCATCCGCTAAAGCTTCAACGACTAACGCAATATACCCAGGACCAGACCCCGACAAACCGGTGACCGCATCCATCAGAGGCTCGGGCACGGTGACAACAGAACCTACTGCGGCAAAAATAGCTTCGGCTTGCCGGTGATTGTGATTGTCTGCTTGCTGACCTAGGGCGATCGCGGTCATCCCGGCTCCCACGGTGGCTGGGGTATTGGGCATGGCTCGAATCACTGGCCATCCTGGCACTGCGGCTTCTAGTGCCTCAAGCGTTACCCCCGCCATGATTGAGATGAGGAGTGGGGTATGGGTTAGCTCAATGGATAGCGCGGGTGCAATTGCTGAAAAAGCCTGAGGCTTCACCGCCAGCAGCAACACATCTGCACTGGCAATCACCTCAGCATTGCGATCCGTTGTTTTGATGTCATAGGTTGCCGTCAAAAACTGTCGGCGCATCTCACTGGGCTCACCGACATTGATCTGGCTGGCTTGATAAATTCCATAGGATAAGAGGCGGGCAATGAGCGCTTCGCCCATTACACCGCCTCCGATGACCCCTAACGTTGTTGGCAAGTTGTGAACATCCTCAATCTACGTAACTAGAGATAGGTCATGCAGGTCAGTAAAAGCATAGACAACTGAAGGTTGCCACTACGCTCCTAACCATTAACCCATTTCTAAGCCATCCTCAGAAGGACGGTACTACGCCATCCGTGCAACTTGATCCGCTGTCCAAGCGGGTGCAGGAGGGGCTTGACGGGGATCCACCATGGGCGTAGGAGGTGCCATGGGCATTTCTTCTTCTACGTCGGTTGGTGTGCTCACCTGCACGCAATTCGGTGTAAACAAGAAAATACTTTCACCAATGCGCTCTTGGTGACCGTCAATGGCGTAGGTACCACCGGCAACAAAGTCTACTGCACGCTGAGCCTGATCTGGATCCATAGTGGTCAAGTTGAGAACCACAGACTTGCGCTCCCGCAAAGCCTGAATGGCTTGGGGCATTTCTTCAAATGAACGGGGCTCCATGACGACGACTTCGGAGGCCCCACCAATGGATCCAGGCATACCAATCACATTACTTCCCATTGCAGTTAGTCCAGTTTCGTTAGGTATCATCCGGTCACGAACACGGCGACGAGCACGAGGCTCTTCAGGCTGCGGAGCAGCGGCGACAGGGGGAGGCGTACTGTCCTCTTGTTGTTGATAAAGGTTTTGGTACTCTTCCCCATCAATCTCGTCGTACTCGTACTCATAGTCGGCCGGGTCATTTAGGCCAACAAAGTCTTTTAATTTATTGAACAAATTGCTCACAACTTACACTCCAGTACAACCTACACAGCAGGATCAAAGTCCCTGAGTGGAGGGAATGAATGATGCCAACATGCCGTAAGGGCAATTTAGTCTAGTCCAAAAACTGGGAAATAGACGACATGGCTACGCATAGATTTAACGAAGATGAGCCTTAGAAAATGAGTAAACCCCATTAGTAAAGGAAGACCTTGATTAAACTGCCTATAATGTAGTCCACTTCTCGGAATTTGAGTCCACAGTATACATGAAATATCTGAAGGGAAACAGCCATTAATAATTAGTTAAAGAAGCTGAAGATCCTTGTTCGGTCGCCCTTCTAGCGGATGACGTCGCCACGATCTAGAGACACCGATCAGGTTTTCTGATCAATTGAGATGACTCGTATGTGAGAGCTACGAACTTTAGACGTTTGAGGATAGATCGGTTGGATGCTTACGGTCGCGATCTCCAAACAGGATTGTCCCTAATCGAACCATGGTTGACCCCGCTGCGATCGCCAGGGAATAGTCGCTAGACATACCCATTGAGAGTTCAGTTAACCGGAGGCGGCTAATCTCGCAGTGATTGATCTGATCAAGTAAAGCTTTCGCCTCTGCAAAGATCATCTGAGTCTCTGTCGTCTGCAATCCCCATGGCGGAATCACCATTAAGCCGCAGATATTCAGGTGGCGGAGCTCTCCGAGTTGTGGGAGTGCTGCCCACAACGTCTCGACTGAAAATCCAGACTTGCTCGGGTCTGGCCTGAGCTTGACCTGGATACAGCAATTTAGGACGTGGGTCGACTCAGCAGCATACTGATCCAGGCGCTGGGCCAATTTACAGCTATCAACTGAATGAACCCACTGAAACTGATGAACAGATTTGCGAACTTTGTTGGATTGAAGATGGCCAATCAGATGCCAGGTGATATCGCTTAAATCTGCCAGTTCAGCCTGTTTGATTCGAGCTTCCTGCACCTGACTTTCGCCAAAATCTCGGATACCTGCGCCATAGGCCGCACGGATTGCAGTGCTCGGCATCTTCTTACTAACAGCGATTAAGCGGACTGTGGCCGGTAAACTGTGTCGTATCTTGTGAATGCGCTCGGCAATCTGAGCAACGGGCAACACCGTCATTACTGGAAGGTCTGTTTGTAAAGCGTCTGTAGCCGATCATACTCACTTGAGGAACCAATACGCCGCTGCACACGTATTCGATTTTCAAGCATGAGGCGGGCGTCACTGCGGCTGATCGGGTCAAACACTAGACCTTTGCGCTTATCGGAATTGACTACGAAAAACAAGCGCTGAGCATACAGGGTTGCAAATAGCTCACGATAGTCATCAATCATGCAAATCCTGAAGAGCATGCCAAAGTTTGGGTGGTTCAGGTAGGTTTCAGCACTCATTCAGAATGACAGGTCTCTCAATAGCTCCGGCTCCAAAACTCCTTGAGAGGGTGTTTGAAAAAGGGGTAAGCCAGTCTTGAACAATACTAGAACCCATCCGTAGGATGGTAGACCTAATGCTACATTCACTTCTTTTGGGTAACCCATATCGTCACTCGTCATCCTGCGCAATGGCTATGCAACGCCAGATACACTAAACAAAAACGAAAACGAAGTTGTATCTATTGAAACATTATTAACAATAATACGGTTTGTGCAATACTTTTTGCTTTTTAATATTTGCGACACGATTCATCAGGGATGGATGCGGGTGTGAGGAGCCTGAGCTAGGTCGCAAACGATATGCAAGCTCTTGGACGAGGGGCCTATCTGCGCTGAACACGAGATAGCTTGCCAGCACAGGACATTGAAGGGCACTGTGCTCGACATGATTCAACATTTCAACGTTGCTGAAAGAAAAACACTTCGGCAAATACAAAAAATTGTAACTACATTTTAATAGACAAAAACAGAGTCTCTAAACTCACTGAGGCTCTGATCAAAATCAACCATATTAAAAACATATAAAAAGCAGGTATCAATGCATAGGCAAGACAACTAAGCGTCGTAATGATACCTGCCTAAAATCTGCCCTATAGTGCAGACTTTAAGATGTGCGATAACAATTCAGGCATCGCTCTCAATATAGATAAAAAAGAGGCCCATGGCTGCAAATGCTGAAACTGCAAGCAAAGGCACAAGCGCTACAGGAAGGAAAGAAGCCGCATAATCACCCAGCATAGTTTTGAATGACCTATGAAATATCTACACTTAAAGCTCACAATACTACTTGGTGCGGTGGCTTTGGATGATTGTCAATTTTTTTAACAAACTTCTAAGGCGTGTTCATTTCGCTCTAGTCTACTTTTTAACCCCAATCTTTGTTCTTAACAATAGCAAAGGCATCGAAATACCATGGTCCAATCCACAGTTGACCCCCAAGTTGGAAACTTGGCAACGCCATTAAATTCCTCCGGCTTTTCAACCGCACTCATTCGTAATCTTCCTGCATATCGTGCAAATCTGTCGGCACAACGTCGAGGATTAGAGATCGGTATGGCCCATGGCTACTTTATCTATGGCCCCTTGGCTCTGTTGGGGCCACTGCGTTCCACAGATGTTGCGGCTGAAGCAGGTGTAGCGGGTGCAATTGCGCTGGTAACCCTATTAACCGTTGCACTATCGTTGCATGGGTCGGTTCGGAAAGGGGATGCGATCGCAACCATTACAACCCCTAACCCTCCTAAAGATTTTGGCACACCGGAAGGCTGGAGCGAATTTGCAACCGGTTTCTTTATTGGGGGTTGCGGCGGTGCATTTTTTGCTTATCTGCTAGCCCAAGCTCCTGCACTGATTTCATTTTAGCCTTGGGATACAGGTGAGCTGATTCTCTTGAATCCGCTAAAGCTATTGATAGTATCTTCAATAGCCGCAAAGCTACTTTCATCCCTAGGACAAAGCCGTCTGAATGATCTAATTCAGGCGGCTTTATAGTGCAAATGGCTGGTATGCCAGTTTGTTTTTATGTATTGGGTGAGTTGGAGCTAGCATTCTGCTGTAATTGGCCGTAACAGTCCAGTGCTATGGTGTATCGGCCTTGGGTTTCGTAGAGATGTCCTAAGCGATGTAAAAGCCTATTAGCTTTAACGATATCGCCCGTATGCTGATAAGCCGCAAGGGCATCCTGATAAGGGGCGATCGCAAATACGTTATATCCCATAGCTTCATACAGCTCACCTGTATGGTCTAGGATTTCTGCCGTAAGTGCCTGAGTGGCGGCGGCCGTATGCTCTAAACAACAGTCAAGTGCAGCTTCATATGCAGCCAGAGCAAACATAAAGGCTTTTTGCTGAGCGTAGACTTGCCCTAACGTGTTGAGGGTTTTGCCTTCTGACAAGATGCCAAGGGAATGGTAAAGGGTTGCGGCTTTTTCGAGATGGGTTTGGGCGGCGTCTAAATGACCCAAGTGAAAATGGGCACTTCCTAAAGTGTGTAGCGCTTGGGCTAAATAACGCGGGGTTGCGCAGTCCTCAAGTACCGCGATCGCGGCTTGGCCGTAGGTCAAAGCCCGAGCATAATCTGTGCAGGTGAGGTTTACCCTGGCGATTGCTGCGAGACTTTGACCCACACCTGCGATATCGCCTTGGGTTGTGAATTGGTGCAGTGCCTGATCGAGATGGTGTAAAGCTTCTTCAAAGTGATTATTGTAAAGTGCTGCTTTAGCAGCTGAAAAACATTCATGCTCGGGTTTGGCCCGCTCTGGCTGGTCCGGCGCGACATCTTGGCTGGTGTCCTGAACCCAATCATCGTCCCAATCACTCAGTGCTTGCTCAATAAACTGAAGGCTGTTGCCAGCAATATGAGTAAAATAGGCGTCGCCGATGGCTTTGGAGTGATCTAAGAGGCCCCGGAAGCAGGCGATTGCAGCGCTGATATCTCCCTGGTCAAAATGTTGCCAACCTTGAGCCACCTGTTGGGACAGCGGCTGTTGGATGTTAGCGCAAAGCCAAGCTGTCAGAGTGGTCGAAGCTGTATTGGTTAATAGGGGAAACATGCTAGTAGAAACCATGATGATTGCGATCGCCTAAACGTTGCACACAACAGGAACTACCGCTGGTGACCCTCGACTTATGCAAAACCCAAGAGTTGTTACAAACAGCAACACTTTTAATATCCGTATTATCTTGCGTTTGGCATAGCCTGAGCCCAATGTTTCAGCCATGAAAAATGCCTGGAGCCAATGACTCCAGGCATTTTGGGTTTAAATGAACCTGTTGCTATTACACAGCAACCGGGTACACACTGACCTTTTTCTTGTCTTTACCCTTGCGCTCGAAAGTGACAACACCGTCGACAAGGGCAAATAGAGTATCATCACTGCCGCGACCGACGTTAACGCCAGGGTGAATTTTAGTGCCACGCTGACGAATAAGAATGTTGCCCGCAAGCACAGCTTCACCGCCGTAACGCTTGACGCCGAGGCGTTTGGAATTTGAGTCGCGACCGTTTCTGGTACTACCGGTTCCTTTCTTATGAGCCATGATGATTTCCTCTATTGCTAAGTAATGAATCTTGCGCTCAAGTTAAGCGTCTGCCGTGGCAGCTTCAACTTCTGCTTCAGCCGGCTTCACTGCCTCTGTTTCGGTGCCTGCAATCACCTTGCCGCCCAAACTAATGGAGTCAATCATGACCCGCGTGAGTTCCTGGCGGTGACCCCGCTTTTTACGGGTTTTCTTCTTGGGCTGCATTTTGTAGACGATCACCTTGCGACCCCGCAGATGACGCATCACAGTGCCCGATACAACCGCCTCTTTAACAAACGGTTGCCCCACTTGCATGTCGTCACCATCGGAGACATACAGGACTAGATCTAGGGTGACGGTATCGCCTTCTTGCTTGGCAAGGCGGTCAACATCGTAAAAGCGGCCGGGCTCTACTCGAATTTGTCTGCCGCTAGTCTCAACAATGGCGTAGGTCATACTTTGTTCCTTAAGGTCGCCGTACAGGTAAACCCAGGTAACTGAGTTATTTTGAGAAACCTGATCCGAGCTAAATTCGTAACCAGCTTACTATTTTCTGTGATACGGATGATAGCTGTCAAGTTAGGCTTCACCCCAAACAGACACAGAAATTGCAGCGATGACATTAGTGATGGGCAAGTGCAGTACTGAACGGCCACATTACCTATCTCACTAGCCATCACCCCATTGACCATCGGGATTTGCAGGAGTTATTTGGGGCTCAGGATGGTGGCCTACGGACAAAGCTGACCGCAGACAGTGAACTTATTGATCCATGCGGGGGACCACACGCAGCGGGGGTCTGCTGTCGGAGATGGAAGGGGCAGCGGCGTGGCTGCGATCGCTGGCGGAGCGATACACCTATGGTTGTTGGTGAAAAAAGGAGGCGAGTACGTCATGAAAACAGGCTGGAGACCATGGGTGATTGACATCAAGTCGCATCCATGAGTTCTAAAAGTTTTCAATAGGCGAGATTTCAGACTATTCCCCTGCCAAACCTGCCTAATGTAAAAAATAGCTAAATTCTTGCAATAAGACCCTAAGTTGTTTCGCTCATATTCCTAATATTTTTAGGTATTTAAAGATTCCAATTATGATGAATAAGGGAAATATATCTTGCTCAGTCGTTGGTGGTGGTATTTCCGGTTTGGTTGCTGGAAGTTTACTCCAAAAATATGGATTTGATGTTGTTGTTTTGGATAAGGGGCGTGGTATTGGGGGGCGTATGGCGACTCGCCGTATCAATAACCCTAGTTTCGGAGAAGGAGTCTTTGATTATGGAATTCAATACATTACAGCAGCGAGTGAAGAGCTCCAAACTTGGCTGCAGTCCTGGCGAAACTCTGGGCTAATAGATGCATGGGATTGTGATGCCCGGACACCGGAAGATTCAGGTGATCAAAGATATTTCGGAACTAAAGATATTAGAAGCATTGCTAAATATATTTCTGCAGAATTGAATTGTTACACTTCCAAAAAAATTATCAATTTGAATTGGGGCGGAAATGACTGGACTATTTCAGCCGAGGATGGCACTTCCTATAACAGCGATGTTTTGATTATGACGCCTCCCTTGCCTCAGTCTCTGCAGTTGTTGACAGACTCAAATATTCAATTGCCTGGCAACTTATTCAATACCTTAAATAAGGTCTCTTATAGAATGTGCATGGCTGTGCTGGTTTTGGTTTCTGAACCTGTAGAAATCAAAAAATCTGGAGGTCTTAGTGTTGATGATGGCCAGTTGCTCTGGATCGCCTGCAATCATCAAAAAGGCATTTCTCCAGACTGCCATGCGATTACACTTCACGCAAATCCAAAATTTAGTGAACTTAACTACGATAGAGATAAACGAGAGAAAGCTGCTCAAGAGCTAATCGATGCAGCCAAAAGTTATATAGATGAATTAAATGTTATTGACTATCAAGTCCATGTATGGAGGTATAGTACTCCGAAAAATCCATTTAATGCTCCATTTTTTTCCTCGCAAAGCCTATCTAACCCAACGGTGGAAATTGGCCCACTTTATATAGCTGGCGACTCATTCCTTGCAAAGAATAGCGGTGCTTCTAGCTTTGAAAATGCTTTCTTATCCGGGCTAGAGGTGGCCAATGATATAAAACAGCGATTCTAAGTTTTCTATGATTCGAAATCGATATTTTGCTGGGCGGCGCATCAGGTTTACGTTTAACGATTACTTGACTGACCGTCACTGGCTCATCTTCTCAATGTGCAACTTAGTGATCAACTCTCAGACTTAACGTCGAGAATTTGGCAGCTGACTTTATTGCCCTGAAATCTGGTGCAACGGCTATTCTGAGAGGGCTTTCCCATGCCACGCCCATGGCCCATTCCGCTTCACCTGATCAGCAAATCGCTCAACTAGACGCACTGCGATCGCAACTCCGAGCGGGTCAACAGGCGTTAGCCGATTGGTCGGGTGGCCCCCTCGCCGTTTCTGCCGTCCCAGGGGCAGGAAAATCTACCGGTATGGCTGCTGCCGCCGCGATCGCCATTGCCCGCAACCAACTCCATAGCCGCAATCAACTGCTGCTGGTTACCTTTACGCGATCGGCAGCCGCTAATCTCAAGGGACGGGTCCGCAGTCACCTCAGGGATCTGACCCTGTCCGCCAATAGCTTTTCGGTGCAAACCCTGCACGGGTTGGCCCTGACCATTGCCACCCGCAACCCAGAGCTGTCGGGGCTGAGCCTAGAAACCCTGACCCTGATCAACCCCGCCCAGAACAACCGCATCATCCGCACCTGTGTGGAACAGTGGATTGTGGCCCGACCCCAAACCTACCAGTGCCTGATTGAGGGGCAAAGCTTTGATGGCGAAGAAACCGAGCGGCTGCGGCGGCAGTCGGTGTTGCGTACTGAGATTCTGCCTAACCTGGCCACCACCACCATCCATGAGGCCAAAAGCTCTGGGCTGATGCCTCAGGATTTGGCCCGACTGGCTCAAAATTTGAGCCGCGCTTTGGTAGAAGGCCAGGGCGACTACGATATTTTGACCATCGCGGCTGAACTGTACGAGCGCTATCAAATCCTTCTGCAGCAGCGGCAGTTAATTGACTACGACGACATGATTCTGGCGGCGCTGAGGGTGCTGACTGACCCGGAGGCGCAGCGGTTTTGGCGATCGCGCACTTTTGCCGTCTTTGAGGACGAAGCCCAGGATTCATCGCCGCTGCAAACCCAGCTCTTAGAGGTGCTAGCCGCCGATCCGACCTATCCCGAACGACCCATCAATCTGGTGCGGGTGGGGGATCCCAATCAGGCGATCAACTCCACCTTTACCCCTGCCGACCCCGTTTTCTTTAACCAATTTTGCGATCGCGCCCAGCGGCACAACCGCCTGATCACCTTTGATCAGGCAGGGCGCAGCACGGGGGGCATCATGACTACCGCCAATACCCTGCTGCAGTGGGTGAATGCCTCGGGGATTGCTGGGGCCGAACGCCCCTTTCGAGATCAGGCAATCCGACCCGTACCGCCCAATGATCCGCAGCCCGATGCTAACCCCGCTCCGCTGGGTGAAGGCGTCGAGATTTACACCCCTGAGACGGTGACGGACACGGTGGTCGCGATCGCCCAGCGAATCATCCAGCTTTGCAAAACCGATGACAACCTGAGTTTGGCCATCTTGGTGCGCGACCATCGCCAGGGGCGCTTTATCAGCCAATTGCTAAGCGATCCAGAAGCTCTGGGTGTCGATCTCTTCTCTACCGGACTGCGAATTTTGGATGTAGGAGCCCACAGCCGTCAAACCCATGTGCCCTCAGAGGTCTTGGCCATTCTCCGGTTTATCGCTCGTCCCCACTCTCCTGATCGCCTTAAAGACACCCTGCAAGTTCTGGTAAAGCGTCAGCGACTCCCCTCTCAAGACCTCAACGCCCTCGCCCGTGCCCCGGAACAGTTTCTCTACCCCGGCCCCCTGGATCTGCCGCCGCAAACGGAGGCAGCACAAAAAGCCCGTCGTCTTTGTGTGGGACTGCTGAGATCGCGCCTAGAGCTACCGCCCTATAGTTTGGTGCCCTTTATTGGCCTCACCCTGGGTTACAACCAAAGCGAACTGGCCACTGCCGACAAGCTGGCTTCTCGCTTGGCCCAGCAAACCCGCACCAACAACACCCTGCTTGCCATGACCGACGTGCTTCAAGAGATTGTGGGGACGGAACGGTTTGAAGCGGTGGATACCGAAGACCGTGATGATCTGTATACGCGATCGGGTCAGCTCACTATCCTGACTATGCATAAGGCCAAGGGTCTGGATTGGGATGTAGTGTTTCTCCCTTTTCTCCATGCCCGCTTGATTCCTGGGGAATTATGGGTGCCCCCTCAACAAAAGTTCCTCGGCGAAATTAGCCTGCCAGAGGTGGCCCGCATCCAAATTCGCACAGAAACCCACGCGGAGCAAAAAACTACCCCTGATGCTTTCACGGCTTGGCAAAAGGCCCAGGATCTAAAAACCGCTGAGGAGTTTCGCTTGCTCTATGTGGCAATGACGCGGGCGAAGCGACTGCTGTGGATGTCAGCGGCGCAGCAGGCCCCCTTTAGTTGGAGCAAACCTGAGAATCTGCATGAAGCAGAGCCTTGTCCAGCATTGTCGATGTTGGCTGACACGCTCTGAGAACGCCCTGAAGTCACCCATCAGACTGGGATCACACAACCCATGAATAGAAAATTAACGATCCACTCCTTTCAGCCAGTCTTTCTAAACGCAAAGATCAAGGAAAAGTGGGAGCATTTCCCTGTTTTTCCCGAGCTTGGATTGCTGAGCGTAGCGATAATAAAGATATCTTATAACTGAATCGAGACTGCGAAGATGAGGAGAGCTTATCCGACTCGAAAACCCCGGCCCGAAAGGAATTGGAGGAGACGTTAGTTGAACTGCAGGGCATCTTACAAGAATTGGGTGAGGAAGTCGACTAGGAGGCAACAGCCATGATGGAAAGCATTAAGGTACGCCAACGGGTGAGACAAGATGGCATGCTCCATCTTGCTATTCCGGTTGGGCTTACTGATCAAGATATCGAGGTGATGGTAATTTACCAGCCTGCGCCAGTGGCTACGACGGCTGTTTTGTCTTTAGCCGATCTCTATGGCGTCTGTGCGGATGACCCCATCAATATTGATGAAACGGGCATTGCAGATACCCTCGACGAGGATTTGGTGGGAGCGTTTGAGTAGAAATGCGCTATCTGCTAGATACGAATACCTGTGTGGTGTTTCTGAATGGCCGTTCGTCATCAGTGCGAGAACGGTTATTGGCTACTCCTGCGGAGGAGATTGCGGTTTGCTCGATTGTGAAGGCTGAACTGTTTTACGGTGCCTTTCGGAGCAATAACCCAAGCCGGACGCTGGAGTGACAGCAGACATTTCTATCCCGCTTTGTCTCACTACCATTTGAGAATGAAGCAGCTTTGTTGGCTGGGCAGATTCGAGCGCAGCTAGCGAATATAGGGACTCCGATTGGGTCTTATGATTTGCAAATTGCCGCAATCGCGTTATTGCATAAGTTGACTTTGGTGACGCACAATATGCGCGAGTTTAATCGTGTTAATGAATTGCAAGTCGAGGATTGGGAAGCTAGCGGATCGGTGAGTCCTTAATTGCAGGATGGATCTCTACAGAGGTGGTCAGTTCTCCAGGGCGATCGCAAGGGACAATAACGCTATCTGTAACCGCCCCCAGGAGATACCATGACCCGTTCCGTACTGAAATTCTCCTCAGAAGACTGCGGCATTTGCCACAAAATGTCCTTCTACGACAAAAAAGTCGCCACCGAGCTAGGCCTAGAGTTTGTCGATATCAAAATGCAAGATACCGCCACCTACCGCAAATATCGCAAGGTGCTGCTGGCCCAATACCCCGATAAATCTGAGATGGGCTGGCCCACCTACTTGATCTGTGATGAACCAGAAGGGGAATTCGCGATCGTCGGGGAAGTCAAAGGCGGTCACCCCAAGGGAGAGTTTCGTCAGCGCCTGCAAAGCATCTTAGATGCGACGTGAGCTATTCGAACGTTCAAACGGTTCCCCGTACCCATAGCAACTGGACCGCCGAGCCTTGAGAGTCAGACGTGACAGAATTTTCACTGTCCCTACTTGAGAACCACTGATTTTGTACTTGCGTCGAATAAAGCGTGTCGGGCGTGTCTGCCCTAGCAAACGCTTTTATGGAAGTGCAATCATGATTAGACTGACCAGTCCGACGAGTCTCGCACTGGCTACCCTAGCCACCAGTGCCCTAGCGATCGCCCCAGCTTCTGCAGCCACCTTTGTAAGTACTGAGTTAGTCCTTTCAGTCGATGTCTCTGGCAGCGTCGATGGTAACGAATTCAACCTACAGCGCCAGGGCTACGCCAATGCCTTTCGCGATGCAGAGGTGATCAACTTAATTGAGAGCTTAGACAACGGCATTGCGGTGACTTTGCAATATTGGTCTACGACCCCGTACGCCTCTTTGGGTTGGTTCCACATTACGGATGCGGCGTCTGCCAATACTTTTGCGTCAGCGATCGCTGCTGCGGGCCGCCCTTCCAGTAATTGGGACACTGGCATCGGCAGAAGCACAAATATCGCGGCAGCAATCAATTCCGCGACCTCGTTACTCAATACCAATGACTATATTGGCGATCGCCGCGTCATCGATATCTCTGGGGATGGTCGCCAAAATGAAAACGCTTCAGCCACCAACAACTGCGGACTTTACTACAGCGGCTGGAGTTGGCGAGTAAATGAGTTTAGTGCTGAATGTTTGAATTTAGTGGCTGGGGCTCGAAATGCGGCGGTTTCCCAAGACATCACCATCAACGGCTTGCCGATTTTGACGAATGTGGGCAATTTGGATAGCTACTTCCAGAGTTATGTGATCGGTGGTGAGGATGCTTTTGTGCAGCCAGCCAATGGCTTCGCTGACTTTGAAACTGCCCTGAAAACCAAGGTGAAGCGGGAAATTGCGATCGCCATACCCGAGCCTGAACCCGAACCCGAGCCTGTTGTTGAGCCCGAGCCCGAACCCGTCATACCGCCTCAGCCTGTGCCTCGTGATCCGGCCCCTGCTGCTCCCAACCCCCAATCTATTCCCGAACCCTCTTTGCTGCTAGGGCTAGTGGGGCTGGGCCTATGGGGTGGACACACCTTGCGGCAACGCTCCGAAACTGAGAGCACCCACGTTTAGCAATACATCTGCATCGGAGGGCATTTCTTGAAAAGAAAATACCTGGCTTTGGTGTGCAACCGATGTAGGAGCACCTCTTGTGGGTGCCCTTAATAACTGGACGGCACGAATCGGGAAATCGGTTTGTGGGGTGATGGGCGGAGGGTAGGCACAAGACCTACCCCTACCACAGGTAAATTCTTCTCTAGCCATCTCCTAAGCGGGTCATTTGGCATCACTCAAAGCTGACAGACCGTGGCATTGTGGCAGCGAGCGTTGATCATGGGATGTGGAGTTTCCGTCACTGTGCCCCATGAAGACTGCGACCTACGATCGCCTATTCGAGACCATTGCCGAGTTGGTGATGTGCCATTCCCCCAGTGGAGCTGAGCATGAGGTGAATGCTTACCTGCTGGATCGTCTCACTGCTCTGGAAGTGGAGCATTGGCAGGATGAGGCAGATAACATCATTGCCCGCATTCCTGGTCAAGTCGAAGCCGGGGGCGTGGCGATTACGGCTCACAAAGACGAGATTGGCGGCTTGGTCAAAGGGGTGACCGCCAACGGACGGGTGGACGTGCGGCGCTTGGGCGGTTCCTTCCCCTGGGTTTACGGCGAAGGAGTGGTGGATTTGCTGGGCGATCGCGCCACCGTCAGCGGTATTTTATCCTTCGGATCCCGCCATGTTTCCCATGAATCCCCCCAGAAAGTACAGCAGGAGGGTAAGGCGGTTTCATGGGAAGCTGCCTGGGTGGAGACTAAGCGCAGCCCCGAGTTTCTAGCCGAAGCCGGAATTCGCCCTGGTACGCGCATGGTGGTGGGGAAACATCGTAAGCGTCCCTTTCGTATGGGGGATTACATTGCCAGCTATACCCTCGACAACAAAGCGTCAGTCGCGATTTTGTTAGCCCTAGCTGAACGGTTGAAATCGACACGGGTGCCGATTGATCTGGTCTTCTCGGCCAAAGAAGAAGTCGGGGCCGTAGGGGCGCTCTACTTTAGCCAGCGCCATACTCTCAGCGCCCTGATTGCTCTGGAGATTTGTCCGCTCGCACGGGAATACCCAATCCAAGACGGGCCGATGCCGGTACTGCTAGCCGAAGACAGCTATGGCCTCTATGACGAGACCCTAATGCGGCAGATTTCCCAAGCGGCCCACCAGCGCCAAATTCCGATTCAGATTGCGGCGATTCAGGGCTTTGGCAGCGATGGCTCCATTGCGATGAAATTTGGCCATGTGCCCAAGGCTGCTTGCCTCAGCTTCCCGACCCAAAATACCCATGGTTATGAAATCGCGCATCTGGGTGCGATCGCCCATTGCGTGGATATTTTGGAACAGTACTGTAACGGCCTGTGAAAGCCCGCCCCTGCAATGAAAGCGGATTTTTTAAAATAGGGGCACTGCGCGGGGATCATGGGGTTAGTCTGCATCTGGCCTGCTTAGCAAGGGTCTAGCAACTCCCAACTCCCAGCGGCTCACCTATTGAGGGAAACACGATGGCTAAGACCGTTGCCGAGGTCATGACCCCGACTCCCATCACTATTCAAATTGATGCTTCTCTCCAAGCAGCCATCCAGTTGCTTGCGGAACATCGCATCAGTGGCCTGCCCGTTGTGGAAGCGGATGGCACACTGTGTGGCGTCCTGTCCGAGTCAGATTTGATGTGGCAGGCGACCGGTGCCCCCTTACCGGCTTACATCATGTTGCTCGACAGCGTAATCTACCTCAAAAACCCCAATCGCTATAGCCAAGAGCTGCACAAGGCCCTGGGGCAAACCGTGCGTGAGGTGATGTCCGATCGCAAAGTAGTCACCACCACCCCGACAACCTCCATGCGAGATGCGGCCCAGATCATGCACAACCAAAAGGTGCGACGTTTGCCCGTGGTGGATGATAGTGGCCAGCTCAAAGGCATCCTCACCCAAGGGGACATCGTGCGTGAAATGGCCCTGAGTTATCCCCAGGCGGTGGCGGTGACGCCTTAAAGACCGTTCGCCCCAACAGATAGAAACCTGGCCCAGTTCACTTCATAGCTCCGAATCAAGGGCTACCAAAACAGTCGCGGTGGCCCATGGTCATTTTTCTAAAGCACCGCCATGGCCCATAGTTGAGAAGTAGCTGTGCCGTTATGCATCCCTAAATATTGATATGAGTCCCACCCCTGAGACTGTTCAAGCCCTATTAAATTCCGATGATTTTGGGGAGCGGCTGCGCGGCGTGAACCAAATTCGCACCTTAGAAACCGCGATCGCCAGTGAACTATTGCAAAAAGCTGCGACCGATCAAAATACGCGGGTTCGCTACGCTGCGATTAGCCAACTGGCCAATTTAGAGGGGGTCGATGGCGCGGCGTTGTTGCCGATGTTGCGGAATACCCTGGTGAATGACCCAGAGCCAGATGTACAGGCCGCTGCGGCTGATGCCCTGGGCGCGCTGAAACTGACAGAGGCTTTTGAGGATTTGAAAACCGCCTACGAAACCAACCCTGAGTGGCTCGTGACCTTTAGCATTGTGGCGGCGCTCGGTGAGCTCGGCGATACGCGGGGGTTTGAAATTTTGCAGTCGGCGTTAGAGTCTGGCAATGAACTGTTGGTGACTGCGGCGATCGGCTCTCTGGGGGAACTCAAGGACGATCGCGCCCTGCCGTTACTTTTGGGGTTTGTGGCGGCGGATGACTGGCAAATCCGTCATCGCGTCATTCAAGCGCTGAGCCAGTTTGATACGCCTGAAGCCAAGGCGGCGATCGCCCAACTCAGTCAAGACAAGTCCCACATTGTGGCGGAGGCGGCGAAACAGCATATGAATCTGTCTTGATTAGGATCCGTTTACGTTCGGTTTATTGATGCCGATCCGCTAGGGTTTCCAGGGGCGCGGGTGCGGTGGCGTTCTCGCTGAGGGCAATCGCTCTGAACGACAGGGCAACTACGCTCAAAATTGCTAAACAGGTTACACCGATCAGATTAAGGGTTAAGTCAGGTTCGGGGGCTTGGGAATGGGTTGTCATTAGGGCAGTAAGCAAGCGTACTGGGGCAATACAGCGTCACCATCTTGAAAGGATTGATGAAGGCTGTGTGATGTGTTTAACCACCCGTGACAGAGATACGATTCCGCAAAGTGAGTTTTACTGATGTCACCTCTGGTAGCTGCAGGGCACACCCTGCAACGGTTTGACAAGCGTCTTACTACTTTCCCAATCGTTACAAACCGATACTGTAGCGCTGTCACCACCCAAGACTGCCATTCAAACAAGGGCGTTGCATAAATGGGGGATGATTTGCCCCCTGGCTCCCAATTCTGACCAGTTCATCCCTAAAATCAGCAACGCCCAAACCAGCATCCTGACTGTGCTAAGGGCGTTGCGTGTTGCCGCAAGGCAATCTGGAGAGACCTGCTGGGGACGAAAGACCCTCCAGTCTGCAGGCTTATGTCGTCGATAAAACGCCAGGCCAGCAATACTAGCTCAATCAGGCGTTTAGGGTCGTCAGAAACGGCAAACGGACTCAGGTTGGACGGGGCAGGCTTCTTGTAAGGGCGTTTCCCTCAGGTTCAAAATAGCTAGGGGCAGCGAGGTGAGTGATGAAACCTCGGTAATGGGATTGCCATTCAGAAAAAGCCATTGGAGATTGGTTAGATGCCCGAGGGAGGTCACATCATTAATTTGGTTGTGACTGAGTTCCAGGACAGTCAGGTTGGTCAAGTCTGCTAACGGCGTCGCATCCACAATGTCGTTACCGGCGAGTTCCAGCCAAGAGAGTTGGGTCAAGCCTGCCAATGGTGTGATGTCTGCGATCTCATTATTGTTGAGGTAAAGGGTTTGCAATTGGGCCAGGTCCGCTAAGGGAGTGACGTCTACCAGATTGCTGTCACGGAGCCCCAATATGCTGACATTGTCTAGCACTCCCAACGAGGACGTATCAAGAGTCTGGTTGCCATCTAGGGCCAGACTGTGGAGACGGGGCAACGCCGCTAATGGAGCAACGGTCGTCACTTGATTGTTCTCAAGTGTCAGCTCGCTCAAAGCAGCCAGTTCGGACAGCGGAGCGATATCTGAGATGGCATTGTTGCCCAAGAATAGAAGATTGAGCTGAGTGAGTTGGGCTAAGGGGTCGATCTCGACAATGCTATTGTTGCCCAGCAGCAGTTGCGTCAGATGGAGCAAATCCCTTAATGCGCCAACATCTTGAATTTGATTGTTGGCTAGGTATAGCCAGGTCAGGTTTGTTAGGTTCGTTAGCGGCGTTATATCCGAGATGGCATTGCCTGATAAGAATAAGCCTTCTAAATCAGTCAACTGGGCTAAGGCGGTAATATCTGTAATCTGGTTGTTCTCAAGGTTGAGGCTTTCCAAATTAGTCAGGTTAGCGAGCGGTGCAATATCGGTAATATCACCATTCGTCAGGCTTAATGTAGTCAGATTTTTCAGGCTAGTCAGCGGCGCAACATCCGTAATGCCAGTGCTCGAAAAACTCGTGAGATCGGCCAAGATAGCTTCGGCTTGTCCACAATTTTGGGTTCCGGCTCGTTCCAGCAAAGTATCTACGGTATGCCGTGTTTCAGGCGTTAGCTGACTTTTGTGGCTGCACCAGTCAGCAAAAGTTTCAAACGTACTGGTGTTAATTTGGGCGGCGGCGCTGGGGCTAAGGGCGATCGCCCCCAGCGTTGCTAAAGCACCCACATACATAGCCTTGCATACGAGGGTGTGAATCGGGTTGAAAATTGGGTTCATGGTTCGGTGACAATCATCGGAATAGGGACTGTTGCGCCTGTTAGAACTGGCAGACGGCCTCAGGCTGGATAGGACATGTTTGGGCTGCTAAGGGGTTGTCATACAGCCCCAGACCCACTAGATTGTCGAGGCCTGATAGGGCTGAAACATCCTGGATTTGGTTGTTGTTTAAGCTCAAGCCGCGCAAGTTGGTGAGACTGGCCAACGGTGTAATATCGCTAATCTGGTTGCCAAATAGATTGAGTTCAGCCAGATTACTCAAATTGGCCAAGGGGCTGACATCTGCAATTTGGTTGTTGCCCAATACCAGCAGGTTGAGTTCCGTCAGGCTTTGCAAGGGTGCAACATCCACAATCTGGTTGTCGAGCAGATGCAGTTGGTTCAGACGCGTCAGTCCTGCAAGGGGTGAGAGATCCGATACTTGGTTATCCCAAAGATTCAGGTTCGTCAGCTGAGTCAGGTTGGCCAGGGGGGCAATATCGCTCACTTGGTTTTGTCGGAGTACTAACACCTCTAAATTCGTCAGCGCTGCCAGCGGAATAATGTCAGAGATTTGGTTATCCCATAGGTTTAGGGTGTGTAGCTCGGTCAAGGGGGCCAGTGGCGACAGATCTGCGATGGTGTTGCGATCAAGGGTTAACTCTGTCAAGCGATGCATGTTGCCCAGAGCGGTCAAATCAGTGATGGCGTTATCACTTAGATTGAGCGCCGTGAGATTATCGAGGGCCGCTAAGGGCGAGAGGTCCGAGATTTGGTTGCCCCAGAGGTAGAGGGCGGTGAGTTGCGTGAGAGGAACCAGCCAATGTAAATCAGTGATCTGGTTGTCATAAAGACTCAGGACGCTGAGGTTGTGCAAGTCCGCTAAAGGCGTCAAATCACTGATGACGTTGCTATTGAGGTGCAGCTCTTTGAGGTTGGTCAGTTGAGCCAGTGGCGTCAAATCGCTAATTTGGTTATTTCCCAAGGACAAACTATCGAGATGCGTCAAGCTGGCAAGTGGGGCTAGATCTGTAATTTGGTAGGCCGGTAGGAATAGGTCAGTTTCCTGTATGAGCAGGGTTTGGGCGCGATCGCACGCTTCGGTCCCCATCTCTTGCAAAATTGCCTCAACCGTTAGTCTGGCTTCGGCAGAGATGCTGTCTTGATTGAGGCACCATTCCGCAAAGGTGGAAAAGGCTACCGGGGGTGCTTCAGTTTGGGCGATTGTGTTGCTACTGGCACAGCTCAATAAGGCTGTGAGCCCCAGACTGCAGCTTGCTTGGGCCAATCGTTGAATAGGTTGATTGTGCATTGAAATTCAGGAACTTTTGAGAAACAAGTGATTGAGAGAGCGTCAACTTGTTTTTGTAGCGTGACGTACATAACCACTCGATCAGCCCATCGAATTACGTAAAAGTGGCCATGTGTTTATCGTGGCGAATTGTTGTGATCTGGTTCACATCTCTGGAGTCTGCTGGGATGAGAGATGACCTGAATGGCGAGGACTTTGGGGAGATTTCAAACGGTTGATGAAAGTACCGATAATGCAACGGCTTAAGATGCCGAAGCGATTCACAGCATTGCTCGTAACTGCTCGATCGCTTTCAAAACTTTTTGCCGATTGTGTTTTGCCTGCATCCAGTGCGGTAGTCGTGAGGCCAAACTGCGATTCGACCACCCCTGACTCGGTTCAAGCCTGCTCTCCCGAAAGGTCGCACCCACAAACGCTGCCAAGAATTCCAAATGTTGGGGATTGTATGCCCAAAGCACCTGGCCACAGCAGGGCACTTGCAACCAAAGCCGATGCTGAAAATAAGGATCTACTGCTACATGGGCAGAGTGAGTGACCGTCCCTTGGGACCAGTTCTGGGTGGCACCGCAATGTAGGCAGCTACAACGGCGCGGTGCAAACACATTCACCGCCCCTGACTTGAGTTGACGTATCTGGGCCTGATCATTGCACTGAGGACAATGCACCCAAATCTCATCCAGAAAGTCCGTTAGGGTTTGGCCTGTGCTCTGAAACCGATCCACGTTACTCGACTTCGCTGATACGGCGGACCTTCAAAATGTCTGTCATATTGCGCAGTTGGCTAAAGGTTTGATCTAGATGATTGTGATCACGCACGTCTAAGCCCAAATCAATTTCTGCAATCTGTCCTGGAAAGGTCTTGACTTGGGCCTTATGCACATTGATCTGCAAGTCAGATAGGTGGGACAAGATATCTTTTAAGACGCCGACGCGATCGATGACTTCAATCTTGATCTGCACCGGATAGGTCGGTAAGCGATGACCATTGCGACCCTCGCCAGAGTTCCAGCTAACCGGCACGAGGCGATCGCCTGGCACCGTGTCTAAATTAGGGCAACCCTGGCGGTGAATGGCAATCCCCCGGCTCCCCATCGATACGGCCCCGATAATCGGTTCCCCAGGTAAGGGGGTACAGCAACCGGCAATGTGGTGGAGTAGCCCTTCAACCCCCAAGATTGGAGATTTCGACTCTTGCTCAGCGGGTCGAGGGGGTGCCGTAATCACCTCGGCTAAAAAGGCTTCGGTGTCGCGATCGTCATGGACTGTTTCTAAAGGCTGTTGAGCCTTGACCGCTTCCCGTAGCCGGTTAACCACAAGATTCAGGGTGACTTCGCCATGGCCCAGACCGGCCAGCAATTCATCCACCGTGGGGTAATTGCAGCGCAGAGCCAACGCTTGGGCGGGTTCTGACTTGAGGAGAGATTCAAAGCCATTTTTGCCCAGCTCCTTCTCCAGAAGTTCTCGGCCTCGGCTAATATTTTCGTCCCGATGAGAGCGCTTATACCACTGCCGAATGCGGTTTTTAGCACCCGCCGTGGCCACATAGTTCAACCAATCCAAGCTGGGGTGGCTGTTCTTTTGTGTGATGATTTCAACAATATCCCCATTTTGTAAGGGGGTGCCGAGGGTAACCATGCGGCCATTGATGCGAGCCCCGGCACAGTGATTGCCCACCTCCGTGTGGATGCGATAGGCAAAGTCGATGGGCGTTGCCCCCCGAGTCAGCGAGATCACATCACCGCTCGGCGTAAAAACATAAACATCTTCATGGAAAAGGTTGCCTTTGACATCTTCCATGAACTCGCGGGCATCTTTTAGATCGCTCTGCCAATCCAGCAGTTGCCTGAGCCAAGTGAATTTTTCGTCGTTGGCAGAAAGCTGGGTGTTGTTAGAGCCCCCCGACTCTTTGTACTTCCAGTGGGCGGCGATGCCGTATTCCGCCACGTGATGCATTTCTAGGGTGCGGATTTGCACTTCGATAGGACGACCATGGCCACCCAAGACAACCGTATGGAGTGATTGGTAGCGGTTAGGCTTGGGCAGACCAATGTAGTCTTTGAAGCGGCCTGGAATTGGTTTAAAGGCATCGTGGACAATCGCCAGAGCCCGGTAACAATCATCTTTTTGAGGAACGATTACCCGCACTGCCGCCACATCGTAGATTTCATGGAAGCCCTTTTGCTGGCGCTCCATTTTGCGATAAATGCTGTAGAGGTGCTTGGGCCGTCCGCTCACATCATTAACTTCAATGCCTAAGGCTTCTAAGCGCTCTCCTAGAGTTGTTGCCACGTGGTGAAGGCGGGATTCGCGATCAGCACGTTTTTCAGAGATACAATCCTGCACCTCTCGATAGGCGTCGGGTTCTAGATATTTGAAGCAGAGATCCTCTAATTCCCATTTGAATCGTCCGATCCCCAGGCGATTGGCAAGGGGGGCAAAGATCTCTAGGGTTTCTTGAGAAATGCGTCGCTGTTTCTCTGGCTTCAGATGCTCTAAGGTGCGCATGTTGTGGAGGCGATCGGCTAGCTTCACCACAATCACCCGCACATCCTGGGCCATGGCTAAAAACATACGCCGAAAATTTTCGGCCTGCCTTTCCGTTTTGCTGCGAAAGTTAAATTTAGAAAGTTTGGTCACCCCCTCGACTAAGTACCGGACCTCTTCCCCAAACCGTTCTTCAATTTCTGCCGGGGTGACCTCAGTGTCTTCGACCACGTCATGGAGAAACCCGGCTGCAATCATGGCACTGTCTCCCCCCAAATCTCGCAGCAGACCCGCCACTGCAATCGGGTGGCAAATATAGGCTTCACCCGAGGCGCGAGTTTGGCCTTTGTGTAGGGCATAGGCAAACTCAAAGGCTTGGCCGACAAGATGGCTATTGGACTTATCCACCGGCACCTGACCACCCTCGGGATCGCTTTGGGTGTTGAGGCAGGTGGCGAGCCATTTAGGCAGACAACAGTCATTGGGCAGCGGGTAGGTCATGGTGGGTAGATCAACCATTAAGGAGATCACGATAGGGGTCGTTAGAGTTGGAAACTGATCTCCAAAAGCGTAGGTAAAACAACGGACTCAGGTGCAGTTAGCACTCGACCAGACAGCCATTCGTAATGGGCAACAAAAAGTGAAGGGGGCAATCACTCCGGCGGCTTTACCCAGGGGAAGCCGGTCTGCTGATGCACTGATAGTTGTCTAGACAACTGACCAGCACAGTTAGCTGGGCTAAAAAGGTACCCCATTGGAGTGAGGCAATACGCTCTATTTTTATTAATAACTATAAACAGACAGAACTCACTTTTAACATTTAGATAGCAGAATAGTAGATTACCTAATCGGCAAAAAGAGGCAATTGTTTTGGCCCAGCAAGAGAAAATTGCGCAGTGCGGATGGGTAATCAATTGGCTCGAACAGGTGCGTCAGCTTCAGGAAACTGCGATCGCCGCTAACCCAGATGGGGCGAACTTGCGGCAGCGCTTTCTGACCCTACAGCAGCAGGCCCAGCAGCAAATTTTGACGCTACCGCCTCAGGCGGCAACCGCAGGGACTCCCGGTGTGGTGGCTTTTCAAACGGAAATCAGTCGTACTCTCAGGCTGATCGCGATCGATATTCAATTTTTGGCGATGGCGCGACAGTCTCTGAAATATCAGGCTCGACAGGGGCAACTGCGCGATCGCCTCACCCAACTCCTCAACCAAGGGCAGGGACTGCTACAAGCTCTAGGGTCTAAGTCTGATCAGCCGCATCAACCAGGAAATGCAGAATAATGGGGCCGTGATTTAATAGTCTACAAATCTGCATCCACAAACTTTGTTCAAAAACGTTGGTCAGAAGGGGTGAGCGATCGCTGTGCAATGTCCTAAAGACAAGTCTGTTGAGCTATTTGATGGTCATCTCCCCACAGGCCCCCAAGCAAAATGCTGTCCCGACTGTGGCGGTGCTTGGATCTCCAGTGCGCAATATCTAGCCTGGCAACAGGCCAAAGGGGTGAACCCTGAGGCTGAGCCGCAAGTGACTGTTCTGCCCAGCACTTTTTCAGGAGGAACCGCCCCCGCCCTTGATAACCGGGCAGCACTTTGCCCAGAATGTCAGCATTATTTGGCGCGGGGACGCGTCAGCTTGCAAGATATCGAGTTTTTTGTCGAATACTGCCCCAATTGCCAAGGTTATTGGTGCGATGGTGGGGAGTGGGCCATGCTGCAGGCCGTAGACTTGGATCTCAACCTCCAATACATCTTCGATGAAACCTGGCAGGCCCAGGTCAAAGCACTAGATGCCAGCCAGCGCGAACGAAAAGCCACCGTAGAGAAGCTAGGGCCGGAGCTGGCGGCACGGGTCTTTGACCTCGCTGATCAACTCCAAAATCACCCCAACGGCGACTTTGGCGTAGCTTACATGATGCGGCGGTTTGACACTTAAATGACTCAGCCCCTGTTTGCGATCGAGCAATTTTGCGTGGCCTATCCAAGCCAACGGGATTGGGCTGTAGAAGATGTCACCCTGGCCGTGGCCTCAGGAGAAATCCTCGGCTTAGTAGGGGAATCGGGCTGCGGCAAGAGCACGCTTGGGCGGGCGGCTTTACGGTTGTTGCCCCAGAGTAGCCGCCTCCAGGGCCAAGTCACCTTTGAAGGGCGTTCTGTGCTTGACTTTACGCCCCGTGAGCTGCGCCACTTTCGGGGCGAGGCGGTGTCGCTGGTGTTCCAAGATCCGATGACCCGCTTAGATCCCTTGATGACGATCGGGGCGCATTGTGTGGAAACGGTGCAGGCCCATGAGCCAGGGCTCTCACGTCAGGACGCCAAAGCCCGATCTCTGGAGGCCCTGGCAGCGGTCAAAATTCCGGCAGAGCGGTGGGGCCAGTATCCCCATGAATTTAGTGGGGGGATGCGGCAGCGGGTGGCGATCGCCCTAGCCCTAGTGCTCAATCCCAAACTGATTGTCGCGGATGAACCCACCACCAGCCTGGATGTGACGGTCTCTGCCCAAATTTTGGAAGAACTCACCCGCCTCTGCCGAGAACGCAACATGGGGATGATTTTGATTTCCCATGATTTGTCCCTGGTGGCCGAATATTGCGATCGGGTGGCGGTCATGTACCAAGGCAAGTTGGTCGAGCTAGGATTAGCGTCCCAGGTATTGCGCCAGCCAGAGCATCCCTATACTCAATCTTTGGTTAAGGCAGCGGTCGACTTGCAGCAGGCGGCGATCCCTACGGGGGTCACCCACCCAAAAACGCCGCTGCTGCAAGTGCAGGATCTGACGCAACACTATGCTCTCGGCAGCAATCCCCTCGCACGACTGCTAGGAGGGCAAAAGCAAGCCGTCATCAAAGCGGTCGATGGGGTCAGTTTGGAGGTTTATCCGGGGGAGATTTTGGGGCTGGTGGGGGAATCGGGCTGTGGTAAGAGCACCTTTTCCCGCAGCATTTTGCAGCTCGTGCGTCCCACCTCGGGGCAGGTGACGTTTTTGGGCCAAGAGCTAACCCAGTTATCTCGCGCTGCCCTGCAGCAGCAGCGGCGGCAGATGCAGATGGTGTTTCAAGATCCCCATGCCTGCCTCAATCCGATGATGACCCTGGGTCAGGGCATTGGTGATCCCCTCAGGGTGCATGGGCTGGCTAGCGGTGACGAACTCGACCACCGGGTACGGACCATGATGGAACGAGTTGGTTTAACCCCCGTAGAAGATTACATTCAGCGTTTTCCAGGGGATATCTCTGGCGGGCAGCAGCAGCGGGTAGCGATCGCCCGTGCCCTAATCACCCATCCCAAGCTGGTGGTCTGTGATGAACCGGTGAGTATGCTCGATGCCAGCATCCAAGCCCAAATTCTAGAACTGATGCTGGATCTGAAGCAGGAGTTTGACCTCACCTACATTTTCATCACCCACGATCTCTGGGTGGCCCGCTACCTCTGCGATCGCATTGCGGTGATGCAGGCCGGGAAGCTGGTCGAGTTGGGCGATACGACCCAAATATTTGGCGATCCCCAGCATCCCTATACCCAGACCCTGCTACAAGCGGCCCCCTTAATGGCAACGGCATAGGAGAATCATCCCACCGTGACCGGATCGCCAACGGTTAGGGTTTGCTCAATATCGCTGGTGCTGCGGGTATTAACGGCGAGTCGATAGAAATGGTTGAACCGCGATCGCGCCACCGTTGCGGGCAAAGTCTCTGATCGCCGCATCGAGAACTGTTTTTGAAACCCGCCAGTTGCCTCCCCCGTGACCGGATCTCGCGTCGGTACGACACAGCGCTGGCAAGGATTAATCCCCTGCAGCGTCACCGCGCCAATTTGAAAAGGGACCGGATCGCCCGATTCAGAAAAGAGCTGATCTTCCCAGAAGGCGGGAACCCCATCAATTTCAAGATTAGTCCGAAACCGTTGACGGCACTCGTCCAGGGAAATGCTGAACCAATCGGCAACGGTCTGCAGCGTCGCGGTGCTAATCACCGTTGGTCCAGGGGAATCGGTATCGTCAGGAAACCCCATCGTCTTGTTCTGCTGGAGACGAATGGGTTGCCCAAAATAGTCACTGAACCAAGCCTCAATGCTGGCTGGCTCGGTCTCCAACTGCAAGGTTGTTGGGGTTTCAGTATCGGTCCATAAGGTCAGCTTCGTGAGTGTTTCATCGATGCGCGATCGCACCTGATGAATCTGGGCGTAGCGCTTTGCATTCACAAACCGACTCTGCTGATCGAAAAGCGCGTAGGCGCGATCGCCCGCTAGAGCCCCACTGGGGAGCATCGAAACTTGAGAGACTGAGCGTCCGGCCAAAGATTTAATCGGGTAGAGATTAATCCGCGCTAGAGCAACCGCCATAATTCAACTTGAAATTCTGCGACTATACGCTGACATCAACAATTCTGAGAAAAATGTAACGAAATGGAAAGAACTGGAGATAGACGATAGCAAAACCGGCTTAAACCGTTACCGAGACAACCGATTCCTTCCCTGAGAAGGCTCGATTCTGTACACTAACTAATAATTAAAACTATTCCCTATCAATAAAATCATGTCTGTAGTTAGCCAAGTCATTCTCAATGCTGACGACGAGCTGCGTTATCCCACCAGTGGCGAACTCAAGAGCATTAAGGAGTTTCTGAGCACAGGCGAGCGTCGGCTGCAGATCGCTCAGACCCTCTCTGAGAATGAGAAAAAGATTGTCGATCGCGCCAGCGGCGAACTGTGGCGGCGGCGGCCTGATTTTATTGCTCCTGGCGGCAATGCCTTTGGCCAAAAGCAACGGGCGCTGTGCCTGCGAGACTATGGTTGGTATCTACGCCTCGTCACCTATAGCTTGATTGCCGGTGACAAAGACCCGATTGAGGCCATTGGCTTAATTGGGGTGCGAGAAATGTATAACGCTCTGGATGTGCCCGTCCCTGGCATGGTTGAAGCGATTCGCTGTCTGAAGGAAGCTTCCTTAGGGCTGCTAACCGATGATGATGCCCAAGCAGCTCAACCTTACTTCGACTACATCATTCAGGCGATGTCCTAATCTAGGCGTTTATCAGCCAAAACTTGTTTGAACACTGAACCCTAGGTGAATTTTGCGATCGCCTAGGGTTTTATTTGTCTTGAGGAAAAGTCGAGGCGGGTACCTCATAGCCGGATTAGATCTCTTCT
>ERZ1740060.363-NODE-363-length-29130-cov-8.415064_pt1 | contig 29130 bp, 29 predicted proteins | sample MGYA00581743_ERZ1740060 | MGnify/ENA primary metagenome ERZ1740060 (study PRJEB43018, sample SAMN04849235) | marine metagenome | isolation source: floating plastic debris | place: Pacific Ocean | collected 2008-08-27 | study: EMG produced TPA metagenomics assembly...
GGAAGCCTTTTCTCGAAATGAGTGCTGATTGATACTTTCCAAATATCCTCTAAGCGGCTGGTGTTCGGTGATCTCTACGAAGAGATATTCAATGATGAGAGGATTAACGCCAGAATACTATTGAATCTTCACACGATTTATCTGCCTTTACTTCAACAGAAGAAAGCTATTCAGGGTAAGAAGCGCAGAAAAGAAAAGATAACGGAGAAAGAGGCATTCATCTCTTGGGCAACATTCCACATACTGTACGGAATGAAATTCATTTTTGAGAATGAAGATCTTGATCCTGAAAAGGATGATGATCGCCTAAAATCTCAGAGGAAGAGTGTAAACTATATTTTCGAAGTTGTTGAAAAAGAAATAGAAAAACTTGGTGATTTATATACGCACGGAGAATTCTTCAAGGAAGTTTCAACCGATAGAATTATTAAAGAGCATATATTAGGTAAATATTCTGAAACGTAAACCTCTTGCTTTTAGAAGCTTTAGCCAAATTGATGTTTGGCTGGAAATATGATTTGACGCCTTTAATTATAATTAACCGTGTTCAGTCAAAGCCTCTATTAGACTGGCCGCTTGAGTTAACCAACAGGAAGTAAGGTGGGTTAGCGGTAGCGTAACCCACCGAAACCATTGCTAGCGTTGGGTGTCATACCCTCAACCCAACCTGCAGGGAGAACTTTTGTCAGGCAATCAGGGCAATCACTGAAAGGTATTTTTGGGGAAATCTCTACGAAATTTAAATGGTTAACAGCTTATGTCTGAATTTCTGCTTTTACAGCAGTGGGAAAAATGGAAATCCTTATCCGATTATGGTGCGAACCAAGCAAGGCTTATTGCCCAAGAGCACGGTCTTGATTGGGATGCCATGACCGAGACAGAGCGCGAAGAATTCATTGATGATGTGCTGCACGAAGATTAGCTTTTAATTACTCCGCTCTTTCCGCTAACTCCATCCACCGCTCCGTCGCCGTATCAATCGCCCCCGTCACCGCCGCCAACTGCTCCGTCAACTGCTGCATTTCCCCATAGTCATTAGGGGCACTGCTGTAGAGGGTTTTCTCCAACGCCTCCTTCTCCGCTTCCAGCTCTGGAATCTTCGTTTCCAACTGCTCATACTCTCGCTTCTCCTTAAACGAGAGCTTCTTCGACTTGTCCGAGGGTTTTACTGCAGTCTGTACAGCCTTAGCCTGGTGCTTGGGGCTGGTTTGCCCCCTGTTTTGATTTTTAACCGCCTCCGCTGCTTCCTTCGCAACCGCCGCTTCTTCCTGCTTGTAATCCAGATAGATCGAGTAGTTGCCAGGATATTGGCGAATCTCGCCGCCCTCCTCAAAGGCAAACACCACATCCACCACTCGGTCCAGGAAATAGCGATCGTGGGAGACCACAATTACACAACCGTTAAACTCCTCCAGATACTCCTCCAGCACCGCCAGGGTTTGCACATCCAGATCATTAGTGGGCTCGTCCAAAATCAGTACATTGGGGGCCTGCAACAGCACCTGCAGCAAAAACAGCCGTCGCCGCTCCCCCCCTGAGAGCTTGTGGATGGGGGCGTACTGCTGGTCCGGCGGGAACAAAAACCGCTCCAGCATTTGGGAAGCGGTGATCACGCTGCCGTCCACCGTTTTGACCAGCTCCGCCGTTTCCTTCAAATATTCCAGCACCCGCTGATTCGGGTTTTTGATCACGTCTTCCGAATGCTGATCAAAATAGCCAAAGTGGATGGTTTCGCCGATTTCAATCTGGCCCCTGTCGGGCTGCTCTCGCCCCGTAATCAGATTCATTAGCGTAGACTTGCCCACCCCGTTGGGGCCAATGATGCCGATGCGATCGCGGGGGTTAAAGATATAGGTAAAATCCTGGATTAGGGTGCGCTCCCCATAGCCCTTAGTGACCGCTTCCATCTCAATCACCTTCTTACCGATGCGCCGCCCCACGGTAGAAATATCCACCTTACCCAGGGTTTCTTTGAACTCCCGGTTTTGCATCTCATCAATGCGTTGGATGCGGGCCTTTTGTTTAGTGCTGCGGGCCTTGGGGCCGCGCTTCAGCCATTCCAGCTCCCGCCGTAACACCCCAGCATGTTTCTTACGGCTGCTGACATTGGCGGCTTCTGAATCTGCCTTTTTCCCGAGGTAGTAGCTGTAGTTGCCGCCATAGCCGTAGAGGTCGCCCCGGTCCACTTCTAGGATGCGATTGGTCACCTGGTCGAGAAAATAGCGATCGTGGGTGATCAGCAGCAGCGCCCCCCGAAAGCCATTCAGATAGCTCTGCAGCCACTCCACCGATTCTGCATCCAGGTGGTTGGTGGGCTCGTCCATCAGCAGGGCATCGGGGCCTGAGAGTAGGGCTGAGGCGATCGCCACTCGCTTGCGGTAGCCCCCAGAGAGGTCTCCCACTTTTGCCTCAAAGTCCTCAATGCCCAGCTTGGTCAACACCACCTTGGCGCTGGTTTCTAGGTCCCAAGCGCCCGCCGCATCAATCTTTTCCGTCAGGCGAGACAACCGCGTCATCAGGGTGTCCATATCCCCCTCCCCCCGTTCCATCTGGTGGGAGGTGGCCTCGTATTCGCGGATCAAGGCCATCTGCTCGCCCGCATCGGCAAAGACCTGTTCCAATACGGTGCGATCGCCCTCAAAGTCCGGCTGCTGGGGTAGGTAAACCACCTTGGCGGCCGCATTACGCCAGATCTCGCCCCCATCAATCGGTTCCATCCCGGCAATCATTTTCAGCAGGGTAGATTTGCCGGAGCCGTTGGTGCCGATCAGACCTACTTTGTCCCCTTCTTCCAGGCTAAAGCTGGCGTCCCGCAGAATCTCTTTAATTCCAAAGTCTTTGCGAATGGATTTCAGCGTTAACAGGGTCATAGCAGGCTGATGCAGTTTTAGCGCCGATTCCTAGGCATAGCCCTAAAGAACGGTAGCCCCTAGTCTATCGCTGCCGCTTGCCCTGATTCGAGGTTCTGCAAATGCCCCGAGAGATTAACGGAGATACTGCCGACTTTTTCAAATAGCTCTGAGGATATTCCAAAGGCCGTTTAAGGATCGGTTTTGAATTCTTTTACTGCGCATTTTCGATCTATTGCTCCGGACATATTTCGATTCAAAACATGAACAAATGCAACGTCTAATCACAGTACGGTTCTCATAAATGCCCTTGTTTCTCTGGATTACAGCCTTGATCCCCTATGTTTATCTGAAGTTTTGTGCCATAAAAACGTAACAATTTAATTTTATTCTTGGCAGCGATTTTAACTTCACAAAGGCGTGCTGTAAGCTGAGAATAGGTGAATAAAAGTTTACACAAATTATCTAAGTTTCATCTATTCAAGCTGTTGTCCTCTCGCTGCTCTCTCAGACATTATGAACACCCAAAGTAAGCAATCCTATAACCTGGCTGCTGCACCCGGTACGCGTGATCATCAGGGCTTTTTTGTCCAAGACGGTGCCTATACGCTGGTGCGTATGGAGTCTTCTGGCTGGGCCTTTGTCTGCCAAGATAATCACACCTGCTACTACGTGGATCCAGAGAACTTGGTGGAATGCTGTGATATGGAGGAAGGGCCGCTGACTTAGTAGGCCCATCTTCTGTGTTTCTGCAGCCGATCTAAGGTCAACGCCAGGAGCCCATTGACCTTAGATCGGCAGATTTAAGCGGGGCTTAAAGCTAGACAGTTCATGGAGTTCGGCATAGAGGGCGCGTTCGCGATCGCTCAGCTCCGTGGGTACCACCACCTCCAGGGCTACGATTTGGTCTCCTTGGCGATCTCGGCCCACCGGGTAGCCTTTACCTGCTAGCCGTAAACGCTTACCTGACTGCACCCCTGGCGGAATCGTCATCCGCACCGGACCATCTAAGGTGGGCACCTCAATCGTGCCCCCCAAGGCAGCTTCGCTAGGGGTGATCGGGACTCGGCAAAACACCTCATCCCCCTGCACCGTGAAAAAGGGGTGGGGTTCCACCTCAATACGTAAATAGAGGTTGCCGCCGCCAATGCCCTGTCCCTTGAGACGAATGCGCTGCCCCGTAACCATTCCAGCAGGCATGTTGACCTCTAGGGAGCGACCATCTTCGAGGCGGACCCGCTCTTGGCCCCCGGAGTAGGCACGCTCTAAGGGGACGGTGAGGTCGGCTTCGGCATCCCGACGATTGGCGACACGGGTGGCAGAGGCGGAAGCGGTGGCAGAGGTTCGGCGAGTGCGGCGCGGATCGGACTCAGGATCGCTCGCTCTGGAGCGATAGCTGGGAGCTGCCTTAGGGCGCGGGTCTGGAGTCGGTCTAGGATCCTCACGGCGATTTAGCAGCTGATCGACGAAGCGGTTAAAGTCACCGAACTCGCTAAAGTCAACCTTATTCAGATTGAGGCGGTCCCCAGCGCTGCCCCAAAAGCCCTTTTGCTTCCAAAAGCGGCTGTATTCCTCATATTGGGTGCGCTTTGCTGGATCGGAGAGCACCTCATAGGCTTCTCCCAACCCCTTAAACCGCTCCTCAGCCTGCTTATCGCCAGGGTTCAAGTCAGGATGGTACTTCCGCGCCATCTGACGATAGGCCCGTTTCACATCTGCCGGTGAGGCAGATTGGGATATTTCTAGGAGCTCGAAATAGTTCCGAAAATTTTGCATCAGTGACGTGCCCTACCCGTTAGAGCCACTCGTCTTCATCACCCCAGTCGTCGTCATAGCCGCCACTATATCCGCTGCTGCTGGGGCGATTGCGTGGGCCGTCAGCGGGGGGGCGAGGACGCTCACCCTGGGGCCTGCGCGGTCGCCGTTCGGAAGGGGGTTCTACGGGAGGGCGATCGCTGCCATAAGATTCTGGTCCCCGTGATGGTGGCTCATCCCAGACATCGTTGCTAGGAGCATATCCCTGGTTATCCCGGTAGGGTTCAGCGGGCTTGGCTGGCGGCGTATAGGGGCGCTGACCCTCAGGGGCGGATCTAGCCTCTGGGGGGCGGCTACGCCAACGACTATCGTCGCGACCGTAGGTCTCGTCCTGGTAGGGCTGGCGAGCACCGCCGTTATAGGAACCGCTGTAGGGATCTTGGCGGTAATTGTCTTGTCGGTAAGGTGGTTTAGACTCAGGACCTTGGAAATCGTTTGACCGGGGCTGATTTCGGTAACTGGGGGGTTGGCCGTAGGCGTCGTTACGATAACTGGGGGGCTGCCCAATGCCTGGGTCGCCATAGCGGGAGCCCCCGGCATTGGGATAGGGATCCGGACCATTGTCCCGATAGCCACCACGGGAGTCGCCCCGATAGTCCCGACTGCCAGCGTCACGGTAAGGGTCGCGTTCGTAGCTGTCGCCATAATTATCGCGGCCGTTGTCACGCCCGTAGTTGTTGCCGTAATTGTCGCGGCCATAGCTATTGGGATAATTTGCCCGTGCCCCACCGCGCGGCATGTCGTAGTCCCAACCGCCATCTTCCCAGGCCGAGCGGCGGCTCCAACTGTCTTCGTAGCGATCGCCGTCGCCGCCACCCGAGAAGGTCCGCTTCAGGGTGCCGCCAATTTGTCCGAGGAAGTCATCTTCTTCGGGGTCGTCATACATGTAGGCTTCGCGGTTGAGCTCATAGACCTCGTCCTGTAGCTCAACTTGGGTGATATCGATGCCCCGCTCGTCCCCCTGGGCGAGGCATTCTCGCAGCTCTTGGATCAGACGCTCAATGCGGCGACGGCGATCGCGGCCAAACTGCATGCCGAAATCAAGCACTACCTCCCGCAGCACCCGTTCGGCCTGGTAGGTGAGGGCTTCAGCACGGTTACGTTTCTCGACCCGGTCGCGCTTGAGGCGATCGCTATCTGCGAACTCCTCCGCCTCCAAAATCATCTGCTCCACTTCTGCTTCACTGAGGGTAGAGCTGCCCTGGATGGTCAGGCTCTGCTCCCGCCCAGTAGTGCGGTCCATGGCCGACACCTGCAGAATGCCATTAGCATCGATGTCGAAAGATACCTGCACCTGGGGTACACCGCGCGGTGCGGGAGGGATGCCCATTAGTTTGAAGCGGCCCAGGGACTTGTTATCGGCCACCATTTCTCGCTCACCCTGCAGGGCATGGACTTCCACCATGGTCTGGTTATTTTCAGAGGTGGAGAAAATGTCCGATCGCCGCACCGGAATGGTGGTGTTACGGGGAATCACCTTCTTCATAACTCCGCCGATGGTTTCGAGCCCCAGGGAGAGAGGGGTGACATCCAATAAGAGGACATCCTGCAATTCCTGGTTCAAAATTCCGGCTTGAATAGCGGCCCCCACCCCCACCACCTCATCGGGGTTGACGTTCTGGTTGGGCTCCCGGCGGATTAGCGATCGCACCAAATCCTGCACCATGGGCATGCGGCTACCCCCACCCACCAGCACCACCTCGTCAATTTGGTCGGGACTGAGGTGGGCGTCGTTAAGGGCTTGTTTGAGTGGCCCCCGTAGGCGACTGAGTAAGTCCCCACAGAGCCCCTCAAACTCAGAGCGGCTGAGCTGGGTTTCGAGATGCTTGGGGCCATCGGCAGTAGCCGTGATAAACGGCAGATTGATGTCAGTGGCGGTAACCCCAGACAGCTCAATCTTGGCTTTCTCTGCTGCTTCCATCAGCCGCTGTAGAGACTGGCGATCTCGGCGCAAATCAATGCCCTCTCGTTCTAAAAACTGATCGGCCAACCAATCGACGATTTTGGCGTCAAAGTTGGTACCCCCCAGTTGGGTATCGCCAGCGGTGGCCCGCACCTCAAAGACCCCTTCCCCGACTTCTAGCACCGACACATCAAAGGTGCCGCCGCCCAGGTCAAAGACCAGAATCGTCTGGTTGTACTGCTGATCCATCCCATAGGCCAGGGCGGCGGCAGTGGGCTCATTCAGAATGCGCTTCACCTCTAGGCCTGCGACCCGTCCGGCATTTCGGGTGGCCTGACGCTGGGCGTCGTTGAAGTATGCCGGCACCGTAATTACAGCACTGGTAATGGTTTGCCCTAAATAGCGATTGGCCTCATCCACCAACTTCCGCAGCACCATGGCGGAAATTTCTTCGGGAGCAAATTCCTTTTCGAGGCGGGGGCATTTAATTCGTACGTTGGCGGTTTCGTCCCGGCGAATGGTGTAGGGCACTCGCTTAGAGTCGGGACTCAGCTCAGCATACTTGCGTCCAATGAAGCGCTTGACGCCGTAAAAGGTGTTTTGGGGGTTGAGCACGGTTTGGCGGCGGGCCATTTGCCCCACCAGCCGCTCTCCATCTTTACTAAAGGCCACCACGGATGGAGTGGTGCGCATGCCTTCGGCATTGGCAATAACCACAGGTTTGCCGCCTTCCATGACAGCGACGACCGAGTTGGTTGTGCCTAGGTCGATGCCGACAACTTTTCCCATCCGTTTGGTTTCTCCTCTTTATGCGGTCACCTAGGGGACCATAGCTTGTGCCGGTTGCGATCGAGGTAGCAACCAACACGCCAGTGATGCTAGTGCCTCAGATATATATAGTAGTCCTTCCTCTGATGGCTTCTAGGGGTGTTCCAGTAGGGAATCCCGATAGGATAGCAAGATTGTCAGTGACAATTTCAGATTTGAATGATTACGGGGGATGGCATCCCTCTAATCTACTGATAGTATGGGTACCTGACATGCGGATGTGGCGGAATTGGTAGACGCGCTAGATTTAGGTTCTAGTGTCCTCGCGACGTGAAGGTTCAAGTCCTTTCATCCGCATATGTGGCCCTTTGTTGTAGCAGGCTCTAGGGCGTGTGGACAATCAAAGGGTAAGCACCGACCAATTGAAGTGATTAAGCAATCTCCCAGCACCCTTCAATTCAGACGCAGCGGGTTGAATGGGGCCAGATTGCCATTCGGATTTCAGACAACGGTTCTGGAATGCTAGAACCGGTTCAACAGCGGATTTTCGACCCACTTCTTTACAACGGAAACAGTTGATAAAGGAACGGGGCTCTGCATGTCTATCAGCCACCAAATCATTACAGAGAAACAGGGTGGCCAAAGCGTAGCTACGGCTCAATCATGAACTCGGCATCTACAAAAAATTGGGATGCATTGCCTCAGCGGGTAACCCAGGAGGAGGGGTAAACAGCGCTGGTCATACCAATTCTCAGGCTAAAGTGACCAGCGCCATACGCGCTTACGCGGCTTGCGTTTGACGCTTAACGGTAACACCCGCTGCAGCCAGGGCGATCAGACCCATGACGGTTGCAGGCTCAGGCACTTTCTTGGGTTCACCGACTGCAACATCGCCCTCAGGGGCAAAGGTATCCCCTGCAGTCAGGTCGCCACCGAAGGGAAACGAGAAGGTGTTGTCCTCAATAAAGAGAAATTCCAGATCAAGAACATATTGTCCCTCGTCACCCCCCACGAAAACCCCCTGGTCTAATCCGTCGTCAGGCAGGTTGGGGGTGCCATCCACATAAAAGCCCACTGTATCGGGACCCAAAAACTCCTGAATCTCTGCACCGACATCTTCAGAAGAGATGGAGAAAGCAGAGACAAAATCATTGCCGCTCCAATCCCAGGACCAGCTGACCAACTCACTGGCAGAGAGAATGCCGTCGTCAGCCGCAGTCTCATCGGCGCGAAGTTCACCCATGAGGCTACCCCCACCATCCAGTTCCCACCAGCCGGTGTAGTCGATATCCCAACTAAAAAGGGCCGCATCTGCAGGCGTAGCCGTAATTGCTAGACCTAAAGCAGCCGTAGCAGCACAAGCAAAACGTTTCATGGTTTCTACCTAACTTAAACAGTACGAAATGGAACCGAAAGATTTACGTCAATTTATGAACCAACAATGCCGCCACCTTTGCGGGTGATCACAAAGGTGCAATCCCGAGGAATGGTGACACCATCGGTGGGTGCCGGGAAGTTGGTGGAAGCCGGGTTGCCGTTACCAGGGTGCTGGGTGTTGCAGAACAGGGTTTGGCGATCGGGGGTGACGGTTAAACCAGTAATTTCGTCGCTGTTCACCCCAACCAACAGGCGCTTAATTTCAAGGGTGCTGGCATCGGCAACCAGCATTTGGTTATTAAGACTGTCTGGCTGGCCGCCGTCAGTTTCAATGAACAAGCGGCCGTCGGGGTCAGCCCAAAGCCCGTCCGGATCGGTAAAGACCGACTCAGTCCCTCGGGTGTCAATGGCTTTAATGGGGAGATCCCAAACAAAGGTGTTGCCCGTGTAGTTGCGAGAGTCCTTCCAACGAATGATGTAACCATCGTTGTTAGGGGCCTCGGGGTTAGCTGCATCAGGCAGCGCGATGTTGACGCCGTTCCGAATGACCGCGCTGGCGGGGTCGGTGCTGCGCTGGCTGTTATTGGTCAGGGTGCAGTAGATATAACCATCAGGGCCAGCGGTGGTCCATTCGGGTCGATCCATGGGAGTGGCACCAAGGATGTCGGCGGCGATCCGAGCGTAGGTCAAGACCTCGGCTTGGTCGCTGAACCGGGCTGCTAGAGCGGGGTTGCGAATTGTGAGTTCAAGCCAGTTGCCGGTACCGTTATCGTTGAATTTGGCCACATAGAGCTTGCCGCGATCTAACGGGTGAATGCCCCGACGCATCAGGCCCCGCCAGTTACCTGCGGAAACAAATTTGTAGATGTAGTCAAAACGCTGATCGTCGCCCATGTAGCAGACGACGCGGCCTCCTGCACCGACGGTGACCGCCACCCCCTCATGCTTAAAGCGGCCTAAGGCAGTGCGCTTAACCGGGGTCTGAGTTCCATCCATGGGGTCAATCTCGACGACCCAGCCAAAGCGGTTTTGCTCGTTGACATAGTCAGGGTTAGACATGTCGAAGCGGGGATCGAATTTCTCCCAACCATAGCCAAAACCGTCAAAGTCAAAGCCATAGCGCAGTTGTTCTTCGGTACGGGTGTCAGGACCAACAACATTACCGTCAGAGTCAGTGCCTTGAAAGCTCTCCCTTCCTTCAGTGGCACCAAAGTAACCGTTGAAGTTCTCTTCACAGGTAAGGTAGGTGCCCCAAGGGGTATAGCCGTTGGAGCAGTTGTTGACGGTACCTTGAGGCGTGTTGCCAGCCGGGTTATCGAGTAACGGACTACCCGCAACGGGACCACTGAACGCCACAGGCGTATTCACATGGACTCGGCGAGACTTGTTGCTGGTAACGGGCTGCCACTTGCCGCTAATCTCTATGATTTCGACCACAGTAACGCCATGGGCATGCTGAGAGAGACGCACATCCTCTAGGGTCTCAGGCGCGTTTTTGCCCAACACATGGCTATTGCGGCCAAACTCATGGTTAATACAGAGAACGCCGTGGTCGTTGGCATTGCCCATGGGGAACAGCCACATACCGTCGTGGCCGATGCCGATCATTTCAGCCTGATCTGCAGAGCTGGGGCGGGTGTTGGGATCACCCGTGTACTCGGCGATGGGGCCGTTGGGATCTAGGGGGGTACCCCAGGGAATCAGCACCTGGTACTCGTAATCTTCAGCAATAACGGGCTCTTTGCCCCCATTACTGCTTGCGGCGTAATCGGCAATAGAAACAGGCGTGAAGCCCATTAGGCCACCAGCTTGGGCCAGTTGGGTGCTGCCAACGCCTCGGGTGGCCACTTCATTAGAAACAGTTGCCATAGCTTTGTTGCCGGCAAATGCCATGGCAAAGCCTGCAGCAGATAGGGTCATACCCCGTAATGCCCCCCGTCGAGAGAGACGGGTACGGAGGACCTCTTCAAAGGGACGATTCCCTGATCGATTCACGATTTCAGTATCGTGCTCAAACATCGTTTCTCCTCTCAAGTCAACTTTTTGAAGCAGCGCGAACGGACCATGCTCTAGACCAGGGGAACAAGTGCATTCAACGGACACCTGGCCTAGATCTTTTCCCTGGCTAATCGCGGTGAGCGAGACCAGAAAAAGCTTTATAAAAGGGGTTTCTGAAAATTGGGACCCTCAGTCCCATTCGGTCAGGTTGTCTTGGGTGACCTGGCTCTCAAAAGCGGGCTGCAGGGGTTCTCTCACCGGGGTATTTGCCGGTGCCGCAGGCCGACGAATTAAGGGCACTGGTCCAGGGCTATTGACTGGAACCGGTACGTTTTGAATCAAGAAAGGAGGTGCAGCCGCAATTTCAGGCTCAGCCTCGTCGTGGCGTTGCAAGAGTGCATGGGTGCCCTCGGTAAAATAGCGACTCCAGTGGCTGACCTCAGGGCGACTCTGCCATTGGTTGCGGGTGACGGTAGTAGTCAAAATGGGCGCGATCTCGCCGTGGCGATCGCCCAACACCACCACCTCAACCTGATTTACTTCGGGCTGCTGCGCAAAGGCATTAACAATGATTTGGCGTGCTCGTCCCTCTGCCGCGTCCAACAAGGCACCCTGGGTGATCGCACCTTCAACCGATATTTCGACAGTGTGCCGATCCGTAGCAAATTCATTTGCCCGAGTGAGGCAAGGCAGAAACAGCATTAGAGCAAGGGCTAAAACAGCACAAAAGAAACGACCGGTGGATCGCTTTAAAGGCAATCGCATAACTTGGAAAAGTTTTGATTTTTCAGATCAACAAATCAACACAACGGCCCTATGGAATCAAAGATCAAAGCATCATGTCTAAACCATGACGACCGTGAGTGTCATACTCCCACCAAAGCATTAAATAACCAGGCCAACTAAGTTAATTCACGGTTAACCGTAGGTGAAATCTCGCAAGTATCTAAAAGCAATCATTAAGCCTTGATCTGCATTGAGTTAACCCAGGGTTAAGTTTCAAGAAAATCATTAAAGATCTTGATTTTTATCGCTAGATTGCCTTTGTTTTCAGGCAAATCAATCGACGATTTGAAGAAGTTCAGAAAGCCTGAGTATCCTCGTCTTAAAGATGACGTTCACGCATTCTTAAGACGAGGATGCTTTAATATCGAGGCACCACGCCCATTGCGGTTGGGCGATTCAAACATGTCCGTGACCTATCGACATTGGGATTAGCATCCGTTGGTGCGGCGGGTTTGCCCCCACTGTGCTGAACCCTATGCGCCCAATCCAGCCGCCTTAGAGCGCTTGGGCTTACACAGCAGCAAAATCGACCTGAGCCGATGCCGTCACGGGCGCGGCTGTGAGCAGTGCTTTGGGTCGGGTTACCTGGGTCGGGAGGCGGTGGTAGAAATGCTAGAGGTGGATGACATGATTCGAGACATCATCCACGAGGGCAGCACCACCGACCTGCGCCATTACCTCCATGAAATCCATTTCATGAGCTTTCGCAAGGCCGCGATCGAAAAGGTGCTGATGGGCATCACCACAGTGGAGGAGGTGTCGCGAGTATTGCCCCACAGTGCGCTGCGCAGTCCCCGCACCATCCGCAGTCAACGGCTCAAATCGACGCTCAGGTGGCCGATCGAATCAGCATCTCAAGGGACTATCGCCCCGCCTCTCAGCGCAGAGTCTTAGCACAGAGTCTTGAGAATCCGCGATCGCCCTTCACGCAGCAGGTACGCCATTTCAATTGGGGCAAGACTGCGAGCCACTTTGTTTCTACGCAAAGCATCAGAGAGATACTCAACCCCATGGCCATTGTCGCGATCGCAAACCAGAAAGGGGGCTGTGCCAAGTCCACCACAGCCGTCCATTTCGCCTATTGGCTCCGATTGAAGGGGTATCAGGTTGCGGTCATTGATGCCGATGCCCAACGCTCCAGTTCGATTTGGTTCGAGGGCATTGCGGATGCCACAGTCACGGTAGAAGTGATTCAACGTGCCCGTCGTTTGCTACAGCGGGTGCCCGAGCTTGCGACCCAGTTTGACTACTGCATTATTGATGGCCCAGCGGGTTTGTCCGAAGCCACCAAGGGAATTTTGGCCTGTGCTGATTTGGTCGTTGTTCCCTGTCAACCCACCGGAGTTGACCTCCGCAGTGCCGCCGATGCCATTCGGCTGATTCGCCGAGTTCAGACTGCTAGAAAAGGGCTGCCCGATGTCAAGGTGGTGCTAAATCGGGCCGTGAAAGGCACTTTGCTCAAAAACGAGGCGCGGGAACGCCTTCAAAAAGCTGGGATCCCGTTGCTGAGCACAATCATCCACCAGCGCCAGGTCATTGCCGACACCTTTGGCCAAGGGGCAACGGTTTTCCATTTGGCGGGTTCAGCAGCGATCGAGGCATCCCAGGAATTTGAGGCGCTGTTTACAGAAATTTTGGCGACATTACAGGCTTAACTGAGCTTTCGTGCTTGTTTGGCGAGCAACCCTCTGACCCTATAATCTGGCAGGCATTCAGACATCCAGATCGAGCAAGGAGCGCATCGCCATGGCCAATTCCACCAAAATAGTCTTCATATGCGGTTCAGCCTTACAGGGCCAACCTGATCATGGCAACTTAAAGGGGGCCGACTTCCTTGGCGCAACCCAAACGGCCCCTAACTATCGACTCCATGCTGTCAAAGAAGGTTGGCATCCCGGCATCTATGCGGTGGACTCGAATGGAATATCAATTCCGGGTGAGCTTTACCAGCTAACGCTGGAACAGTACGAACATTTGGTCGCAACCGAACCCCCTGACATGTATCCCGCTGAAGTAGCGCTAGATAATGGCGAGACCGCAATCGCGATGCTCTATCCCCAAGATCTCGCCAAGCAGTGGCCAGATATTTCTCACCAGGGGGGGTGGGCCGCTTACAAAGCCGCCAGCCGAGGCGAGTAGCACTAGGGGCTGTCATCAATTAAAACTAGAATCCTGGTGGTGCAGCGGTTTTAGCCCCTAACAATATTAGGGGAATGGGCGCGGTCAACTTGCCCAGTAAGGTTTTTACCCGTAATTGATGAAGCGCCCTAGAACCTGAATATCAGGCAGATGTAGGGCTTTAAGGATACTAGCCTCCAGCAAAACTAATCCTCATGCTCTTCGAAAGGGTCAGCGAGCTGCTTGGCTGGAGGGCCGAAGGCCGTGTAAACTGCAAAGGCGGTAAAGGCAATCAGTACGGTGCCAACAGAGATAATAAGAACTGTTGCAGGTTCCATTTGTGCTTTTCCTTGAGAAAATGTCTTTGCTTTATAATATTACAAACTATGAAGTGGTGTACACGCGATTAATCCATGGCACAACAGACTCGGTTAAGTAATCTGCTAAAGCCCCTCAATTCTGAGTACGGCAAGGTCTCCCCAGGATGGGGTACGACACCTGTTATGGGTGTTTTTATGGCTCTGTTTCTCGTTTTTCTGCTGATCATTCTGCAGCTTTATAATTCTTCTTTGCTGCTAGAAAGTGTTGATGTTGACTGGCAGGCCCTGGGGCTCTAAGTCTGATTTGAGCGGGTACATCTCTGAGTTTTGAGGCTGGGGTAGTGATGCTGCCTCAGCCTTGTTTGATGAAGTCGATTGTGAGTGATACAGTTTCATCACTGATACTGAAGTGGAGGGCCTCTTATGAATTTTTTTGGCATCGGTTTGCCGGAGATGGCCCTGATTCTGGTGTTGGCTTTATTGGTTTTTGGCCCTAAGAAGTTGCCTGAAATTGGTAGCAGTCTCGCCAAGGCGCTAAAAAGCTTTCAGAAAGCTCAGCAAGACTTTGAGGCTGAACTGAAGAAGGAAGCCGAGCAAATTCAGAAAACCGTTACAGAGCCAATGAAGGCTTCAATTGAGAAGCCTGAACCGAAGGCCCTCTCGCCTCAAGATGGCGACGATGAGACGCTGGATTTAGAAGATGCCTCTAATGTTCCTGAGCCTTCTATGGATGCTTCGGAAACGATACCTGCTGAGGTCGAAACATCTGAGGAAGTTCTGCCCAATTAATGGGTTTCATTCTGATTGGCTTGGGATAAATTTGAGTTGGCAATACTCTAAAATCCGTCTAGTTTCATTCACTGCGAATGAGTCGGTTAATCAAATATTTTTGACTTTGAGTAAGTCTGAATAAGATTGTGGTTCAAGGCTCGGTCGAACCGCCAGATACTGGTCCTTTGATGATTGTAGGGCTAGGTAACCCTGGCGATAAATACACCCATACGCGGCATAACGTTGGCTTTGAGATAATCGATGCCTTAGCCTCTAGATGGCAAATTACCCTCAGTCAAAACCGAAAGTTTCGGGGACTCTATGGAGAAGGTCGGAGCCGCAACCGTAAAGTCGTTTTACTCAAACCCCAGACCTATATGAACCATTCAGGTCAGGCAGTGCAGGCGGTGACTCAATGGTACAAATACTCCCCCGAATCTGTTCTAGTCGTCTATGACGACATGGACTTGGCGCTGGGACGGTTACGCCTGCGCCTGTCTGGATCTGCTGGCGGACACAACGGGATGAAGTCCATCATTACGCATCTCGGGAGTCAGAACTTCCCTCGCTTGCGGATTGGCATCGGGGCAGCCGATAAAACTGCTGGTCGAGATCGCGCTGTCGTAGCCCATGTTCTAGGGCGTATCACCCAAACAGAGCGGGTACAATTTGATGCCGTCATTCAGCTTGCCATTGAAGCGATCGAAACCAGCTTAGGAAAAGGTGTTGAAAGAGCCATGAGTTTGTTTAACGGCATCACGCTAGAGGCTGATGGTAAGCCTGCGCCTTGAAACAATTTCCGATCAAGGAAACTTCAAGCCTCGATTTCGGCTTTCATGCGCTCTAAGGTCTTATTCATTTGGTCGAACATTTGCTGGGGGGTAATTCCAAATTGCCCCAGTTGTGTTTTAAGTTGCTCTACCGTCATTTGAGCCGTAAAGTCTTCTGATAGCTCAAACCGCTTCATAAAGATACGGTAGCGCTCCATAATCTCTTCCATTTGCTCGATGTAGAGCTTCTTACCATCGCGATCGAACTTACCGTAGCTGCTTCCTAACTGCACCAGGTTTTGATAATCCTGGAAAAGCTGCATCGCTTCTTTCTGAACAATTTCTGAATCAAAAAAACTCATTTTTTTAGGGTTGTTGGTGACAAGCCCACAAGGACATAGCGTGGGAGAGCATGGCGAAAGTTCACGTTCTCGAAACTAAACCTGGGGGACATCATATGGCTCTACGAGCGCAATTAAAGCTACGGAAACCTGCTCGGGTTTGAAGTTGACCAATCAAATTGACCGATGATCGCGCCCCAGATACATAGCGTTAACTCCAGGTTAATCAGAAGCCGAACCGCAGGAAAGGGGCAATATCCCCACTCTCTGAGGCAAAGCACTGTGTCATTTAAGCTCAAACCCATGGGCTATTGCGCTATGCCGTTCGTCAGCAAGCTGGAGTCTAAAAGTATCCTTTGGTTTGCCAGAGGATACTTTTAGGTCCACAGAAAAAGTCAGCGCTAAACGCTGAGACCTGCAGGACAAGTAACGCCTGTGCCGCCTAAACCGCAATAGCCACCGGGATTTTTGGCGAGATATTGCTGGTGATAGTCTTCGGCGTAGTAGAAGGTGGGTGCGGGCAAAATCTCGGTTGTGATCTCCCCGTAACCTGCTTCTTTGAGCTGACTCTGATACATCTTCAAAGAAGCTTCAGCCAACTGCTTTTGAGCATCAGAGGTGGTGTAAATCCCTGAGCGATATTGGGTGCCTGTGTCATTGCCTTGGCGCATACCTTGGGTGGGGTTATGGCTCTCCCAAAACACTTTCAGCAGGGTTTCATAACTGACGACTTTAGGGTCAAAGACGACCTGTACGACTTCGTTGTGACCGGTCATGCCGGAGCATACCTCTCGATAGGTGGGGTTGGGAGTATGGCCTGCGGCATAGCCCACCGCTGTAGAAAAGACCCCTTCCGTTTGCCAAAACTTGCGCTCTGCGCCCCAGAAGCAGCCCAGGCCAAACAGGGCGATTTCCATCCCTTCAGGAAAGGGGGACTTGAGCGGGTTGCCATTGACATAATGTTTGCCGGGCACGGGCATCGCGTTGCTGCGACCTGGTAGAGCCTCTTCTGGGCTCGGCACAGTGAGTTTCTTGCCTAAACCAAATAACGCCATGGGATTAATGAGGATTCCAAAAGGATTTTCTTCACTATTTTAGTGAGATTTAAATAACGGTTTCAGACTCTGTAGGGACGGTTGTGGGACGGGTTGCGCCCCAGCCCTAGAGAATCAGGGGTATGGTGAAGCCAATTTTGACTCTGCAGGGTTTGGTGTAACGGGATAGTGGCGCACTCTGCTTTTGATGGGTGTCTATGCAGAAGCGTCTACCCTACGGTGCCCTTTATTAGCGATCGCTGCCTTTTGCTGTGGCGCTAGCCGCAATCTACTTTATCGGCGGCAAGATTACGCTGTCGTTTGCCACATTAGCGGGATACATCACCCCAGTGTGGCCCGTGTCTGGCGTGGCCCTGGCGGCGCTGTTGCTGTGGGGGCGTCGATTGGCACCCGGCATTTTCTTGGGGGCTTGGCAGCCCCGACCCAGACCGCAGCCCCGACTCAAGGGACGATTGGCTGAGGTGATGTTGATGGCGGGTCTAATCATCGCCAGTCGCATGGAATCCTTGGGGGAACCCAATCGCATTCAGGTGGCCAAAGACACCTATGAGTACCTGGGCGATCGCTTCATCTTCGAAGCCAGAGGGCTGGTTGATGTGAAGGGCAAGGGACTCATTAACACCTATTGGCTGGTGTCTCAGGTTAAGCCGTGACGCGCTTTTTGCGGCGACCCGGTGACGCTGCCGAAGCATCCGCTGCACTCGGACAAATATCCGCCAGCTCACAGCGATCGCATTGGGGACTGCGGGCCATACAGACGGCACGACCGTGATAAATCAGCCGAATCGACCAATTTTCCCAGTCCGGTTGGGGCAGCACCGCCATCAGGTCTCGCTCGATTTTGACCGGATTGTCCTGACGGGTAAAGTCCAAGCGATTGCTGAGTCGCTTTACATGGGTATCCACGGTCACCCCGGCATTAATGCCAAAGGCGTGGGCCATGACCACATTGGCGGTCTTGCGAGCCACTCCCGGCAGGGTCAACAGGTCTTCCATACGCTGGGGCACCTCGCCGCCAAAGTCCGCCATAATCTTTTGACAAGCCCCCTGAATGTTCTTGGCCTTGTTGCGATAGAAGCCCGTAGAGCGCACCAGCGCTTGCAGCTCATCCATCTCAGCGCCAGCCAGCGCCGGAGCATCCGGGAAACGGGCAAACAGAGCTGGGGTGACCTTGTTCACCCGCTCGTCAGTACATTGGGCGGACAAAATGGTCGCCACTAATAGCTGCACTGGCGTTTGATAATCCAAAGAACAGGTGGCGTCGGGGTAGAGCCGCTTTAGCCGGGTTAAGACCTCTAAAGCCCGCTGCTTTTGGGCCGATTGAGAGCGTCGGCTCACTGCAGCAGATCCTGGAACACAGACAGTTGAGAGGTATCCCGCACGATTAAGAACACCCCCAGCCCCAACAGCAGCACCAGCCCCGTCTGCATCACGTTTTCTTGGAAGCGTTCGGGCAAAGGCTTACCGCGCAGGGCCTCGATCAGCAGAAAGGCCAGTTGACCGCCATCCAGCGCTGGCAGCGGCAAGATGTTAATGATCGCCAGGTTGATGCTAATGATGGCGGTAAAGGGAAACAGGCTGTTGATATTGGCCTTCGCCAACCCCGCCCCCTGCTCAACAATTTTGACCGGACCCGCCACTTGACCGGCCATCTGAGAGAAGTTGGTGATCAGCATGGCAAAGCCCTGCACCGTCTGCACCAACATATGCTGGAACTCCTGAGCCGCTAAGGAAAACAACTCGAATACGTTGCTGGTGCGGCGATAGTCAAAGGTGCCATTGCGTTGGAGCTGCACCCCAATCACCGGCTTGCCATTCTCTCCTAATTCTGGGATGACGGTTACGTCTAAGAGGCGATCGCTCCGCTGCACCGAAAACTCCAGAGGTTGCTCAGCGTTGTTCTGAATCAACGCCACGAGATCATCGACGGTGTTGTCCTCGATTCCGAGGCGCTGGCCATTGGCCTGCAAGATCACATCCCCCGCTTGCAGACCGGCTTCAGCGGCTGGCGAGGTTTCAGAGATCACCTGAGGCACCAAAATGCCGGGCTCAGGGGTGAAGCCTTGGGGGACCCCCACGCTGGCAAACTGGGCCACAAAAACCAAATAGGCAAACAGCAAATTTGCAGCGACCCCGGCGCTGATCACAATGGTGCGGTCTAAAATCGGGCGATTTTTCAGCAGGTTGGGGTCCTGAGGTGGAATGTCGCTATCGGGATCATCGTCGGGAAAGCCGACAAATCCGCCGAGAGGGATGGCTCTAAGGGCGTACTCGGTCTGGGGGCCTTGATATTTCCACAGAATGGGGCCAAACCCAATCGAGAAGCGATTCACGTGGATGCCCTGAAAACGGGCAGCCAAGAAGTGCCCCATTTCATGGACAAAGATAAGCAGTGCCAAAACGGCGATCGGAGCCAGAACGGACATAACCAGCAGCTAAACCATGTGCAGCTTCATCATTCTATCGTCCGACCCGCCTTCATAGAGTTCTAGCCCGCCCAGGGGATAGCGATTGGGGAGCTTGACTCAAAAGCTCAATATCACCGCTTCTTCTTTTTCTTCTTGCCTTTAGGTGCTTTGCCCCCAAAGCCAGAATGGCTACTTTTAGGGGTAGGCGATCGCGTCAGCGCCTTAAAGTCTGGCGGAGCCGTTGGGTCAAAGATATGGCGGTCAATCGGCAACCCTAAGTCCCAGGCGGTGGGTTTGCGGGCTCTGATTTGCTCGGCCTCAAGTTTAGCCAGACTGTCTCGTAGAGCCTGCATTTGAGGAGAAAGTTTGGGAGCCAGCTCTTCTTGAGAAAAGTCGGATTTATCTTTGAGCCCCAAACTCACCTGCACTGCTGGCCAGGAACCCGCAAACATTTGATCCACCTGATCGGCGTTGTAGGCCGCTTCGATCACGGCGACCGACTCAGTGGCCTTAAGTTTGATCAAATTATTGACCAGTGACCCATTTAGATCCGGTTCATTGTCGCTAGCCGCAGCCAGCTTATCTGTCATCAAGCGGATGCAATCATCACGGCTATCCGGGTGAGCTTGGACGAGGTGCTCTATTCCTTCAACAACGGTGATTTTGTTCTCATCACTCAGGTCCAAATCTTGCAAAGCTTGCTCCAACCCTGGCAGGGCGGCTGGACCCATCAGCGCAAATACCTGGGGCAGCTCTTCCCAGCACCAGTCCATATCTTGGGCTTGTAGCACCTCAATCAGGGCTGGCATTGCGGCGATCGCCTGCAGTTGACCCAACGCCCGCCAGGCATGGATCGGGCCAAACATTAGAGTTTCTAAATCGGCGTCAGAGGGCAATGCCCGCTCAACAGCGATAAACGCCGGCTCATCGTCCCCCTGCCAAAGCGCCCACAGGTGCTCGTCCTGTAGCATCTGCATCAAAACGGGAATGTGCTCAGCGCTAAGTCCAAACTGAGCCGCATAGTCTGGCCATTTCTCGACAGCAACCTCGTCTGGATAGCCTTGATCCAGCAATGCTTTGACGGGGGCGTCGTAGGCAAGCAATGTCATAGTTTTGAGGGACCCTCACCCAGAAGGAATGGCTGATATTGTAGGCCACTGCCAAACTTCAAAAACTGTAATGTATGGCTTACTATGGGAACCTTTGAGATTGTTTAGAAGTTTTTCACTTTGAAGTTAGATACAGAGTTACCTCTATGGGGTGACCGCTATGAATTGACTGCAACGTTTACAACGCTACTATCCATCACTCCTAGGTCTTACCCTGTAAATGTCTGCTGACATTCTCGATCTCAAATCTGCGATCACGCGTAACCCCATAGTCGTGACGCCGCAAACCCCTATCAAGGCGGCGATCGCCCACATGGGCAACCCCCATGAGCCCTGTTTGGTGCCCCAGCAAAGTCTCAACACCTATCGGGTCGATTTTGTCCTCAGTGAGCTTCACGACGAACTGCGATCACGCTACCTAGTGGTGATGCAGTATCAGAAAATTCTTGGGATCTTAGCTGCGCAGGATCTTCTCACCTGTGCAAGCGATGCAACTACCGTCAGTCAATGTGCCCTAAAGCCCTTTGCCACCCTAGCTGAATCGGCGTTGAGCGACTTTTTTACCCCCCTGAATTTGCTGCGGCAACACCGCATGCGTCCCATTGTCATCCTGGATGAGCAGGGTCAACTGGCGGGGCTGCTGACCTACGAAGAAGCCCATGCCATTGCTTTAGCCCACCAGATACAATCCTCTGGCCTATCACCCTCCCCCGCTTTTATCGCTAAAGCCAGCCCCCAAGACCCGCCACCACGCTCCGACTCGTTGGTGCAGCGGGAGCAGGTGATGAATAAGATCATCGCCCAGGTGCATTCATCTCTGGATGTGCAAACCGTGCTGGACACCACTGTGACCGAATTGAGGGCGGTGTTGGGGTGCGATCGCGTCATCACCTATCGGCTGCGCCCTGATTTCACGGGCCAGGTCATTGCCGAGTCGGTGGATCATCCCTCACGATCGGTGCTCCACAGCGAGGTTCGCGATCCCTGTGTCACTCCAGAGTGGCTTGAACCCTATCGTCAAGGTAAGGTCCGCATTGTCAATGACATCCACGAAACCGAAATGACCGTGTGCCATCAGCAAATGCTAGAAGGCTTTGGCATTCGCTCCAAGATGATGGTCCCCATCGTGGTGGAAGGCAACATTTGGGGCTTGCTGCTAACCAGTGAGCAGGATGTTCCTCGGCAATGGCAACCCACAGAAATTGAGCTGGTGCGCCAGTTGGGGGTTCAGGTGGCGATCTCCATACAACAGGCCCAAGCCTATGAACGTGCCCAGGCGGAGCTAGCAGAGCGCCGTAGCGCCGAGGCGCAACTGCAAAACCTCCTCGACGTGACCGCCACCAAAACGGGGGCAGAGTTTTTCCCCACTTCAGCGATGCTGCTGGCAGAGTCCTTGGGGGTTGCCCATGTGATTCTGGCCGAGCGCCAAGGCGACAAACTCCGCACTCTGGCGTTTGTGGTTGATCAGACGCTGCAGCCTAACTATGAATATTTGCTGGCGGGCACCGCTTGCGAAGCGGTGTTGGACAGAGGTGAATTTTACATTGGTTGCTTTATCCAAAAGCACTTTCCTGATAATTCTGATTTATTGGACTTAGGGGCAGAAAGTTATCTGGGATTCGCCATGCAAGACTCCCAAGGAGACGTGGTGGGGCTTCTTTGCGTTATGGACCGCAAACCGTTGGAGCGGACCGAACGCGCTGAAAAACTGATGCGCGCATTTGCCGCCCGCGCCACCGCTGAGTTGGAGCGTCAACGGGCGACTGATGCCCTAGAAGCTCTCAATCAAGAACTCGAAGCTAAAGTGACGGCCCGCACCGCCGATCTGCAGGCCTCTTATCAGCAGCTCAAAAACACTCAGTTACAGCTCATTCAGTCTGAGAAAATGTCCAGCCTGGGTCAGCTTGTCGCGGGGATTGCCCACGAAATCAACAATCCGGTCAATTTTATTTATGGCAATCTAGAGCCCTCTCTCGACTATGTTAATGACCTATCTCAGTTGATTTCACTCTATCAAAAGCACTATTCCCCGCCTCATTTAGAAATCAAGACCTTCATCCAAGCAGCAGATATTGCCTACACCCTTGAAGACTTTCCCAATCTGATCGACTCCATGAAAACGGGCGCAAAGCGCATTCAAGCAATTGTGCAGTCGCTGCGGACCTTTTCCCATGTGCAGCAAGAGGGTTACAAAGCTATCAATATCCACGACAACATTGATAGCACCCTAGTGATTTTGCAAAATCGCTTAAACGGTCGAGCCGGTAACCCTACCATCGAAGTCATCCAAAACTATGGTGATTTACCGTTAATTGAATGTTACGGCGGCTTACTCAACCAAGTCTTTATGAACCTGCTGACCAACGGCATTGATGCCATTGAGGAACGGCAACAACAGGCGGCTTCTGACTACCGTGGTTGCCTAACCCTGACCACAACGGTGGTGTCATCTGAGAAAGTTTCTATTTCTATCCGAGATAATGGCAGCGGCATGTCCTCAGAGGTTCAAGACAGAATTTTTAACCCGTTTTTTACCACCAAACCTGTGGGCATTGGCACGGGCTTGGGGTTATCCATTAGCTACAAAGTCATTAATGATGACCACCAAGGAACCATTCACTGTGATTCGGTTTTAGGAGAAGGAACTGAATTTCTGATTGAGTTACCGCTTCAACAGGATCGCCGCATTGATCGGTAAGGGCCAAACATGAAGTTGGCTGGCGCTCCCAGATCGTCACTATAGAAAAAGTCTCTGAAAACCAAGACCAGAGCCCCAGTATCAAAGCCCAATCACATACTTGCCCCATTCCGCGTGATTGCCGCTGTGGACCTGACGCGTCAACTCGAAATACAGACTGCTATGGGGGCGTCGCGGCGGGTTCCGCAGCAGCATGTTTGCCTCTCGGGGGGTGCGGTTCCCCTTTTTGACATTACAGCGAACGCAAGCCGTCACCATGTTTTCCCAAGTGTCACCACCCCGGCGAGAGCGAGGGAGCACATGGTCTAGGGTCAAGCCATCGCCTGAGTAACCGCAATACTGACAGGTGTGGCTATCGCGCTGCAAGATGTTGCGGCGGGTCAGGGGGATTTCTTTATAAGGCACCCGCACGTAGTGACGCAGGCGAATCACGGTCGGAAATGGGAAGTCAGCACAAATGAGTTTACCGTTGTGCTCAAGCTGCTCAGCCTTGCCCTTAATGAGCAGCACCACAGCTCGACGCCAGCTCGTGATGTTGAGCGGTTCGTAGGAGGCATTGAGCACCAGAACCTTACTACCCATCGGGGAATGGCAGTATATAAACTTCGCTGATGGTAGCACTGATATACCAAGAGCTGTGGGGGTTGTTTATAAAGGCTTCCACCGTTTTGGGGGTTTTCTTTGTCTAAAAATAAGACTGGGTGGAGGTTAGATTAACGCTACAACATGAGAATTGTCAGTCCTCACCTCATTTTCACCACAGCCTCTGGAACGCCCTGGGAACTGTTTTGCGGGATGTCCTCCTTCTCTATTACCGTTGCGGCAAAGGGACTCGGTGCTCACGCTCTTCCCCAAGAGGAACGACCTAAGGCATGGTGCTCTTCATCAAACCGCATAAGAACGCAAGTCAACCCAGAGCGTGTAATTTCTCTTCGAGACGCTGATGCAAACTTTGCTGCCTGCATTGGCATACTCATAGCTATCGGTAAAGGCTTTCAGCCTTTCAGTATCTAGATAGGTTCTGACCCGCGCATATAGATTGCCTTGGTACTGGATACCCTCTTGAATCAACCTCTCAACAATCCCCAGCGAAAAAGATTTTGGGCTTTGGCCTTTATGGTTTTCGTAATATTTGACCTAAATCGTCAGGTTATCGATCCGTAGCATAGGCGTCCTTTTTAGTCGCGGTATAACCGTTACGCTGGCGAAGATTTGCGTTGCTGGGGAATCTCTCTAGTCCAAATCCCTGGCCTAAATCATCAACCATCGTCTATTCCCCGGAAACGGTCTGACGGTGCTGGAGATCGCAACTAAGGTGCCGCTGGTCAAATGGCAAAGGCCCCATTAGGCTAGAGCGCAACGAGGAAATGTGTGAGGGAGGTGTGAGTGATGTTGAGTTGGGAACAAACCCCAGAACTATCGCCAATGCGGTGTTGTCGAGCTTGGGTCGAGATTGATCTGGCGGCGCTGCGCCATAACGTGCGGCAACTGGTGGCTCACCTGCAGGGACGGGCCGCGCTAATGGCAGTGGTCAAAGCAGATGCTTACGGCCATGGTGCGGTCACCGTGGCCCGCGCCGCCCTCAATGCCGGGGCGGGTTGGCTGGGGGTTGCCACCGTTCCCGAAGGCATGGAACTGCGGCAAGCGGGCATTCAGGCCCCCATTTTGGTGATGGGGGCCGTCAGCAATGGTGAAGAGGTGCAGGCGATCGCCCAGTGGCGGCTGCAACCGACCGTTGTTTCCCCTAAGCAAGGGTTGGTGATTTCCGATACCCTCTCCCAGCTCGTCAGCGCCCCACTCCCCGTGCATCTTCAACTGGATACCGGTATGACCCGTCTTGGCTTTGCTTGGCAGCGGGCCACAGAATTTGTGGGGTTTGTGCGGCGACTCCCCCACCTGGAAATTGCCAGCCTCTATTCTCACCTGGCCACGGCTGACAGCCCTGATATCACCCTCTTAAACCAACAGCATCAACGATTTGAAGATGCGATCGCTCAGCTCCAGAACAGTGGCTACTGCCCACCCAAACTCCATTTCGCCAACTCTGCGGCCACCCTGGGTTTCCCAAACTTGCACTACGACATGGTGCGGGTGGGGTTGGCCCTCTATGGCCTCTATCCCGCCCCCCACTTTAAAGCGTACTTAGATCTGCAGCCGGTGATGCAGGTCAAGGCGCGCATCACCCACTTAAAAGACATCGATGCGGGCACCGGGGTCAGCTACGGTCACCAATTCGTGGCCGATCGCCCCATGCGCATTGCCGTCGTAGGCATTGGCTACGCTGATGGGGTGCCTCGGGCCTTATCGAATCGCATGTCGGTGCTGATCCAAGGAAAGCCGGTGCGACAAATCGGCAATATCACCATGGATCAGCTAATGATTGATGTCACGAACGTACCCCACCTGCAGGAAGGGGATGCGGTCACAATTCTGGGTCAGTCTGCTGGAGCCACCATCACCGCCGATGACTGGGCAGATCTCACCGGCACCATTTCTTGGGAGATCCTCTGTGGCTTCAAGCATCGCCTGCCTCGCATCGCCCTGGGCCGAACCGAAGCGCACCCTTCAGAAGCAGGACTCGTTGACTTGAACTAAGCGGCTTCTTTCAACGGCAGGCTGGAGAGGGCATAGAACAGGCGCGTCGGCTCGGCATTGGTCTGCAAAAACGAGAACTGATGCCAAAACCGAATGCGTCCGTAGCGGTCTAGCACAAACTGGGCGGGGAGCGGTGCGCCCAACGCTTGCCCCGTCCGGTATTGCTGAAACACTTGGCAATAGGGGTCACAGAGAAAGGGCATGGTCAGTCCTAAATCCTCACGCACCACTCTGCTTTGGTCTAAATCGGTGCTGGTAACCAGCAGCAGCTCGGCTCCCGCCGCTTGAATCAGCGGATAAGCCTCCTGCAGCGCAACCAGATGGGGAAAGCACAGGGGGCAATAGTGGCGCTCGGTAAAGATGCGCGTAAAGGCCAGCACCACGGGGCGATCGCCCCAATATTGAGAGAGCCGAAGGGGCTGCTGATTTTGGACTTGGGTCAAGCAAAAATCCGGAGCGCGATCGCCCAGCTTCAACTGATTGAGCGGGGGAATGGGCAAGAAGTTTTGCCAAAATCGCCACCCCATTAACCGAGAGGGCGGCAGGGTCGTCGTTGTCATGGCTAAAGCGATGTCTTCACGGTCTGTGGGCCAGTAGGGGCGGGTCTTGTGCCCGCCCTGCTTTCATCGGGTTAAACAGTGGCGAAGAACTCTTTTGACTTCACCGGGTCGGGCACCATGGTTTTTTCACCGGGTTGCCAACCGGCGGGGCAGACCTCGTCAGGATGGCTCTGGACGTACTGGATCGCCTGCAAGGTCCGCAGGGTTTCATCAACGCTACGGCCAAAAGAAAGGTTATTAATGGTGGCATGTTGAATAACTCCTTCCTTATCAATGATAAAGAGCCCTCTTAAAGCCACCCCTGCATCCGGGTCAAGCACATTGTAGTCGGTGCTGATTTCCTTTTTGATATCCGACACGAGCGGATAGTCTAGGTCACCCACACCCCCAAGCTTGCGCTCGGTTTGAATCCAGGCCAAGTGAGAAAATTCGCTGTCTACAGAGACCCCAAGCACCTCAGTATTCAGATCCTTGAACTCGCTATGGCGATCGCTAAAAGCAGTTACCTCAGTGGGGCAAACAAAGGTGAAGTCGAGGGGGTAGAAGAACAAGATTACATACTTGCCTCTGAGGTCAGAGAGTTTGATGGTCTTAAATTCTTGATCCACAACTGCCGTCGCCGTGAAATCAGGGGCCGCTTGGCCCACCCGCAAACAACCCTCTACTGGACTCGTCATAGCAGTCTCCTCAATTACGCCGTTGAATCTTTGCAGCTTCTGAGACGAGAGCTACAAATGAGTCGCTTGTATCATAGTCTCCCGAATTCCCTTCATCCTGAGGGCAATGGCGAAATGTAACAGCGAATACTCTCTAGTTTTGGTGAAAAAGACTATAATGTATTCCATCCTTAAAATTCATTCCACTAGAAATCGCGCCTGTGTTCACCACTGCCCTGTCTCCCAACCCTGTCGCTACCCCAGTTGATCGGCCAGTCGATTTGTTCGAGGCGATCGCCTCCCTTAAGCAAGAGCTGAATGCGGTTGTCTTGGCCCACTACTACCAAGAGTCCGACATTCAGGATGTGGCCGACTATATCGGCGATTCCCTCGGGCTATCTCAGCAAGCGGCTGGAACCGATGCTGACGTAATCGTGTTTGCCGGGGTTCATTTCATGGCAGAGACCGCCAAGATTCTGAACCCCAACAAGCTGGTGCTCTTGCCAGACCTAAATGCCGGTTGCTCCTTAGCTGACACCTGCCCGCCTGACCAGTTTGCCGCCTTTAAAGCCCAGCATCCTGATCATCTGGTGGTGTCTTACATCAACTGCTCTGCCGACATTAAGGCGATGAGCGACATTATTTGCACCAGCTCTAACGCCGTCAAAATCGTCAACCAAATTCCTGCAGATCAGCCGATTATTTTTGCCCCCGATCGCAATTTAGGCCGCTACGTCATGGCTGAAACCGGACGGGAACTGGTGCTCTGGCAGGGCAGTTGCATGGTTCACGAGATGTTTTCTGAAAAGAAGCTGGTGCAGCTCCAGATGGAATACCCCCATGCTGAGGTGGTGGCCCACCCCGAATGTGAGGAGCCGGTATTGCGCCAGGCCCACTACATTGGCTCCACCACGGCGCTGTTGAAGTATGTGCAGCAGAGCGATCGCAGCCAGTTCATCGTGGTGACTGAACCCGGCATCATCCACCAGATGGAAAAGCAGGTGCCCAACAAGCATTTCATCCCGGCCCCACCTACGACGAACTGTGCCTGTAATGAATGCCCCCACATGCGGCTTAATACTTTAGAGAAACTGCATCAGGCCATGGCAGAACGACAGCCTGAAATCAGCCTGTCGCCGGAGATCTGCACAGCAGCCCTGAAGCCAATTCAGCGCATGTTAGAGATGAGCCGTTAAGGGGTTTAGCCGCGTCGGCTTTGCAGCTTGCGGTAAACCGCCTTCACATCCACGTTGTGGTGGGCCATGGCCACCAGGGTGTGATAAAGCAAGTCCGCAACTTCCCCGGCAATTTCGTCGGCATTATCGTCTTTGCAGGCCATCACCACCTCCGCTGATTCCTCGCCGATTTTTTTGAGGATTTTGTTGTCGCCCCCAGCCAGCAGCTTGTTGGTGTAAGAGCCCTCTTTGGGGTGGGCCTGGCGATCGCGGATCACCGCATAAACCTGAGAAAGGGTATCGGCGGGTGGGGGCACAATTTCGCCCTCAATCTGGTGAAAGCAACTGCGCTCACCGGTATGGCAAGCAATGTCTCCGATCTGCTCAACGGTGACCAGCAGGGCGTCGCTATCGCAGTCGTAGCGAATAGACTGCACTTTTTGCAGGTGACCGGAGGTCGCGCCTTTGTGCCACAGCTCTTGGCGAGAACGACTCCAAAACCAGGTATCGCCGGTTTCCAAGGTCTTTTGCAATGACTCCCGGTTCATCCAGGCCATCATCAGGACGGTGCCGTCGAGGTAGTCTTGCACAATGGCTGGGACGAGCCCCTGATCGGTGTAGCGAATTTGATCGAGGGGGACGGCGGTAGCAGAAAGGGACATGGGCGATTGCGTAAGGCATTATTACCCCGCTAACTTAGCATGCAAACATAAAGAGGGTGATGCAACTAAAAGCCTGCATTTTCCCACAAATCCTTGTTTTCACAGGAGATGGTGAAAGCAAGTTTACTATACTATCTAAAATGTTAATTAGAGCAGATTCAATAATAGAAGAGATTACCCATAAAACAAACTAATTAAACCTCAAGCAGGCATAATTGACTATTAGCAAGCGTGCTAAAAATCCACAGGCAATTCAGATGTCAAAAATAACGCGTGAAGGAAACAGAATTTTCGTCGACACAGAGGTTCTAGAGGACTTAGGTGAACCTACTACAACTTATATAAGAGGATATTTGGAAACACGTAGAGCGTCTAAATCGTCACGCTAACCTGCGT